>OIEV01000473.1_pt1 | contig 28837 bp, 20 predicted proteins | sample 1581881 | NCBI WGS metagenome assembly OIEV01 (sample SAMN03279760, study PRJEB24777) | human gut metagenome | isolation source: fecal sample PR121 from 1 month old male Malay infant, vaginally delivered... | place: Singapore | collected 2005-09-16 | reverse complement strand
GGTGCGGACGGCAGGGCCGCGGGGGGCTGGCGGATACAGATTTGGGGCCCGAACGTATATCGACCTGCGCGGGATACAGGTTCGGATCCGAACGGGTATCGAGCGGATACACATTCGCCGCCCAAATGTGTATCGGCGAGCCTCGCGACAAGCTACTCGCTACAAGCCGTACTTGGCAACGGCGTGTCGGATGCGCGCGCCCCACGGCACCCAGATCGCCGCGAGAAAGCCCACCGTTGCCGCTCCGTGCAGGCAGTCCCACGGCAGGCCCGCCGCGTACGCCGCAACGATGGCCGGCCAGGTGATGGGCTCCACGTAGCCAATCACGTACCAGCCGTTGAGGATCGCCCCGTACATGAGCGCCGAGAGAAACCCGTACACGTACAGCGCGCCGCGCCGCTCGAGGAGGCCATGCTCCCCCAGCACGCCACCAAGGTAGCCCACGAGCCCCCACGCGTACATCTGCCAGGGCGTCCACACACCCTGGCCAAAGAAGAAGTTCGAGACCAGCGCCGCCAGCGCACCCACCATAAAGCCCTCGCGCCGGCCCAGCGTGGCCCCCGCCACGATAGTTATGGCCGAGACGGGCTTGACGTCGGGGATGGGCGCAAAGAGGATGCGACCGGCGGCCGCAAGCCCCGCGAGCGTGGCGGTAGGCATGACTTGCCTAAGCGCCGGCCGCGACGCCTCGTAGCTGGCAAGGAAGAGCCCTACGCAAAGGACTACCAACAGAAGCGTGAGCCCCGCGGCCGCCTGCACGCCGTTTACGGCACACGCCACGAGCACCGCCGGAACGGCGACAATCGAGGGCACCTCGAGCGCGGCAAAGACGCGCTGTCGCTTGGTGCCTGTGGTGCTCGCTGTCATGATTCTCGCCTTCTGCCGACTGCAGCCCAACATGCAACACTCTATGACACAATGACCGCCCGCTTGCGGGAAACCGTCACCAAGCTGCGCCGAATTGCCTAAGATGGGCATGTGCCGCACCCATCGACCGGAGGAGGCCCCATGCTCTACGTTGGAAACTTTAGCTACAACGATGACAAGGACCAGGCAAACAACTACTGTCTCATGCCGTGCGTGGTTGAGGCGGACTCGGCGGACGAGGCCCTGGAGAAGTTTGCGTCAAAGTTCGCGAGCGTTCGCGCCGAGTCTGACCTGCTTGAGGGCGCAAGCGAGATCTATCTCGACTCCCTTGTGGAGCTGGAGGGCGTTCCGCAGGATCCGGTGATCACCCAGTGGCAGAAGATCGTGCCCGCCATCGACGGCCTGTGCTCAGTGACCAGCGCGCTTCCCGACACGAGCGTGGACGAGCTCGCTGCCAGCGCATACGGCTGGGGTGAGGATGACGGCGACGAGATTGAGCTCGAGGACATGGAGGAGCTTGACGGCCTCTCGGAAGATGACCTCGAGGAGGAGGGCATGGAGGAGCCGTTCCTCACTTTCTAGCCAGCAGCTGACGCCGCACTGACGGCGCGGCTGACGGTGCGCAGCCCACAACTTACGCGTGGTAGAGCCAGGACCCGGCGAGAAACTCGTCGGGTCCTTCCGTGCAGGTGACGGCCCCGTCAAAGAGGAGCGACACCGAGTCTGCCACGGCAGAGACAAACGCAAGGTCGTGTGTGGCGAGAAGAACGCTTCTCCCCTCCTGCCGCAGCTCTTGCACAAGACGTGCAAGCTTGGTGCGCGCCGCCGCGTCGAGCCCCTTGGTGGGTTCGTCCAAAATGAGCAGGTCTGGCTGCGTGAGCAGCAGCTTTGCAAACGCAACGAGCTGCTGCTGGCCGCCGGAGAGGTCGAGCGGGTTTCTCGCCGCCACGGCGGTGAGCTCCAGTCGCTCCATCATGGCCGTGACCTGGGCCTCTCCGTAGCCCGCACCCTTTGACCAGAGCATGAGCTCCTCGCGGACGGTCTGTGCCGAGAGAATCGCGCGCGGGCTCTGCGGCAGGTACGCCTGGGACGCCGCATGGGGACGAGAGAGACGCCCGCGCTGCGGTGCAAGCGCGCCGCACGCAAGCTGCAAGAGGGTCGTCTTGCCCGAACCGTTGCCGCCCACAATGGCCGTCACCTCGCCCTGGGGCGCCACGAGGTCCAGCCCGCGCAGGACCCAGTCGGCATCGCGTCCGTAGCGGAACCATGCGTCGCGAAGGGAAAGCGCAGGTTTCTCGCCGCTGACGGCAGGCTTGCTGCCTGCGGGTGCCACGTCTTCTGGCCTAAACGCGCAGGCAGCAACCGCATCGTCGAGCGAGAGCTCGCGCACGCGGCCGTCCTCAACGCGAAAGGCGCAGGTGGCCACGTCGCGCATGGGTTCCGGAGCGTGCGTTGCCACCACAACGGTGACCCCAAGCTCGCGGTTTGCGCGGAAGAGCATGGCAAGGAAGTCCTTCTCGGCAACTGGGTCGAGCATCGAGGTGGGCTCGTCCAAAAGCAGCAGGCGCGGACGCATGGCAAGCGTTGCGGCAAGGGCGAGCATCTGGCGCTGGCCGCCGGAGAGGCTTGCCGTCTGTCGGCGGAACCACGGCTCCATGCCAAAGAACATGCACGTCTCGGCCACGCGGCGGCGCATCTCTGGCACGGGTGTTCCCAGGTTCTCCAGGCCAAAGGCCATCTCGTGCCACACGGTGTCGCAGACAATCTGGCTGTCAGGACTCTGGAAGACAAGGCCCACGGTCTGGGCGGACTCCACCGGAGAGAACTCGCGCACATCCTTGCCAAACGCGAACACGTTGCCGACGAGCGTGCCTGTAGGTGACACCTCTGGCTTGGCAAGACGCAGAAGCGTCGACTTGCCCGAACCCGTACTGCCTGTGAGCAGCGCAAACGCACCCTCGGGCACGGCAAGCGAGACGTGCTCCAAGACCGGCGCGGGGTTGGGTTCGGTGTCTGTTGCAGGATATGAGAAGCTCACGTCCCTATACTCGAGCGCACTCATGCGACCCTCCCCCACCGCACGCGTTGCCCCAGGTCAAGCACCGTGGGGAGAAGCGCCAGCGCGGTGTACGGCACGTAGCCCCACCAGGCAACCAGACGGGGCATGGTGGGATAGAAGCGCCACTGAGAGCAGGCAACGTAGACGAGAAATGCACTCCCGGCGGCGAGCAGGACAATACCCGCAAGCGCAAACGCGTCGGAGTTCCGAAAGGAATCCGGCAGATAGCAGCTACGGCGGTCCGTGGCACCCCACCCGCGGGCGCGCATGGCGTCGGAGCGCTCGATGGAGTCCTCCATCGACCAGCTCATGAGCTGGTCTGCCACGCGCACGCCGCGGTCGCGCGAGCCCTGCGGCACGGCTGCCGTGGTAGCAAGCGTGGCTGCGCGCACGGACTGCGACCTCTGCATGAGCTGCGGCACCAGCTGCGCCGCCATCGAGGTCACCAGCGTCACCGTGGGGAGCGTGCGGGCACCCAGCTGCAGCAGCCGGTCCTGCGTGAGCACGCAGGCGGCGTCCTCAAACCACAGGACCACCGCCACGAGAAGCGCCCCGGCGCAGGCGCCGTAGGCAATGCTCTCCTGGTAGATAGCCATGGGCCCAAGCTGCGCCACCAGCGTGGAGCCAGATGCCGAGAAGAGCGGGTTGGCCACGGCGACAAGCGCCACCATGGGGAGCTGCCAGCGGAGCCCCTTGAGCGTGCGCCGCCACCCGCGCGCGGCAAACGAGAACGCGAGCGCGCCAACGAGCGAAATACCCACGCAGACCGGCTGCATCGCGAAGATGGCAATGAGGATGGTGCCGGCAAAGTAGGCTGCCGGCACGGCCGGGTGGCAGGTGTCGAAGGCGGTATGTGTGTCTCGCATGGTCAGCATGTGACGAGTATGACGCACTTTCCAATCTCTGGCGCTATGCCGACGTGACGTAGACCCACGTCACCGCATCGCCATCAGAGAGCGTGCAGACGCCGGCAGAGTAGTTGGGGTAGCTGCCGTTGACCGCGTACTTCCAGCCGCTCTCGCCGCCCTGGTCTTTCTCGGCGTACCCGTTGACGGCAGCAACGTAGACGCCCATGGCCGTGCTGCGCGCATTGACGCTGGCGCCTGTTGCCACCAGAGCGTCGTATGCCGTGGCGCCTGGGTTGAGCGAGACGGTGTACGAGCTGGACGAGCCCCCGTCGGCGCGGGCGTCGATGGTCACTGTGACGCGAACCTTGGCGTCTTGTGCGGCGGAGTTGGAGGAGCCGCTTCCGGACTGCGTGCCGGTTGCTGACGAGGAGCTGCTAGAGCCCGAGGAGGAAGCACCCGAGCCGGAAGTGGTACTGGTACCAGACCCGGTAACGCCCACTGTCCCGGAGCTGACGTCCTTCTGACGCGTTGCGACATCCGAGGCAGAGAGGTTCTCGCCAGAGGACGTCACCGCGGCGTCGATGGAGACGGCCGTGCCATCCGGAAGTGTAGGTGCGATGCCCGCAAACTGCGATACGTCACCGGTGTCCAGCTGGGCATACGCGTTGCCGGAAATGCCGTAGCCGGTTGTTGCCGAGAGAAGTGCGGACAGGTCACCCGTGGTAGGGGCGCCGTCCGTGGGCATGGTGATGGCCATGCGCACGGCACCGGAGCCGTCCTCGCAGATCCAGGTGACGCAGGGGATGCCCACGCCCTGCCCGGAAGCCCAGGTGGCAAGGGCCGCGGAGCGCTGGGCACAGGCAAGCGCCATGTCTGTGGGCGCGTCCGCGCTTGCCTCCTCGACCCAGATGCCATCCGCAGAGAAAACCACGTGGGCGGCGTCCTTCTCGAGAGAGACGTCCGTGCCGTCAAACTGGAGCGACGCGAGTGCAGCGTAGACGTCGTCCGTGGTGACGGTGGCCGTCTGGGGCGCCTCCTGCGAGGAGGCGGTGTCCTGACTGGTAGCCTGGTCCGTCTCGTCTGCAGTGGTCTGGAACGCTGCGGAGCCCGTTGCCCAGGCAAGCGGGTCGCCGCCCTGTGCGTAGACGGACATTGCCCACACACAGAATGCGATGAGTGCTGCAGCGAGAGCCGCAAGAATCACCCTGACAGTGCGCTTGCCGCCAGCTGACTGCTGGCCGTTTGTCGGCGTGCCGTTGTCTGACATCTAGCCGCGCCTCCCCTCGGTGACATCGCTCTTGTCGCGGCGACGCGTGGCAAGCAGCAGGATAAGCAGCGCGGCACCCACGCAGGTGCCCACGATGGGCCAGATGGGAGGGCCCGCCTGCGCCGCCGAGGCAGTTGCGGGCACCTCGCCGGTAACCGCGTCGTCCTTGTCGCCAACGGAGGTGACGCTTGTCACGTCCTCGGATGTATAGCTGCCCAGAAGCGAGCCGTCCTCTGACGAGGAGGTGCTGGCAGTTGTGGCGGAGCTGGCGGCAGGCGTGCTGGTTGCGCCGTTGCCGCTGACGCCACCCTTGCCGGTAGCTGCGCCGTTGCCGCTGCCGGCGGCGCCGCCCGTGGAGCTCGAGCCACTCTGGCCGCCGTTGCCGCCCTGAGCGCCGGTGCCGCCTGCGGAGCCGCCGTTGCCGCCCTGGCCGCCCTGGCCCTTCTCGCCCGGCACCGTTGTGGTGGCGCCGGCGTCCAGCTTGAAGAGGGTGCCGGAGTCGTTGAAGAAGTAGAGGTTGCCGCTTGCGTCGCAGGCGATGGAGCTCATGCAGTACTGCCAGAGGTCGTTTGCGGGCTGGTAGAGCGTGGTTGCCTCGGCGTCGCCAAGGCGGTATGCGTACACGCCGCCGGGCTTGCCGTTGCAGGTGAAGTACGCGTAGGTGTTGCCGTCGGCGGCTACGCTCACCAGCGGTGCGCTCTTCACGTCGCCGGTTCCAACCTGACCCTCCACGCTGGTCGTAGGCACCAGGGCCTCGTGCTTGACGCTCATGGACGCAAGGTCAATCACAAAGAGCGCGCCGCGCGTCACGTCTGCGGAGGAGGACCCGCCCACGTAGAGCAGGCCGTCACAGATGGTGGGCGACGAGGTGGAGTACGAGCCAAACCTCACACTGCAGCCGACCGTCAGAGAGCCGTCAGCACGCAGGTAGAGCTCGTGCAGCACGCCATCGGTCGTGACCGCGTAGGCCACGTTGCCGCTTACTGCTAGCTGGGCGCGGCAGCGCGTGCCCAGATCGACCGAAGAGACCTCGCGCCCCGTTGCCGCGTCAAGCAGCGAGACCCGCCCGGCGTCGTTGGCGGTGAGCACGCCCGCGGATGTGGGCACGGCGCCCGTCCAGTAGTAGCCTGCGTCCGTTCCCTCGTGCGACCACACAAGGCTGCCGTCAGCCAAGCTCACGCAGGCCACGTAGCCTCCGCAGGAATCGCTGCCGTCAGGGGCCACGGTCGAGAAGTACGCCTTGCCGTCACGCACGGTGATGGACGAGAGGAGCTGCTGGTCAACGGCCTTGCCGCTCGAGCTGGTCGAGGTGGGAAACGCCGCAGAGACCCAGAGCGTGGTCAGCATGTCCGCGGTGAGCGCCTGAATGCGACCACCGTGCAGAGGCACAAGTATGAGACCGTCGGCGTACTGCAGGCGCGCAGTGGAGTCCACGCTTGCGGCCAGGCGAGCCTCGTCGAGAACCACGCCGGTGGACGCGTCACGACGATAGAGCCGTGTCTGCGCGGCGTCATATACCTCGCCGTTCACGATAATCGCGTCGCTCGCGTTGACGTACATGGCAGTCGTGAGGCGCGACTGCGCCCAGTCGAGCTTGGCGTAGGTGCCGGAACCAGGCACGGGCGTCGAGATCCCGCGAACCACGCCCGTCTCGCCTGTACCCTTGTAGCCGGGCCAAGCTGCGCTCAAGCTGGTAGGACGCGTGGCCGTTGGGTCAATGACCAGGGCGTCGCTCTTGGGAAGACTGTCAGAATCCGTGCAGTAGTACCACACGACCTCGTCGCCGTTGGCAATGTTCACGCTGCTGGCACCAACCTGCGAGGCAGCGCCGTTCACGAACAGGTGCCAGTATGCACCCGTCGTGGAGTCCCAACCCAGCTCGCGGCCGTCCACGGGCGAGGTGATGGTGCTCAGGTAGTAACCCCAGGTGCTGGTGGACGAGGAGTGCGTGAGGCCCTTCTCGGCAAACGCCGCCTCGGAGAGGTCGGCGGCGGTGGAGCCCTCCACCAGGGTGAGAGACGTTGTGTCCGCCCACACCTGGTCGAGACCCGAGGCGTCCTTGCCAATCACCTTGACCGAGCCCGTGACCTGTCCCGGCAGGGAGTCGCCCCAGGCAGAGTAGTACCAGACGACCTTGTCGCCCTCCTTGAGGACGTAGTTCGAGGCCATCACGGTTGCGGACTTGCCGTTGATGAAGAGCTGCCACCACTTGCCGGTTGCGGCGTCATAGCCAAGCGAAGTGCCGTCCTTGGTGAAGGTGTAGAGGTCGGCGTCGTAGGTGATGCCGTTGGCGTCAAGAACCTGCTTAGTGAGATCCGCCGCGGTGGTGCCCGGCTCGACGGCAAGCGAGGTTTCTGGCGCCCAGCTGACACTGGCCCCGGAAGCGTTGGGGCCAATGACCGCGCAGCTAGCGGTAACCTGCTCCGGCGCGTCCTGGCCAGAGGTGCCCGCCACCGTGAACGTGGCCGAGACATCCTGGTTCACAAGGCTTGCCAGCTTTGCCTTGAGCTGGTCGCTCACCATGGGGTCGTCCTTGTAGAACTCGTAGTAGGCCTGGAAGCGCTCGTCAGCAAGGCGCGAGATTACGGTAACCCGTGTGTTGTCGGTGGGCTTGGTGTAGGCGAGAAGCTCGTGGGAGATCACGTCCGGGCGGCTTGACTTGAAGGTGCGCCAGGACATACCGCCCATGTCGCTGTATCCGGGCAGGTCAACCAGCACAATGCCGGGGTGCGCGGACTGCGTGTCGCGGTCGTGCGCCCAGGCAAGGTTGCCGGAGGCATCGCGATAGGCGCCCAAGAACGGGCGCAGGTTGCCCGTCACGTTGGCGGCACTCTGCCCGTCGAGAAGCGCCAGGGCATACCCCGCCTTGGCGTCCTGCATGAGCGAGACCGCCTCGTCTATCTCCTGCTCGCTCACGGGCGAGAGCGTGAACTCAAGCGTCTTGGTGGCCGTGACCTCGGGGTTCGACTTGTCAGTGACCGTGCAGGCTATGGCAACAGTGCGCGCCGTGCCCAGCGGGCGCACGACCGTGGCGTGGTAGCCGTTGAAGCTAACGAGGGGGTCACTGCTGCTGTAGGAGACGGTGTAGTACTTGCCATCCACGCCAAGCGTGCGCGTGGTGGGAAGCTGGAGGTCGCCCGAGACCGCAGTCTGGTCCACGGCGGCACCGGTAGAGAAGGCCTTGACCTTGTCGTAGGTGAAGCCCGCCTCGACCTTGCCTGCGAGGGCAGCCTGAGCTGCGGCAACGGCTTCGGGGTCCGCCTTGACAGTAATTGGGAAGTCCTTGGTAACCGTGACATCGGGCATACCGTAGCCCGTGAAGGACACGGCTGCCGAAAGCGTCACCGGCGTGTCGGCCGAGCCGCGCGTGGGCGTTGCCGTGAGGGTGCTGTCCCAGCTCTCGCCGGTCACTATCACGGAGCTGTCACTCGCGGTCCACGATGCGCTGGCGCCGCTCAGGCTTGCCGGCAGCGTGAAGGCCTGCGTCACGGAATCTGCGGAGTCGCCATCGGCAAAGCCCAGCGTGATGGCATCGGCCTTGGCCTGGAGCACGGCACGCGCGGCGTTCTCGTCCCAAGGCACCTGGAAGGTGCGGTTGGGGGTGAACGTTGCAGTCTCGTCGCCGCGGGTGAGCGCGAACGTGATCGAGCTCACCGTCTGGAGCGAGGACATGTTCCAGTTAGAGACCTTGCTCGTGTCACACGAGAAGTACGTGATGGCGCCGTTGTCCGCGTCTGCGGTGGAGATGCCCACGGTGGCGTTGCTGTTGGTGTCCTGGAACGAGACGCTGGTCACGCGCACAGTGAGGCCCGTGGTTTCCACGCCCTCCTCCGCGAGCTTGGCGAGAAGCACGTCGTTCACGTTGGCGTCCGTGCCATACGTGAGTGTTGGCCGCCAGCTCTCGTTCTGGAGCCGTGCAACGGCGCCTGCAAGCGTGGTGCTGTCAGCAACGGGCTGGTCGAAGGCCTTGGAGACGGAGGTGGCACCGCTCGTTGCCATGACCTTGAGGTTCTTTCCCGCAGCTGCCTGCGGAACCTCGATGCTGGCCGACGTGCAGCCGTCAAGCGGCTGCCACTCTTCTGCCGGTGCGTCGGCGGCGTTGGCAACGTACCACTGCAGGGTCACGCCATCCTTGCCGGTAACTTCCACGTTGCTGCCCGAGAGCTGCGATGCGTAGACCGTCGCGGTTGCGGTGGCACCGGTGAGAAGCGTGCCCGAGGTTGGCGACACCAGAACGTGGTGGAGGTCATAGCTGCCCACAGCCTTGACCTGGACCTTCTCGCTTGTGGCAGATGCCATGAGGGCACTGCAGCTGGCCCACACGTACGCGCCCTCGAGTGACGAGGAAAGCGCAAGGGTAGTTCCGGTGGCGCCGTCCTCTGCAGTGAGCTCGCGCGTGTTGGTGCCGGCCGCGTCGTCCGCCGCATACCAGGTGCACGCGAGCTTGGCGTCCGAGGGGAGGTCCGTCTCGTACGTGCCCCAGCTTGAGGCCTCCTGGTACTGGGGCTGCGCCGTGAGCGTGGCCCCCACCTGCGCGTTTGTGACAGAGGACGAGAGCTTCACGCTCGAGACGTCATAGCCGCCCGCAAGCGCTACGGGGCCAACGGGGTCCTGCGTGCTGGTCCCGTAGTAGGACGGCACGCTGGTGGAGACCACGGAGTTGCTGCTCGTCGCCTTGACGCGCAGGTACGTGCCGAGAAGCGACGTTCCGTCGGTGGTCTGCTCGGGAACGGTAAAGGTGGCGGAGGTGGCACCGGGGATGTTGGTGAACGCGGAGTCATCTGTCGTGTTGCTTGCCGCCCACTGCCACTGGTAGTGCACCACGTCCGCGGAGGTCGTCTGGGTGTAGGAGCCGGTGTAGGCCGTGGCGGTGATGGTCTGGCCAACCGTGGCGCGGCCGGAGGCGTCGACGGTCACCTTGTACAGGGTGACGGTACCGGCCTCCTGCACGGGGCCAGCCACGGAGCTCTTGGCTGCACCGTAACCGCCGTCTGCGCTCGCGTAGACGTACTTGCCGAGAAGATCCGAGGTCACGTTAAGCGTTGGACCCGTAGCTCCGGCGATCTTCTCGCCCGTGCCGTACGCCGAGTCGCTGGCGTACCAGGACCAGGTGACGCTGGCGTTTGAGGTGGCGTCGGCGCCGCTTGCGTCCTTGGCCGTTGCAGAGAGGGTGTCGCCTGGGGCGAGCGTGCCGGTGTTGCTCAGCGACACGCTTACGAGGTTGACCGAACCCGCGGCGGCAACCTTGTTGCGGCTGCGTGTTGTGCGAGAGGAGCTGCCGTCGGCGGTGGTTATCGTGCAGCGCACATAGCGGCCGGCGTAGCTTGCCAGCGGGAGAGACTGCGTGGTGGCGCCCGGGATGTCTTCCCAGGTAGAGTTGTCAGAGCTGACCTGCCACTGGTAGGTGAGGGAGGCGGGGTCGATGGGGGCGCTGGCGCCCTTCTCGCGCGCCCACGCCCACAGCGTGTCCGAGGCGGCGTAGGCGTAGGTGCCACCCGTGGAGCTTGCGCTGGTGGTGAGGTAGGTGGAGTAGATGCTTGCCGACGCGGCATCGGAGGCGCTTGCCTCGGCCAGGGCGGCTGCCGTCGTCGCTGACGATGTATCCGCCATGACTTCGGCCAGCGCTCGCGTGGGCACCATCGACGCCGCCGTGACCAGCGACAACGTCACCGCCAGAATGCGGTCACGCAGACACAGCCCAGACATGCCAGTGGGTTTTGTGGGTTTCATACCCGCCTCCCTGTGATCTGCTCCCTTGGGAGCATCGAGGGCAGGCAGGGCCGTCGAGTGGCGACGGTAGCCTCACGGCGCAGCACCAGCGGTAGCGCGGCGCGCGCATCTGAGCACAGTTCTGGTTGCTGACCCGGAGTAGAACCGGGATCCATTTGCAGGCCTCACAGCTGCCCAAACCGTGCCCTCGGTTTGAATGTTGTCTGAAGTATAGACGAGAGCCGTCGGCACTTCTCGCTGCGCCGTCGTCGCGCAACACATTCGGCTGTGATTGTGTGCCGCGCACAGGTCACAGCACGGGAATCTTAAGCCTGAAACTTTTACTCTGCACAAAAATGCTCTATCGGACGGCGATTCCGAAGTCTCTGCATAAAAATGCTCTATCGTACGGTCGCTTCTGACACAGGAAATCAAAATTACAACTATAATTGCACATTTATGTATATGAACTTAATAATATTCAAAGAACTGCAATATTGATTAAATAGTTGATGAGCATCCAGAACGACCGCCGTCCGATAGAGCATTTTTATGCCGCGAGCAGCCAGAAACCGTCCGATAGAGCATTTTTGTGCAGTTCTGGCGCCAAACATTACCGGCAACTACAAAAGCGACAACCTGAGGACAGCCCAACCCAGATTTTGCGTGTCACGCCCTAGCTGCAGCCTACGCCTCCTCGGCGTCGAGGTGCCCCACCTGCGGGCGGTCGTGCCGCGAGGCCAGCACCAGCACCACAATCCCCGCCGCCACGAGCGGCAGGCTCAGGACCTGGCCCATCGTGAGCCAGCCGGTGCCGAGAAGGTATCCCAGCTGCGCGTCCGGAAGCCGCACGAACTCGATAAGAAACCTAAACACGCCGTACAGCATGAGGAACGTGCCAATGAAGGTGCCCTGCGGCCGAGGCGGGCGGCGTCGCGACAGCGCGAACAGCACGCAGAACAGCACCACGCCCTCGAGCAGGGCCTCGTAGAGCTGCGAGGGGTGCCGGTACACCGCGCCGCCGCTGGGGAACATCACGCCCCACGGCAGCGACGTCTCCTTGCCCCACAGCTCGCCGTTCACAAAGTTTGCGCAGCGGCCAAAGAAAAGACCGATGGGTGCACCAATGGCCGCGAGGTCGGCCACCGTGAGCACCGAGAGCTTCCAACGCTTGCACGCAATGGTTCCGCCGACAAGGGCGCCCACCAGCCCACCATGGAAGCTCATGCCGCCCTGGTTGAGGGCGAAAATCTCAAGTGGGTGCTCGAGGTAGTACCCCGCGCCGTAAAAGACCACGTAGAAGATGCGCGCGCCCACAATCACGCCCACGGCGATGTCAATCATCACCGAAAGCACGTCGTCGGTGGTGAGGTCAAGCTTCCAGCGCTTGGCAACGCGCGCAATCACCAGCCCCGCGCACACGAACCCCGCCAGGTACGCGATGCCGTACCAGCGCACCTGGAAGGGTCCAAGCGTAAACGCGATGGGGTTGAGCGAATGGTAGAAGTCGTTCAGCCACACGGGGCAGCACCTGGCCTAGAGAACCGCAGGCTGCACGCGGGTGACGCCGGGCACGTGCTCCTTCAGGATGCGCTCGATGCCCTCGGACATATCGTAGGTCGAGAGGGGGCAGCCGGCGCAGGCACCCTGCATCTCGAGGGTCACCACGCCGTCGTCGGTGCAGTCGATAAGGGCGATGTCGCCGCCATCGGCCTGAAGGCTCTGGCGGATGATGTCGATGGTCTCGGACAAAAGCTTGCGGTTGAGCACCGGCTTAGCCTCGGCTGCCTGGTCGGCGGCGGTCTGCTCGGTGCTGGGGGTCTCGTTCTCTGCCATGGTCCTCTCCTCCCGCGCGGGTGCCCCCGCGCCTGTGTTCTCGCTCGAAATCAAGGTGTGCGAATTCCTAGCGCAATGATGGGTTACAAGGTGACATATTACCCAATGCCCGTGAAAAGATGCCCGGAGGTTGCGCCCTGCACACGAGGAGCAGGCCGCCTCCCCTCGCTCGCGGCGGCAATCGCACGCACCACGCGCTCGACGGCAAACGCGCACTCCTCGGGTGAGAGGAGCGTGGCGTCTGCCATAAGGCGTGTGACACCGGCTGCGACAAGGGCATCTGCCTGCGGCGTTGCATCCAGCGGGTGCGCCGCCCAGATGCGCGAGCGTCCATGGACGTCCGTGCGCACCGGCAGGAGGTTGCCGTCGATGTCGCGCAGCGAGAGGCGCCGGCGGCGCAGCTCGCAGTTAGGGCAGTCGTGGATGCAGCGGCCGGCCGCCTGCAACACGCAGTGCTCGCTTGTCATGGCGCGGGCGCGTCCGGAGACCACAAGTCCTACCGGCACGGAGGCAGCCCCCGCCAGCGCGCAGACCTCCTCAAGCGTGAGCTCGGGCGAGAGCCAGAAGCCCGCTGCCCCCGCCTCCTCAAGTGCCACAAGGCAGCTCTCGTTGTGTACGGGAATGCAGGTGCGAATCTCGGCCAGCGCCCCGCGCGAGGCGGCGAGCGCCAGCTCGGAGACGTTGCCCACACCCACGGGCTGCCCGGCGCGCACCCACGGGTCCAGGCGGGCGTGGTCGCCCTCGCGACACACCTCGTCAAGCCAAGGGATCACGCCTTCCGGCCACGCGGATCCATCCGCAAGCGCGTCTGCCGTCGCGTAGACGCGCTTGGCACCGGCATCAAACGCGGCGCGCGCTGCCTCGGCCGTGGCAACCAGGGCGCATGCCTCTGGCGCGGGTCTCGTCCAAGCGTCCGGCGCGGCAAGGCCGTCCTTCTCGCGCACCTCTACCAGGCGCCCAGTCACGCCGCGTGCCGAGGGCGCAACGGCAAGCCGCTCCGCGCGCGCCTCGTACGGAGCAAGAATCTGCTGCTCAAGCGCCTCGCATGCCTGCGCGCGCACCTTGTGCACTGCCGAGAAGCCCATGCCTGCGCCCTCGTCCATCTGCACCTCAAACGAGACGGGCTCGAAGGGGCTCTGCCCCATGCGACCCACGTGCTCGATAAGGTCCTCCCTGGTCACAGCCTTGGTGCGGGCAGGCTCCACCACAAAGCCCTCTGCCGTGGCAGCGGCACTCCCGTCCGCACAGGCAAGCGTCACCGAGAACGGCTCGCCCAGGCGCGCCCGCACGCTCACGGTGACGGGACGGCGGCGCGGCACGTCCAGTCCCGAGACACGCGCCGCGGCGTCCATCGCCGCCTGTGAGCGAATCACGCGCACCACCGCGCCAGCCGGGATGGGACGAGAAGCGCGGCAGGTGATTGTCTCGCCAGCAGCGGCCGCGCGCTCGGCGCGCACGGTGAGGAACTGCGAGGGGTCATCCAGCGGCCGCAGCTCGAGCAGGTCGCCCTCCCCCACCGGCTGGTCAAGGCGAATCTCCACGTCCGCGCGGGTGAGGCGCCGCATGCGCTCGCGCCCGCCGTCCGAGCCGCCGCGTCGCACCAGTGTGTCCTCCAGCTTGCGGGACGAGACGACCTCGCCCACCAGCTCGCCGCGGTTGTTGGAGCGCTCGTAGCTCATCATCTCGTCGCCGGAGCGGCCCCAGAGGTAGGCGTCCGTGAAGTCGCGGTTGAAGACGCGACGCAACGTGCGGTGGCGTGCGGCGTCGGCGCGCGCGTCCTTCTCGCCGCCGTCCGCAAGCGCGTCGAGCGCTCCGCGGTAGGCAGAGATCACGGCGTATACGTAGTCTGGCGACTTCATGCGGCCCTCGACCTTGAGCGAGGCCACGCCCGCGTCGGCAAGCTGGGGAAGGTCATCAACAACGCAATAGTCCTTGGGGCAGAGCGGCCGCGTGCGGCCGGGGGCCTCGATTGCGTGGCCCTCCTCGTCCACCAGGTCGTACGGCAGGCGGCACGGCTGCGCGCAGAGGCCGCGGTTGGCCGAGCGCCCGCCGGCAAGCGAGCTCATCATGCACACGCCGGAATAGCAGAAGCACAGGGCCCCGTGGCCAAAGGCCTCAAGCTCCACGCCCTCCTGCGCAATGGTGCGCATCTCGTCGAGCGATAGCTCGCGCGAGAGCGTCACACGCGCCACGCCCAGCTCACGGCACCAGGCCGTGCCTCGGGCGTCGTGAACGTTTGCCTGGGTTGAGACGTGGCACTCGATCTGCGGCCAGCTGCGGCGCACCTCGGCGAGAAGCCCCCAGTCCTGGATGATGAAGGCATCCGCGCCAAGCAGCCAGGCGCGGCGGATAAGCTCGAGCACCTGCGGAATCTCGCGCGTGGCAACGGCAATGTTCACCGTCACGTAGACGCGCGCGCCAGCCAGGTGTGCGCGGCGGCAGGCCTCGCCAAAGGTCTCTTCGGTAAAGTTGTGCGCACCGCGGCGGGCGTTGAAATTGTTGCCCAAACCGCAGTAGATGGCGTTGGCACCGGCAGCCAGCGCGGCGTTGAACGCCTCTGGCCCACCGGCGGGCGCCAGGAGCTCTATGCCCCTTGAAGTGGTCAAACTCTTCTCCCTGTCACTCAAATGCAACGCGGGGAACATCCCCGGCCGAGGATTCTGCAGTGCAATCATAGAAACATGCACCTCCCTGCGCAGTGGCAGGCGCAGATATTCAGATATTCTCTGAGCCAAGGCTTGCGCCGAGACGCACGAATGTGTCGAATGCGACTTATGCAACTCCAAAGGTAACGAGCAGCGCCGCCACGAGCAGTGCGGAGGACCCCAGCACGGCGACAGGTGCAAGCCAGCGAAGCTTTTTGCCTGGGTCCCTGCGAGCAACTGCGGCAAAGTCGAGAAGCAGCATCCCCGCCGGGGGAAGAAGCGCCAGCAGGTAGCGTACCTGGACCCCCTCCGCCAAAGGCGCCCCCACGGCAGTAAAGGACACGTACAGACCCGTGATGGCAAGCCCCCACCCGCACGCCAGACCCAGCGTCGCAAGTGCCTTAACCAGCGGGCGAGCAAGCACAAGGTCATCTTGCGTGCGGTCCAAGACGCACACGACAAGAACCAGACCCAAAAGCAGCCCATTGATTGCCGAGCTCTGGGGGACAGACGGAGCAACAACGTACGGCGCCGAGAACGCCAACGGTTCGAAAGCCACCAGGCGATCAGGGGCGAGGACGTGCCCCGTGGTAGCCAGCATCACCCCAACGTAGCGGATGGGGTCCGCCAAGATGAAGCCAACCTGATTGCCCTGCGAGACGTCGGCAGACCCCTGCGGATCTCCGCCTCCGGGCGCAACGAGGAAGCGAATCCCAAACGAGGCGAGCAGCGCCGCTGCTGCAAGCACCACCAGCGCACGGTACAACGCGCTGTCGCGCCGGGACGAGAACCGCTTCGCGGGAAGCACGAGAAGCACCACAAGCAGGGGGAAGTACACTGCGCGCACAAGCGCTCCCAGGACAAACGGGATAAGAGGGGCGCAGGCCTCGCGCAGGGTGAGCTCGCACTCCCCTTTCTGGCAGTTGCCCACAAACGCCGCAAAGGCATACGCAATGAGCGATACCGACCAGGTGTCATAGGTATAGCTGGCAGAGAGAATCACCAGCGTTGGGAAAAGCGAGAAGACCCCCAACGCCAGCTTTCCGCTTTTCAGGCGACGCATGGCGAGAAACATTGTCAGCGAGTAGAACAGCACACCCGCAATGCGGCCCATGAGGTAGCGACCGTCAAACCCCAGGTGCAGCAGCCTGCCCACCCAAAGCCCCACGGCATTGGGGATGTTTCCCACGTGAGAGGCGGAAATCCACGTGTCACCGGTGAACGCGCTGGTCCCCTCACAGACAACGAGGGCATCGTTCTCCTCGGCGTCCTCAAGGGTGTCGTAGACAACTTCACGCGCGGCAGCATCGTTCTTTGTGGGAAAGACGTTTTGCCCCTCGATTGCTTGGGACCACACGAAAGCGTTGCTCGATGCCATGAGGGCATCGGCACCCGTGTACTGCGCGTCAACAACGTACGAGATCGCGTTTGCGTAATCGAAGTGCGTGAAGCCGTCCCATGAGGACGAGGCATATGCAGGAAGCAGAAAGGCGCACAGGATGCCCGAACAGAGAGACATTGCGAGGAAGGCGTACTCGGGCGATCGCCAGAGCAGCGTGCCAGGCGTTGCGTGCCTGGAGTCCGCATCTTCGCCTGATGGCAGCTGCCTTCTCCGCTCGCGCTCCTCGCGCAGCTCAGCGAGGCGCCTGCGCGCCCAGCACACAAGCGGTAGCGCGAGCACAAAGAACACGAGCATGCGCGTGGGACGCCATTCAGCGAGGACAAAGGGGCTCGAGGCCGGCGCTCCAATAAGGGTGCCGACCTCGAGGAGTACACACACGAGAAGGGACCAAAGCCCCGTGATGGCCCACCACACGCAGCGATTGCTGCGAGAGTTTGGTTCCATTACGCCAGCTTAGCCCAGCGCTTCTTGCCGCTCTGCAGCACGGTGCCCGCCGAGAAGAGCGCGGGATCCACGTTGTAGCACTTGGGCTCCACGGCCTTGCCGTCGATCTTGACACCGCCGCCGTCGATGAGACGACGGGCCTCGCCCGTGCCGCTGGCAATCTTAACGTCCACCAGGAGCTTGGCCAGGTAGACCTTGCCCTCGTCGTTCACCTGGACCGTGGAGAGCGGGAACTCGGCAATATCCTCGGGCACCTCGCCCTTCTTGAACGTGGCGTCAAAGGCGGCCTGGGCGGCATCGCCCGCGCCCGCGCCGTGATAGAGGTCGCAGATGTTGCGGGCAAGCTCGCGCTTGAGGGCGTACGGGTCGGCCGTGCCATCCTTGAACTGGGCGTCGATGGCGTCAATCTCGTCCACGGGAAGCGTGGAGCACAGGCGGAAGTAGAGCGGCACAAGCTCGTCGGTGATGGACATGATCTTGCCGTACATGTCGTCCGCCGGATCGGTGAGGCCAACGTAGTTCTTGTAGGACTTGGACATCTTCTTCACGCCGTCGGTGCCCACGAGCAGCGGCACGGTAAGCGCCACCTGCGGCTCCATGCCCATGGCGCGCATGAGGTCGCGGCCGGCAAGGAGGTTGAAGATCTGGTCGTTGCCGCCCATCTCGACGTCCGCCTTCACCACAACGGAGTCGTATGCCTGAAGCACGGGGTAGATGAACTCGTGCAGGGCGATGGACTGGCCGTTGGTGTAGCGGTTGTGGAAGTCCTCGCGCTCGAGGATGCGGGCCACGTTGAACTGGCTCATGAGCTTGAGCATCTTGGAGAGGTCAAGGGGCTTCAGCCAGTCGCCGTTGTGCACGATGGTGGTCTTCTCGGGATCAAGCACCTTCATGGCCTGCGCCACGTAGGTCTTGGCGTTTGCCTCGACCTGCTCCTCGGTAAGGGGCGGGCGGGTGGAGTCGCGGCCGGACGGGTCGCCGATAAGGGCGGTGCCGTTGCCGATGATGAGCGTGACCTTGTGGCCCAGGTCCTGGAACTGGCGCATCTTGCGCAGGGGGACGGCGTGGCCAAGGTGAAGGTCGGGGCTGGTGGGATCCACGCCCAGCTTGACGTTAAGCGGCACCCCGCGCTCAAGCTTCTTGCGAAGCTCGTCCATGGGCACGATCTGCATGGTGCCCGACGTAATGACCTTCAGCTGTTCTTCGACTGGCAGCAAAGCTCTGTCCTCCGTGTGAGTTCGTATGTCTTCGCGGACCGCGCCCGGTGCGACCGCGCACGCACAAGGATAGCGCAGGTTGGCGCCTCTCGCCCGCCGCAGGAAACAGCCCGTCAAAGCACCTTATCGCGCGAAGGCCGTCTCTCTCGCACGGCGCTTGGCGGTCCGCTTAGCCGCCGCATACGCAACGCTCGGAACGCCAACAAGCACAAACACGATAACCGCCTCGTAGAGCGGATGCCGCACAAAGCGGCCGCTCAGATCGGGCGTGACGTTCACCCCAAGCCAGTTGATGACGGGTATGTGGAACAGGTACACGTACAAGGATGCTGAGGAGAGCGCGGTGAGAACGCTCTTCGCGCGCTTGCCCAGCGCCCTAAGGCGCGGCTCCAGAATGCGGACCACGCAGAACAGACCAGCCGCATACGTGGCGGCAAGCGGGAAGAATGCGTTTACGGGAAACGAGTCATACTGTGTGGACGCAACGTTCACGGCATGCCCAATTGCGTACATGAGCACCGGGGAAGCAACCATTGCGACAACCGCCGCCGCGCGGACCGCCGGGGTGTCTGGCACATATTCGCGCAGGTAGTAGCCAAAAAGAAAGTAGAAGACAGCCGTGCTCGTGAGAAGCGGCCACCCCTGCATGGCGCTCACGTCCTCCGGCATCACAAGATGCGCCCAGGTGAGCGTTGGCACCACAAAGGCGAGAAGGAACCCGCCAGCCAGAAGCCCGCGCAGAAGGCGAGGCCTGTCTGCCGCAAGCGAGAGGAGCGGCGTCACGCAGTAGACCCCGATGATCGCGTAGAAGAACCAGTACACGTTGTTAATCGTGTTGCCGAGAAACCCATGGACGAATTCCCCAAGGGAGAAGTCCTTCACAACGTCTCGCGCACCCCAGAAGGAGTCTGGGAAGAGGCCGTATGCAAGGTAGCAGGCAACGCTTCCCACGAGAAGGGCCACGCCCACTCTAAGGACTCGCTTGCGGAAGAACTCATACGTCGAGTAGCGGCTGCGGTACTCCATAAGATTTGCCCCGCTCAGCATCATGAACACGGGAACGGCGAAAATGAATGCCGCCTGCTGTGCAAGCGCAAGCTCCCACTCGCTTCCGCGACCTTTGCCGAAGACGGTAAGCGAACAGTGCAGTGCCACAACAGCAAAGCACGACAAGACATTGAGAACGTCCTCGAAGTACAGACGCATATGAGTGGATGCAGACAATGTGGGCCCTTCAACAGAATTCAAGCATGTTGTCACAGAATAGCCAAAAGCGCAGGGTCTTTGTGATGTTGCCGGCACCGAACGAACACAACCCCCTACGAAAAGCACGATTGTGGCACCAACAGTGGTAGCGTACAAACGGCATCAACCAGCTGTCGCTTTGTGAGGTTAGGTTTCATGCTCATCGCTGTTCTCGTCATGCTTCTTATGCTTTTTGTGCCCGGATCCCTCGCGTTTGTCGCCGCGGGAATCCCCACGTGTGCCTCTCTCGCCCTGTCCCCCATCGTCGTGACGGCATGGCTGGGAGTTGCAGGGGTTGTATATGCGCTCGTAGGAATTCCAGCGAACCCCCTGACCGTGCTTGTGCCCCTGACCGTTGCCTGCCTACTTGCGGCTATTCTTTTCACGCGCCGGAACAATAAGCGGGCAGAACTTGGCAAGGGGCTTACCCTGCGAGTCGCCCTGCTCTACATTGCCGTGGGAGCCGCCGTATGCCTATTCGTCTTTGTCTCTCGAGGCACTGCAACAGGTAGCTTTATCCAACAGTGGGATAACGACACTCATCTGAGTATCATCCGAGCGTTTGCCGATTCCCAGACCATGTCATCGCTCCGCGTAAGCCCCTACCTTACCGCAGCAGACGCCGTCGCCAACCCCTTTGGCGGGCCGGACGACATTTTCAGCTTCTACCCAGCAGTCTTCCACGGGCTTTGTGCACTCGTAGTCCTCTGGGCGGGGGTCTCTGCCCCAATGGCTATCAACGCCTCCATCATCGTGACAGGCTCTATCGTATTTCCCCTTGCCATGGCGCTCTGCATCTCCGAGGTCTTCCGGGACGATAAAGCAGCACTGCTTTCCGGGGCAGTACTGTGCTGCCTCTTCCCTGCTATGCCCTATGCGTTGGTCGTCTTTGGGCCCCTCTATCCCAACCTCTTTGCCTTCGCGCTGCTGCCCCTGGGCGTAGCGTTGGTTTTTGGGCTTATGCATGGCGAGAGGGGAAGGCGTGCGTTCTACGCAGGCGCCCTCCTCGTCACCGTTGTCGCCCTTGCACTTGTGCATCCCAACGCGGACTTCTCGCTTGGCGTGCTTACCGTGCCTTCCATTGCGGTACACGTATTTCGCACGCAGTGCCACCACGACGCCTCTTTCGCACGCGCCTGGGCAATGGCCGCAGGAGTACTAGTGGCGGCAATCGCGGCCTGGGTTGCCCTTTATAACGCACCGTTCCTTCAGGGTGTCATCAGCAATTACTGGGGCACTTACGAAAGCCTCCCCGAAGCCATCCGCAACCAGGCATTTCTGATTACCAGCAGTCATCTCTACGGACCAAAAGAGGGCCAGCCGCTCCTCTTTGCCCTTGCTGCTATTGGAGTAATAACCGACATCATAAGGCATCACCGCCCTGGTCTTGTGGCGTCGTACATAATGCTCCAAGTCATGAGCATTGTCGCAAGTTCCGTAGAGGGACCTGTCAGACAGTTCATGACCGGTTTCTGGTACACAGACTCCAACCGAATTGCCGCGTTTCTGGTCATCCCCGCGATTATTTTCGCCGCGGAGGGTGTCTCAGGAATCTACTGCTTTGCCAAGACGCAAATGAGGAAATCGCCCAAGTGGCCGCCAGTCAACAAGACCGCCGCAGTCCCCGCATTTATCGTGATTGTCCTTGTTTCAGTCGAAGCATTTGTCCCCGTCCATTACTATGGCGCTCTCAATTATGCGCGCGACGAAATAGATGGCGCTTATGGCCACTGGAACCCTCTTAACAACGAGACAATTCGCAACGACCTGAAAGACATTAAAGAAATCGTGGGGAATGACACCGTTGCAAACTCTACCTACGATGGAAGCCTGTATCTCTACGGGACCAACGACATCCGAGTGCTGTACAGGACTAACGACGGAATGGTCAACGCGCAAGGACCCCTGGACACAGATGGCGCGCAAATCGTGCGCACTTGCCTCGACCAAATAGCATCCAACGGGAGCGTCCGCGCGGAGGTCGAGCGCCGGGGCATACGTTGGGTGCTCCAGATGGATGTTACGGGAAGAACCCAGCAGTCCAACGCCTACTATCACTCGGAAGACTGGGCTGGCATCGAGTCCATAGACGAAAACACCCCGGGCTTCCAGCTTGTCTACAAAGACAATAACATTCGGCTGTACCGCGTGGTCGGGTAGACTATCGGAGACGCACTGCCTCCGTTTCAAGCCCGCCGGACGACACATGCTGGCCAACTCCTTCATAGGTTGTGTGCACGCAGAACGGACACAAGCTCACAAGGCCCATTCCCTATAATGAATTTGATTGTGTCCACACGAGGAGGTTCCATGGGCATCAGAACCCGCAGGGCTCGCAAGCACGCAAGTACGCACGCCGTCGGCTTTAGCATCGCCGGCGTGTTTGGCTTTATAGCGCTCTTTGCATTGGCGCTCGCCCTTTCCCTGGGCGCCGTGGTCGACTCCTGGCTCCAGGACCTGCCCGACTACGAGTCGGCAGACGCCTACCTCGTGGCAGAGCCCACGATCGTCTACGCTGCCGACGGCACCGAAATTGCGGAGTACTACCTCCAGAACCGTCGCTCCGTCACGCTGGACGACATCTCGGACTACGTGAGGAAGGGCACGGTCGACGTCGAGGACGAGCGCTTCTACCAGCACAACGGCGTTGACCCCCAGGGCATCCTGCGCGCCATCGTGAGCCAGCTCAGCGGCCGTTCCGAGGGCGCCTCCACCATCACCCAGCAGCTGGTGAGGAACACGGTCCTCTCGTCCGAGCAGTTCGACCTGACCCTCAAGCGCAAGGTGCGTGAGGCCTACATCGCCATCCAGATGGAGAAGACGTACCCCAAGGACCAGATCCTCAACATGTACCTCAACACCATCTACTACGGCGAGGGCGCCTACGGCATCGAGGCCGCAAGCGTCACGTACTTCAACAAGCACGCGAGCGAGCTCACCCTGGCCGAGGCAGCAACGCTTGTGGGCATCCCCAACTCGCCCTCCTACTACGACCCGTTCGTGAACCCCGACGCCTGCGTCGAGCGCCGCAACAAGGTCCTGGGCAACATGCTCGAGATGGGCGACATCACGCAGGACGAGTACAACGAGGCCACCACCGAGGAGCTCACCCTCAACCCCGGCTCGCTCCAGGACGAGACGACCGGCTCATACCCCTACTTCACCGACTACGTAAAGACGCTCCTCCAGAACGACTTCGACAACGACACCATCCTCAAGGGCGGCCTGCGCGTCTACACCACCCTCGAGCCCGACAAGCAGAACGCCGCCGACGAGGCGGTGAACAGCCTGGTCTCCAGCTCTGGCAACGACGAGCTCTCTGCGGCGCTTGTCTCCATTGACAACACCAACGGGCACATCGTGGCCATGGTGGGCGGCACCAACTACGGATACGACCAGAGCAAGGGCCAAAGCTCCATCAACCTCGCGATAAGCCAGCGCCAGGCAGGCTCCAGCTTCAAGCCGTTCATGCTCATGGCCGCCATGGTCGACGGCATGAACCCGTCGGTGATTCTCAACTGCAACTCCCCCATGCAGATCACGTCCACCTGGACGCCGCACAACTACGAGAACGCACAGTACGGCTACGTGAGCCTTGCGCGCGCGACCGAGCTCTCGTCCAACACCGGCTACGCGCAGGTGGTCATGGCCGTTGGCGTTGACAAGCTCATCGAGACGGCCCACCTCATGGGCATCGACTCGGACCTCCAGTCCGTCCCCTCGCTGGTCCTTGGCTCCTCGGGCGTCACGCCGCTCGAGATGTGCGAGGCCTACAGCGTCTTTGCCACCAACGGCGTGCACCGCGACGCCATCGCCATCACCAAGATCGAGGACCGCAACGGCAACACGGTCTACGAGCACGAGAACGATCCCGAGCAGGTCATCGACGAGGGCGTGGCCCAGGATGCGCGAGAGGTCCTCGAGGGCGTTGTGGACGCGGGCTACACCACGAGCTACGTGCATCGCTACTTCACTGCCAACCAGCCCGTGGGCGGCAAGACCGGTACCTCGGATAAGGCCGACAACCTCTGGTTCTGCGGCTTCACCCCGCAGCTCACCACAACGGTCTGGTGCGGCAACCGCGACAACAACCAAGCCGCGCATTACAAGGGAGCGCTCGCCTCGACGCCTACCACGGCGCAGCCCATCTGGACGGACTACATGAACACCGTCCTCAAGGGCCTGGACCGCAAGGAGTTCCCCAAGTCCACCGAGACCGTGACCTACAAGGACAACAGCTCCTGGGACTTTGTGGGCACCCCCGCCTCCACCAACTCGAGCTCATCATGGAACACTGTCACCGACAGCACCACCACTACCACAACGGAGAATACGACCAACGCCACCACCACGGAGACAAACGAGACCAACACCAACGGCACCGAGACCAACTCCGGCACCGGTACCGGCGGTAACGGCGGGACTGGCGGCAACGGTGGCAACGGCAACGGCGGGACCGGCGAGAACACGGGTACCCACACTGGGACAAACACCGGCACCAACCCGGGCGAGAACACCGGTACCAATACCGGGACAAACACCGGAACGAATACCGGCACCAACACCGGAGGAGCACCAGCCCAGTAGCGGCTCTGGGAAGCGTGCCTCCATACGCTGGAGAGCAAGAGGGGCCTCGGCAGTGCGCCGGGGCCCCTCTCTTGTGCGTGCTGTCTGCGTGTCTCGTATGTCCGCGCGGCGTGCCCGCGCGGACATACGCTTAGCGATGCCTTACTTCGAGCTGCTGCCGAGCTTCTTCACGAGCGCCTGCAGGTCGGCGGCATGCTGGCCGTCAACGGCAACCACCAGCACCGTGTCGTTGCCGGCAACGGAGCCCAGCGCGTGCGAGAGCGCGGCGCCGTCGATTGCCGCGGCAACGCCCGAGGCAGTCCCAGGCTGGCACTTGATGACCACGAGGTTCTCGGCACGCAGCACGTCCACCACAAACTCGGAGAGCATCCGCTGCAGGTGCAGGTCCTCGGAGAGCACGTAGATGCCCTCGGGGAGCTTGCGCAGGCCCATCTCGGTGATGTCTCTCGAGACCGTGGCTTGTGTGCACGAGAAACCCTGTGCCTGGAGCTCCTCCACAAGCGCACGCTGGGTGCGGATGGACTTGTCGCGAATGATCTGCCTGATGGCTTCCTGCCTGTCGTTTCTCTGCTTAGCCACGTGACGCCTCTCAACTAACGGATCGAGCATTTGGTCCACCCATAAAAGGGTGAATACTTCCCTCGGATTATACGTATAAAAAGTGTGACAATTGAATGCGACGCGGCTTAGTCACGCAAGCACCATACCGATACGCAGGTGCGCTCTTTTCCTTCCAACGCCCAATACAGCGCCGCTTGAGGCGGTGTTATAGAGCATTGGCACCGCTGAGGGGACTCCCGCGCGTCCAAAACGCAACACTGTCTTATAGTGCATGCAAGACAGGTGGGATTTGCCATGCAGGGCAAACTTGCTCTCATGTCATTCGTTAAGTTGCATCGACCGTAGTGCGCATGCGCATCGTTGCGCGCGCACTACGCAAGGAGGGGTCATGGAGTACTCCGACGACAGGTCCCAGAGGTCCCAGCGAGGCGCTGACAGCCTCCGCAGCTCTCGCCCACGCGGCGGAGAGCCCCAGTCACGACAGGGAAGCGGCTCCCGACGCGCCCGTCACGGCAGGTCCGGCCGCCCCCGCCAGCAGAGGCCGCTGGTTTCTGGACCGCGCGGAAGGGGCAAGCAGCGCGGCTACGAGCTCCGCAACCGCAGCATCGGCTTTGCGAGTGCGGGACGCGGGAAGCGCTCGGGCGGGCCGGATGCGCGCATGATCGCGGCGCTGGTGCTGGGCATTGTTGCCGTGGTGCTTCTCGTCTTTGCCATCTCGAGCTGCGTGTCCAACAACGCCGCCCAGAAGCAGCAGGCCGAGGAGAAGCCCCGCGTTGCCACGGACATCTCGGATAGCCTCTCGCAGGCGCTCACCTCGCGTCTGGACCAGGACGACCAGATAGCCCAGATTGCGAGCAACGCGGACCAGTACCCCGACGAGCGCCTGGTCGAGCTGGCACTCAACGAGCCGGACGCAATCTCACTTGTCGCCGGTTACCTGGAGTCCGACAAGACGGCGCAGGCCTACGGCGAAGAGGCCTCGGTTGGCAGCTACCCGCAGCTTTTCGACTGGGACTCCCGTTGGGGCACGGTGGACTATGCCGGCAGTGCACTCGCGGTGACGGGCTCTGGCCCCACGGTGATGGCCATGGCGACGATCGGCCTCACTGGCTCGACCGACAACACGCCCGCGACCATTGCGGCGCTGGCCGAGAACGACGGCCTGGCCAACGGTGACTCAAGCCTGAGCGGCGACTTCTTCACCACCGAGTCCAACTCCCTGGGCGTGGTTTACCACGCCTACGACACCTCGGCCGACAACATCTCGGCGGTGGTAACGTCCGGAACCGTGGTTGCCATGGAGATCAAGGCCGACAGCCTCACCCCCTATGACCACTGGATCCTCGTGGTCGAGAAGGGCTCCGACGGCACCTTCACCGTTCATGACCCCACCTCAAGCGACGTGACCTCCAGAACCTGGGACGCAGAGACGCTCGCCAGCGCCTCCACGGGAACGTTCTACGCGCTCACAAAGATGGCGTCGTAGCTGGGGCGACTTGGGCCGCGGCCGGTGCTTCGGACGCTGCGGGCACGGCCGGCGCAGCGGGCGCTACTCGTGCTCCTCGAGGAAGCGCTCGACCACGGCGTTGTAGCGCTCGGGCTGCTCGCCGTGCACCCAGTGCGTGCCATCGGGGAAGAGCTCCCACCGGGCGCCGGGGATGCCGTCTGCCACCTGCTTGGCCACGAGCGGCGTGCACTCATCTGCAGCGCCGGAGGTCACGAGGGTGGGGACGTCGATCGTGGGCAGCTGGTCCACCACGCTCCAGTGCGAGAGCGCGCCCGTAACCACAAACTCGCTCATGCCCTGCATGAAGTGGTAGCACTCGTCGCCAACTGGGTCCGGCTCGGGACTGTGGAGGTTAGCGGGCCTCTCGTCCTCCGGAACCTTGGAGACGTGGCGACGGTAATACTCGGCCGTTGCCGCACGTACCTCGGGACGGGTATAGTCACCGTCAACGTCGGCCTGTGCGAGGGCCTCGTCCATCTCGCGCGGCAGGTAGTGGCGAAGGCGTATTGCCTCGTGAAGCCACAGGTCCATGCTCGCAGGCGAGCTGGCCACCACCATCGAGGCAAGACCCTCGTGACCGTGCTCGTGCCAGGGCTCGCCGATGGCGTACATCATGCCCAGCATGCCACCCCAGCTCTGACCCAGGATGTGCAGACGGTCCCAGCCAAAGGTCGTGGCCAGGTAGGTGCGCACGCAGGCCAGCTCGTCGAGGAAGAGCGAGCAGCCCCAGCGTTCCGGCATGGGCGGCGTCTTGGAGCGGCCGCAGGAGATCTGGTCGTAGTAGACAACGGCGCGACCATACTTCTCGGCAATGCCGTCAAGGGACTGCAGGTAGTAGTGCGCGGCACCCGGACCGCCATGCAAGACGAGAAGGGGCAGCCTGCCCGGCTGGCACTCCCCCGCCACCCGGTAGTAGGTCTGGTATCCCGCAAAGGGAATGTAACCCTCGCGCTCCTTGAGCATGATGCGCGCTCCTCTCGGCCGTTTGTTCTTCTCGCCTGCCGGCCGTTGCAGCGTCGGCGCTGGCGTCTGCGCCAGCGCCTAGGCCGCCACCAGCGCGAAGTATGCGATAACTGCAACGCCCAGCACAATGCGGTACCAGCCGAAGGGCTTGAAGTCGTGCTTCTTCACAAAGCCCATGAGGAAGCGGATAGCCGCAAGCGATACCACAAAGGCTACGACACAGCCCGTAAGGAGAATGGCCGCCTCGGTGCCGGAGAACGTGTTGCCCTTGAGGAAGTACTTCACCAGGCGCAGACCCGAGGCGCCCACCATAACGGGGATGGCCAGGTAGAACGTGAACTGCGCCACAACGGTGCGCGAGCACCCCAGGATGAGGCCGCCGATGATGGTGGAGCCGGAGCGCGAGGTGCCCGGCACAATGGAAAGCACCTGGAAGAGGCCGATGCCCAGGGCCGTCTTCCAGTCGAGGTCGTCAATGTTCTGGATGCGGGCGTCCGCGTCTGCCACCTGCGAGATTGTGAGCTCCTGCTGCGGCTGTGACGCGCCGTTGTCGGAGCCGGAGAAGTGGCGCGGGCGGTACGCACCGGTCGCGCTTGTCGCGCTTGCCGCAACGGTGGAGCCTGCGGCAGGGGTGGCCATCAGGCGCTGTGCGCGACGCTCACGGACGGTCTCGATCACGATGAAGGCAATGCCGTAGACGATGAGCGCGGCGGCGATCACGAAGGGGCTGCCCAGATGGTCCTCGATCCAGTCGTCAAGCGGCAGGCCCACCACTGCAGCGGGGATGCAGGCGACGATGGTCTTGGCCCAGAGCGTCCAGGTGGAGCGGCGCTCGTCGGCGGACTTGGAGCGCGAGAAGGGGTTGAGCTCGTGGAAGAAGGCAACAAGCACGGCAATGATGGCGCCGAGCTGGATCACCACGAGAAACATGTCCCAGAAGTCCTTCGAGACACTGAGAGGCATGAACTGCTCGAGAAGGAGCATGTGCCCCGTCGACGAGATGGGCAGCCACTCGGTGATGCCCTCGACCACGCCATAGATCGCTGCCTTGAGAAGCTCGAGAAGATCCACAGTTCCCCCTCCTTGCGCCGCCCGGCGGCGACTACGCGTGCTTGCATTTGTTGCGTTTAGTCAATGATGAAGGGGGTGCACGGAGCGTGGCGCGCCGCCACGCCGCATTCAGCGAAAAACTACGTGAGGCAAAGGGAGTTTCCCTTTGTCTCATTCTGCGGCGGGCCGCTCGTCTGGGCCTTGGAGCTCAGGCTCGGCGCCCGGGGCTGCGACCGTGTCCTGCGCGTCATCGCGCGCGTCAACCTTAAGCATCTGGGGGACGCCCCAGGCGAGGAAGCCCGCGAGCAGCGCAATTGTCGCCGCGATGAGGAGCGTGACGAGAATAGAGCGCCGGGGCTGCTCGTCCGGTTGTTGGTCCTTGGGGTCCTCGCTCACGCTGCCGCACCTCCCTGTCTGCTCGCGTTACGGCGACATTCTACCCCGAGTGGCAGGGGGTCAGAAACGCACTCCGGGCGGCGGAATCCTTACCCTCGGCTCCCCCCCTGTGTTTTGTCAACTAGCTTTGAGCAGAAATCGCATCGCTTTTTGAGCAGCATACGCAGCGGACCTGCTCAGCCTTTCTGAGCACCTCCCTGCATGAGGGCGTGCCGCACGCGGTAGGACTCGCCC
>OIEV01000457.1_pt1 | contig 29818 bp, 27 predicted proteins | sample 1581881 | NCBI WGS metagenome assembly OIEV01 (sample SAMN03279760, study PRJEB24777) | human gut metagenome | isolation source: fecal sample PR121 from 1 month old male Malay infant, vaginally delivered... | place: Singapore | collected 2005-09-16 | reverse complement strand
TCGCATTCGAGAAGGACCTCGCCGTCGCCGAGACCGGCATCGTGGGCCTCAAGGTCGTCGACCTCGCCGTCCACGGCGACTCGCGCGGCTGGTTCAAGGAGAACTGGCAGCGCGCCAAGATGACCGCCCTGGGCATCCCGGACCTCAGGGTCGTCCAGAACAACATCTCCTACAACGACAGCCGCGGCGTCACCCGCGGCATCCACGCCGAGCCCTGGGACAAGTTCATCTCCGTGGCCCGCGGCAGCGTCTTCGGCGCATGGGTCGACTTGCGCGAGGGCAGCGAGACCTTCGGCAAGGTGTTCACGACCGTTCTGGATCCCAGCAAGGCCATCTACGTCCCGCGCGGCGTGGGCAACTCCTTCCAGGCCCTGGAGGACGGCACCGCCTACACCTACCTGGTGGACGCCCACTGGTCGTTGGAGCTCAAGAGGACGTACACCTTCGTGAACCTCGCCGACCCCGAGCTCGCCATCGAGTGGCCGATCCCGCTGGCCGAGGCCACCGTCTCCGAGGCGGACAAAAACCACCCGATGCTGAAGGACGTCGTCCCCATGGCGCCCAAGAGGACGCTCGTCACCGGCTGCGACGGCCAGCTGGGCCATGCGGTCCGCGCGCTCGCCGAGGAGCGCGGCGTGGCGAAGGACTTCGACTTCTGCGACATCGACACCTTCGACATGTCCGACCCGGCGGCCTACGCGCAGTACGACTGGTCGCTCTACGGCACCGTGATCAACTGCGGCGCCTACACCGCCGTGGATAAAGCGGAGACCCCCGAGGGCCGCGTGACCGCCTGGAAGGCCAACGCGACCGGGCCGGCACTGCTCGCCCGCACCTGCGCCGAGCACGGGATCACCCTCGTGCACGTGTCCTCCGACTACGTCTTCGACGGCACCGCCGAGGTCCATACCGAGGACGAGCCCCTCAGCCCGCTTTCCGTCTACGGCCAGACCAAGGCCGCCGGCGACATCGCCGTGGCCGGATGCCCCCGCCACTACATCATGCGCAGCTCCTGGGTCATCGGCGAGGGGCACAACTTCGTCAAGACCATGAAGGCGCTCTCCGACCGCGTCGCCGACCCGGAGGATAAGCTGGACAAGGTCACCGTCGTGGACGACCAGCTGGGACGCCTGACCTTCACGCGCGACATGGCCGAGGCCATCTTCCACGTGCTTGATGTGAAGGCCCCATACGGGACCTATAACTGCACCGGCTCCGGCGCGGTCAAGTCCTGGGCCGGCATCGCCCGCGCCGTCTTCGAGGCCGCCAACGGCAACGGTGAGAAGGTCGTGCCGGTGTTGACCGCCGACTACTACGCCGGCGCCGTGGGCCCCATCGCCCCGCGCCCGGTCCACTCCGCGCTCGACCTGTCCAAGCTCGAGTCGGTCGGCTTCCACATGCCCGACTGGGAGGATGAGCTCGAAGAATACCTGTTTGGCTCTTCTGAAAAAGCAAATATGGAGCAGCTGTGAAAGTACTGATGCAGACCCGCCAAAACGTTTTTGATCTAGCGGGCGGTGACACGACACAACTTGTAAAGACGAAGGAGGCCCTTGAATCAAAGGGTATTGATGTCGACCTGTCCTTGGACTTGCGACCCGATGTTTCTGGATACGATGTGGTCCACTTGTTCAACCTCACGCGGGTCCAGGAAACTTTCATCCAGTCGAAAAACGCCAAGGAGGCCGGAAAGCCTGTCGTGCTCTCCACGATTTACTGGCCGACTGACAGCTTCGAAAAAAGCGCAGCAAACGGCCTGAGAGGTTTTTTGGGGAAACATCTTAGCGTCGATGGAATGGAGCGCCTCAAGGCCTTCGGAAAGTACGTCTTGCGCGGGGAGCGCAGCGAGGGTGCACGCTACCTTATGACACATAGCTTCCAAAAGATGCAGCTCGAGATATTGGACAACTGCGATGTGTTCCTGCCGAATGCAAAGACCGAGATGGACCAGATAGCGGCTCATCTCGGCTTTCGCACCGACAACTATGTGGTCGTCCCCAACGCCGTCGACGTCGCGAGCATTAAGGCCGCGAAAGAGGTTGAATCAACAGGATACGAGCGATTCAGTGGATGGATTGTTTGCATCGGGCGCATCGACATTCGCAAAAACCAGCTCAACCTAATCAAGGCGGTGGAGGGGTCGGATTACAAGGTCGTCTTTGTGGGAAAGAAGTCTCCCGGGCATATCGAGTATGCGAACAAGGTTGTGTCGGAGATAGAAGCCAATCCGAACATGGAATGGATCGAGCAAATTCCCAACGAAGACATCTACAAGCTGTGCCGCGAGTGCCGTGTGAGCGTGTTGCCTAGTTGGTTCGAGACGCCGGGCCTCGTGAGTCTGGAGGCAGCCGCTATGGGGTGCAATATCGTGGTATCTCCCAAAGGAACGACGCGGGATTATTTCGGTGACAGCGCGTTTTATTGCGATGTCAGCAGCCCTTCCTCCATCAGGGCTGCGCTGGATGAGGCTTACGCCGTCAATTACGACGAGGTTTTCGGCCGAAAGGTAATTACGGAATACACGTGGGAGAAGGCTGCTGAGAAAACTCTCGATGGCTATCAACTTGCTTTGAAAGGCTGATATGAAAAAAGTTATGCTCGTCTTCGGCACTCGCCCGGAGGCCATTAAGATGTGCCCGCTCGTGAACGAGCTGAGGGCGCGCCCCGACGAGTTCGACACGGTTGTGACGGTCACCGGTCAGCACCGTGAGATGCTGGACCAGGTGCTTCGCGTGTTCGACGTCAAACCCGCCTACGACCTGGCCGTCATGAAGCCGGGACAGACTCTGTTCGACGTTACGTGCGACGTGCTGCTCAAGCTCAAGGCGGTCCTCGAGGACGAGAAGCCCGATGTCGTGCTCGTACACGGCGATACCACGACCAGCTTCGCCGCTACGCTCGCGTGCTTCTACCTGCAGATCCCCGTGGGGCACGTCGAGGCCGGCCTGCGCACGCACGACATCTTCAGCCCCTGGCCGGAGGAGTTCAACCGTCAGGCGGTCGACATCGTGAGCGAGTACTATTTCGCCCCCACTGAGGCCAGCAAGAAGAACCTTCTGGACGAGGGCAAGCCGGAGTCGAAGATCTGGGTCACCGGCAACACGGGAATCGACGCCCTTCGCACCACCGTTCGCGATGGCTATACCCACCCCGAGCTCGAGTGGGCGGAGGGCTCCCGCCTCATCCTCATCACGGCGCACCGTCGCGAGAACCTGGGCGAGCCCATGCACCGCATGTTTCGCGCCATCCGCCGCGTGATGGAGGAGCACCCCGACACCAAGGCGATCTACCCCATCCACATGAATCCGCTCGTCCGCAAGGCGGCGCACGAGGAGCTTGACGGCTTCGACCGGCTGCATATCATCGACCCGCTCGAGGTTCTCGACTTCCACAACTTCATGGCCGTCAGCCACATCATCCTCACCGACTCGGGCGGCATCCAGGAGGAGGCCCCGAGCCTGGGCAAGCCCGTGCTCGTCATGCGCGACACCACCGAGCGTCCCGAGGGCGTGGCAGCAGGCACGCTGAAGCTCGTCGGCACCGAGGAGGAGGCCATCTACCGCGAGTTCAGTAGGCTTCTTTGCGACGACGAGGAGTACGTCGCCATGTCCCGCGCCTCCAATCCCTACGGCGACGGACATGCGAGCGAGCGGATCGCGGAAGCTTTGGGGCGTTCTTCTCTCGAGGCTGGAATACGTGATGGTGAATGTCGATGAATCTTTTTAACTGCGGACAAATCAACGAGAAGCTTAAAGGTTTGTTTTGGAAACTCCCGTTGAGCGCTAAATTTAAAGAAAACCTCAGAGTCAGGCGTTATGAGCGTATTCTCGAACGCGAAGCGGCAGCCGATGCGGGCTCCTTGCGTATTGTGGCTGATAATGACCTTTTGAGCTCTTACGCCGAGTATGTCCTAGAAAGTTATGATGCGCGTGCCGAGGGCTACGTCGGCTATCGAAGGCATGATGAGGCTAAGTCGGACGTGCTGTTGGTGGCATATTATTTGACGCAATTCCACCCCAATGCTCAAAATGACTCCTGGTGGGGACGAGGAACCACTGAGTGGAACAATGTTTGCAAGGCCGTCCCTCAGTTCACGGGGCATTATCAGCCAAGGAAGCCCGGCGAGCTCGGCTATTACGATTTGCGCTTGAAATGCAATATGCAAAGGCAGATTGAGCTTGCGAAGAATTATGGCGTAGGAGCTTTCTGTTTTTACTACTACTGGTTCGATGGTGGTCAGAGACTTCTCGAAGGACCTTTAGATATGTTTCTGGATGACTCAAACCTTGACATGCCTTTCTTTTATTGCTGGGCGAATGAAAACTGGACAAAGCGATTCAGCGGTACGAGCAACGATGTCTTGATGGAGATCACCCAGAGTTCCGAGAACTATACCGCCTTCATGAGGGATGTTGTCCATGATTTCAGCGATGAGCGATATCTCCGAATAGACGGCAAGCCCGTCCTATCCGTGTATCGCCCATCGCTTATTCGAGATCCGGAGCATGTGATTTCTGAGTGGCGCCGCATTTGTAAGGACGAATGCGGCTCAGAACCCTATCTTATTGCCGTGCAAGAGCGTGATACCAACATTGATTGGTCGGCAGTTGGCTTTGATGCCGAGAGCGAGTTCCAACCCAAGCAGGTGCAGCACAACTGTCGCAACATAACCAAACAGGTGCGTCCGTTGCGCGAAGATTTCGGCGGCACCGTCTACGACTATGCGGATTTGGTCGAGAATAAGCGATATGCGACTTGGAGCCGCGATAAGAAGGTCTATCCCGCCGTTATGCCCATGTGGGACAACACGGCCCGAAGGAATCACAGAGGAACGATTTTTCACGGGAGCACGCCTGAGCTATATGGACGATGGCTTGCGGACACGATTGACGAGGTGCGCCGTAGGCGCGACTTAGACAAGAAGATGGTCTTTCTAAACGCTTGGAACGAGTGGGGAGAAGGTGCCTACCTGGAACCTGATTCACTGTGGGGGTACGCATATCTTGATTCGACATTGCGGGCCATCATGCAGGATGGGCCGAACGAATGAAAAAGAAGAAACTGTTCATTGCCATAACGCTTTCGAACTATCTTATTGACCGTACGGGTACGCCGAAGGTCGTTATGAGTCATCAGGTTGCTGCCAATGACGCTGGCATCAAGTATGTTGCCTTATTTCCCATTGGCGGTTCTTCTAAATTTGCAAAGAGGCTTTTCAGCAACTCATTCGGTGTGATATGCGATGGTAAGTTCGCAGGAGTTTTCAGCCTTGAAGCTTTCTTGGCTAGGGTAGGACGTTTGCTCGATGGCGAGTATGAACTGGGATGCATTTACATCCATCACTTCATGGGATGGAACCTTGAATCGATTGCTGGCATAGTATCTTCGTATCCTAAGGTCCAGTTGGTCGTATATGCGCATGACTACTACCTGTGCTGCACAAACTATAATTTGATACAGGATGGTACTCAATTATGCGGATCTGCTAGATTGGGCGACGCACAATGCGCGGGATGTGCCTATTACGCTGACAGCATTATTCGTGAAGATTGCATCTGGAGGCTTCTGCACAACGAGCTTCATCGCATAGTATTTGCTTGCCCTTCAAGCGTTGTCGAAAGAATGGTGCAATCTTTCCATCCGGAAGCAAAGGGGCATTGCACGGTAATTCCACATCAAAGATACGTCGGGATTTATCTTGACAACAAGGAGATGCTTCCTCCCAATCATGCGATCAAAGTTGCATATCTTGGGAAACAACAGTCTATAAAAGGCTGGGACTGTTGGTGTCGCCTTGTTGACGCGTTTCGTGGCCAGGGAAAATATGAATTCGTTGTGTTCAACAACGAGACGAAGCCTTTACCTAGCGGAATGAGACGGGTCTTCGTCGAATTTTCACCAGGAAAACCCAATGCTATGATTGACGAGCTGCGACGCGAGAATGTGGATGCTGCTTTACTTTGGTCTCAATGCCTAGAGACGTATTCGTACACCTGCATGGAGGCATATGCCTCAAATGCTTTTATCATCACTTGTCCATCAAGCGGTAACATAGCTGAGTTTGTGAGTATGACGCATTGCGGCCAGGTTCTTTCTTCGGAGCAGGAGCTGTGCCAGCTGCTCGACGAGCCTGATAAGTTGCTGGAGTTGTTGAACGGGTTCCGCGCTAATCACGATGGGGGCGCGATGGCCCTCGCGACCAATGACGCATTCATTGCTTTGGCGAAACCGAGCAGGCCGACTGCGCAAAATGCCGTCGAAAATGAGAGGCAATGCCGAACCTACAGATTCCGGCTAGACAATTGCCTCTCTTTGCCGCTGCGTATTTTCTATTCATGTCGGGAGCGAAAAAAAATCGAGGCTGCAAATTCACGGAAACGAAAACAAGAGTTCGCCATATGAGTATTCTTGAGAAAAAAACAGGGTCGGGGATAGATGCACTGATAATCAGTCTGATTATGGCTAAGGTTTTTCTGCTTGAATACCTTGGTATGGCCGGAATCGTAAATAACGTTATCTTTCTTCTCATTGGAGTTCGCCTTATCTTCAGTGGCTGGAAGATTCCGAAGAAGCTGCTTTTCCTCGTCTGCCTAATTACGATGCTCCTTGTTTTGAGTTACTCTGCTGGGAGCATAGTTCCCGGTAAGACCTCATACAACCTTAAAGCCATACAGACCTTCTTTTTCTATGCGCTCTTCATCGTGATGCTGAAGACCAACGGGTCAGATTTGCTGGATTTCGGCAAGCAGCGATGGATTGTTTTCTTTAATGTTGTCTATGCCGTCAACTGTATAGTTATCCTAATTCAGGTCTATTACCCATATTCTCTTATGGCGGCCGCCCCCATGACGGGCCAAATTCCCTTCTATGAAGACCTGATTTCAGGTCTTTTCATGTATGCTTCGACCCATGCCGTAGCGTTGTTCTCGTGCTTCGTTTTGCTCATTGATTTGAACAGCATACGGGATGGAAGCGGGGAGTTGCGAATCCCCGTCGTTTGTTGCGCGGCGGCGGTTCTTGCTAGCTCACTTGGTATTGCCGCCTTGAACGACAACAAGGCTTTGTTCGCCTTGATGCCCATCGTTCTTCTGCTTTTCTATGCCGAAGGTTTGTCATCGATCAATTTCATGAGAATCGCCAAGGGCCTGATGTTTCTTGCTGTCCTGCTGGGAATTGTCTTCTTGCTGTACATATGCAATTCATCGTTCGCAAACTTTTTTGATGACAATGTCCTGTCGTTATTTGACCTTGTGGAAAGCTCTAGTTCGATAGGAACCGATGCGGTGGGCAGTGGAGAAAGAATTGCAATAATCGGTTATGCCTTAAATTTGGCGTCAAGCTGGCTTTTTGGTATCGGTTTGGGCGCAGCAACATTCCACGAGGGCGCCTTCTGCGGGTTTACTCATTTCGGCCAAGCTGATTTTGGATCGCTGGTCATCCTTCTGGGCGTTTGGTTCCTTATTGCCCTGTTTGCTTTCTATGTCTTCTGCGTGTCTTGCGGGTGTCGGGGGCGCAGACCATACGTTCTTTATCTTTCCCTTGTTGCGCTTGCGGCAACTGCGACAATCTACACTCAGTGTTTTACGAGGGCGAATAATGCCTTGCTGTTCTTGCTTATAGGGCTTGCGCTCGTCGAAAGGTGGAAGTCCATTGCTCAGAGTACGTCGGCCCTTTCTAAGGAGTGACTGGTAATATGAAGGTCGGAATTGTTACTTTTACCTTTGGGGACAATTATGGTCAGCGTCTGCAGAATTATGCTGTTCAGGAGCTGCTTCAAAGAAGGGGAGCGGATGCGAGCACGATTCGCCAAAGCGAGCCACGTTGCAGCTTAAAGCATCAGGTTAAAGTTTTTCTTGTCGATAGCTTCGCTGGTAAGAGGGGGGCCAAACGAGCGAGGCATTCAGCGTTTCTTCGATTCGATGAGGAACATATTAAATATGAGCCGAATTATTCTTTGCCGGATTTCCCGCCGAGAAAATCCGATGGTTTCGACGCTTTTGTAGCGGGAAGCGATCAGATTTGGTCCCCTTACATTCCTGATAGCAATGGTGCTATGTTTCTTTGCTTTGCCGAAAGTGTCAAGAAAGTGTCTCTCTCGGCTAGCATTTCTGCACCTGAGCTGCCCATGGAGAAAAAAAGCGCATACAGGGAAAGACTCGCTGCGTTTGATTTCATATCGGTTAGGGAGAAGAACGCCGCAAGATTGATTAAGGAATGCGCTGGGTTGGACGCGGAGGTTTTGATCGATCCAACCCTTATGCTTGACGCTGCAGATTGGGATAAACTCGCCGAAGCGCCTGCGGCTTTACTTCCTAGGCGCTATGCCCTGAAGTACTTTCTCGGTAGTGATTCTCCCAAGGTTGCGATGTTCGACGAATATTGCAAACGAGCGGGATTGGAGGTCGTAGATCTTCTGGGGGATCCTCGGTTCTTTGCCTGTGGACCTTCTGAGTTCATCTACCTCATAAGGAACTCCTCGCTTGTTGCTACTGATTCTTACCACGGAAGCATCTTTACGCTCCTATATCGTAAGCCGCTTCTGATGTTCGAACGCGCAGGTTCGCAATTCGACATGAGCGATCGGTTCGATACCTTGGCTGAGAAGCTTGGCCTAGGTAATTGGCGTGAAGCAAATTGGAATTACCTCGAAAGCGGGGAGCCAAAATCCTTTGATGTTGAGGATAAGCTTCGAACTGAGCGAGCAAAATTCGATTCGTTCCTTAATCGATCCCTGTTCAGCAAATCGAGAAAAGAAATTGTCTATCATGGTTAGCCAACGTAAGACCGGTGCGATACTCGGCTATGCAAACATCATAGTCAAGAACCTGGTCAACCTCGTCTATACGCCCATGCTGCTGGCATTCGTGGGCCAGGCTGACTACGGCGTATACCAGACGTCCAACTCGTTCGTATTCTCGCTTACACTTCTAACCTTCGGCTTTTCCGAGGCTTACATCCGCTTCTATACGCAGGAACGAGCGAAGGGTAGCGAGGGCGACATTCGCAGGCTCAACGGCATGTATCTCATGCTTTACATTGCGGTCTGTGTCGTGGCCCTTGCGCTGGGCCTACTCTTTTCTGCTAATGTTGGGACATTTTTCTCAGATAGTTTCACGGACAACCAGGTGGGACTCGCGGGTAAGCTCATGGTGATAATGTCGTTCAACGTCGCCGTTACGCTTTTTTCAACCGTCTTCGATGCGTACATTCTTGCCCATGAACAGTTCAAGTTTCAACAGTCGAGGCAGATGTTCACATCTTTGGCGACTCCTGGCGTGGCTTTCGTGCTGCTCAATCTTGGGATGGGGGCGGCGGGCGTTGCGACGGCGCAGCTTGCAGTTTCATTGACACTGTTGGTTCTGAACGCCAGGTTCGCAGTCTTAAAGCTTGGCATGAGATTTGATGTTTTCCACTTTGACGGGTCTCTCTTCCTCTCGATTGCCGCGTTCAGCGCGTGGATATTTGGTAATCAGATTTGTGAACTGGTTAACCAGAGTGTTCCAAATATGTTACTTGGCGCTCTTACGAGTGCCGTCACCGTATCAGTGTTTGCAATTTCAATTCAAGTTCGTAGCGTCTTCGTTTCCCTTTCAACAGTGATGTCGAATGTCTTTGTTCCAATGATCAATCGTATCGTAGCCACAAGCGATGACAACACTAAACTCACCCGACTCATGACGCGCGTGGGACGCTACCAGATGTTCCTATTCTGCTGGGTGTACTGTGGATTCGTCCTTCTCGGGCGCTTCTTCATTGCCAAGTGGGCGGGCGAGGGCTTCATGGACGCGTACTGGCTTATCTGCGCCATGGCGCTGCCACTGGGAATTCCCCTGTGCCAGAACACAGGAATCGAGATTCAGCGCGCCAAGAACAAGCACAAGGCTCGCTCCGTCGTTTATCTCTGCATGGCGGGCATCAACGTTGTGTTCACTTGGGCTATGTCACCTGTTCTGGGTTATTGGGCTCCGGCCATCGCCTACATTCTGAGCATTTCGTTGGGCAACGGCCTCTTTATGAACTGGTATTACCAAAGGAGGATTGGGCTCGATATGGTTTTCTACTGGCGCCGCAACCTTCCCGTGCTGTTGGTCTCCGCTTGCGTCCTCGCAGCATGCCTGCTGGGATCAGCCTTCGTGCCCGTCACTGGATGGGCGTTGTTCCTCTGCTGGGGTGCTGTCTACACCGTCCTGTTCATGGCCGCTATGTGGGCGTTCGTACTCGATGCCGACGAGAAGAACATGCTCGCTGCTCGCCTGCCGTTCCTTCGTTAGGAGTTCGCTGTGTCTTATGACGAGATGAAGATATCCAAGCTCGGCGAAGCCTGTTGTGGCTGTGGTGCATGTGCCGCGAAGTGCCCCAAGTCGTGCATCTCCATGCAGGAGGATAAGTTTGGCTTCCTACATCCCGTTATCGATGCAGGCGCCTGTGTGGGGTGCCATGCGTGCGATTCGGTATGTCCCGCGCTTGGCGGGGGCAAGTGCGACGAAGCTCTCGGGATCCGCTGGGCCAAGGGCAAGTCCAGTGAGCTGTTGGAGGCTTCCTCCAGTGGCGGCATCTTTGGCCTCCTAGCAGAAAGCGTGATCGCGGGCGGCGGTGTTGTCTGCGGAGCCGCCTGGGCCGACGGTTGCCGCCACGTCGAGCATGTGCTGGTCGAGGACGCTGTCTCTCTCGATCGTGTCATGCGCTCCAAGTACGTCCAGAGCCGCGTAGGCAGGGAGGTCTACGCGGGGGTTCGCGATGCAATCCGCTCGGGTCGCCGTGTGCTATTCGCTGGTACCGCGTGCCAGGTCGCGGGCCTCAAGCGCTATCTGGGAAAGACGGGGGGGAGCGCCCTTCTCCTCACCGTTGACGTTATCTGCCACGGTGTCCCGGCGCCGCGCCTATGGTCGGAGTGGATTGACTACAAGAATGTGCTCCGCGATTCGAACGTCTGTGACGTTAATATGCGGAGTAAGACAACCGGATGGTTGTCTTACTCCGCTATGTACGAGTACATAGCGGAGAAAGACCCATTCTCGTCTTGCGAGTCCACCATTTTCAATCAAGACTGGTACATGAAAGCGTTTCTGGCCAATGCGTCGCTGAGGCCCTCTTGTTTCATGTGTCCTGCCAAGAGAAGTTGCGGCTCCGACATCACCCTCGGCGACTTCTGGGGTTTCCAGAATATCCATCCCGATGTCGACTACTCCAAGGGAGTCTCGGCTGTCCTCTGCAATACGGAGAAGGGTGAGCGCGCTTTCAATGCTATTTCAAAGCTCACCTTGAACGGTCCGGCGACCCTCGAGGAAGTCATTGCCGGCAATCCTAGTCTTATCTCTTCCGTTGCGCCGTATCCGAAACGCGATGAGTTCCTCAAAGATGTGGCCTCTGGATCTTCTGTTCCTGACCTTATGTCTAAGTGGGACTTTCGTCCTACATCTATGCAGCGAATTCGCAGAAAGCTTGGTGGTATCAAGCGTCGTCTCAAGGAGATCATTGTAAGGGGCGCTTAGATGGCAAGGGATCGTGGCTTATAAGACAAAATGTGTGTCTACTTTAGGGGCATCGGCGCAAGTCGATGCCCCTTTTTCAGCCGTTTAAATTCCGTGCCCGCCTTTAACCGCTCGGACAGAATGTGTGTCCGGTTGCCTATCGTTCCCGCAGGTAGATAACCTTTTCCGGAACCGTTAAATACCCTTTCGGAAGAGGTGCCCATGAAGGCCGTTTATTGCCCCTACTGTGGCGGTCGGACCAAGCGCAACGGCAGGACCTCATCGGGGTCCCAGCGGTGGAGGTGCACGGTCTGCGGCGCGTCGACGACGGTGAGGTACGACGACGCGGCGACGAGGCTGGACGAGTTCCTCGGGTGGCTCCTCTCCAAGGACTCCCAGGCGGCGATGCCGGGCGGCGGGCGGTCCTTCAGGCGCAGGACGGCCGAGTTCTGGGAGGTCTGGCCGATGCCCGTCCCCGACGGCGAGCTCCACCGCGTGCTCTACGTCGACGGGATCTGGGTCGCGCACGACCTCGTCGTGCTCATATGCTGCAGCGGCGAGAGGGTGGTCTCCTGGTACATGGCGAGGTCGGAGAACTCGAGGGCGTGGTCGGCCCTCATGGCGCCGATCCCGGCGCCCGACGTGGTCGTCACCGACGGCGGGAGCGGGTTCGCCAGGGCCGCGCGAGAGACCCGGCCGCGCACCAGGGTCCAGAGGTGCACCTTCCACGCCCTCTCGCAGGTCAAGCGCTACACGACGACGCGGCCGAAGCTCCAGGCGGGGCGCGAGCTCTACCTCATCGCGCGCGACCTCATGGGCATCGAGACGCTGCACCGGGCCGAGCTCTGGGTCGAGCGCTACCTCGACTGGTGCGGGTTCTGGGCCGACTTCCTGGAGGACAGGACCGTGGTGGACGGCGGGAGGGCCTGCACCCACGAGAGGCTGAGGCGGGCGCGCTCGTCGCTGTCGGCGCTGGTGTCGGCGGGGACGCTGTTCACCTACCTCGACCCCGCCCTGGCCAAGGCCGGCCCGCTGCCGTCGACCAACAACATGATCGAGGGAGGGGTGAACTCGCAGCTGAGGGCCGTCCTGCGCAACCACCGGGGGCTGACGTCCGTCAAGCGCGTTAAGGCGGTGTTCTGGTGGTGCCACGCTCATTCGGGGGACGCGAGGACGGAGGTCCAGAGTGGGGCGACAGGGCCGTGTGAGAGGACCTCCACCACAGGGACCCATACCCGTTCTGGCTAAATTATGGATGGAAACGGGTGTTCTATCGGGACACACATTTTGTCCTATAAGCCGAACTATTCGCCAGCTCTATATGCTGGCATTTTTGAGGCCGGGCTACTTTGTTTACTAGCAACAAAGCAGCCCGGCCTTATTTGTACAGGCTTCTAATCCGAGAGTCCTTTGCTGCTTTTGAAACAAACAATCTATTCACCCGTTTTTTGCTCCTTGTTGGGGAACCTTTCGCATAGTCCCACTATATGGATACTGAATCAGAGAATCCTGAAAGCAGAGCGATAATTGTAGTTACTGCCAATTGATTTTTAATGGCGGAGGAGAGAATGGATCTAACAAATCTACCTGAGTATATCTCAGCTATTGTGGCAATCATCGCATTGTTCATTTCTTGCTACCAAGCTCGTCTCAGTAATAAACAGTCCCTATTTAATCGACGCTTGAATATATGGATAACCGTCGATAAACTCATGATTGTTTACGTAAAAAACGCGAAGGACTTGGAACATGATGATGAGCCGCAAATGGCTATCGGCCAACTATTTGAATGGCTGACTAACACCACGTACCTGCAATCAATCTCAGCCTCAATTAATAAGGTGTTAGATGCTGATCTTCAGCTCAAACTGCATTTAAAGCTTGACGAAATAAAATCGCTCGCCATGGAGGCGAGATTTTGCTTCAAGGGAAAGAGTGGAGAGGCAATTGCCGAATTCATAGAAGCTTATCAATCCCTTTTGTTTTCAATGTATCAGTATCAGATTCTATTTAATAAGATGCTCCAGAATGCAAGGGAATATCAATGGACGCTTGAACAGGCTTCTGAAAAGTTACATAAGCCCGATCAACGGAAAGATCTCTTTGAGAAAGAAAACGCTCTTGCTGCTTCATACAAGACTCTATGTCAGCAAAATAAGTGGGGTGCAATTCAGCGCCAAATTAAATTAACAGGCCCTATGTGGTGCTGTGTGAATTGATGGATTGCGGGATGAGTAGTAATGCAACGGGTTAGATAACGCGACTTGCCGCACCTACCCCAAGCTGCGGTAAGTCGCTCGACCATCAGGATATGGCGCACCACCCTTGCGGTCGGGTCCCATCTGTCCCCGGCCTGGCAGACGTACCAGTCGAGGTAGGCCTGCAGGTTCCTGAGCGACATCCCCGTGAAGCGCCAAAGGTAGCGATTGAGCCAAGAGCACAGGTCGTTCGCCAACTCCATCCGCTCCAGGTAGATCGGGTCGTTCACGTCGGCCCTGCGTGCCTCGCTCTCGAGCCCGCCGTCCCTGACCAGCACGTCGTGCGCTCTCTGCAGGTCGCGGATGAGCAGCAACCCGGGTGCAATTCTGCCGGCCATGGCCCTCTCATCCGCGCCGAGCTGGGCTTCCCGTGGCCGCAGGCAACCGCGTCGGGGTTCTTTTAAATTCCGATGGCGACGCAGATGCAGAGCCTATGGTGGGATAGGCTGCGCTTGAGGGGCTGCCCATAGCCCTTGGAGAGGTCGCGTCGTTGATGTAGTTCTTGTCGACCCAGACGGTGTCGCGCAGCACGGTACGGTCCTGGTAGCCGGATACCGTGGCGAGCACGCGGTGCCGCCACTCGAAGGACGTCTTGTGGGTGACGCCGCACAGCTTGGCCGCGCACTCGACGGGGGCGTTAAGGCACATGGGCCTGATGAAGGAGACCCAGGCGGGGAGCGGCTTTCGGCAGCGCTCGAGTACGGTGCCCGTGAGGGAGTTTGAACCTCCTGCCGCAGCAGCGGCAGCGCCACCTCGGGACACCGACGGCGGTGGAGCCTTCCCTCCAGGCGCTGCAACCCGGGCACTTCGGGTCCGGCCCATAGGCCGCGGCGAACGAGTCCACACCGACCTCCTCGCGGCAGCGCCTCTCGCCTACGGCTTCCCTGAGCGGCGAGGCACGCCACGAGCGCTCTGAAGGGGTTCGCTCTTCCCATGTGGATCTGTCCCATCCGCCCGAGCGCCCACCCGGAGGGATTGTCGCCAAACAAAGATCCGGGCGGGCGCTCGGGCAAATTCTCTGTTTGGCTGGGAAGAGCATAGCATTCGGAGACCTTCCGGTCCCCGAATCATCACCTGTTATCTAAACTGTTAGATTAATCATGAGACATTAGTACTAGTCCTTGTCTGCATTAAAGGAGGGTTATATTGAGCGGCAACTTAGACAACCAGACGGAGTTCGTGCGGTCCCTTGCAAGCGATTTTCGTATGGCGATTGAAAGAGCTCTAGAGTCCGATAAACTGATATACACTGCAATTGCGTCATTTCCAAGCGGTTGTTGCGGATACACAAGCGACTTACTGCAAAGGTATCTAGCCGAGAAGGGCGTAGCAACGCGGTATGTATCTGGAACGTATCGTGATTACTCAACAAATGACTCACGGTCACATGCGTGGCTTGAACTTATTGATGGCACCATAGTTGACATTACTGGAGATCAGTTTCGCTTCGAGCTGTATCCCCTACAGAATGGTTGCCCGGTTTACTGTGACAAGCCGAACGATTTCTACAGTCGATTTCAACTTGAGCCACCTTGTGAACACGAGGGCTCATTTTCTAAAGATGTCTTACGCAAAGAACAAGAAGCGTACGATATTATCTGCAAGTTTCTTTAGGTCCGCGTGTCCGCATCTTTATCAATGCGTGATTTGTATTGAGTGATTATCGCCGAGCCTAAAAATAACTACGACTTTAATTCTGAGGTGTTATTAATGCCTGTCACTTCTCGAAGGACGCTTGTTGCCTATAGATTGACTTGTCATGAAGCTCGTAAGCCCGATAAGCTGCTTGAGCTTGATTCAATCTATAAAAGTGGATTCACCCAAGCGTTCGTTGATTTTTGCGGATCAGATCAAGGCGCAATCCAGCAAAAGAATCTTGGGAAATACTGTCATCTTGAAAAGCCAAAAGTTCAAGATGAAGGTGTTTTGCTTGAGCTTCAATCTGGCTCAAACGGTGAAAATATTTCCATTCTTGACCCTGGATCAGATTCCATTGTTGGCGAATATGATAGCGAAAAGGCGCCCATGGTTCGTTCGAGGGTATATCTTAGAAATCCTATTGGAAATTATGCAATTTTATGCGTTGAGCATGTAAATGGATCTGCCGGCGACACGTTTCTAAAGTCACCATTTAAGAACTGGTTAAAAGCAGCAGTCCCAGGATGTCTTTTAGGTTGGGAGCCTGTTGCAGAAGAAGAATCGCTTGATGCCTTTAAAAGCATCGAAGATTTCGAAGTTCGTAAATATCTTAGGTCAAGCGACATGGCGGATTCGTTAATTACTGGCGCGAATTACATTTCTTATAAGTTGGCTCATAAGAGAAGGCAACCTTTTCCAATCGCCCTACTTAAGGAAGCTCTGGCTGATTTCACCAAAGCAAAAACAATTTTTGGCCTTGTTGAGCCTGACATAACTGATAACAAGGTCGATGTATTTGTTCGAGCAAATAGCAAAGATGGCCGAACCGTAAGATTCGACATTTCATCATCGTTCGATATGAAAATCAGAGAGCTCCTTAACGACCGTGGCGAAGCAGTCCTAAGTGATTCGGCCTTTGTAAAAAGATGCAATGATAAGTGCGAGATCATTGAGCATCGTCTTGGACGGGCTTGATTAATGAATGGCGGTTTCGTATGGGGAAGATTTCACTTAGGGGTTTATTTGTCCGCTATTTAAGAACGCTTCACTCGGTTGATGACGACTCTCTTTATATCCCAGATGTTTTCGTTCATTTTGTCATTCCTTTTGGATTGTTTATTTGGGCAATCATTAAAAACGATAGTGCCGCTGCTGTTCGAGCTTACTTTGCTAATGCAATGACTGCAATATCAGTTATTTCAGGCTTCATGTGCGGTCTTGCTGTAATGATCTTTGAGCTTAGGATCAACTTGAATCAAAGTAATGGCGAATTGGGAGAAAACGCTCGGGAAATCGAGTTAATTGATGAGCTGTTCTCTGACGTGTTGTGGTCAGTCGTAGTTGGCTTTCTATCGGTTGGTTGTATGGCTATATCCGGCGAGATTAACGATACCTCAGCTGTGAATAACCTCTTTACAGCTTTCTCTCTAGCCCTATGCTGCAATTTTATTGTCGTTACGCTCATGTGTCTCAAACGTATCGACGTGTGCTATCAATTCATTTCTCGTTTTTGGGGACGAAAGAACTGATGGGTTCCCGTCTGTTTTGACCATGGCGAGTATCAATTTGCTGCGGGCATCAAAACGGGCTGTTTACCAGCTTCTGATGCTTTCTTCAAAACTCGATTGACGACATTTCTGAATCACAAATCGGATCCGCAAAGTCTTCGTCGGCTACGGTGTGCTGCAGATGGTCTGGGGCCGCGTGTACGAGGGCATGGAGAAGTCGGTCATGCGTGTCTGCCGCCTGACGATGAAGTCCAACGCCGACAACTTCCGCGCGAGCTCCATCCAGGGCGTCATGAAGCGCTTGATGGCCAAGGGCGTGCCCGTGGTGGTCTACGAGCCCACGCTGGACGCGCCGGAGTTCTTCGGCTCCGAGATGACCCACGACCTAGAGGCCTTCATGGCCGGCTGCGACGTGATCGTCGCCAACCGTTGGAGCGACGAGCTCGCGGACGTGGCGGACAAGGTGTACACAAGAGGTCTGTTTAAGCGGGATTAGGGGAGAGGGCGGAACCAGGCTGATCTACTTCAGTAATTCGCTATTTTAACCGCGTCGAGGGCGGGGGTGTTCGGCATTAGCCGATACACCCCCGCCCTTCATTGTTCTTTGCAGGTAAAATTCGTCGAATTCGAGCGAGCGTAAGCCATCATTTATTGGGATGCGGGCGATGACAACGCAATAGGACCGATGGTCCCGTGCTCTGCGCAGAAACATATACTGCTAATGGCTGGAATTAATTATCCCTATATAGAAACCGTTTGATTAAACTAATAGTGAGAAATGTAGCTAATTATTTAAGGTCAGTAATGGTGTTCAGGCCGGGCAAGAACCAGAATACGCTGGAAGACGCGAACATCCATAGGATTGTCGACGCTTACGTGAACCGCGTGGACGCGGACAAGTTCGCACACGCGGCGACCATGGCCGAGATTGAGGCCGACGGCTAGAACCTGAACATCCAGCGGTACGTGGATATGTTCGAGGAAGAGGAACCGATAGCGCTTGAGGCGGCGCGCGGCGACCTCAAGCGCTTCGAGGCAGAGAAGGCGGCAGCCATCGCCAAGGTCGAGGGCATGCTTGCACAGCTGGGACTGTAAGAGGAGAAAGACAATTGAAACGAGATTACGACGCAATTCACTATATTCAGCGACAGCTCTCTGGATTTGAAGACAAGAAAATGATTTTTGCGATGACCAAGGCATTCAACAAAATGTGCGCGGCCGAAGAGCCGGATGGCTGTCTGTCCACGACGGTCGAGTTGTTTATTGCGCTGAAATACCTTGGTTACAAGCCTCGTATTTGCTACGGGCTGGTCGTTCCTCCAAGCGGCTATGAGTTTTATCATGCGTGGCTTGAGCTGGATGGGAAGATTGTGGACATCGCTATTTACGGCAATGCTAAGTTCTCACCATTTTCGACGTTTGATGTTCGTTACCCTATCGTGATGGGGTCGTACGAGGCGAACGAACAAGGAATGGAATATCGTCCGTTTACGTTTGATGAGGACTGGCACGACGCTTTGATTAGCAAAGTGCAAGGAATGCCGGTAGTCGAATATTGTGATAAATCACCGAAGCGAATCTTGTGGAAGTTCGCTTGCGACCTGTTGGATATGAGCCCGTTGAAAGCGAATGTAAATGCGTTGCGCGATACGGTCAAAGATGATGTGATTTAAGGAAGGTGATTGATATGGAACAGCCCAATTTGCGTTTTAAGACCGACGACGGGTCGAAAAAAGAGAAGTCGCTCTCGCGATCCCGCCCCGCACAATGCCAAGGGGCTACTCGGTCAGCTTCTCGCATCCGTGCCAGGGCAAGGGGAGGGGCAGCCTGTAGAGGGAGGCGGGATCCATAGAGATCTCCTCAAGCCTTCCGTTGCCTCGCCGAACCCATGAAATCCCATTCGCGTCGACGAAAGCCGTTTCGGGCGCCGTGCGTACTCCCATTCCGTGCCCCGCCGTCGGGAGCCATATGTACCATGCTCCAGGAGGAAGCGTGCCGACGCAGACGCGGTCGGGAAAAGCGGGACCGTTGTCCTCTCCTTTAAAAGAGGGTCCGGCTCCGCTAATTCCGACGCAGGTGACGATTACGTCGTAGACGGGGGACTCGCTTTCGTTTCGTAGCACGACGAACTGCCAGAAGAATCGCTTGTCCTCGGGCTGATCGGTTTGGTTTCGATCCTCTTCGTACCATGCCGATATGTGGGATGGCTGATATCGTTTGATGTCGTCCTCCCTGTTCCTTTTAGTCTGGTTGTTTTGGTAGAATGCGACAATCAAGGTCCCCAAGGTAAAGAACCCGATTAATCCTTGGACAATCAGATTGGCGAAATCTATATCGATGTCAAAAGGCACTAGATGGTCACCGGCTTAGCGTCGTGTCGCGAATGATGGAGTAGGGCTCGGTTCTCGAGGGTAACGGTAGGCTGTCCGAGGAACCGAGAATCGCCTAGAATGCCGTCATTCTAGCGCATGCTTCGCTACCCTCATCCCGGGAACGGGCCGTCGGCCATCACGAGCTCGATGATCATCGCGGCGTGCTCGGCGGCGGTGCTCTCGTAGGCGTGCGCGGGTGCCAGCTGGTACAGCTCTCGGACCAGCTTCTCACGTTCGGCGTAAGCGCAAAATGAGATACGACTATTATCGCTTGCGCACGGTTTTTGTATCTTCTGGGTTTGTATTCTCTGTCGTAGGCTGCCCAAAGCTAGCTAGGATCCACCGTCCCGTTCTGATGCGGTCAGACGCTTGATTCTCGTAGGGGTTCCTTGTCAGTGGTAGCTTAAAACTAAAAACTTGGGGCTGCGGTGGAAATCCTGGACCAAAAGAGGAGTAAGGTTTCCACCGCAGCTCCCAGTATTAGCGATACGGAAACGCGCAAATACTCAACTTTCCTTGCCTAGCTATTCACCCGATCCCCAGTATGAGAATAGACAGTCCAATCGCATTTCTTTATATTTGCGGTTGAGCTAGTGCATTCAAGTAACGGGGCCAGTAGTAACGAGGTATTAAGCATGGCCGAGTTCTTTTTCCATCTTATTCTTGCTGCCGTGATCGGTGCATTAATGACCGCTTCCAGCATGGTTATGGGTTCGAATTATCCCGTCCTGCAGCGCATTTCCAATGGGGACGGGACGGCGGAAGCAGCGTATGCGATTTTCGGTCCAGTATTCTTTCAATGCATTGCGGTGTTCATATTTGACCATATTACTTCTGGTGCATGGGGCACTAGGCAATATTACTCCGACAGCTGGGTAGCTATCCTCTTGTATCGTATAGCCGTAATTGTATTTGCTGCCCTCAAGAACCAAAACGAGCGATCATTCTACTGGTTGTTCGCCGTGAGGACGGCGCTGTGCGCTGGCTTGTCTTTCTATCTCTCCCTTACGGTGCTTGCCCAAGACGTCTCGCAGCTGATCCCATCGACCGAGGACATCGTTTTCCAATTCTGGACTTTGTTTGCGGTTGTCGCTCTGGGCTTTCTTTCCACAGCAAACGACGGGGAGAAAATTAACTACGAGCGCTTGTTCTACCAAATCGACAATCTAGCGAATGAAAATTACCCAAAGAGATTTAGACAAGACCACATACTACGCGCCTTGTACTGTGCACTCGGGATGGTCGAGGCCTATTACCGTCCAAAGCCATTTAGAATACTTGAAAGGATTTTCTTCTTTCTTCCGAACGTTAAGACGACGGGAATCATGCAGGTGGAGGCAAATAGGCCGTTGTCTGATAGGGAAAGCATCGAGCTGGCATTTCCAGAGGTCGAGCGCATTTGGAATGAATTCCTGACGGCGAAGTGGAGCCAAGCAGAAAACAATGCCGATGTAGCTGAGGCCGGCAAGGAGCCTATACGCCCATTCAATCTTACTGAAGATGGGTACTCCTATTCCTTAAATGACATCGAGGTTCTCGCGAGGGAGTGTTTTCCAAGTCTTCACCTTCGATATATGGGCACTTCAAGGTTTGAGCTCGGAAGCGACTTTTTCCTTGAAGCATTTAACTGCATCAGAGAACAACTGTATCGACCCGGAAACATCGTTGTAAAAGTACAGAGCTCCGCATTTGATAACTTATAGGGACGCTAAGCCGCGAGCGAGCTGCCAGTTAAAGATAGCGAGCAGACGCCTCTCTTCACTATTCCGTTATCAATCGTTCCACACCGATCAATGCCACCCTCATACACTGACGTAGCACTAGACATCTTCAAAAAATACTGCATCTCCAACGTCTCGGTTAAAACCAGCAAAGGTGTCCTTCAAGCTCCTCAACAGCATGGAGCGCAAACTTGACGTAATGCACTTCCGCAGGGCCGACTTGACGAACTCCAACCGGGATTTCCTGAGGCACTGCCTCTCGCGGCCTGAGGTGGAGGCTCGGGTGGTGCTCCTGGACCCGGAGTCGGAGTGCTTCGGCGCTTTCGCGCGATTCATCCGCTACAACGGGCGCAAGCTCTACGATGCTATCGACGTCTGGAAGACCGTTGCCACCGAGGCCGGAGAGGGTTCTGACGGTGGTGTCTGGCTACGCGTTTGCCTCTCCGACTTCTTCTCGGCGAAGCACATCTGCCTTTACCAGTACGACGCGTGGCTGCACGCGCAGAACTTCATGGACACCCTCAGCCTGCGGAAAGACCACGAGTCAACCGGGCTGCCGGCAGCGGTGAAGGGGCCGTCGAGCGCGTCCTGACGCTCGCGGAGGTGGCCTTCATGGACGGCTCCGTAAGGTCGCGTAAAGTGGACCACAATCGACAGTCTCGAAGGGGGACGCACACCACTTATCGCCGCACAGCCAACAAGACACCTCTGCTGCCTGAATCGAACAGAGAAATTGGAGGCTCGGCCCCCAGTCTTTGTTCAGCGAAAATCGTTAAGAAAGCTGAAATCGAACAGGGTGAATTCCGTCATCGAATCTCATTGACTGGGATGTGATCATTAATAATGACTTTGATGCCTATGTCAAAGCTCGTGCCATGGCTTTGCTGGACGCTGTTGAGTTCGCAATCGGCAAGCCTATCTCCGATAAGGGCACCGAGGAAACGGTAAAGAGATTTGGCTGCTCATTGGAATAAGATACTACTTAGCTCCGTAATTGGTCATAGAAAGAAGGCTTAATGACTGATTTTGAAATTTTGCTGCAGTTGTGCGAAACAGCAGACGAACTTTCAAAGAAATACATCAGCTCTAGTTCGCCTGACTTTAAAGCATGGAAGACAAGGGCGGACAGGCTTTTAATTAGGCGATTTGGAAAAGACAGCTACGAATTTAAAAGCTTTAACAAAATCAGCTACTCGTTGTCTTTCTTCACCTCCGGTACGCCCGACTCGGCTTTCGTTGAAGCCTGTGCGGACGGCCTGCGCAGTGCAAAAGCTGTGCTGGAGACATACCTTGATGAGTTTTCAGACGAAGGGGAAACCGGATCGACTGCAAATGTTGGAGATTATTCGAAGGTATTTATCGTTCATGGTCACAACGGAGAGCTTAGAGAAAGGGTCGCGAGAATCATCGAAAGGCAGGGCCTGACGGCGGTTGTCCTAAACGAGCAGTCAAATCAGGGCAAGACAATCATCGAAAAGCTGGAAATTGAAGGCGATGCAGCAGGAGCGGTATGCCTTTTTACGGCGGACGACGAAGGAAGAGCCCAGGCAGAACAGTCGGAAAAGCCCAGGGCTAGACAAAATGTTGTATTTGAAGCCGGATACTTTATTGGTCGGCTTGGCAGGGAAAACGTTGCAATTCTTGTTGACAAAGGTATCGAGATTCCCTCCGATCTACAGGGCGTCGTTTATACCGGAACAGACAGTTGGGAGTTCGGCCTCTTGAAAGAACTCAAGTCCATGGGATATTCCATCGACTTTAATAAGATGGATATCTAATCCGTTGATCCCTCCTTTCACCGACTGGCAAAACGATTTACACCTAATTGTGGACATTGCCCACACGATTTCTCTTTGCTCCCGCATTGATCTCGCTAAACTATTAATTGCTGCTACCAGGGCATTTTCTGGTGCACATTCTATTGGCTCCTGCGAAGATCGGAGCAGGTATGTTTGCTGCCAAGTCCCACACCAGCCGTCATTACATTCCGATTGTTGCCATGGCCTGCCTATGCGTTTTGCTGGGCGGGCCTTCTTATGCCGCTGGCGCGGAGAGCCTCATCATCGCGGGCGCGACGTACTACGAGCCGGGCGTGTCGGGCCCCGGCTGGGTCTGGACCGATGCCGACCACCTGGAGCTTAATGGCTACGCGGGCGAGGCCATCGGCGCCGAGGGCGACCTGGTGCTGACGCTTGCCGGGCAGAACTCCGTGACGGAGTCGCATGCGCCCGATGCGGACATCACGCTGTGCGGCATGGAGGTGTGGGGCAACCTGACGCTTCGCGGCACCGGGACCCTGACGGCGACGGGCTCGCAGTGCGGGATCCACGCTTCGCAGGCGCTCGTGGTGGACGGCTGCACCGTCGACGCCCGGGCAGAAGGGGCAGATATCACGGACGAGGCGGTAGCGGGCGTGATCGCAGGCGACATGGCCGTGCGCGGCGGCGGGCGCGTCGTTGCCTCGGGCGCCGGGTCCGGGACGGGCGTGCGCGCCCACGGCGTGTATCTGCAGGACGCGGGCCTTGGCGCTGGTGCGGCCGGCTGCCGGCTTTCCGTCGATGCCTCGTGGCTCGATTCGGCCGGTGCCGATGGCGGCGTTGCGTGCACGGGCGGGTCGCTTGTGTCTGCGCGGTTCGTGGCGCCTGTTGGTGGGGCCTTTGGTGCTAGTGGCGTGGTAGATGCCTCCGGTGCGGTGGCACCGCATGTGGTGGTTGAGCCCGATGTGGCCACGCCGTCAACGGGGGAGACCGATGGGGTCGATGCGCCTGGTGGCGGGGCGGGCAAGCCTGATGGTGGTGCCGGTCCTGCTGCAGAGCAACCCGGTACGGGGTCGGCGACGGATCCCGCGGTGAAGCCAGCGGCCACGTCGCCCAAGACAAGCATAACGACCAAGACGACGGTGACCAAGACCACGGTGACCGCGTCCTCCAAACCAAAAACCGCCGCTGCGACTGCAGCGACACTCCCCAAGACTGCCGACAACAACTGGATCGCCGCTTCCTTAACGCTATTCATTCTGGGAACAGCGATCTTGGCTGCCGCATATCGCTGCTAAGGCCTCGTTTAAGTGAGACCAGGGGAGAAGTGAATGCAGCTATTGCAGAAGCCTTTAGCCTTCCACTAAATCAATTTCTTAGAGATTGGTGCCGTATCAGCCATCGCTGCGACGGCACTATTTTGTTCAGCTCGACTGCCTCTCGATCCATTACCGATGTTGAGCCTTACACCCCATCTGCCAGAGCGATAAGATAATTGCAATTCAAATACTGCCGTTTATAAAGCTCCATTTGGATCCAATTGCCTATATCACTGGAGTCATACCATGAGGAACTACTATCAAATCAAAACCGTCGCATCGGCCCCTCCAAGGAGGCTCATCCCGATTGGAAAAGTCTTCAGCGCTACTGGTCTTGTATTGGCAATTGTCGGTCTCTTTTCCGCTCTGCCATCGAGTGCCAACATATTTGGTTCGCTTTCTTTTCCTTTCTTGCTCTTTGGCTTGTTCTTTTTTGTGGACGGGCTCCTTCTTGTTATTACGGCATCAAAGCAACAAGAGAAACTACTGGGGATACGCCAATCGCTCCTAGAAGATGATCCACAAATCGCCGCAAGCGCCGAAGAGTTTATCGCTCAGCGAAAGGCCCTGACACAGCAAGGTGAAATTACTGGCATCTTCATTGTCCATAATGCAACCAAAGATCTGTACTACGTAGGCCAAAGCGCAAAAGCGATTGACCGGGCGGCCATACAGTTTCTCGGTAGGGGCAATTGCGATGTATATGCCGATTACAAGTACGGTGACTCATTCAACGTGCGAATAATCCCGCTGTCGGAAAGCGGCTACGAAAGTCTCAATGAGCTAAAACGCGCAGCGATACAAGCGCTCGAGGCTGCTGGCGAGGAGCTTTATTAAGGGCGACTGTTAGGATAAATGAAATGGCAAGCTCAAATAACACAGGCAACAACGAGGAATTAACGCCGTCCGTCGAAGAAACGCTTCTTAACGAATCCGGCTCGATTGCCAGGGTCAAATCGTTCTCATGGATTTGGTTTATCAATAAGGAGCGAATCCACGACATAGATCCCGTTCAATGCGGCAAATGGATGTTCTTCTTCTCTCCATTCAAAACCGCCCTCATGGACGACATTGTCGGAACGGCAGTTCTAGATGGCGTCGTCGTAGAGGCCAAATACTCGAATCCCGAAACGCTCATCGCGGCAGGCTCGAAACAAGGTGTCTGCTGCTTTTACCTAAACGGAAACGATAGAGAAAGCCATAAGAGGGTACTGAGCTACATGCTGGAAAACGGGCTAATCAGGAAGACAAAGACTGGAAAGCTTTATAACATTTCGTTCAAGTTTGACTCAGAGACCTATGCAGGAAAGTACAAGAGGAGCGGCTTCTCCGGAAAGATAAAGCTCGCGGATTTCGTAGACCTTGAGACGGGAGAGTTTATTTAAGGGTGCGTGCCGAATAGAGAAGTTGAACTTACTTCCCCTATGTCCCCTTTGGGGACAGCCGCCAGTGCAATACCTCAGTGCTATACTCGTTGTCCTAAGGAAGTGGTTCATATGTACTTGAGCGATACTAAGATTCAAGAGCTTATCGACAACAAGGTGCTGCTCAATGCCGATGCTTCGAACATCGGCCAGGTTACGTATGACTTGCGCACCGACGGATTCTACATTAATGAAAGCAAGCAGTTCGAGGTCGAGCTTGGCCCCGGAGACTCGACTTTTGTCTCTTGCGTTGAATGTGTCGCGCTACCCAACAATCTGACTGCTAGCGTACTTCTGCGCAATTCGCGCATTCGCCAGGGGCTTTCTTTGGATGCACCGCTGTATTTCCCCGGTCATGGAACTAGGCTGTTCTATCGTGTTACAAACGTAAGCGGCAGCACCATTACCCTCGATAAGTCTAAGGGCATCGCGCAGGTCGCATTCCAGCACGTCGAAGGCACGGTTGCCCATCCTTACCATGGAGCCTTTTCCGATGAGCTTAACTTTAATGGGCTCGCCGACTATTCCGACGTCTATGCCGGAGAGCTCAAAAAGGTTGAAGACGAAAAGGAAGAAGTTGCCAATATCGAATCTCGTATTTACGGTAATGTGCTGGCACTCTTTGCCATCTTCGCCGCGATCTTTACGCTCGTGAACGTTAATGCCGGAGGGATCTCTTCCGATATTTCGACCGTCCGTTTCGTTGCGCTTGACCTGCTGATTATCGGCGGATTTCTGGTCCTTGCGTCTGCAATCGAGGCTTTTCTTGTTAAGGACAAAGAGAAAAAGGCACAACTTCCGCTCGGGATAGGTGTCGCGTGCATTGTCGTTGCTGTTGTCCTTGCATTGCTCTAAGCCTTAAGTGATTAAGGGTAAGCAATATAGGCTTTGAGACGGGGTGCCCCGGCGTTGGCCGGGGCACCCCTGTTTGTTGATCGGACTTCCATTTTCCAAATAACATGGCCGCCATAGCAGCCCCAAGACATCTGCTATTTAAAAAATCATGTCGCGAAAGCGTAAAACCGGGGTCTGGTCGACAGGTCTCGGTTTTACGCTTTCGCTCGGATCCGCGACCTCGTATCCGGATGCCGCTCCCGCGACGAGATCGTCAAAGAGCTAAGTCGCAATTGCGTTGTGCATGCCGGCGACCCGTCGCACGTATAAAATCGAAGCATCCGCACGCCAGTTATCGAATGGAATGGACGCCACATGGAACTCCCCAGCACCCTGTGCAGCAATGTGTACGACTTCGCGTTTTGCCCCGAGCCCTGCTACGACCGCCTAGTCGACCTCGCCGATCCCGAGGACTGGGGTCCCAGTAACCGCATCCTCAAAAACTACCTGTCGTTCTCGTTTAGCCGCGCGGTGTTCCTGACCGAGCGCGACGTGGACCAGACCGCGCCGTCCAACCTGCCGTTGGTGTTCGACGACGATCGCTGCCTATTCAACACCGGTCTGTACACGCGCCGCTACGAGACCATCTACGGCCTGTTTGAGCCCAACACCAAGCCCGACGCACGCCAGCGCTGGTTTTTGAAGGGCTTCTTTAAGGAGAGCGACCCCATGCTGGTCTCGTTTGAGTACCTGCCGTGCCGCGTGCGCTTTGCCGAGGACCCCTCCGAGCTGGTCTTTGACTACCGACTGCCCATCCGCTCCAACATCGACCACATTCTGGGCGACGAGGAGAACCTTACGCGCATCCCCGCCACCCTGATGGGGGAGAGCAACTCGCTGCTGCTGCGCCGCGCTTTTGAGGGGGCTGTCGTCGAGGCCGCCCGCCGCGCCGCCGCCAACTACACGCTCGCCGTGCCGCAGTTCTACGGCGGCCGGATCCAGCTGCTCTTGCCGCTGTGCCTGACCGGCGACAAGCCCGAGCTGGCGCTGACCATCCAGCGCGAGGACGGCTTCTACGCCGCGCGCACCTGCCTCACGCTCGACATGGCCTACAACAACGCGCGACTTATCTGCCGCCCTGAGACTTCGTGGATTAAGCGGTAAATGGTGGTTTAGCTGCGATTTTGTCGATTGCTTTGGTTGCTTTGGCTTGGCTAGCACCCACGAATTTAAAATCGAGGGCAAAAAGTTCTTGGTAAACCACGTACGGCTATGATAGTATCTCTTTTGCCGAAAGGCGACGGGCGATTGGCTCAGGGGTAGAGCATATCCTTCACACGGATGGGGTCACAAGTTCGAATCTTGTATCGCCCACCATCAAAAGCACAGGTCAGAGGTATTAAGCCTCTGGCCTTTTTCTATTTGACACCAAGGGTGACACCAAAACTGACACCAAATTTTCGATTTTTATTAGCATGGGGTCCTATTTTTTATTGATCGCAAACCCTTCATAGTTCCTACATATTGAATATAATTTTCGTTCGTTGACCAACTATAGAGTGACGTCGTCGAACATTTTGAAAATGGTTCACGCGCTCTTTCAATGAATTCTTTGCATGATTCATACGCAATTGTGGAGAAAAAGACCACTGGCTCACAGCTCGTACCAGCACATTCACGCCTCGTGACAACCTTTCAACACATCCCATCCATTTTTTGGTCAGCGTTTGGTCAGCTTCCGGTACTTACCCGCATGATGCCCCAGTAGATAATCGTCCACGACCACAACCGCATGGCCTACGGCCGATACCAGGGGAGGCGCAAATGGACGAAATCGTCTGCGCAAACACCGCATTCCGCTATTGGCGCTGCCCGCCGCAGGTGCGCGACCTCTACCCGCGCATACCCAGCTCCGATGACGGCTGGCGAGCCCTATCCCAAGCCCCTTTCGTAACCGACGTCCTCAAGACGCCAGTCATCACAGCAGCATCAACACGAAGCAACCTGCATTCCGAGACAAGACGGACCATCCGATGGAACAGCGCCTATACAGAGAAAGTTTCCATCGACACGGGTATGGGCTTTAGCGTCACAGACCCTCTTAATACGCTATTCACCATGACTCGAAGCGTTTCTTCATGCGACTTGGTTCTGGCTATGTACGAGTTTTGCGGATGGTTCTCGGTTTTTAAACCATCGCCCGCGGTCGACATGGCACTTGAACAGGCTAAATCAGAAGAAGAGCAGTACACCACAGAAAGTCTGTTTGAACTAGACGAAACACAAGACGAGGCCCCATGGAAGCGAGTCTATGCTCAGAAGCACCAGAAGGATAGTGATAATAATCAAAGTGGGCAGCAGGATAACGGATCCGGAAATAAAGCTAACGGAAAGGGCACATCGCTCTGGATGAGAAAGCCTCTTATTGAAATAGAAGAACTGCACAGATTTGCAGCGAAGGTTAGGGACGGGATGTGGGGAAAGCAATTCTACGAAGCCGCACAGCAGGTAATGGGTATTGCTGCATCCCCGCTAGAAGTTGCTGGAATAATGTTGCTAAGTCGTCCGAGGCGTGCTGGCGGAGCGGAGTTTAAATACATATACGTCAACGACTTAACACCGCTGTCGAATTCAGCTCGGAAAATCGCAGGTCAGAAAGTCTGTTACGGCGATATCGTCATCGTAAACCCAATAAAAATGAAGGCTGTGATTATCGAACTTCAAGGAGAGGTTATCCATGGATCGGGCGCTGTGCTTGACCACGATGCCTCTCGAATGACAGCATTGCAAAGCATGGGATACGACGTATTTCTTGTAACTCATGACATGCTCAATGATCACGAACAGCTTGATGCCATCATTCACAGTGTGTGTAAGCGATTGGAGTTGCGCTACAAGCCAAAAACCGAGGGGATGAGATGTGCTGAGACCAGATTGCGCGCAAACGTTCTGTGCAATTGGCTTGGTATTGGTAAGTAATAATGGCCTAGTGAGCATTTTTAATACTTTATATGCTGCCAGTAATTAAGTCCCATTTTAAAACAATGCCGGTTTACTACGTTGGATTGAGGGTGGCTGAACACACCGAATTCGCCGCTCGTAAAACCGCAGGTAGATTGCCTGCCCGTTTTGCGAAAGCAGGCGTGAGGTCGGAAATCCGGGAATCGTCGTAGTAAACCGGTCCGTTTATGAAGCGACCAGCTGGCGCGAGCTGCGCACGATTCAGTAAATTGACCCGAAGGCGCGGAGAGGGGCTCAGACGAAACCCTCCCGCGGAAGCACCGCGGATTGCTTTGTTCTGGCCGGCGGCACCTGGGGCGCGCCCCGCGGGCTATTTCGGGCATCGTGTGTCTCTTCGTCCTCGTGCCTGTTCCACGCGCCGCAGAATATTTCCAAAATTGTCCTTGCATCGGCGGGGGAGTTCCCGTATAGTACTTCTTCGCACGGGGGCGTAGCTCAGCTGGGAGAGCGCTTGACTGGCAGTCAAGAGGTCAGGGGTTCGATCCCCCTCGTCTC
>OIEV01000453.1_pt1 | contig 30018 bp, 35 predicted proteins | sample 1581881 | NCBI WGS metagenome assembly OIEV01 (sample SAMN03279760, study PRJEB24777) | human gut metagenome | isolation source: fecal sample PR121 from 1 month old male Malay infant, vaginally delivered... | place: Singapore | collected 2005-09-16 | reverse complement strand
TCATTCTTGTGGGGCGGCCTTCCGAAGAGCTGGTAAAGCTGGCTGAAGAGAAGGGAGCCAACCTCATCGTCATGGGCACGCACGGGCGGGCGGGGTTTGACCGCCTGCTGTTCGGGTCCGTCGCCCATGAAGTGGTGCGGGCAGCGCCATGCCCGGTGATGACCGTCCGGCCCCTCATGCCGAAGAAGTGAGCGATAAGGGTGCCCTTCCGATTGGGGAAGGGCGCTTTTTTTACGCTCTGAGCCCATCCGGTCAATCGTTCTCCCCGGAAGGAGGCGCCTCCCGGCGCCTTGCCTGGGCGCTTCCGGAAAGGCGGGCTTTTTCCTGCTGCTTCAGTTTACGGTTTTCCGCGAATTGATTGACGATCATGGCGACGATGACCAGTGAGTACATGTACGCGATCAAGGCCACGAGGACGGTGGCGTTCTTGGCGACCCATGTATGGGGCGTGATGTCGCCGTAGCCGATGGTCAGGATGGTCACGTAGCTGAAATAGAACAGATCACGGAAACCCTGCCCGCCGGGCGTGAGCCCGGAAAACGAGCCCGGTTGATGGAACTCCACGGCGACGAAGACGAAAAAACCGCAGTAGCCGATGAGGAGCAGGCCGCACAGCGCCGCGAGCACGCTTTCCCGGTCCACCAGCGGGGCCGTGTAGATCTGCCGGAAGAGTTCGAGCGTCACCCACCCAAAGAACACGACATAGGCGAATACAAGATACTCTCGCAGATTCAGGGGCGTGAAGCTGTCCAGCAGGCGCCCGACGATGAGCAGGCCGCCGAGGAAGAGCAACAGGGTCAAGAGGTATCCCTTCCGCCGGATATCGAAGAGGGTGATCCCCGCGATGAGCTGGATCGGCAGGTAGATAGTCTGCGCGATGCCGTCGTAGATGTCTTCGGGGAAGAAAATGTTGACGACGATCGTGCACAGGAGTGAAGCGAAGAGGAGGTCGAAACGGTATTTGTAGGCTTCCGATCGGATGTGGTGCGGATGCTCGGGCATGGACGGCGATCCCTCGTTGGAGGATTGAGCGGGTGTGCATCCGTTCTTAGGAGAAAAATGCGCGGCGGTATAGGGGGATATCCGGAGATCCGCCGTGAAAATGAAGCAGGTATAAAAGAGGTTGCGGCGCGGCCTGATTTGAACGTGATGAAAAGGGGAAGGGAGGCGTCCATAACCCCAGGGGCATGGCGGCGTTCCTCCGGTGGCCGGAAGCGCGGGGCGTCGGAAAAGTTGAAAAGTATGGCGGGAACATTTGCGAAATGCCGACTGGGCAGGTATGCTCCCACTGCGTCTGAGCGTGCCGGGGAGAGGCGCTTTCCTTGGCGCTGTGGGGATGTGATACGGGCGGTTCCGGGGGGAGACCCGCCAGACAACGGAGGGGAATGGTGAGAGCGGTCCGCACCTTTCGGGGGAGAAACGTCTACGTTTTGTGCCTCCTTGGCATTTTTGCGCTTTCGGTTCTGGTCGCGCTCTCCTTCCTGGAGTTCAGGAGCGAAAACCGGGAACGTATCCAGGCCGTCAACAACGCCTATCTTGAAGAGATTGCCCGCCAGTCCAATCTCCGCATCTCCATCAGGATGAATGCCGCCATTGCCTATACGGCCATGTTCGCGGAGCTTTTTTCATCGGTTGAGCGCCTGGCCGGGCCGGATGCCGCGGCTTTGCTGCAAAACATGGCGGGCCATTACGACTTCCACGATGTCCGCGTGTTCACGCCCGATGGGAAAGGCCGCGATTTGGAAGGTTCCGTCCGCGTGGAGCCCGGCGAGCCGTGGTTCCAGGACGTGCTGCGCGGCAATCACGACGTGCGTTTCATCCGTAACGGGCATGGCCCGGACAATCTGCTCTTTTATTCGCCCATCATCAGGGACGGGGAGATCGTCGGCGCGGTAGCCGGCGTGTATGATATGGCCATCCTCTCCCGGATCATGGATATGAGCTACTTCCACGAGCGCGGCTACAGCAATATCCTGACGTCCAGCGGCGAGTCGGTCACGACCTCGCGCCACACGTCGAACATCATCGGCGGCAGTGAAAACGGGCTGGAAGCGTTTGAAGCCAACGCCGTAATGCTGGACGGCTATACCTTTGAAGGGCACAGGACGATGCTCCGTGACGGGACGTCGGGTTTCATCCGGTTCTCCGTGGGCGGATACGGGCGCACGGCCTATATCACGCCGCTGGGCATCAACGATTGGCGCCTTGTGACCATCGTGCCCGACGCCGTCACCGAGGACATCTGCGATCCGATCAACCGGGGCGCGTTGTCGTTCTCCATCAAACTTTTCCTTGCTTTTGTGATGAGCGCCATGCTTATCAGTTTCATCATCTTCCGTACCCGGCGGGAGGTGGAGGGCGTGAATCAGGAAAGGGACTCGATGGCCGACATTTCACCGGGCGGCATCGTAAAGTGTACGCGCGATGATTTCCGGATGCTCTATATCAACCAGGGATGCCTGGAGCTTGCGGGCTATTCGCGTGAAGAGCTGGAAGACAGGTTCCAGAACGTGTTTCTTGGGGTCGTGTACCCTGAAGACCGGGATCGGCTTACCGCTCTGATGCGGGAATGCGGTTCGGAGCCGCTGCAATGCGAATACCGCATCGTGACGCGTTCCGGCGAAGTGCGGTGGATTCTGCACCGTATGCGCCTTGCGGTGGAACAGCGCGGCGCGGCGTGCCTCTATTGCAGCATGACCGACATCACGGACGCCAAGGAAGCGGAGTTGAAGCTCCGCATGAGCAACGAGCGTTTCCTGATCGCCATTTCCCATACCGACGACATGCTGTTTGAATATGTATACGCCACGGGGCGGATCATGCGCATAGCCGGGAAGGGGGCCTCTCTGACGGAAGCGTCGCTGCACGAAGCGATGGATGAGATCGGCATGGACGAAGAGAGCAGGAAGGCCATGGAGGGCGTCCTGGAGACATTGCGGTCCGGGGAAGCCTCGGCCTCCGTGGTGATGCGCTCCGGAAACGGCTGCAGCCGATGGTTCCGCGTCACGCTGACCAATCTTTTCGATGACGAGGGCCGCCCATACTCCGCGCTCGGCACGCAGGAAGACATTACCGAACTGAAGGAAGCCGAGCTCCGTTTTGCCCGTGAGGAGCGGTACCGGGAGGCCATGCTGTCCAAGACGATAGCGTCTTATACCGTGAACCTGACGCGGGACAGGCTGCTGTCCCGGTACGCGGATGGTGAAGAGCTGGGCGTGGAAGAGCCGGACGCGTCAGCCGCCGCACGGTTCCGCAAGGCTGTGGAGGTGTCCGTACACCCCGAAGATCAGCAGGGCGTCCTGCGTTTCTATGCCACGGAATCCCTGTTGCAGCTGTACGCGGCGGGGCAGGGGGAAACGTCGCTGGAGTACCGCACGCTGCGCGGCGACACCTTCATCTGGGTGTCCGCCTCCATTAACCTGTTGAAAGATCCGGCCTCCGGGGATCTGCTGGCTTTTGGTTACCTGACGGACATCACGGAACGGCGGCAGCGCGAGGCTGAATTGGTCTATAAGTCCGAGCGGGACTTCCTGACGAAGCTGTATAACCGGTCCGCTGTGGAAAAACGGTTTTCCGAGTATGCTGCTTCGGCCTCTGGGGACGGATTGCTTGCCTTCTTCAGCATGGATTTGGACGGGTTCAAGAATGTCAACGATACGCTGGGGCATCTTGAGGGCGACACGCTGCTGCAATTGGTCGCACGTGAGCTGGAGTCGTGTTTCCGTGTGGACGACATTGTGGGCCGCTTGGGCGGGGATGAGTTCATTGCGCTCATGTATGGCGTCTCAACCCGGGAAATCATTGAGCGCAAGGCTGAGGAGCTGTGTGCGCGCATCCGGTCCATCCGCATGGCGCACCCCCGTTACAGCGGGGTTTCGGTAAGCATCGGCGTGGCCATTGCCCCGGAACACGGGGATTCGTTCGAAGAGCTGTATGCCAAGGCTGATGTCGCCTTGTACCACGCGAAGCAGGGCGGGCGGGATCGCTTCGTCATATACGGCGGGGAATAAGGCCCGGATTCCGCAAAGAAGGCGGGCACGGGCTGTTGACAGGAGTGCCGTGAGCATGGAAAATCGGTTGTTTGATGGGTGCCGCCGTCCGAGGGCTGGCGGACCGAATGATTTGTATTGCCGGGAGACAGGATGTTGACGCTGGAAGAGATTCGTGCACATTTTCGACGGCATGACCCCGTGTCCTCCTCGTTGGGGATTGAGGTGCTGGACGTGGGAAGGGAGTACAGCCTTGTCGAGATGCCGCCGCATGGATGCCAGCTCAACGGCATGGGAGCGGTGCACGACGGAGCCGTTTTCGTTCTGGCGGATGTGGCGTTTGCGGCGCTTTCCAATGCGAACGGCCTGTACTGCACGAATGCCCAGACCTCCATTTCGTTTGTGCGTTCCGGCCGCGTGGGGCCCCTGCGTGGGGAAGCGCGCGTGCTCCGTTCGGGAAAGCTGCTTTCCACATACGAGGTCCGGGTAACCGATGCCGAAGGGGGCCTTGTGGCCGTGGCGACCATAACAGGCTATGGCGTCGGCGCGCGGCTTCCTCTGGGGGATGCATAGCGTTTGCGGGTTCCGCATCGGGTGTTTCCGTTGCGGGGTGTACTCAAAGAAGGAGGAGGGTGCCGTGTCTGTCGCCGCCATGTGGTTTATTCTGGGCATAATCTTGCTGGCCGTGGAGCTGGTGTCTCCCGTGTTCGTGCTGTTTTTTTTCGGCCTTGGCGCGTGGGCGGCGGGGGTGACGGCGCTGTTCGTGGACGATCTGGCCATTGAAGTGGTCGTCTTCGGAGCCTCGTCCGTTGTGTTTCTCCTTTCGCTGCGTCGGTTGTTTGTCCGCAGCTTTCGAGGAAAGACGCAGATTTCATCGGATGCCGCGTCGGTGGGGCTGCCGAATCTGCATGCCGGGAAAATGGGGACGGTAACCCGGCCCATTCCGGTAAACGGGGTAGGGGAGATTTCGGTGGGCGGCAGTTTTTGGCGCGCGGTGTCCCCGGAAGCGCAGCCGGAGGGGGCGCAGGTGCGTGTCTTGGGGCATATCCCCGATGACGAACTGACGCTTGAAGTGGTTTCCGGTGGGGAAAACTCCCGGAATCCTGCGTAGCTATTCAAACATGGAGAGCATAATATGCTTGATTTGATCGGTTCTTCGTTGACGGTTTTCGTTTTCTTGGCGTTGCTGGTTATTTTCGTCCTGTTCAAGACGGCGCTTGTCGTGCCGAACCAGCAGGCGGTGGTGGTCGAGCGGCTCGGCAAGTTCCACGCCGTTTTGTTCGCGGGCTTCCATATCCTCATCCCCTTCATTGACGCCGTGGCCTACCGCCGCTCCCTGAAAGAAGACGTTCTGGACGTGCCCAAACAGACCTGCATCACGAAAGACAACGTAAGCGTGGATATCGACGGCGTGCTTTACCTTCAGGTGGTGAACCCAGAGAAATCCGCCTACGGCATCAGCGATTACATGTTCGGTTCCGTGCAGCTTGCCCAGACGGCTTTGCGTTCCGCCATCGGCAAGCTGGAATTGGACAGGACTTTTGAGGAGCGCAGCACCATCAATCAGGAAGTCATCTCCGCGCTGGACGCCGCCACCGCGCCGTGGGGCATCAAGGTGCTGCGGTACGAGATCCGTGACATCACGCCGCCTTCCGGGGTCATGCAGGCGATGGAAAAGCAGATGCGCGCCGAACGTGAAAAGCGCGCGCTCATCGCGCAGTCCGAGGGCGAGATGCAGGCCCGGATCAATATGGCGGAAGGCGCTAAGGCCGCCGCCATCGCCGAATCCGAAGGCAAGTTGCAGGCGATGAAAAATCAGGCCGAAGGCGACGCCGTACTGATCCGGGCGGTTGCGCAGGCCACCGCCGACGGCCTTGCCACCGTCGCCGACCAGATGGAAAAGCCGGGCGGTACGCAGGCGGCGAACCTGCGCGTTGCGGAAAACTATCTGGAACAGTTCGGCAAGCTCGCCAAGGAGGGCAACACCATGATCCTGCCCACGGATCTGGCGAACATTTCCGGCCTCGTCAGCAGCCTCACTTCGGTGATCAAGCAAGCCAAGGCGTAAGAAAGAAATCACGAACAGGGCGGCTTCGGCCGCCTTTTTTGTTGTCTCCACGGGGGGCGGCGCGTAGGTGCGGGCGAGGCTTCGCGGGGCTCACCGGGCCTGCATGATGAAGCCGTGAGTCTGGAACGGCGGTATTGTTTTGATTATAGCCCTTTATACTAAAAGGTTTTTTCCGTGCCCCATGCTACGGTCCTTCCATACCAAAGCATTGGAGGCTTATTATGCAGAATAAATGGCATGAACACTCCGTTGGCAACATCGTGGTGAATTTCCCTCTGTCTTCCGCCATATTCCGTGCTGCGGGCATCGACTACTGTTGCGGCGGTGGGCGTCTGCTCGGCGAAGTCATCAAGGAACAGCGCCTTGTCGACAGCAATATTTATAAAGCGCTGGATGAGCTTGCCGCCCGTACGGAAAAGCCCGCTGAGCCTTTCTCCGAAATGAGCGCCGAACGGCTCGTAGAGTTTATCCTGACGAAGCACCACAGCTATCTGTGGGGAGCGCTTCCGGAAGCGCATGAACTGATTGTGAACGTGCTCAAGGCCCACGGAAGGCGCCATCCCGAGCTGTACGACGTGTATAAACTGTTTGGCCAGTTGTCGCATGAGATGGAACCGCACCTGATCCGTGAAGAAACGGAACTCTTCCCGGCCATCGCCAACAGTGAGGCGAAGGAACACTGCCAAGCTCTGGTGCATATCCTGGAAGAGGAGCACGAAGCCGCGGGGACTCTGCTCAAAAAGCTCCGCCATGCCACAAACGACTACAGCGTCCCCTGCGACGGATGCGATACCTTCCGAGAACTGTACAAGAAACTTACTGAAATCGAAGAAGATACCTTGCAGCACTACCATCTTGAAAACAACATCCTCTTCAAGAAAATTCTTGCGTAGTCCGTTGGAATCGTAAGAGGTTTACTCCTGTGGCGGACAATCCGCCCGTCCGGCGTCTTCGCCGTGACTCAGAGGATGGCGTCTCCAGTTACGGGGTGGCGCTGAACCGAAGTCGGGCGGGAAAACGGAAGGAAGAGTGGTTTTTGCTGAAATTTCTTCCGAAAGGGCGTTTTTTCGCTTGCCAGCTCTGAATGTTTTGGGTATACCTCCCTTCCATGCCGAAGTGGTGGAATTGGTAGACACGCTAGGTTCAGGGTCTAGTGAAGGTTCCTTCATGGGAGTTCGAGTCTCCCCTTCGGCACCAACAAGAAATCCAAAATAGTCCATAGAAGGCCGGAATCACTGAGAAAAACGTGATTCCGGCCTTCTCTTTTTGTCCAGTAAAAACCAAGTACCCACGTGGACACCCCCAAAAATCGTTGGTAGATTCGCAGGTACCAATACCACAACGCCATTTCGGCACGGCGAAATACCAGCATGCTAAAAATTTTCTTTGAATTCAAATGGATGGAGGTAGATTTTTCTGGTTTTCGCCGCACACTTCCGGACTGTTTTGGAGGATACCAACATGAAACTTTCCGATGCCGCTGTGCGGAACGCCAAGGCCAACGGCAAGGTGCAAAAGCTTTCTGACGGCGGCGGTTTATACCTGCATGTGACGGCGACAGGCAGCAAATTATGGAGAATGGCCTACAGATTTGAGGGCAAGCAGAAACTTTTGAGTTTTGGCGCATATCCGGCGGTTTCGCTGAAAGATGCCCGCCATAGGCGTGATGACGCCAGAGAGTCGCTTGCCAAGGGGATTGATCCCGGTGAGGAAAAAAAACAGGCCAGAGAGGCCGTACTCGCAAAAGAGCGGGAAGAACGGGACACCTTTGAATTTGTGGCGCGGGAGTGGTTCGCCAAGTACGAGTCGACGCTCTCCGAAAAACACGCCAAAAAATTACGTTGCTATCTTGAAAATACGATTTTCCCGGCCATTGGCGGGAAACCTGTCACCCAGCTTGAACCTGCCGACTTTTTGCAGATCGTTCAGCCCTCGGAGCGTCTCGGCCATCACGAAACAGCCCACAAGCTCATGCGCCTGTGCGGACAGGTGACGCGCTATGCCCGCATCACAGGCCGCGTGAAATACGATGTGGCCGCTGGATTGACCGAAGCTTTGACGCCGGTACAGACAACCCATTTCGCCGCTGTTACCCTGCCGGACGATATTGGCCAGCTTCTGCGGGATATTGATGCCTATGTCGGCTATACCTCCGTTGTTTATTGCCTGAAAATCCTGCCCTATGTTTTCACCCGCCCCTCGGAATTGCGGCTTGCGCACTGGAGCGAGTTTGACTTCAAAAACGCCATATGGATCATTCCGGCTTCGCGCATGAAAATGCGCCGTGAGCATGTGGTGCCGCTGTCAAAACAGGTGCTGGCATTGCTGAAAGAGCTTCATGCCTATACCGGCAATGGCGAACTGCTGTTCCCCAGCGCCCGCGCGATCACCACTCCCATCAGCGATGCCGCGCCGTTGGCCGCGTTGCGGCGCATGGGCTACGGCAAGGAAACCATGACCCTGCACGGCTTCCGGGCGATGGCCAGCACAAGGCTCAATGAGCTTGGCTTTCGAGCGGATGTTATTGAAGCGCAGCTTGCGCACAAGGAGCCGGACACCGTTCGCCTTGCCTACAATCGCGCGGAATATATGGAGGAACGTTGGCAGCTTATGCAGAAATGGGCTAATTATCTCGACGAGTTACGTTCCACCAAACAATAATTATGGAGGCAGCTATGCCCGATACCATTCATGCCATAAAAACACCCCAAGCCCCAGAGCAGGATACCTTCGTCACTATCGCCAACATACCCGAAGATGAGCAGATTACTGTCGCGGATACCGGCTGGAGTGAAGAAACCAAAGAACGCATGAGACAGGCCGGTTATGACGATATGGATATGATTCTGGCATGGTATAGCTGAAACATATGCCATTTGCCCATGCAGGCGGCACGGATATTTGCAGGTCGGCATTCTTGCGCGATACCTCATAGAATCCGCGCCGCCTGTTTTCATATTGTCCGAATACAGCGTTTGAGCTATTTTTTCCTCCATGTTGGACCAGCAAAAAATATCCGTGGGCCGAGTGCGGCAGGCATACGCTCTGACCGCCAATGAAGTCGAACGGCTTATTCAGGCCCTTTGGCCCGACGCCGTGTTTCCTGTTGAGTTATGGTACAGGACGCATAAAACATTCTGGCGGCCTTTTACAGACAGTAATCAGACTGTCTATAAGTTGCAAAGTCCGTCGTTGCCGAAAGTATGCCTGTCTTGCAAGAGTTTTCAAACAAATTTGTGCGCTCTTGATATTCAGGATTTTTTCAGAAGACTCTCCCTGAACATCCATGCCAATGCGCTGAAACAGGGACTGACATATATTCTGGAAGAATCCTATGAAGATACGGATTCCGTATTTCCTGAAGAAAGGGTGTTTCTGTTCAACAGCCTGCACCGACTGGAAACCGAAGATTTTTTCGATCAGTATTCACCGGATTCGGCACTGTTTGAGAAGCCGGTATGTTCCATTCCCGTTTCAAGCTACCACTTTATTGCGCATATCTTTGTCGATACCATAATGGTGGATAGAGACTCCGCTATCAGGCATCTCCGTCATTATCCCCTGCGCCGGGAAGTAAAAGGCATCACCCGCGCCCTTGTGGAATCCGTTTTACGGGCAGCTCCGTCGGAATCGGCTGTTGCTGATAAAGCGGCGGTACTTCCCACATGTGAACGGTCGCCACAGGATGGAAAACTCGTTTTTTACGTTCCTGGCGCCATCTGGGAAGGAAGACCCGACACGGCTGTCCGTGACGCCATGAAAGAGAAGTATCCCCTCGCGGTGATCGCCTACGTTCTGCTGTACTGGTGCGGTCCCCAAAAATCCGAGGCAGGCCATAAAGCCCCACAGGGCCGGAAGACGCATGTGGGCCGCCTGCTTGCGGAAAAAGAGTACAAGGACGAAAAATCCTATCGCAATCTGATGGATATGCTCCTCAAGGAAGCGGATGCATACTCCATACTCAAGGTATGACCAGTCTGCTGTTTTCCCGTCTTTTTTAGATTTTCCTGCCGTTTTCCCGTCCGATTCCCTCACGGGAATCTTGTGACATGTGCCAGACTCTCCTGAAATTCAGCAAGATTCAGGAGAGTTTTTATGTCACGATCTGATACGAAAATCCCCTCGTGTGGTTTTCTTCGTCTTCCTCAAGTCATCGCCCTGATTCCCATAAGCAAGAGCGCTTGGTGGGAAGGCTGCCGTACCGGTCGCTATTCCAAGCCCGTGAAACTTGGCCCTCGCACAACAGTCTGGCGAGTTGAAGACATCAAGGCGTTCATCGAAAGCGTGGGTAAGGACGGCAGCCATGAATAGCGATATCCAGCAGTCCGGTTCCTTTCGGAGATATAGTGAACGTCTGTTGCCTTGTCGCAGCTCGACTGAATATCCGCGACTCGCCAAAGGAAATTTGTTCTTCAGGAACACCAAGACCGTAAAACAGAAAGGCATTTCTCGCCTCTCAAGGCTCTCCCCTATACAGACACGTAGCGGACACGATACACACAAGGTCGCCCCGGCTCATACTCTACAAGATATTCCCGGCAGATACGCTGTTACCGTCCGTCATGCGTTCATGGATCCGCCCCGTCACGCTCACCATGCCGACCACACTTCGAGCCGGACACTGGCCGGAGGTGTTTCGTATTGTGTTCAGGCTCTTGCCGCATACCATTTTCCCATGAGCCGGATACTTACCCGGTACCGCTGTCATGCTTACCAGCGACACGCCGGGTACAACTCCGCTCCACGTCTGATACGTACTTGCCACATTCCCGATGCCCACATCATGCGTCCCTGCTTTTGCGCGGATGCCTGTTCATTCGTCCGGCATTGTCTTCGAGGGCCAGCCTACGTTTCGTCTATACGCTACGCGTATAGCCTCACGGCTGGCGAGGGGCGCTGCCCCTTCGAACCCCGGAAAGCCCAAAGGCAGGGAAAGCGGTGAAGCGCGTCAAGCCCGTCCGCACTGCCGCTGTTGTTGTGCGAGTGTACCCGGAGGAGCGTGACATCCTCCGCTTCAACGCCGGGCTGCACGGCATGAGCATGTCGGATTACATCCGCCAGACCTGTCTTGGCATCCGTCTGCGGAAAACGCCGGAAGAGAAACGGCGGCTGAGGGAACTGGCCCGCATCGGCGCGAACATCAACCAGCTTGCGAGATGGGCCAACACCTGTAAACGGGCGGCGGAAGCCGTAGAGGTATTGGCTGCGCTGGCGGGCATCGAGCGGCGTATTGCCGAGTTCGCATCATCTGCCTCAGCGGAAGATGAACCGGAGGCGGAGCCATGCTGATGAAGGTCTTTCCGCACGGCACAGGAGAAGGCGACAAGCCCAGCCGCTATCTTGTACGCCCGGATTATCCGGGAAGAGACACAGCCCCGCCCCAGGTGCTGCGCGGCGATCCCGCCATGACCCGCGCGCTTATCGACAGCATAGAGCGGCGATGGAAATTCACCTCCGGCGTTCTGTCATGGCACCCGGATGACACTGTGAGCGAGGATCAGAAAGAGGAAGTCATGAACGCATTCGAGCGCGTGGCCTTCGCCGGGCTGGAAGCGGATCAGCGCCATATCCTCTGGGTGCGGCATACCCATGCCGGGCATCACGAGCTGCATTTCCTCATTCCGCGACTGGAGCTTTCCAGCGGCAAGGATTTCAACGCCTGCCCGCCCGGCTGGCACAAGGGCTTTGACGTCTTCCGCGACCTCTTCAACTGGCGCGAGGGCTGGGCGCGTCCCGACGACCCGGCACGGGCACGGGACGAGCTTCCGAAAAAGGCCGACCTGTTCAAGGCGCGAATGGCGAGATGGGGCAAGGAAATCAGGGAAAGCGACCGCGACCGGGCCAAAGAGGTCATTCATGCCTTTCTCAAGGAGAAAGTGGCGCGGAGACTTGTCCGGGACCGGGAAGATGTTCTGAACGCCCTGAAGGAACAGGGGCTGCGCATCAACCGCGAAGGCAGGGACTACATCAGCGTCATTGCCCCGGACAACGGCATGAAAATGCGGTTCAGGGGAGGCTTTTACGTCAGTGGATGGACGCCCAAAGCCGCCCCGGAGGACGAAACCGAAGAAAAAAAGAAAAAAACGGCGCGGCGTATGGTCGCCCGTCTGCAACAGGATTTTGAGCGCGTTATTGGAAAACGCGCCGCCTGCAACACCAAACGCTATCCGGCAAAATGGAAACAGTTTCCCCACGAGGAAGCCCTCCTTTTGCCCCAGCTTCAGGAGGATACCATTCATGACCGAAACCGAACGGATGTTGATGCAGAGTCTGAAACGGATGGAGGAGAACTGCAACGCCCGATTGACGGCATTCAGCACGAGACTGGACGCGCAGGAGGACAAACAAATGCTGATTCAGACGGAACTACGCACCTTGAAACGATTGTTCAACGATGTCAGCGAAGTGTACAGCAGCTTGCGGACCTTGTTGGCGACCTTGAAAAACGGCGCATAGAGCGGGAACGGCAGAGCCCACCGCGGATGCGATAGGCAGGAGTGGCACGCATGGGAAAGTTCAAACGTATTCCGATGAAAGACATCAAGACCATGCAGAAAATTCTCGACGACTTGCCGGACAAAAATCTCGGTAAGACACGGGAGGAAGCCGCCGAGTTGCTCAATGCCCATATCTTGAAAGCGCTTGAGAAGGGATACACGGTAAAGGAACTGGCGGACATCATGGCCCAGGGCAACGTGGTCATTCCCGCGCCCGTCATCCGGGCAAAGGTGCTTCCCCAAAAGGAGACGCGGCAAAAGCGTGAGCCGAAGCCCCGGCCTGAAACCGTGAAACCTGTCGCGGCTCCTCCCGCCGTGTCTCAATCACAGGAACAAACCCCGGCCTACTACACGCCGGACAGACCCGATACGGAGCTTTGATCATGAACATCCAGGCCAGCGTTTTCTATGTGGGCGGCAGCAAGGGCGGCGTCGGCAAGAGCCTCTTTTCCTTTGCTCTCGTGGATCATCTTCTCAACAGGAACGCGAACATCCTGCTTGTGGATACCGATACCGACAACCCGGACGTATTCAAGGCGCACAAAGACCTTTCCCTGCCGAATCTGCTCTGCCGCCTGAACAGTCTGGACGACGCCGACGGATGGGCGGAGTTGCTGGACACCGTGCAAAACTACCCGGACTATGCCGTGGTCATCAATGCCGCCGCCCGCACCAAGACCAGCACGGCCAGCTACGGCGACATCATGAAGGAAGCCCTGCGGGAGATGCGGCGCGAGCTGACTGTTTTCTGGATAATCAACCGGCACCGCGATTCCATAGAGCTTCTGCATTCCTTTCAGGAAGTGTTCACGGACGTGTCCATCCATGTCTGCCGGAATCTGTACTTTGGCGAGGCACAGCGTTTTGATATGTATAACAGTTCCAAAGCGCGGGAAGCGGTGGAGAAAAACGGCATGACGCTGGACTTTCCGGCGGTCGCCGGTCGCGTGGCCGACTGGCTCTATTCCAAACGCATGTCCATCCGCGCCGCCCAGCCTGAAATGCCCTTCGGCACACGGGCGGAATTGCAGCGTTGGCGGACGCTCTGCGCGAAAATGTTTGAATCCGTTATGGGAGAAGCGTCATGAGCATGGATAGCGTGATTGAGCTCGGCAAGGCGTGCGGCAGGGAATTGTCCCAGGCGGAAGCGGCCCGTTTGCGGGAGGTCGGCAGCAGGTTGCATCTTCGGGAGGATGACGCCCTCTGGCCGCTGCTGGCCGCGATGGAATATCAGCGCGTCTACTATGAGGCATTGCCGGAAAAAATCGCCGGAGCGTCCAGAGCCATCATGGACGGCATGGCCGCTGCCGCCGAAAAGGAGACTGCCGCAGCCCAAGCCCGACTCACCGCCAGCGTGGTGAAGGAGGCGCGAAACCTTGCCTCAAAGATTCAATACGACAGCTTGGTGCCGATGTGGCTGCTTGCCCTGATTTGCCTGCTGGCCTACGGGAGCCTGATGCTCTGGGCAGGCTTCCGTATCGACACCGGGCGGGATATGCCTCTGGCGGCAGTCCTGCACATGCCCTCCAGCTGGCTTATCAGCGGGCTGTGTCTCGCGGGGGGAGTATTTTGCGGGGCTTTGACCGCAAAGAGGTTCGCTGAAGCCAAGAGAGGGTGGTGGAAGAATGGGGGCATTGCGGTACTTTTTATAATGCTTGGTACGCTGTTATTCTCCCTTTCTCTCTCACGATTAGGATAGGTTATTCCAAAAAACCAGGAGGGATACCCAGCTTTCCCTCATTACTTTCAGCAGTTCTCCCTTGATGTTGTCCGGGTTCAAGCTCCAGCCCCGCCGCTTTGGCCGTCTTTTCAAAGGAGGCATCGTTCAGGCGCAGCGCGCCCACAGGCTCAACCACAATGGCCGGAGGAGATTTGGGGCAGTGCTTTTCACAGAACCCGCATCCGTAGCAGCGTTTTTCATGAACAACCGGCACCGGGACTCTATGTCCTTTCTGCACAACGACATCCACCGCGCCGTAAGGGCAGTTTTCCTTGCACACCATGCAGCGCCTGTCTTCCGCCCAGGCAAGGCAGGTTTTCCGGTCAAGGACGGCGGTACCTGTTTTGGCCCATTTCTTTTCTTCCAGCGGCAGGGCGTGTATGGCCTGCGTCGGACAAACGGCCCCGCAGGCCGCGCAGTCCGGTCGGCACGCGCCGGAACGAGGGTCAAGAAATGGTGTGAATATCCCAGAAAAACCGGCCTGAAACCAGATCAGCTGCAAGCCTCCTGTGGGACAGGCTTTCATGCATTCGCCACAGCGTAGACAGCGGTTTAGAAAATCCGTTTCCGGGCGGCTGCCGGGTGGCTTGACCAGACCTCCCGATGCCGTTGATGGGTATAAAGCATCGGCATGAGAAAGGCCCGCAAGATTAGCTCCAGCGGCCAAAGACGTACAGAAGGCTCTCCGCGCGGGAAGTGGGGGTTGATGTGAAAAAGAGAATGCCGATGGGCTGTTGCCAAAGCCGAAGGAAACGGCCTTGTGGTTGCATACGGAAACACATGCCTAGCAGGTCAGGCATTCGGAAGGTTGCGACAGAACGGGGTTTTCTTTCAGAATCCCCGCCGGGTACTGTGCGGAGCAGCGCCCGCAGGAAGTGCAGTTTGTCGAAACATGCCGATTCCAGAATGCGAACCGGGAAAACAGCCCCAGCAAGGCCCCGGCCGGGCAGAGGCAGCGACACCAGAAACGCGGCCTGGCGCTCTCCAGCCCTATGAGGGCAAACCAGAATGCACCTGTAAACCATGCGGTATGAAAATATCGTGTGTCCGGGTGCCAGTATAACCAATCGACCACTCCAGCCCGTTCCAGAAGCGGCGAGACCGCTTCCAGGCCCTGACCGATGCCTTCCAGCCCCAGCGGATGCAGGACAAGCGCATAAAGCCGTGTCGTCAGAGGAATGGGGCTTGCCCAGAAGGCAAGATTTACTCCACAGAGAGCGGCGGTCAGGATTACGGCCAGCACAAGGTATTTGAGGCTTCGCGGCACAGGGGCCGAAACGTGGCGCTTACCGCTTTTTCCCCTTCCCAGGAGGCGGCGAGCAGCACTTCCGAAAATGTCCAGCGTCGCTCCCATTGGACAGAGCCAGCCGCAGAAAATGCGTCCGGCCAATATGGCAAGCAGGATGGTAAACACGGCTGGGAAAAGAGCCGGGATAATGGTTCGAGTGACCAGAGGTATCGCCGTACCGGCAAGGGGATCAAGCCGCAGGAAAAGGTTTGACGGCAGACCGAAAAAACTCCCGGTTTCAGCCGCTCCCAGAAGCAGACAAAAAAGAACCAAACAGCTCGCCTGCACAAATCGTCTCAACTTGCCGCCCATACGATGCCCTTTTTCCGGTTACAAGCTCAAACGCCGGACATGCATGTTTTCAATATCCATGCGCCCCAGCCCTCGTGCGTGAGCCTGGGCGATATGAGCCACCTGACGCGGCTGGATACGGCGGCCATACCATTCATACGAGGCGACCGTCATGGCGTCGGCGGCGACCGGGTCGGCGGAGGCGATGATTTCTCCCGGCGTCAGCACCTTGCCCGGCCCATAAGGGCCGTTGGTGCTGAGGACGCGGGATGCGTCGATCACCGCCAGTGCAGGCTTCAGCCTGAAACAGAGATCGACGATGGCTGTATCAAGGTCATAGCGCCAGTGCATGACGTTGCGGTCCAGAATCAATCCCGTCTGGCCCTTGAGCGACAGGCTGACGCCGGTGGACGTGTTGGTTTTCGCCACAGGCGCGGCGATGAGCACGTCGGCGTCCAGCACGTCGTTCATGACGGCGTTGGTTTTCATGTCCCTTGCATCATTGAGCGTGGTTTCCTGATAATAGCGTTCATGGGTGAGGTTGTGGCAGACGCCGTTCCTTACGCCGTTGCAGGCGTCAAGGATGCCCGACCGCTCAAGCGGCTGCGTTCCGCTCTGGAAGGCGTGGTCAAGGATACGGACTGTTCCCGCACCGGCTTCCAGGCACATGACCAGAAGTTCCCGCACCACTTCGGGATGAGTATTGGTTGCGCTGGCGACATCCGCCGCAAAACTCATATTGGGCTTGATGACCACCTTCTGTCCGGGCCTGACGAAAGCCGACATGCCGCCGAGCAGCTCCACGGCGGCTCTGGTCGCGGCCGCCGGGCCGCCCTTGACCACGGCGATATCGGGAGAAGCATCAGCCAGAAGCCGGGGCGGGAACCCTAGCGCGGCAGCGCCGATGGAAAGCGCCGCTGCGGCCTGAAATTTGAGGAAATCGCGTCGGTGCATGTGGCCTCCTGATTGCCTGATGAGGGGGACGGGGTATGTCTTCCGTTCGCTCAGTACCAGCCGAACAGGGTTTTTCCCCCGTCCAAAGCGCGTATCCGCTGCATGTCCTCGTCTGGCAGCTGAAAATCGAAGATGCCGAGGTTTTCCCTCATCCTTTCCCGGTGAGACGATTTGGGAATCACGGAAATGCCCAATTGGACCAGATACTTCAGGGCTATCTGCGCCGGAGTCTTGTTGTGGGCGAGACCGAGGGCACGGAGTACGGGATTGCTGAAGAAATCGTTTTTCCCGGCGGCAAAGGGGCTCCAGGCCTGCATGTGCGTACCGTGCTTTTTCATTTCCTCAAGCAGTCCCCTTTGCTGAAAGAAGATATGGGCCTCGACCTGATTGACCGCCGGAATCACCGTGCAGGCACGCAGGAACGCTTCGCAGCGGGATGCGTTGAAATTGGAAACACCTATGGCCTTGAGCCGCCCGGCCCGGTAGGCCTCTTCCAGCGCGGGATACATTTCTTCCGCTTCCCGATACGGCTCATGAATCAGCAGCAGGTCAATGAAGTCGAGTTGCAGGGCGTTCAGTGAGGCTTCAATGCCCTGTTTCGCTCTCGCATAGGATGCGCTGGGCCGATACAGTTTCGTGGTGACGAACAGCTCGCCGCGCGGTACGCCCCCGCGCCTGAGCGCGTTCCCCACCTCCCGCTCGTTGCCGTACATCTGGGCCGTATCAAACAGACGGTAGCCCAGCTCAAGAGCTTCCAGCACGCAGCGTTCGCAATCCCCGCCGCGAAGCGCATACGTGCCGAGGCCCAGCATGGGCATGTTCACACCATTGTTCAACGGAACCATGTCCATATCTGTTCTTCCTTTCATATCTTTTCTAACGATAATCCGAATCCTCTCAATTCACGCAGCTTCTCCGCGGAACCGTTCTTCTCTCCGTGCGCCGTAAAGACCCCCATATTTTCCAAGCCGAGAAAACCCAGAAAATCCCCGCGAAAAGAGAAGAGGGCACCATCATACATATCGGCGTCACCGGAGCTTAAAATCATGGCAATCTTTTCAGACGAGGCGGTCTTGACGGATACGCGATGGAGTACAGACGGTCGATGGCGCATTTCAACTGTCCGGAAAGGCCGTGATAATAGATAGGGGATGCCAAGACGAGCATGTCCGCATCCAGAAGAAGCGCGTAGACATTCTGCATATCATCCTTCTGAATACATTCTCCGGGGGCTTTGGTATGACAATGTTCGCATCCCAGACAGCCATTGATTTTTTTACGGCAGACATCCACGATGCTTACCTGATGCCCGGATGCGAGGGCACCCTCTCGGAAGGCTTCAACCATTTGCTTCGTATTGCCTTTGGGACGAGGGCTTCCGTTCAATACCAGAATATTCATGATGCTCTCCTGATTTTTTGGCGGACGTTTTCGAGCTGGAGCACAGGCCCCTCAAAACGTCCGTCAATCGTGTTGATAGGCTATCTATAGGACTTTTCAAAGATAGCGGCGCAATCCTCATCAGTCATTTCACAGGGATTGGCCGCGAACAGCCCTCCCTGCATGGAGCGCGCCCCTTTGGCCAAGGTCATGAACTCATCCGGCGTAAAACCGTAGTCGCTCATTTTCAAATCAGCGACGCCGCAGGCTTCCTGCAACCCGACAAGGGCCGTGATGAAATCTCGTGGCTTATCGGCATGTTCCATACCCATAGCTCTTGCCATTTTGACAAATTGAGCGTCACAGGCATGACGTTCCATGAAAAATTCGGCGAAGGCTTTGGAAATCATGATCAGGCCTGCACCATGAGGCAAATTATGGTGGTAGGCGCTCATGGAGTGTTCCATGCTGTGCTGGGCGGTTGTGCTGGTCAACTGCATGGTCATACCCGCCATCGTGCTGCCATAGGCGATATGTTCCCTCACTTCCAAATCATGACCATCTCTGACCGCACGGGGAAGGTACATGGCGATGTTTCTGATGGCCGACAGCGCGATGGTTTCGCTCAGGATATTCACGCCGTTGGACATCATGACTTCCGTATTGTGGAACAGCGCGTCAAAGCCCTGATACGCCGTATAACGCGCAGGAATCGTCCTCATCAGTTCCGGGTCCACAATGGCGAGAACAGGATTGAGCATCGGATCGCCAAAACCGATTTTTTCCTGAGTTTCCGGATTGGAAATAACGCCCCAACAGTTGATTTCCGAGGCCGTTCCTGCCGTAAGCGTGATCGTCACCACAGGCAGACCGGGACGGCTTAGCGGTTTGTCCTTGCCCGTGCCTCCGCAGACATAGTCCCACAGGTCGCCTTCGTTGGTCGCCATGGCGGAAATGGCCGTTGCGGAATCCAGCACGGCCCCGCCCCCCAGGGCGACGATGAAATCGCAGCCGTTATCTTTGGCGAAGGCCGCGCCTTCCATCACCATATCTTTCAGGGGATTTTCCATGACCTTGGCAAATTCGGCCACTTCCACGCCCGCCTTTTTCAGTTGCTCCAGTGTGCGGTCATAGGCACCGCTCACTTTTGCCGACTTGCCGCAGGACATCAGCAGCAGAGCCTTTTTGCCGGGCAAAGCCTGATTCCCAAGTTCGTTCAGTGTGCCGGAACCGAACACTATCCGGGTAGGATTGTAAAAATGAAAGCTCATACGCATGGTTATCACTCCTTATTATCTTGCGGTCTGAGGTCGCGGGGAAAGAAACGGAACGGTCTATCGGGTCAGAAAGTTTTTCTCCTGAAGCCAGGCCAGGACATCATCCTGGGCCTTTGCCGCACGTGAACCACGGACGGCAAATCCCTCGACAAGAGTTGCCTGCGGGCAGCTTTGGGCTATATCGCGCGGAGAGTCGGCAAGCCCGTTCCCTCCATGCGTGCAGAAGGGGACGAGGGTTTTCCCGGCGAAGCCGAACTGTTCAAGAAAGCTACGGACAATCATGGGCGTGGTTCTGAACCAGTTCGGGTACCCTATGAAAATGGTGTCATAGGCGTTCATATCAGCGGGAAATGTCACGGCCAGAGCCGGGCGCGCATTGTCTTCCCATTCCTTTCCTGCTCTGCGTTCCGTAGCGGAATGTTCGGACGGATAGGGTTCCGCAGCTTGTATTTCAAATATGTCTCCGCCTACGGCGGCATGGATCATCCCGGCCACGGCCCGGGTATTGCCGGTATGGGAAAAATACGCGATCAGGATTTTGCGCGAGGAATCAGCCGCAGCGGCAGCAAACGATGCAAGAGGAAGAATCCCCGCCGCCACGGCGAATCCGGCCAGCCCCTTCAATGCGTCACGCCGGGTATGACGTGGCGGCGTATTCCCAAAAGCCATATGTTTTTCCATAATGATTCTCCTGTGACGATGACGTTCCATGTTATGCAGGGGATACCGTACATCCGAGAAAACGTTGCTGATGCAGCATTTCCTCCGTATGTTTGTAGTGATACGGCGTACTGTAGAAATCGCTGACAAGTTCCGTCCAAGTACCGACGCGGTTGTTGAAGGGCCTTGCCTTGAGATATTCGGCATACTGCGCATCATAGTGCTTCAGCGCATCTTCGAGGTTGGTATCGTACCGTTCCTCAAAGAACATCGCCCGCATGGGCAGACGGGGTTTCAGGCCGGGGTCTTCCGCCGCATAGCCGATGCAAAGGCCAAGGACAGGAAAAACATAGGGAGGCAGGCCCAATTCGGCGATGACTTCAAGCGGGTTTTGACGGATGTCGCCGATGACGACGGTTCCCAGCCCCAGAGATTCGGCTGCGGCAACCGCCGTTCCCACGGCAATGCCCGTTTCGTGAGCGCCGACAAGGACGGTATCCATATCTTCCAGAACAGTATCCAGAGATTGTCCTTTTACTCTACAGGCAAGCCAGGTTCGATAATAATCGGCGCAGAACACAAGGAAAACCGGGGCTTCGGCAATATGTTTCTGATTGCCGCACAAGACGGAAAGGTGATTTCTTCGCTCAGCGTCTTTAATGGCGATGACCGAAACAAGCTGCACATTGACCCAGTTCGGAGCGGCCTGCACGGCCTGTATGATTTGAGTCAGGTCTTCCTCGGAAACAGGCTTGTCCTGATAGGAACGGATGGAACGGTGCGACAACAGGCTCTTCATGACGGCGTTCATCACTTCCTCCCCAGGTCGTTTTTCTTCAGCCACGCGGCGGTTTTTTCCCCCGCGGCAGTCAGACCGCCTTCGTAAACCTCAAGGCCGTCCCGTACGGCGGCGCCGCTTGACAACTTTTTGACATCCTTCAGGATATGGCCCATTCCTCCCCCGCCGTTGGTACAGAAGGGAAGAATGGTTTTCCCGGTGAAATCATGGGCAGCCAGAAAGGCGGCGACAGGCGGAGCCATCGTATTGAACCAGTTGGGCGTGCCGAGCAAAATCGTACTGTACGGTGCGATGTCGCACTTTTCCGCCAGTTCCGGCTGATACCCTTCGCGGGTTTCCTTTTTGGCCTGGGCCTCGCAGGTATCGTAATCGTCCGGGTATGCCTGAGCCGGTTTGATTTCAAACAACGTCCCGTCTGTGGCTTTCTGAATGTGCTGTGCCAGCTGGCGGGTGTGCCCCTGATAGGAAAAGTACGCAATCAATGTTTTATTCATAACGCTATCCTTCAAATGATGGTTTTGTTTTGCTGAACAGAGTAAGAGGGTATCTCTGTGAACTATGGGCTTTATCTGTCGGCATCATGCCGCATTTTGAAGAGAAGAAAGTCGAGGGCGTCAATTTTCTTCTGGCCTTCATGAACATCATCAAGCAGCGTCATTCTATGCCTTTGGAGAAGATGGATTCCTTCCTTCAGTTTTCCCTGAGAACATAAGTCCAGAAAAGTCTTCTTGGTCGTTTCGTCACATCCCGCATCATTCAGGTTGCGGTCCACCGCAAATTGAGGATCAATCACTCCCTTTCATCTCCTGTCTGATGGGAAAATAGGATTGCCCTCTGTAAATAGCAAATACTTATATCAAATAATACGAAATGCTTGACAGGCATTTCTCAAGAAACTACGATCCATCCGGTCAAGGAGGTCTCTTGCTATGGAGTTACGGGTATTGCGGTATTTTCTGGCCGTCGCCAGAGAGGGGAGCGTGACGGGGGCGGCCAATTTTCTGCATGTGACGCAGCCGACGCTTTCCCGGCAGATCAAAGACCTTGAAGAAGAGCTGGGAACCAAACTTTTTGTGCGGCACAGCCACAGCGTTTCGTTGACGCCTGACGGAATGCGTCTGCGCAAGCGCGCGGAAGAGGTTGTGGATATGATTGAAAAGACGGAGGCGGAGTTTGCCGTCAAGGAAGAAAGCGTTGAAGGCGATGTTCACATCGGAGCCGGAGAAACGCGGGTCATGCGGCATGTCGCCGAGGTCATTCATGAGCTGCGGAAGGATTACCCGAATATTCATATCCACTTGTACAGCGGCAACCTGGAAGACGTGACGGAACGGCTGGACAAGGGTCTGCTGGATTTCGGCGTCCTGATCCAGCCCGCCGATCTCTCCAAATACGATTACGTCAACCTGCCTGAAAAGGACGTCTGGGGAGTGGTCACGCGCAAGGACAGCCCCTTGGCCGCACGGCAGGCAATCACCCGGCAGGATTTGCTCGGCGAGCCGCTCATCCTTTCGCGGCAGGCCATCCGCCGCACGTCGGCAAAAAATGAATTCATCGAATGGTTCAAAGACGACTTTGAAAAGCTGGATGTGGTGGCGACGCTCAACCTCGTCTATAACGCAGCCCTCCTCGCCGAAAGCGGGGTGGGCCATGTCGTCACTCTGGACGGGCTGGTCAACACTTCGGAACACAGTAATCTGTGTTTCCGCTTTCTGGAGCCCAGGCTGGAGTCGGGGTTGAATATCGTCTGGAAAAAGTATCAGGTCTTTTCCCCGGCAGCGGAGGTATTTCTCCAGAAAATCCAGGAGGCTTTCGGGGAAACGGTCTGAGTCGTCCTCCTGAAGAACCTGAGGGCAGTATGACGTTTTGTTCCGGCCTGCTCCGGACGGTTCCGCTTATTCCGCAAAATGATATTCTTTACATCTATATCATCATATTTGATATAAGTATTTGCCATGATTCCTTGCTCAGGGTAAACGGGAAAAAACGTCGGAAGGAAGGCGGCCAACGTCCTTTTTCCGGTCCATCTGAAAACCGGGGAGATACCATGAACATGAGCAAGAAAGTGGCGGCGGGAATTCTTGTGGGCCTGTCCGCCCTTGCGGGAAACGCATGGGCGGTGACCAACGGCACACCTGACACCATTATTCTGAAGGACGGCAAAGAAATGAAGCTGGAACAAAGCTGGGACAAGATATTCCCGAAGAGCGACAGGGTTGACCACAGGAAGGTGATGTTCACCAACCGCTACGGCATTACCCTTGCGGGCGACCTCTACATGCCTAAGGGGGCCGAAGGCAAGCTGGCGGTCATCGCCGTGAGCGGCCCCTTCGGCGCGGTGAAGGAGCAGGCGTCTGGCCTCTATGCCCAGACGATGGCCGAGCGCGGCTTTCTGACTTTGGCTTTCGATCCCTCCTACACGGGCGAAAGCGGCGGCGAACCGCGCCATGTGGCGTCCCCGGACATCAATACCGAAGATTTCAGCGCGGCGGTGGATTTCCTTACCACCTTGGAGAACGTGGATGCGGGGCGCATCGGCATCATCGGCATATGCGGTTTCGGCGGCATGGGGCTGAACGCGGCGGCTATGGATACCCGCATCAAGGCGACGGTCGCCTCCACCATGTACGACATGAGCCGCGTCAACGCCAACGGCTACTTTGACGCCATGAATGCCGACGCACGTTATGAGGCCCGCAGGCAGCTGAACGAACAGCGCACCAAAGATGCGCAATCCGGAACCATTGCGCCATCACAGGCAGGGCTGCCCGCCTCCCTTAAGGGAGATGAACCGCAGTTCGTCAAGGATTACTTTGACTACTACAAAACCAAGCGCGGCTTCCATCCCCGTTCCATCAATTCCAACGGAGCGTGGAACGCCACCTCTCCCCTCTCGTTTATGAATATGCCGCTGCTGGCCTACGCGGGCGAGATACGCAACGCGGTGCTTCTCATCCACGGTGAAAAGGCCCATTCGCGCTACTTCAGCGAAGACGCCTTCAAAAAACTCACCGGCGACAACAAGGAACTGCTGATTATTCCTCATGCCAGCCATACGGACCTGTATGACAAGATAGATGTCATTCCTTTCGATAAAATCGAGGCTTTCTTCAAGTCCAATCTGTAAATTCTGACTTGTGCCCTTTCTGGAAGCGAAACCGTATGTTGATGCGGTTTCGCTTTTTTTATGCATAAGTGGATGTCTATACTTGTGTTAGTGATATTGTAAAATTTTATATCATCATATTTAATATAAGTATTTGCTATGATAATTCACAAAGGCTATCCCACTTTGGAGTACGACGCCAACAAGTCGTACAACTACTTTGAAGCGGACTTTTGAAAAAAGGAGTTTGATATGCATAACAAGACAGAAGGCGGCAGCGGCCTGCATGTCCTTATTCTGACCTTTGGCGTCTTCAGCATTCTGAATACTGAAATGGGAGTCATCGGCATGTTGCCCCTGATCGCCGATACTTTTCAGGTCTCAGTGCCACAGGCCGGATGGACGGTGACGGTTTTCGCTCTGGTGATTGCCGTGTGCGGTCCGATCACGCCCATGCTTTTTTCACGGTTTGACCGAAAGACGGTCATGCTGTCAGCCCTTGGCGTGTTTATCATCAGCAATGTCGTTTCCATGTTTACGGAGAGCTTTGCTGTTCTGCTGGTCTCACGGGCTGTCCCGGCAATATTCCACCCGGTCTATGTTTCGATGGCCTTTACTGTCGCCGCCACGTCGGTTGCCAAAGAAGACGCGCCCAAAGCGGTCGCAAAGGTTTTCATCGGAGTTTCCGCCGGGATGGTGCTGGGAGTTCCCGCCGCCAGCTTTATTGCCAGCGAAACGTCCTACGCTATGGCAATGTTTTTCTTTGCCGCCGTGAACGGTATGGTGTTTTTGGCTACCATCGTTTGCATTCCGTCCATACCGGTGACAGGCAGACTTTCCTATGGGGAACAATTGCGTGTGCTGAAAAAGCCCGCTCTCTGGTATGCCGTGAGCGCCGTTGTTTTCACAAACGGCACCGTATTCGGCTTTTTCAGCTATCTTTCGGACTATCTCAAGAGCGTGACGGAGCTTCCGTTTACCATCATCAGCATTGTTCTCTTTATCTATGGTTCAGCGAATATCGTCGGGAATATCCTTGCAGGCAGACTGCTTGCCGTTGATGCGCGCCGGACAATCAGGTTAACTCCTTTCGCACTGGCCGTTGTGCTGGCATCATTGTTTCCTCTTGGAGACAGTTTTATCCCCATGCTGGGAATCATCTTGCTATTCGGCATCCTTACCGGGCTTTCCAGCAATAACAGCCAGTATATGATTTCCAATGCGGCGTTAGAAGCGCCCGAGTTCGCCAATGGGCTTTTCCTGACCTCGGCAAACTCCGGCACGGCTATCGGCACAGCACTTTGCGGATTGTTTATATCCGAAATGGGAATTCACTATTCCGTCTTCGGAGCGTTGATCTGCCTCGCGGCGGCAACAGTGGCCATATTCTGGGTGACCCGTCCATATAGATGTACCCCACTCATGAAAAAATATCCTGAGTTGGCCGAATCCATGCGCTAATACTCTCGCTTACAGTTACGTCTCTAACATCCTAAATATGGTCTACCCCCTGAACGCCTCACCTGTTTCTATTGGTGGGGCGTTCAAGCTATTTTATTGGCTGGCTTTAAAGACCAATATCATTCTGGAACGTATTTTTTCATCCCAATTTCTGCCGGGTAGATTTTAGGGTATTAAAAATTTCTTAAAATTTTTTACCTTTTATTTTTACATAGTTAACTAACAAAACAAGTGTCAACTACAAACGGCTGTACCTACAAAGTCCCTTTTGCCGCTCCCGGTACATGTTCAAAGACACGACGCAGGGCTGCAACCGGAGCAGCAGGCCGACGGCAGATACGCCGGAACCGGCTTGGCGCGGGCAAAACCGGCTCCAAGAGAGCGCATGATTTTGCCTTTTGGTCGGACAAGGTATAATCAGATCGACCTGATGAAAAAGGCCATCCTGATCAGAGCGTTTCGAGGAGAGCTGATGGGGCAAGTACAAACTAAAAAAACAACAATTATAAAAACAGATACCGCTGACCCAATTATAACCTAATAATTTTGTCTACCGCTCCAACATGCCAATTATGGACACAGAAAACTACCTTTCTTGCCTGTCTACATCATCAGTTTTCTTCGGAACTCGACATATTGTAGCGAACTTAATATTTATGCTCATCATGTGGTTGTGTGGTATTAGTATTTATCTCTTGAGAAGATTGTTGAGAAAATTGAGTCATCATACCTCTCATTTGTGCCTTTCCCATTTTTTCCCAACTATAATCACTTCTATCTATTACTGAAATACTATCTTGTAAATTTCTAAAAATACTTGTATTCAAATCTATTGCATCATCAAAATCAACAATTGATTCAATTCCATCTTTCTTTATTTCAATACGCCGATCATTACGTATTTCTATTCCATAGGCATACGAAATACGTTGATTAGCAAGAGTCGAATACTCAACTTTACATATAAAATTTAATAAACTTTGAATAGAGTTTTTGTTCATATCGATGATATTCTCGAATTGTTCTTGGTTTGTTAGTCTTATCATTATATTTTCATAACTACGCAATAAACTTATTTCATTTTTTGTGGAATATCTATAAACTGAATCAGTATCAAGATTCCTCAACTCAGTATTAGTTGTTGCAATAATATCTTTAATTCCTACATCTGAATTATTCTCAATTTGTAAAATTCTACATTTTTGATTTGATAGTTTATTAAAATCATCATAAAAATCAAAACCATCTTCACCTGAAAAAAGTAATATTCTATTATAATCGTTATTCACTATTAATCTCTCAAGTATGTTGCTAAATGTTTGCAATATAAGAGAAACTTTTATCAGCACATACTTACTTTGTTTAAATTCGTCTTTACGTACTTTTTCAAAATTATCTGCTTGTTCTTTCAATTGTTTTTTTGTGCGGTTATTAGTATATATTACTGCGCCAAAAGTTGAAAATGCAGTTAATAAACCTGCAATTATCGTGGCCCCCACTTTCCACCAGCCCGGCGATATAAAAATTATTTCGTTTGACATTATAGTATTCTTCCTACGTGAAAATTAAATAAAAGCGAGTATGATGAGATCTGACATTTATGCCTAAATAACGCCTTGTTCTAATTTGGTAAGAACCCAATTATTCAAACTTACCCCAGCATCGGCAGCCTTTTTTGCAATTTTTTGATGCAATTCTGGCGAAATCCTAATATTAAATCGGCCAGAAAACGGCTTTTCAGGTTCTTTGCCTACTTCAGAACAAAGCGCTAATCCTCTACGGAATCCGCAAGCGTCTGTTTCAGCTCATCAATGGACCGGCCTTGAAAGGTCACGACGTCATTGAGATGCAGGACTTCGCCGTGGAAAATATCGGCATTAGAATCGTATTCAAAACGTCCCTGATAGCCTTTATAGGTGAGTGTATTCATGGCTTCAATCCTAATATTCGCAAAAAAGCGTCTTACTGATTTGACCGCGCCTTTATCGGTAGTGGGCTACGGGTGAGGGCGGTGGAACACGGCTACCTGTTTTTCCCAAATAAACCAGACTCGCGAACCTCGCCCTTCTTTGATGATACCACCGTACCCTTTGAATACGCCCTCAATGTCGGCCCAAGAAATGGCAGGGCTGACCGGACCGGCAAATATGGCTTCTAAGATTTTACGGTGTTTATTGTTTATGACTCATGGTACTATCAATAGGTGTCAAGTTAAGTGGTAAGGCTTTTTACAGCTTCCAGAAAAATGGGATAGAATAGACGTATATGGACAAAAATGGTTTATAAAATACCATAGTGGGGTGCCCGAAATAGACTCGAACTCCGGTAATAAATCCAGTTTGTTGGTATGGACGTTGGTATAAAAAATTTTAATATTTTTTATTCAAATAAAAACAAATAGATAACTTCACAATCTGTTCTCCCCTTCCCATAAGAAAGCAAGCGGGCTGACAGAGCAATCTGTCAGCCCGTTTTTGTTGCGAGGTATCCTACTTGTACTTGGACAAAAGAATCTTGTTGCAAGCATAGAATCGAAGTAGCTCGCTCTCTTTGCAGTTTTCCAACTGTGCAAGCAGATCTTTCCCGATGCCTTTCGGAGAACGTCTAATCTCCTCAAGCGCGAACAATTCTTTCACACGGAGAGACAATGCAGAAGCTATTTTTTCCAAGGTTGATAAAGTCGGATCGCTGAGGCCTCGTTCGATAGATTTGATGTGCCGCAAGGACAAACCGGATTTTTTCGCTAATTGTTCCTGTTTCAATTTTCGTGAGAGACGCAGCAAACGAATCGTTATCCCAAAAGATTTTTGACAGTTCCCCATAGGCTCCTCCAATGGAGGAGAATAGCCTTGACCTTAGGTTTAACAGTCAAAAATAGAAAATATACATTCTATTCTCTCATTCATACCATGCCGTTCTTGAGTTTTGCCTTGCCGGGAAAGTCTCAATTCTTCCCCTGAGAAGCTTCTCAAAGGATTGACGGCTTTTCAGGATCGGGCTATTTTCATGCATATACATGGAGTTTTTATGGAGTCCCTCACGAAGGAATACGCTTCTCCTGTCTGCGTCTGTATGCAGCTCCGCAAAGCCGGGCGTGTTGTTACGCAGAGTTACGATCGCTGCCTGCGCCCCGTGGGCATCCGGGGAACACAGTTTGCGCTGCTGAAACGGATCGCCTGTATGCGTCGGCCGTTCATCACGGATATCGGCAAGGTGCTGTGCATGGATCAGACCACGGCGACCCGGAATATCGGGCTGTTGGAGCGGGCGGGGTTTGTTGCCGTTGGCGTGCATCCTGAAGATGCCCGGAAGAAGGTGGTGGAATTGACGCCGGAAGGGCAGGCCAAGCTGGAGGAAGCCTTTCCCCTGTGGGAAGAGGCCCAACGGGAAATCAGGGAATACCTCGGCGACGACAGACTGGGCAATCTGTGCTCCCTGCTTCAGGTTCTGAGCGATTTCTCCAGCGAATGAAGTTTCTCGCTCCATGTACATCCTCAATAAAGGATAAAGGAGGCTTTTTATGAACGTACTGCTCATCAACGGCAGCCCGCACAAGAAGGGCTGCACCTACACCGCTCTCAGCGAAGTGGCAGGACAGCTTGAGAAAAACGGCATCGGCTCGAATATCGTGCACATCGGCTCGAAGCCCATTCGGGGCTGTATCGCGTGCGGCGCTTGCCGGGAAACCGGGCTGTGCGTGTTTGACGACGATCCGGTCAACGAGTGCTCAGGGCTCTTGAAGGCGGCGGATGGCCTTATCGTGGGGTCGCCCGTCTACTATGCGGCTCCCAACGGCGCGCTGTGCGCTTTCTTGGATCGCCTGTTCTATATGAAAAGCGGAGCCTACGCCTACAAGCCCGCTGCCGCCGTGGTCAGCTGCCGCCGTGGCGGGGCCAGCGCGGCTTTTGATCGTCTGAACAAATATTTTACCATTTCCTGTATGCCCATCGTGTCCTCGCAGTACTGGAACTCCGTGCACGGCAACACGCCGGAGGAAGTGAGGCAGGACAAGGAGGGTTTGCAGATCATGCGGACCTTGGGCGACAACATGGCGTGGTTGCTCAAGTGCATTGAGGCCGCCAAGGGGACCGTGCCCTATCCGGTGCGGGAGCCGTGGACACCCACGAATTTCATCCGTTAGGCTAAACCGCAAACACGACGACGGGTTCGCGCAAGCGGCTCCTCGATACGGGCCCGCATTCCTCGGAGTGCGGGCTCTGCCGTCATGAAAGCGAAACAGAGGTATGCTTTTGTGGCTCCCGGCTGGAATAGAATGCCGTCCTCTGCGGGATGATGATTTTTCGGGAGCACGGCGGACAAATGGCGAGGCGGATTGGAGCGCTTCTCAAGATATCGTATGCCGTCTTCTGCTTGAAAAAATAACGAATTGCCGGATGAGGCCAAAGCGATTCGCCCATATGTAAATAAAGACCATATTCACATGCACATGACCATCGATTTCTTCAGAGACATGAACACACATCTAATTTCTGCACTCGCTTTCTTGCACTCCCAAAGGTCACTATCT
>OIEV01000447.1_pt1 | contig 30762 bp, 23 predicted proteins | sample 1581881 | NCBI WGS metagenome assembly OIEV01 (sample SAMN03279760, study PRJEB24777) | human gut metagenome | isolation source: fecal sample PR121 from 1 month old male Malay infant, vaginally delivered... | place: Singapore | collected 2005-09-16 | reverse complement strand
GCTCGGCAAGTGTGCTGGCGTCGTCTACCTTGATCTGTATTTCGTTGAGCCCTCCGACCTTTGGGAGCAGTTTGCGTATGCGTCCTTGGCAGGCGCGGATGGCGTCGGTCGTGTAACGTGTCGTGTTGACTCCCTCTATCTGTTTAGACTTGAGGATTTCCAGGCGGGTGTACAATTCTGCTATTTCTTGTGCTTCTTTTGAAAGCTTCTGTTTTTTTTCATGATGAATTTTTTTTATAAGATGGATAATATAAATGATGATTATCATCTGTTTTTAATAAATAACGAAGCCCCGGCAGTTTTCGTACTGCCGGGGCTTGTTTTTTTGTATGCCTTCGTCCTTCGCAGGGGAAAGGCAACTTGAACTTTAATTTCAATATACTTTAGTATTATTAATATTAAATCCGGTTGCTTGTTCGCCTCTCGCAGGTTAGTTGCCGTTTTACGGTACGCAACCGAAGAATTATTTGATTATAAAATGTCATTTGTATAAGGGTGGTCTAATAACCACCCTTACGATAGTATTGTTCAGTCTCGATTACTTGATGATAGCTTTAACAGCTTCTTCACCTTCAACAGCTACAACTACTACACCTGCCGGAGCAGCGATTGTTGCATTGTCAGAAGTGATAACCGTGTTAGCTACAACCTGGCCTAAGATGTTGCTTACAACAACTTTCTTACCGGCAGCACCAGCGATCGTTACGTTGCCTTCGCCAGCGATAACTGTTACTTCAGATGTGGCGATCTCTTCGTTGTCGGTAGCCATATCGTCAGCAGAACCCTTTTCGATGTTGAAGATAAGAGCGTTGTCACCGCCTGTCTTTGCTTCTTCGAATTCAGATTCTTCAGGATCAGATAATACCAAGCAGTTGTTCTGGTTCTTCAACCATGCTGCATTTGTCGGAGCGATAGATTCACCTTTGTTACCTTTCGGCTCAACATTAGATTCGATCAAGAATGCACGATCTTCTTCAACTTCGTTAGCAGCCTTGGCCGGATCGATGTAACGGAATGACCAAGTATAGTTGTGGTGAGTGTCTTCCGTAACAGCAACCTTCAGATTGATGCCTTTGACAACTTTCTTAATGTCTTCCATGCTCAAGTCTTTAGTTGCAACGTTTTCGAAATGTTCACCCAAGATATACAGAACGCTATCCTGTTCAACGGCATCAACAAAACCTACGCGATGGTATTTACCGAAGTGATACAGTTCTTCACCCTTGACAACATCCTTGGCTTCTGCAGAGTCAGCGAAGCTTACCAACAGTTTGTAACGGTTGAAACCAGGAACGGCAGGAGTTGCATGGATACAATCTTCCGGACCGCAAGGTTCACCATTGGCATTCATATGCTTGTGGTTGGTTGCGTCACAAGGTTTTCCTTCAGTTCCTTTGTTTTCTGTTTCACTTACATATACCAAATACTGCGGCTTAATCTGATACTGAGCAGATTTTCCGATATTGAACGGACGGACATTGAATGACAGACCTGCTTTGGCAATATTCTTTGCTCCAATGCCTAAATAGTCCATATCTTCACGCATGAAGTTCTTGTTGGTTTCATCCATCAGATAATCGCCGACATAAGCTTCTTTGAACTTCAACAGTTTAGTAGCATCTTCGTTACCTTCTACAGCTCCATCCAATTCAACGTGGTTGAAACGACGATACAGAGGTTGGTCAGCCAAACCGATTCTGAAAGCAGAAGTTCTTACTTCTTCAATAACCTGTTCCTGAAGTAAAGCTTTCAAGCTCTGGTCTGCAACACCTAATTTGTTGTTGAAAGAAAGAACATTTCCTTTCGTGTCTTTCTCTACATCGTCTGCATCGATAAATGCATAGTAGCAACCCTTTTCTGTTTCGTTGTTTTCTTTGAAGTAGAATGTAGCCGGAGCTAAGTTCTCTGTCAAGACATAGCGGTTTTCTTTGCCGACAGCGATCATGTTCTTACCAGCTTTGATCTGATAAGTAGCTCTTTCAAGCTGAGCCAGACCTTCGATTCTTGCCTGTACTGTTGCATCTACTGTGTAACCGTAAGCTACAGTCTTGTTGTTATTTTGCTTAACCAGTTCAAAGAAAGTAGCTTCTTCCTGCAATGCGTTCAAAGTTGTGTCTCCTTCAACCTGTGCGATGTATTTGTCCATTGTGTACGGGTTGAAGTAGTTGAATGCATAGTTTGTGATCATCAATTCATCATCAGTCAAATATTTGTATCCTAAATATTTGTCACCCAAAATGTTTTTGTCTGTAATCTTTGTGATGACCAAAGAGTCGGAAGACAAAGCCTTGCAATAATACAGTTTAGAACCTTCTGCCTGAGTCAACTGCCAAGAAGCACCGTTTTTCAGAACCTTGTCCGTTGTATTATAAGCCGGGTTCTTCAATGACGGATATTCACGGTTTGTAACATTTACCGGAGAAGTAGACAAGAAATATTCAGAAGTCTTAGTCTTCAAAACAACCCACTGGTAAGCCGGCATGTGCATTACGTTCTGTTCTGCTTTATCAACAGTTACCCATTCTGAAGCTGCACCATCAACATGGATCGGAGATGCCAGATATTTGTTAGTTTCTGCATTCTGGATTACATACAGACCGTCTTCCAAAGAAACCTTGTCTGTACCAGCCTGAACACAACCGGTGAAGCCTAAAGTGATATCTGTTTCTTTTACGTCAGCGATAGTTACGATACGAATTTCATCTGCTTTAACCAGGTCTTGAACTGTAACATAGTTTTTAGCAGTTTTATTATTTGCGATAATCGTTTTGTGGTTTCCTGCTGTAGTTAACGCTGTCTTCCAATCTTTAACAGATGCGCTTAAGCGAGTTGCCTGCTTAACTTGGATTACCAAAGAGTCGTGAGACGGGAAATAAGTAAACAAGAACTTACCTTGATCAGCTAAATCCTTACTCAAAGCCTTTTTGTAATTAAATGCCAAGAACTTATCACTGTTTACATTCGTATAAGCAGTATCGACATGCAGATACTGGTTATCAGCTTTTCTTGTTACATAAACAAAAGATCCGTCCCTAGTATCTTTAGCGATGAAAGCGACATCACTGAACGGGTTTTCCAAAGATGTGTTGTTGCGATCCGGATTGAATGTCAATTTAACGCCGTTAGCTGCATCCTGAATACCTAATTTAGTGTTGATTTGCTTTGCATTCAAAGCGATTCCGTCAGCTTCTACCAAAGTGAATGTGGCAAATTTAGCTCCTGAAATATCAGTGGCCTTACCACCAGCTTTCTTCAAACGTACATTAGTGCCCTCTAAAACTAAGCCGACAACAGAGTCTTCTTGGAAATAAGAATACAGCGGTCTGTTAGTTTCCAAAGCATTAGCATATGTTCCAGAGAATGCCCAGCCTGCAATTTCACCTCCAACCAATGAGTTCTTGGTTGTTTCCATTGCATTTTTAGCGAAATCATCCATTGTTACAGACAATAAAGCTTCAGCACCTTTGTTTACGAAGTCATAAATAGGAGCTTTTCCTTGATTTTCAACAGTAACAGTTGTGCACCACAATGTGCTTGCAACGTTATCTGCTGTAACATTATCAACTGTAACCAGTTCTCCCTTCGTATTCACTGCCAAGTAGAGGTTACCAGTCTTCAATTGATACAGTCCATCATTTGTTCCTTCAATTAAAGAGGGAACATTGTTTCCTGCAAAAGCACTTGTTGCCCCAAACAGTGCAACTCCTGCTAAAAGAGTAGAAAACTTTTTGTTCATAATTCTAAAATGTTTAATTAATAAATAGTATATCTGTTTGTTTTTTCTATGTACTCAAACCTCTTGTTTTACAAGAGTTAACCAAAATCCTGTATAATGACTAATGAAAACGTACGTTTTTTTTCGCCACTTTTCAGCTACAAAAATACAACTACTTTTTAAACCTGCAATCCTTTCTCCCAATAAATTTTCCTTTTCTATATTCTTTCTTATCAATTAGATAGCTTAACGCGTACAAAAAACCGACTTTCCGATACGAAGCCTTCCGACTGCTCCCCAAAAATGACTAATTAAAACGTACGTTTTCATTAGCCATTCTGAAAACAGTCTCTATCTTTTTTATCCCCAATCACTTATAAACATAAAAACGCTCTAAAATAAGGCTGAAATCCATTTTTTATATAATGTACATATGTACCTAAATATAATTGTGTAAGTCCAAGTTTATCAATAATATACATGATATTTTCAATCTGCCGGCCTCTATTGCTATAATAGCCTGAATTTGCTGTTTTCTGGAAAAAGCGATTTCGTATCGTTCCACTGTTGTTAACAAAATCTAAGTGTAAGCAAGGTGGAATATACAAGTGGCTCATAAGAATAGTTCCTTGCTTGAAAAGTTGAACAATATAAAAAGATAGCTGCTGTATTTTGATGGTAGAGTTTTGAGTGTATGTTTGTATCTTTGTGAAAATGGAATATGTGTGCAAAGAATTGATAGGGGAATATAAAGCCGTGGTTCAAAGACCAAAGCTGAAAAAGTATATTGGAGAGAAAGATGTTCTTGATACATTAGAATTGATGAGTTTGTATTGTTTTTGTGTTGATATAGAAAAACCGGCGGTATCTCCTATCAGAGATGTAAAAGATTTATATTTGTTGTCATTAGCCGATACGATTCCTGCCGACTATATCATATCGGGCGATAAGGATTTGCTTGTGTTAGGTAAGCACAATGAAACACGTATCTTGGATTATAACTCTTTTCTTTCTTTATTATAGGATTCGTTATCATTCCTAAAAAATACCCACCATCGCGCTCATTTGAAACAAGTTATTGAATATTCTGTTTATATTTGCAAGTTATCAACAGATAAGGTGACTTTTCAACAAAACAGGCATTGTTTTGGATAAACTGATTTGTGTTAGGTTTTTAATGTTTAGTTTTGCCCCCGAATAAATAGACAAAGTATGGGAAAGATTATCGCTTTAGCAAATCAGAAAGGTGGGGTAGGTAAGACTACCACAACGATTAATCTGGCTGCATCGCTGGCGGCACTTGAGAAAAAGGTGCTGGTGGTCGATGCGGATCCGCAGGCTAACGCTTCGTCGGGACTGGGCGTGGATATCCGCAGCGTGGAGCAGTCGATCTACGAATGTGTGGTGAACGGCGACGATCCGAAAGGTGCGATTACCAATACGGAAGTGGAAGGACTGGATATTATCCCCTCGCATATCGACTTGGTAGGCGCGGAGATTGAAATGCTGAACATGGAGAACCGGGAGCAGATATTGAAACAAATACTGGTCCCGCTGAAAGAACGGTACGATTATATCCTGATCGACTGTTCTCCCTCTTTGGGATTGATCACGGTCAATGCCTTGACGGCAGCCGATTCGGTGATGATACCCGTGCAATGTGAGTATTTTGCGTTGGAAGGGATCAGTAAACTGTTGAATACGATAAAGATTATCAAATCGAAGCTGAATCCCGCTTTGGAAATCGAAGGCTTCCTGCTGACCATGTATGACTCGCGTCTCCGTCTGGCCAACCAGATATACGAAGAAGTGAAACGTCCGTTCCGGGACCTGGTTTTCACGACCGTTATTCAGCGTAATGTCAAATTAAGCGAAGCTTCCAGCTACGGCAAACCCGTGCTGCTTTACGATGCCGAGTCGAAGGGAGCTTTGAATCACATGCAGCTTGCACAAGAGCTGATAGATAAAAACAAATAGATTTATGATGTATGATGTATGATTTGAAAAGACAAACAAATCATACATCATACATCATAAATCATAAATTCGAAAGTTTATGGTAATGAAAAGATCGGCTCTTGGCCGCGGATTGGATGCTTTGATAACGATGGATGACCTGAAAACGGGCGGTTCGTCGTCTATTAGTGAAATAGAGCTGAGTAAGATTCAGCCCAATCCGGATCAACCCCGTTCTGTTTTTGAAGAAGAGACGCTTGAAGAACTGGCCGTTTCTATCCGTTCATTGGGTGTCATTCAGCCGATTACGTTGAAAGAAACGGGAACGGATAAATATATGATTATCTCTGGCGAACGTCGGTATCGCGCTTCCCTGATGGCTGGCTTGGAACGTATCCCCGCCTATATCAAAACCGCAGCAGACGAGAATGTCGTCGAGATGGCTCTGATCGAGAATATCCAGCGCGAAGACCTGAACTCGATAGAAATAGCCCTGGCTTACCAGAAGTTGATCGACAGTTATGGCCTGACGCAGGAAAAGTTGAGCGAGCGTGTCGGCAAGAAGCGGGCGACGATTGCCAATTATCTCCGCCTCTTGAAGCTCCCAGCCGAGATACAGGTGGGGCTGAAGGATAAGAAGATCGATATGGGGCACGCACGTGCACTGCTTCCTGTCGAGGACCCGGAAGTGCAGTTGGCTCTTTACGAACAGATATTGGCGGATGGACTGTCTGTCCGTAACGTCGAAGAAATAGTACGTGGCGGAGTGGATGCGGCGGCTCTCGAACAGGCCAGGAAGGAAAAGCCTGCCCAGCGGAAACCGAAACTTCCTGAGGAATTCAACTTGCTGAAGGACCATCTGTCCAGTTTCTTTAATACGAAGGTCCAATTGGTATGCAACGAAAAAGGAAAAGGTAAAATAACGATCCCCTTTGCATCTGAAGATGAATTGGAAAAACTGATCGGCTTGTTGGATAAGTTGAAATGAGAAACTGGAAAGCAATTTTGTGGATAATAGCCCTCCTGTGCGGTTCGGTATGGACCGGCCATGCGCAGAGGACGATAACGGCAAAGCAGGATACGGTGATATCTTCCGATTCGGCCGTAACGGCTGTGGTTCCCGGAGAAACGGCCAAGGCCGATTCGACAGTGAAGGCTGTGCTTTCGGCTGCCGACTCGCTTCCCCAACCGAAGGTGAAGCTGAAGGAGTTCAAACCCGATCCTAACAAAGCGTTGCTGTATGCCTTGGTGCCGGGTCTGGGACAGATATATAACAGGAAGTATTGGAAGCTCCCGTTGGTATATGGGGCCTTTATGGGCTGTATGTATGCCATCACTTGGAACAATAAGAATTATAAGGACTATTCGACTGCCTACTTCGATATCATGGAGGATTACCAAAAGGTATTGGCGGCAGAGAAGGATGGACAAAAGTATGAGGGACCTTGGCAGGAGAGTTGGACGATCTTTGTCAGAAACGGTGAGGAGAGCACGTATGTCTCGAATGCACAGTTCCAGGAAAACCTGAAGCGCCGGAAAGATTATTTCCGCCGTTACAGGGATTTGAGCATTATCATTACGGTCGGGGTATATGCGATCAGTATTATCGATGCGTATGTGGATGCCCAACTGTTTGACTTTGACATTTCTCCGGACCTGAGTCTGCACTGGTCGCCGGAGGTAACCCCGAAGACCCGCTATACGCCGGGCTCGTATGGATTGAATTGCAGTTTTAAGTTCTGACATCATGAATAAAAACCTACTTATTCTATTCTGCCTGTTCAGCCTGATGCAGGTCTCCCGCGCACAAGACCCTATATTCGGCGAACCGCAGCATTCGACATTATCGGCAGACTCGCTCTCTGACGTAGTGGGCTTGATACCTGAAAGTCTCGATGCAAACGTGGATAGTTTGCTCCATTCCTGGCATGTGCAATATTTTTCGAAAGTGGATGAGTATTGTCACGATGATGCGGAGAATGTCTATTTTCCCGATTCGGTCTACGAAGAACGCTTGGAACGTCTGCCGAGTGTGATCCGTTTGCCTTACAACGAGGTGGTGAGGGATTGTATCGACCTGTATGCCGGACGCAAGCGTGACCTGGTACGCTATATGTTAGGTATGGCGGATTTCTATTTCCCCATTATCGAACAGGTGCTCGACAAGCATAACCTGCCTTTGGAACTGAAGTATCTGGCTGTCGTCGAAAGTGCCCTGAATCCGGTTGCCCTTTCGCGTGTGGGGGCTTGCGGGTTATGGCAATTCATGCTTCCGACCGGCAAGATATATGGTTTGGAGATCAACAGCCTGTTGGATGAACGGCGTGATCCGGAGAAGGCGACAGAGGCGGCCTGTAAGTATTTTGAAGATATGTACGCCATCTATGGCGACTGGAACCTGGTGCTGGCTTCCTATAACTGTGGTCCGGGCAATGTGAACAAGGCGATCCGCCGTTCCGGGGGAAAGACCGATTTTTGGGAGATCTTCCGCTACTTGCCTCGTGAAACCCGTTCGTATGTACCGCTGTTTATCGCAGCCAATTATATCATGAATTACTATTGCGATCATAATATTTGCCCGATGCAGACCAGTCTGCCGTTGGCGACCGATACGGTTATGGTGAACAGCATGCTTCACCTGCAACAGGTTTCCGATGTGCTGGGGATCGACATCGAACAGCTTCGTGCGCTCAACCCGCAATATAAACGCGATATCATTCCGGGAAATACGGAACCTTCCGTATTGAAACTTCCGGCATCGCAGACTTATGCGTTTGTTGACAAGGAGGATTCGGTCTATACGCATCGTATAGAGGAGTTGCTGGCCAACTGCATACCGGTCAACGCTGCCGACGGATCAAAGAATCTTACGCTTGAGAAAATTACCCATGTGGTAGCCTCCGGTGAGAATATCTATACCATCGCGAACCGCTACGGCGTTACTCCGAAGGATATCCGTAAGTGGAACGGACTCGGTTCCAACCGTGTTGCCAAAGGTCGCCGTTTGCGTCTGCATGTCGATAACGGAGGTGTCGCATTTGCTTCCGCCAAGACAAAGAAGACCGAAAAGGACGGAGCTGTCAAAGCGGGACAGAAAGCAACCCCTGTCGTTACCAAGAGCAACCAGACAGCCCGCGTTTCAGGCAAAAGTTTGACTTATAAAGTACAGTCCGGCGATTCCCTTTATTCCATTGCCAAGAAGTATCCGGGAGTTTCCACAGACGACTTGCAGAGGGCCAACGGGCTGACCAGTGCCGATATCCGGCCGGGCCAGGTCTTGAAAATCCCGGTCGTTTGACTTTTTCTGTCGCATTCGGGGATATATAAGCAAATATTTATATATATTTGCCTACATACACGTTAAAAAACGGAAGGGCATTCGATATGAGCGACATAAATGATACAAAAGACACAGCAGGCATGCAGCCCGACCAGAAGGCGAAACCCGCTCTCTCGGCCGACGAGCAGATGATTCAGGACGGCTTTAACGCGCTGTTGCAGGATTACCTTAATTCAAATCACCGGCGTAAGGTGGAACGCATAACCAAGGCGTTCAATTTTGCCAATCAGGCACATGCCGGCGTGAAGCGTCGTTCGGGAGAGCCTTACATCATGCACCCGATTGCCGTGGCGCGTATTGTTTGCCGCGAGATGGGACTGGGTTCCACTTCCATCTGTTCGGCCTTGTTGCACGACGTGGTGGAGGATACCGAATATACGGTCGAGGATATTAAGGACATGTTCGGCGAGAAGATCGCCCAGATCGTGGATGGCCTGACGAAGATATCCGGCGGTATCTTCGGCGAACAGGCGTCGGCGCAGGCGGAGAATTTCCGTAAGCTGTTGCTGACGATGAGCGACGATATCCGGGTGATCCTGATCAAGATAGCCGACCGTCTCCACAACATGCGTACTTTGGGTTCCATGTTGCCCGCGAAGCAGTTCAAGATAGCCGGTGAGACGCTTTACCTTTATGCCCCTTTGGCACACCGTCTGGGGCTTTTCACCATCAAGACGGAGTTGGAAGACCTGAGCTTCAAGTATGAGCATCCGCAGGAATATGCCTTTATCAATCTGAAATTGAAATCTACGGAAGCAGCCCGTAACACTTTGTTCGAGCATTTTGCCGTGCCGGTGGACAGGAAGTTGAAGGAGATGGGGCTCAACTATGAAATGCGTGCCCGTGTGAAATCCGCCTATTCCATCTGGAACAAGATGGAAAGCAAAGGCGTCAGTTTTGAAGACATCTACGATATATATGCCGTCCGTATCATCTTCGACCCGCTGCCGGGTGTGGATGAGAAGAACCAATGTTGGGATATCTATTCCGCTATCACGGATATCTACCGTATTCGACCGGACCGTATCCGCGATTGGGTGAGCCGTCCGAAAGCCAACGGTTATCAGGCGTTGCACCTGACCGTGATGGGACCTGACGGGCAATGGGTGGAAATACAGATCCGTAGCCGCCGTATGGACGAGATTGCCGAGAAAGGCTTTGCCGCCCATTGGAAGTATAAGGAGCATAACATAGAAGAAGATACGGAGCTCGACAAATGGTTGCAGACCATTACCGAGATACTGGAAAGCCCGGACCCGAACGCTTTGGACTTTCTTGATACGATCAAGCTGAATCTCTTTACCTCCGAGATATTCGTCTTTACCCCGAAAGGCGACATCAAGACGTTGCCCCAGGGGGCTACTGCCCTGGACTTCGGATATGCCCTTCACTCGGATATCGGGAACAAGTGTATCGGTGCGAAAGTCAACCATCGTTTGGTTCCGCTCAGCCATCAGTTGGCAAGTGGCGACCAGGTAGAAATCCTGACCTCCCGTTCGCAGAACCCGCAACCGGAGTGGTTGAATTTCGTCACGACAGCAAGGGCACGTGCCAGGATTGACGCTTACCTGAAAAGGATTCGTAAAGAGGCGGCAAAAGAAGGAGAAATTAAGGTGATCGATGCTTTCAAACGCAATAATTTGGAGGCAAATACATCCAATATCGACAAACTATGTATGTATTTCGGTTTCTCTAAACGCGAAGAATTCTACTATGCAGTAGAGAAAGGGGATGTGATCCTGCCGGAAAATATCCACAAATTGCTGAAAGAGAAAACTGACAATGTTCTCTTTAAGTACGTCAAACAGGCGCTCCGGGTAGCAACGAAAGCGACTACCGGGAAGAAAGAGGAAGAGGAACAACCGAAAGAAAAACCGAAATATGACAAGAAGAAGCCTTATATCCTGAAGGAGGAAGCTTTCGAACGCAATTACGTCATTGCCGATTGCTGTAAACCGATTCCCGGCGACGAGTCGTTGGGCTTTATCAATGATGACGGCAACGTGGTAGTCCACAAACGTTCCTGTCCGATCGCCATGCGCCTGAAAAGCAGCTTTGGCGAACGCATCCTGAATACCGAATGGAGCAGCCATCATTCCTCGTTCGAGGCGACACTCGAGATTAAGGGTATTGACTCGATTGGCGTGTTGAACACGATCACCCGCACGATATCCGATGACTTCAATGTCAATATCATCCGCCTGCTGATTGAGGCGAAAGACGGAGTGTTCGAAGGAAAGGTGAAGATGAAAGTACACGATGTGGAGGATATCCAGCGGATGTGCGTAGTCCTTTCCAAGATAAAGAATATCCAGTCTGTGGCTCGTGTAGCGGACTAAGTCGAAAAAGCCATATCCTTTTGCCCTAAAAGGTATAGCTTTCGATAGAAAAGATCCTATCCTTTTGCGCAAAAGGATAGGATCTTTTTGTCTATTAGAATGGCAGATCGTCAATCGGATTGGCCGGACCGAAATCAGGAACAGCAGATGCTGCAGGTGCGGATGCCGGCACTACGTTTTCAGGAGTCATGGCTCCCGGTGCCGACTGGGGAGCGGCGGCCATCGGGCGTTCCACTTTCCATGCATTGATATTTGTGAACCAACGTCCCTGATATTCACGGCTGTCTATGTCAAAAAATACTGTAAGTTCTTCTCCGGGCTGTATGGCTGCCTGATCGATGCGGTCTGCACCGAAAATCTGGAAGCATACTTTCTTAGGGTATTGGTCATGTGTTTCCAGGACATATTCCTGTTTTTTCCACTCGTTTCCGTTTTTGCTGATACCGCCTTGAACCGGCAGTACGGCGATGATTCTTCCCGTAATTTCCATGTTTCTTGTTTTTATTAAATTGCTGCGAAGGTACGATTTTCCGGCGTAACAAGCTAATTCTTTAAAGTCGTTTTTATGGTGTAAGGGCTATTTGGAAGCTTCCAACGCTTCGAATGCTTCCTTCATGGCGAGCAATTCTTCCTTGATCTGTTTCAACCTGTTTACGATCTCTTCGTGGCGTATCGTTGTCTCCGGGTTCTCTTTCAGCTTTTGCCGGGCGCCCGCCAGTGTCATCCCTCTTTCTTTCACCAAGTGATAGACCAGGCGTATTGCGTCGATGTCTTCCTGCCGATAGGAGCGGGTTCCTTTGCCTGTCTTGCGTGGACGTATTTGGTCGAATTCCTTCTCCCAGAAGCGCAGGGTAGACTCGTTGACGTCGAACATCTGCGCCACCTCGCTGATGGAGAAATAGAGCTTTAGATTTTTATCTTTATTTAATGCCATCGTATTAAACAATGTTTAATCCATTACCTGACCGTGATTTTCGGCAATCTGTATCATACGGTCGTATTCTTCCGGAGTCAGGTCCATGTAGTAGTACTTGGAGGGGTTGTCGTATTTGCCGCGGACGATCACCTCGTAGTGAAGGTGCGGGCCGGTGGATTTCCCTGTATTTCCCACTTCTCCGATCACTTCTCCGCGCTTTACTTTCTGTCCGACACGCGCCCGGAACTTGCTCAGGTGGCCGTAAAGCGTTTGGAATCCGTGCCCGTGATTGATCATCAGGCAGTTTCCATATCCCTGTTTCCAGGCGGCAAAGGTAACGACTCCGTCGCCGGTTGCATAGACTTCCGTGCCCACTTTGGCGGAAAAGTCCATGCCTGAGTGGAAGCGGGGAGTACGGTAGATCGGGTCGATACGCACACCGTAGCCGGATGCCGTACGTTTCAGGTCCTTATTGGCAATCGGCTGTATGGCGGGAATACATTTGCTTCGTTCTTCCTGGTTCTTGCCCAATGTGATCAGCTCCTCCAGCGAGTTGGATTGGACATAGAGCTGTTTGCTCAGCATGTCCATCTTCCTGGTGGTCGAGACGACCAGTTCGGGGTTGGACAGGTTCATCAGGTGTTCATACCGGTTGGTCCCGCCGAAACCGGACTTGCGGACGGATTCGGGGATCGATTCCGCCTGGAAGATCGCCCGGTATAAGTTCTCGTCGCGTTGCTGTATGTCATCCAAGACTTCCAGCGCATTGTTCAGGCGCAACGAAAGCACTTCGTATTGTGTCTGCAACAGCTTGTTCTCCTTCTTTAAAAGCGATTCGACCGGCGAGTCGAACGTGCGAGAAAAGATAAAGAAAATGCCTACGCCGATCACGATACCGATGCTCAGGTGGCGGAGCACACCGAAAAAACGGTCTTTGGCGGAGGGGTAAACGCGCTCGTAACTGAGCGTGTTGGGGTTATACAAGTAATATGTTTTTCTGCTTTTAAATAGTTTCATCAAATATTTTCTTGCTTGGATACGTGCAAAAATAATAATTTGCTGTACTTTTGCAAATTGTTTTTCAGAATATTAACGAGACTATATAGAATAGATTATGTTGACAGCAAAAGAAATCCGTGAATCATTTAAAGACTTCTTCGCTTCCAAGCAGCACCAGATTGTGCCTTCTGCTCCGATGGTGGTGAAGGGCGACCCTACATTGATGTTTACCAATGCAGGTATGAACCAGTTCAAAGATATAATCCTGGGGAACGTACCCCGTAAATATCCACGTGTCGCGGATTCACAAAAGTGTCTTCGTGTGAGTGGAAAGCATAACGACCTGGAAGAGGTCGGACACGATACGTATCACCACACCATGTTCGAAATGTTGGGAAACTGGTCGTTCGGTGACTATTTCAAACAGGAGGCGATCAACTGGGCATGGGAATACCTGGTCGAAGTGTTGAAACTGAATCCCGAACGTTTGTATGCCACCGTGTTCGAAGGAAGTCCTGCCGAAGGCCTTTCGCGTGATGACGAGGCTGCCGGCTACTGGGAGAAGTTCCTGCCAAAAGCTCATATCATCAATGGCAACAAACACGATAACTTTTGGGAAATGGGTGATACGGGGCCTTGCGGTCCTTGTTCTGAAATCCATATCGACCTCCGTCCGGAAGAAGAACGTGCCGCTATCCCCGGCCAGGACATGGTGAACAAAGACCATCCGCAGGTGATCGAAATCTGGAACCTGGTGTTCATGCAATATAACCGCAAGGCCGACGGCTCGCTCGAACCGCTGCCTGCCCGTGTGATCGATACCGGTATGGGATTCGAACGTCTCTGCATGGCTTTGCAGGGTAAGACATCCAACTACGATACGGACGTTTTCCAGCCGATCATCAAAGTGATTGCCGATATGGCGGGTACTGCTTACGGCAAGGACAAACAACAGGACGTGGCCATGCGTGTAATCGCCGACCATATCCGTACGATCGCTTTCGCGATTACGGACGGGCAGTTGCCTTCCAATGCAAAGGCAGGTTATGTCATCCGTCGAATCCTGCGTCGTGCCGTCCGTTACGGCTATACGTTCCTGGATCGCAAAGAGTCCTTCATGTATAAGCTGTTGCCCGTACTGATCGAAACAATGGGAGACGCCTATCCCGAACTGATTGCGCAGAAGACGTTGATCGAGAAGGTGATCAAGGAAGAGGAAGAATCTTTCCTGCGTACGTTGGAAACCGGTATCCGTTTGCTGGATAAGAAGATGGAAGAAACAAAGGCTGCCGGAAAGAACGTGATCAGCGGCGTAGATGCCTTTACATTATATGACACATACGGATTCCCGTTGGATTTGACCGAGTTGATCCTGCGTGAGAACGGTATGGAAGCCAATATCGACGAGTTCAACGTCGAGATGCAGAAGCAGAAGGACCGTGCCCGTAACGCTGCCGCCATCGAAACCGGCGACTGGGTGGTGCTGAAAGAGGGCGGATGCAATTTCGTGGGTTACGACTTGTTCGAATGCGATGCCGAAATCCTGCGTTACCGCCAGATCAAGCAGAAGAATAAGGTCTTATATCAGATCGTTCTGGACCAGACTCCGTTCTACGCAGAGATGGGTGGACAGGTCGGCGACACCGGTTGGTTGATTGCTGACGACGAGACGATCGACGTGATCGACACGAAACGCGAAAACAACTTGCCTGTACATCTGGTCACTAAATTGCCGAAGGATGTGACGGCGACTTTTACTGCCAAGATCAACGAGAAGAAACGTATCCAGTGCGAATGTAACCACTCTGCCACTCACCTGCTGCATGAGGCGTTGCGTGAGGTGCTGGGAACACATGTCGAACAGAAAGGTTCTTATGTATCTCCCGACTCTTTGCGCTTCGACTTCTCCCACTTCCAGAAGGTGACGGACGAAGAAATTCGTAAGGTGGAAAAGCTGGTGAGCGAAAAGATCCGTGCCAACTATCCGCTGGAAGAGCATCGCAATATGCCGATTGCCGAAGCGAAAGCATTGGGTGCTATGGCTCTGTTCGGAGAAAAGTATGGTGATGAAGTTCGTGTGGTCAAATATGGCAACTCTATCGAATTGTGCGGTGGTACGCATATCCCTGCGACCGGCATGATCGGTTCCCTGCGTGTGGTTGGCGAAAGCTCCATCGCGGCAGGCGTGCGCCGTATCGAAGCGGTAACGGCCGAAGCGGCTGAAAACTACACCTTCATGTTGCAGGATTCCCTGCGTGAACTGCGTGCGATGTTCAACAATGTGCCGAACCTGTCTCAAACCATCAAGAAGGCCATCGAAGAGAATGCCGAACTGAAGAAGCAGGTAAGCGACTACGTGAAAGAGAAAGTGCAGTTGCTCAAGAAAGAACTGATCGCAAAAGCCGTTGAGCGCAATGGTGTCAAAGTGATCGCTTTCCGTGGCGAGGCCAGCGTGGATGCCATCAAGGACCTGGCTTTCCAGATCAAGGGTGAAAGCAATACGGAGGAAAAGGTTTTCTTCGTGGCTGGAATCAAAGACGGTGAGAAATGCGCGTTGATGGTTATGCTGAGCGAGCCGTTGGTGGCTGAAGGCTTGAATGCCGGCAAACTGGTGAAAGAAGCGGCAAAACTGATACAAGGCGGCGGAGGCGGTCAGCCTCATTTTGCAACAGCCGGAGGTAAGAATGTAGCCGGACTGGGTGAAGCCATCGAACATATCTTGGACGCAGCCGGTCTGAAATAAGAAGAAAGAGACGTTCCCCCTGCAGGAAATGATAGTTTCATGCAGGGAAAACTTTTGTTCCATGCCTATGAAGCTTTTGTTCCATAGGCATGGAATTTTCTTTTCCCTGTTTTGATAATCGGATAACATATAATACCTTTGTCGCAACGATTATAATAAAAAGGACATTATGGCCGCTCAAAAAGTAGTAATCAGCAAGGATCTCAAAGCCGATTTGCAGGCGTTCTTTGCTTCCATGAGTTATGATAAACTCTTTATCCTGACCGATACGAACACGCAAGAAAAGTGTTATCCGCTGATAAAAGATATCCCAGCTTTGCAGGATACCCCGGTCATTACCGTGCAGGCGGGTGATACTCATAAAGACATCGAACAGGTCGCCTATATCTGGTCGCGTCTCTCGAACGAAGGAGCTTCCCGAAATTCGCTTTTGGTCAATCTGGGCGGCGGTATGATTACCGATATGGGAGGCTTCGCCGGTGCGACTTTCAAACGCGGACTGCGGACCGTCAATATCCCGACTACCCTGATGGCTTCTGTCGATGCGGCCGTGGGGGGAAAGACCGGGATTAACTTCAACGGCCTGAAGAACGAGGTCGGCTCTTTTTATCCACCCGAATGTGTCTTTATCGATTGCGAGTTCCTGCGTACGCTCGACCGCGACAATCTGCTTTCCGGCTATGCCGAAATGATCAAGCATGCGCTTATCAGTTCGATGGATATTTACGCTTCCGTCCTGCTGTTCGACCTCGACGCGAAGATCGATTATGCTTTTCTGAACAGGATGGTCGCCCAATCCGTAGCCGTAAAGGAACGTATCGTGGAGGAAGACCCGAAGGAGCACGGCATCCGTAAGGCGCTGAACTTCGGCCATACGATCGGTCATGCCTACGAAAGTTTGTCCTTTAAGAAGGACCGTCCTTTGCTGCACGGTCATGCTGTTGCCGCCGGTATTGTCAGCGAATTGTACCTGTCTCATAAAGTATGTGGTTTCCCGATGGAGAAACTGAGTCAGGTCGTCTATTATTTGAAGGAGTATTATCCGGCTTTCGTGTTCGATTGCAAGGATTATGATACCTTATATGAGCTGATGACGCACGATAAGAAAAATGAAGCGGGAGTCATCAACTTCACCTTGCTTTCTCAAGTCGGTGATGTTCAGATAAATCAGCAGGTGAGTAAGGAGAAAATTCTCGAATCCCTGGATTTTTATCGTGAAAGCTTTGGAGTATAACGAAAAATAGTTACCTTTGCAGCCGTAAAACAAAAACGGGGTGTAGCTCAGCCCGGTTAGAGTACGCGTCTGGGGGGCGTGTGGTCGGAAGTTCGAATCTTCTCACCCCGACAATAGCTGAGTAAATAAAAAAGAGACTTACTTGTAAAAGTGAGTCTCTTTTTTATTCTTTATTTGTTCATCTGCTCCAACAGGTGGGGAGCGCATTTGAAATGAATGATGGTCCTGGGAGACAGCTGTACGGCTGTACCGTTTTTCAGGTTTCGTGCTGGGCGGCTGGATTGAAAACGAGGTTTGAATGAGCCGAAACCATGCAGGCAGATTCTTTGACCTCCTTTGACTTCCTGGATAATTAGTTTTTGCATTTCATCGATTGTCCGTTTGACATCTTTTTTGTTTAATCCTGTTTTTTGAGCCAGGATATTGATAAGCTGACTTCTGTTCATTTTAGTTTCGTTTGTAATAAAGTATATTTCGTTCTATATGAAAATCCATTAGTGCCGGTCGGGTATAGTTTTTCTTGTGAAAAATAATTTTACCCACCTCTTAAACCGGAGATTCAATGTTTTGTTCGGGAGGAGTTTATAAAGAAAATTAATGCGGATATCTCCGTAAAATGAAAGGTTTTTGATAAAAATGAAGGGGAGGGTTTGCTGGTTAAGGTGTCTGTGGAAAAGCAAAAAAATAGAATAGCCATAACAATCGTTATGGCTATTCCATTTTTTTATAATATGTCGGCTTTCAGCTTCTTACCAGATTATCTGCGGCAAGAATTTGGAGATCGTTTTTTTCAGTTCGACGATATTGATGGGCTTGGTGATAAATCCGTTGCTTCCGGCAGCACGAGCGGCTTCCATGTCATTTTCGAAGGCATAGGCGGACTGCATGATAATCGGTATGTTCGTGTCTTTCTTTCTAATCTCTTTCAGAGCTTCTATACCATTCATTTCCGGCATTTTTATATCCAGCAAAATCAAATCGGCTCCTTTTTCAGCAAAAACTTTCAATAGCTCCAGGCCGGTTCTGGCTTGCAGAACGTTACAGTGTCTTTTTAAGATGGTTTTTAATAGTAGGAAATTACTTTCCTCGTCTTCTGCGATCAAAATAGTTACATTGTAGTTGTCTTCGTTCGTGCCCATATCTTTTATATTATCTGTGAACAAATTTCAGCATTAATTTTTACAAAACCAAATAGAATAGAACTTATTCTATGTTTGGAGATCCGGTTTCTCCTTGCTCATCATGGAATATCGTGAGGTCGGGATCGGATTTGTTTTTCATGTTTATTGAAAATAAAAGGCTTGAAAGGTTGAAAGATCCGAGGATGTTTGTATATTTAGTGCATGAAACGAAGCTGCAAGATTAAACTTACCGCTTTGAGGAATGGTTATTAATGAAGAACAAGTATAACTTTTAAATCAAACATCATGGGAAATAGTCAATTAATTCACAACAACGAGTTTCATTTGATCAGTAAAGCTGAAATTCGCAAAGCTACAGGTAAATTGGTAGAATCATTGAATCTGGCGGCCGGTTCAACGGACGGGTTCGATATTTATAAGGTAGTGGACGCTTATTTTACGGACCTGGACAAGCGTCATGAAGTGAATGCTTTGTTGGGTATCGGCGAAAGTTGCCAATATTACGGTGAACAGGAACAGGTAGAGGAAGTGATCAAGGAGGTAGACTAAGAGCACTTTCTCTATTCTTTTTTCAGGCAATAAAAAAGGAGATATCCGGATGGACATCTCCTTTTGTTTTATTTGAAAAGACGGTAATTATTTACCAGCCAATTTTTCTTTCAGGGCAGCGAGTTCTTCAATGTCACCCAGTGTAGTCTTTTCAACCGGACCGGTTACCATTGCAGATTCTTCTTCTTTCTTTCCACCGCGTTTTGCAGATGATTTCTTTTCGCCAGTTTCTTTCTTAGCGCCTTTCTGTTCATCTTCGAAGATACGGCTGTGAGAAAGGATGATTCTCTTAGCTTCCTTGTTGAATTCGATCACCTTGAACTGCAGTTTTTCGTCTACAGCAGCCTGAGAACCGTCTTCTTTTACCAGATGTTTCGGAGTTGCGAAACCTTCTACGCCGTAAGGCAGAGAGATTACAGCACCCTTATCCAGTACTTCGATGATTGTTCCTTCGTGGATAGAACCTACAGTGAAGATTGTTTCGAATACATCCCAAGGATTTTCTTCCAGCTGTTTGTGACCTAAGCTCAAACGGCGGTTTTCTTTGTCGATTTCCAGAACCTGAACTTCGATTTCAGCACCGATCTGAGTAAATTCTGACGGGTGTTTGATTTTCTTTGTCCAAGACAGGTCAGAGATGTGGATCAAGCCGTCTACGCCTTCTTCGATTTCTACGAATACACCAAAGTTAGTGAAGTTACGAACTTTAGCCATGTGGCGAGAACCTACCGGGAAGCGAGATTCGATATCTTCCCACGGATCAGCTTTCAGCTGTTTGATACCCAATGACATCTTACGTTCGTCGCGATCCAGGGTCAGGATAACAGCTTCGATTTCGTCACCTACTTTCATGAAGTCCTGAGCAGAACGCAAGTGCTGTGTCCAAGACATTTCAGAAACGTGGATCAGACCTTCTACGCCCGGAGCGATTTCGATGAATGCACCGTAGTCAGCCATAACGACAACTTTACCTTTTACTTTGTCACCCACTTTCAAGTTCGGATCCAAAGCATCCCAAGGATGCGGAGTCAGCTGCTTCAAGCCGAGAGCGATACGCTTCTTTTCATCATCGAAGTCAAGGATAACCACGTTGATCTTCTGATCCAGCTGAACGATTTCTTCCGGATGAGAAACGCGGCCCCAAGACAGGTCTGTGATGTGGATCAAACCGTCTACGCCACCCAGGTCGATGAATACACCGTAAGAAGTGATATTCTTGACTGTACCTTCCAGTACCTGGCCTTTTTCAAGTTTGGAGATGATGTCTTTCTTCTGCTGTTCAAGTTCAGCTTCGATAAGAGCTTTATGAGATACAACAACGTTCTTGAATTCCTGGTTGATCTTAACGATCTTGAATTCCATTGTCTTACCTACAAATACATCGTAGTCGCGGATCGGCTTGACATCGATCTGAGAACCCGGCAAGAATGCTTCGATACCGAATACGTCAACGATCATACCGCCCTTCGTACGACATTTAATGTAACCTTTGATGATTTCGTCTTTTTCAAGAGCTTCGTTTACACGATCCCAAGAACGTGTAGCGCGTGCTTTCTTGTGAGACAGGATCAGCTGTCCTTTTTTGTCTTCCTGGTTTTCGATGTAGACTTCTACTTCGTCACCAATTTTCAGATCCGGGTTGTAACGGAATTCTGCCATAGATACAACGCCATCTGATTTGAAACCGATGTTTACTACAACTTCACGTTTGTTCATTGCAGTTACGGTTCCCATAACGACTTCTTTGTCCTTTACTGTGTTCAAAGTCTCGTCATACGTTTTTACAAGATCGTCCTTGCTTACTTCACCGTAAGAATCGCCCTTTTCAAGAGCATCCCAGTTGAAATCTTCAATGGGCTGAATGTTCTTTAAATTTTCCATTCTCTAATTGTTAATACTTAAGTTTGTTTTAATTAGTAAGTTAGACATTATGTTGTCATCTCTCAAAAATCGGGGCAAAGGTAATGCTTTTTTCTGACTTGCAAGACTTTTTGCATGGAAAAAACAATCTTTTGGGCTTGTAATACCGCTACTTACATCTTTTCTTTCTGAGACATCTGCCTCCTTTTGAATAGTTGCCTGAATTTGTAATCGGCTCCCAGCAGGATGAGGGCAAGCATCCCGATATAGGCATAGAAGGGGAGTGTGCTCATATTGGGGATCTGTACGGATATTGGGGAAATATTCATATAAAGGAATGAAGCGATTGCGATACCGACCATAAGCAGCGAGGCGGCGATGACGGCAATCCATCCCCAGCGTTCGTTGCGTTTGCGTATCCGTTCGGCTTCGGCCATGATCTGTCTTATCGCGTTGGCTCGGAACGAAGCCGGAAGCTCCTCTTCCGGCATCCGGCTGAACAGGTCTTTCAATATGTCATTCTTCTCTGTCATTTTATTGTTCCTCCATTCCTTTTAATACAAAAAACAGTTTCTTTCGTATGCGGTGCAATTTCACTTTTATATTAGATGCAGTCAATCCGGTGATCGTCGCCACTTCGTCGATCGTTTTTTCTTTCATATAAAAGAGCAGGATGATCGCCCGCTCATCGGGTGGCAATTGGGCGAGGGCGGCATCGAGCATCTGTATCTGGTCGGAGCTGTCTGTCCTGTCTAGTGCTTCGGCTACTTCTTGTTCCGATACATTATTAATAACCGATTCCTCGATCGCCAGAAACTCGTGTCTCTTTTTCCGTGTTTCCGAGATGGCTGTATTGTAGGCGATCCGGTAGATCCACGTGGAGAAACTGCATTCCCCTTTGAACGACGAGAGGTGCTTGAACACCTTCATAAACACATCCTGTGCCAGTTCCTCCGCATCTTCCCGGTTTCTGACCACCTTTAGGATTAACGAATGAACAGGACGGCTGTATTTATCCAGAAGGCAGGCAAAGCATGCCGTATCTCCCGCTTGTATCCTTTGTATATAATATGTGTCGGTATACAACTCCATCGTATTATAATGGACGCAAGCCGGGCGAATAGGTTACAACTTGCATCGGCAAAAATACAATATATTTTTTCCCCCCGATCTGTAACCTTTCGGAAAGAGATGCGTCAAAAGTAGCAAAGAAATTAATTAATCATTTAAAACAATACAGTTATGATGGATTTTATTACAGCTCCGCTGGTTGTCGGATTCATTTGTTTAGGTATTTACGCTTTGTTTGAACTGTTCGTTCGTCGTAAAGAACGTTTGTTGATCATTGAGAAGATCAGTGAAAGAATGGATATTGCTGATTTGGGAAAAAGGCTGAGCCTCCCTTCGTATGGTTTGCCTCGTTTTTCGTTTAGCTCTTTAAAAACGGGATGTCTGTTGATGGGAATCGGCTTAGGGATACTTGTAGGCTTTTTCTGTAATTTAATTGTTGCTGCTAATAGTCATTCATTGGATTTTCGTAATGAATATGAAGCTATCAGTTCAGCTTATGGCGCCTCCGTCCTTTTGTTTGGAGGTTTGGGATTGATTGTCGCATTCGTTATCGAGACGAATATGAAGAAAAAAGAGGATAAATGATAAAGTTTTCACTTTTTTCTCAAGGTGAAAGTTTATTTTTACTTGCAGGAGAATAAATTTTCATCAGCAAGCAACAAAAGTTTCATCGGCGGGAAACAAAAGTTCCAAGCCGATGAAACTTTTTGTTTATCGGGAGGAAAGAGTCGGTTGGTCAGAGCGTTTCCACTCGTTGATCAGCTCGCTTATCGTTTCTTTCACCGACATGATGCGGGTTGTCCGCCAGGCATTGCTTCCTGCGAAAGCGTAGCCGTTCTCGAAGTTCCCTTTGAAGGCATTGTACAGGGCTGTTACGATACAGTAGGGGCTTCGCGAGATATCGCATGTCTTGATGCAGTTGAAAGGACAGACCTTCGGCTGTTTCATCCCGGCTTTTACCTTTTCGAGAAAATGACTGTGGATTGCTCTGCCCGGCATTCCGACCGGACTTTTGATGATCTCGATATCCTTCTCCTGTGCCTTGACGTAGCTTTCCTTGAAAGCATCGGAAGCGTCGCACTCGGTAGTGGTGACGAAACGGGTTCCTAACTGAACGCCCGATGCTCCCAGGTCCATCACGCGTTTGATGTCTTCACCCGTGTAAATGCCTCCTGCTGCAATTACCGGGATTCTCTTGTTATATTTTTCTTCGAAGTGGGAAACTTCTTTCACTACCTGAGGCAGCAGTTCTTCGAGTGAAAAATGCTCGTCTTCCAGCTGGTTCTCCTTGTATCCTAAATGACCGCCGGCTTTTGGCCCTTCCAGCACAACGGCATCGGGAAGGTAGTCGTAGTTGTTTTTCCATTTTTCGCAGATGATGCGGACGGCACGTGTACTGGAAACGATGGGGACGAGCTTCGTCACGCTGTCTTTCTTCAGGAAAGACGGCAGGTCCAAAGGTAGTCCGGCACCGCTGAAAATGATGTCTACCTTTTCCGCAATACTGGTTTTCACCAGTTCGGCGAAGTCTGAAAGGGCGACCATCACGTTCACGCCGATAATGCCTTTGGCCTTCTCGCGGGCTTTCCGGATCTCGGCTGCAAGGCCCAGATTGCCGGCTTCGGTGTAGTTGGGAGAAAGTTTCTTATATAAGAGACCGAGACCGGCGGCGGAGATAACGCCAATCCCACCTTCATTTGCAACGGCTGAGGCTAAGCCGGAGAGAGAGATTCCTACGCCCATTCCACCCTGGATGATTGGAATGCGGGCTTTCAGATCCCCAATTGTTAATGTCTTCATGTAAGTAAAATGTGTAAATAAAAAATATATATGTGGCAAAGGTAGCACAATAAACCAAAGAATGTGCAAAATCAACCGATATTATGCACAAATAAATAATGACTGTGCATTCCCTCTTGTCCCCGCGCTTGACGCGGGGACGCAAAAAAGCCGGCCATATCAATCAGATGTATATGGCCGGCTTTAACGCGATCCCGTGTCAAGCGTGGGAGCTATATGGTTTTTGACTTATTTTACCGGGATATAACCGACTTGTTTAACCGTTGCTTGTCCTTCAGCCGATAAGATATAATCGATAAAGGGTTTCACTTTGCCTTCATTCTTTACATCGTAGTAATAGAACAACGGACGGACGATCGGATATGCCTTGTTTTTTGCATTCTCGAAGGATGGCTCGGTGAATGTTTTGCCTGCATCGTAAGAGACATGAATCGGTTTTACTTCTTTGTTTATGTAAGCCAAACCGACATAGCCGATGGCTCCTTTTGTCTGGCTGACAGACTGAATGATGGCTCCTGTTGCGGGCATGCTAAGGATGCCGTTCATATAGTTCTTGTTCTTCAGGACACTTTCCTTAAAGAATTCGTATGTTCCGGAAGACGTTTCGCGCGAATAGGCTACGATCTTCATGTCGGCACCGCCCACTTCTTTCCAGTTCTTGATCTTTCCTGTGAAAATGCCTTCCAGCTGTTCACGCGTCAGGTTGGACACTTTATTGGACGGGTGTACGACTACTGCCAGTGCGTCGTAAGCGATCACCACTTCTTTGGTGCTTTTCTTCGCTTCCTGCAATTTGACTTTTTCATCGAATTTCATCTTACGGGAAGACATGGCGATATCGGTTGTCCCTTCCATCAGGGCTGAGATACCAACGCCGGAGCCGCCGCCCGTCACGGTTATCTTTGCCGATTTATTTTTGTTGATGAAGTTTTCTGCTTCCGTCTGGCTTAAGGGAAGGCAAGTGTCGCTCCCTTTAATTCTCTGTGCAAACACGTTCGATACAAACATACAGGCGGCTACTGCGGCCATAACAATTGTCTTTCTCATTACTCTGTTTTGAATTAAATTTCTGTATGCAAAGTAAATACAGGAGTGTTGCAAGCGTGTGAAACAGATGTTACGTTTGTATTAAAACTTATATTGCAGACGCAAGGTGAATACGTCGTCTTCCCTGTCCTTTTCATATCCCTTTACGAAATCGCTCTTTTCATTGAAGTTGAACTCGTAATAGGCTTGCACGCGGATATGCTTGTTGAAACGGTACAAAGCGCCGATGCCGAGTGTGCTCTGGGCGAGGTCGGTCTTGGAGGTCAAGCTGTTTTCAACGCCGATCTCATTCCCTTTCAACTTGGTGTTGGGATCATAAACGTCGTATTTCAAGACGGCAGAGAAAGGAGTGGTTCCGATGTCGTGCACCAAATAGAAAAAGTAGCCGATGAAAGGACGCTTGAACAGGGAGTTCTCCGGTTCATTGGCCGGGCGTGTCCCTGTGTTGGGGCTTTTGCTACTGCCGGCGATACCCGGTTGTGTACCTAACAGTCCTTCACCGCGCAAGCTTGTCGTTCCCCAACTGTTTTTGAATGAGAACTGAGCGTCCAAGCCGATGTACTCACGTTTCATGTATGTACCGGTTTCTCCTTTGTCGACTGCGATGAATTTTTTATCCTGGAGTTCGTAGGCGGTTGTCGTCGGGTTGTAAACTCCGCCGTTGTAGTAGGAGACGCCTGCTCCCCATTTTCCCCAGTTGCCGATTTTCTTTTCGGCTCCCAAACGGCCGATGAAGTCTTTGCGGCTGTCTGTTTCCCGGTTGATGCTGTTACCGGCGAACAGTCCGGCATCGAGACGGAGAAAACCGATCGGGCTTGTCTCTTTAGCCCGGAGTGTCAGCATGGCGCCTAAATCGCGTTCGTCGGGGAAAAAGTATTGGATGATGGTGGCACGTTCGGGAGATTCTAATCCGCTAGTCGAATAGCCGATTTCGTGACCGAAAGGGCGATTGAAAACACCCGCCATCAGTTGGCAGCGTTTTGTCCAGGGATCTTTTATACCGATGTAAAGGTCACGGAAACTGACACCCTTGTCGTTGGCTTCGATCTGTACAGCACCGGTTCCGATACCGTCATTATATTCGAATTTCAACCGTCCGCGGCGGATGCCGAAACGGTTGAAACCTTTGTCTTCATGTTCGTTCTTGTCACCGACTTTCAGGGTGGCATCTTCCTGACCATATTGGAATTGTCCTTGGATATAAGCGGATACTTTGAATTTGCTGAGTTTCCGGACGATTTTATCCAGGGTTGTCGTCTCCTGCGAAAGTGAATCGATACGAGCATTCAACTTTTCTATTTCCTGAGCTTCCTGTGCCTTCATCGCAATTGGAAGCAGCGCCAACAGGCCAAGCGCAATAATCTTTCCTGATTTCATTCCTAACTTTTTGGACTCTATGATTTTATTTACAAAGGAACGAGAAAACTGTTTCGCATTTACGACATATATGTTACATTTATGTTACAAGTTGCCGACGACATGGCGAGTGTTATCCGCCCGCTTTTCAAGTTCTTTGATTGTCAATGTTATAACTTTGCCAATCGGCTTGTTGTCCCGATAAGTGACAATACGTAACCAAGTCGCATTCTTGGGTATTCGGAGCGGAGCTTCATATTTCGGAGTGAAGTTGTCGGGGTCCGTATTGTCGAATGTATAGTAGATGTCAAGATTGCCCGGTTCGCTATCCAGTTTGATTTCCAAAACACCATCTTTAGTATAGTAAGGAGTGACGATGGCATTGTACATGCTGCGTGCATAGTTGATCTGTGCCTGGTCCGCACGAACGAAATGTCGTTCGACACGTGGCCAGAACCGGTCCCAATCCGTCTTGGAAGGTCCGGTCCAAAGGACTTCGGCAAGTGCCCATCCACGTGGCCAGGTCATATATTCGGCATGCCGGAAAGTGGGGACGGATTCAGCCCAGAGATTGCCTTGTCCTCCTAGTATCATTTCGGCCGGCACGCTGTCGGGAACTGGGTTGAAACTGTAGGAATCTTTCAGGCGGCACATGGAGTAGGTGTCCGGTTCGACAGATGGTTCTCCTTGCCAGAGGTCGATGTAGCAATGTTCGGTCGGTGTCATGATCACATGATGACCGGCTTTTGCTGATTTGATTCCGCCCTCCATACCGCGCCAGCTCATAACGGTAGCATCGGGAGCCAGCCCGCCGTCGATAATCTCGTCCCAGCCGATCAGTTTTTTCCCTTTTTCTTTCAAGATGCTTTCCATACGGTGGATAAAGTAACTTTGTAGTTCGTTTTCGTTCTTCAGGTTTTCCGCTTTCATGCGAGCTTGGCAACGTGGACATTTGTGCCAAAAACCTTTGAAACATTCGTCTCCTCCGATATGGATGTATTCATCCGGAAACAAGGCGGCAACTTCTGTCAAGACCTTGTCCATAAACTCGAAAGTGGCATCTTTGCCGACACAAAGTGTGTTTTCGTCTTCGCCGTAAAACTTGTTGCCGACCCCGACAGCCGATGGTGCTTTCATACACGCCAGATCAGGATAGGCGACGAGTGCTGCCAGGCTATGTCCCGGCACGTCTATTTCAGGAATGACGCGTACGTAGCGTTCTGCAGCGTATGCCAATACTTCCTTCACATCTTCCTGTGTGTAGAAGCCTCCGTAGGTCGTTTCTTCTCCAGGTTGCTGTGGTGCGCGTTGCCACCATTGCCCGACGCGCGGAGCGCGCCAGGCGCCAACCTCTGTCAGGCGTGGCAGGGATTTTATTTCCAGACGCCATCCTTGATCGTCGGTCAAATGCCAGTGGAATACATTCATTTTGTATTCTGCCAGTTCGTCGATGTATTTCTTTACTTCCTCTTTAGTGAACCAGTGGCGGCTGACGTCAAGCATAAGTCCGCGCCAGGCAAACTGGGGTTTGTCGGTGATGTCGGTACAGGGAACCGTCCAGTCGATGCCTTTTTGTTTCTGGCTGTTTTTTATTTCGGGGGGAAGCATCTGCAATAAAGTCTGTATCCCGTAGAAGATCCCGGCCGGTTGATGGGCGGTGATGATGATATCGCCATGTTTTACCTGCAAGCGATATCCTTCTGCACCGAAAGCGGTATTGTCGGTCAGCTTAAATTCAATGTTGCCGTGCTTTTCAACCGGAATTTCAAAACCTGTTGCGGGGGCAACTTTATTGTTGAAGTACCGAGCTATCCCTATTAACTGAGGATTGGATGTGTCGAGTGTGATAGCTGCCCGGCGAGTCAGTTTGAAATGATCCGTCCCGACTTTCATTTCTTGGGGCTGTGGGATCAATGCAAGTGCATTATCTGGAGTGTCTTTGTGGGAACAAGAGCTAAATCCCTGTATAAGACCTGCTGTAAAGAAGATAAATAGCAACTTTTTCATGAATCAGTGTACTTGTTTATTGTTTAGGTCGCGAAGATAGGGATTAATACGGAAGACGCAATAATAAGAATCCGTGATTTATAATGTCGGGCAGCATAAAAAAACGGATAAGCATTCGAATGTTCTTCGAAGCCTATCCGTTTCAAAATGGATGCCTGTCGGATTTTATACCGGCAAGCGGATATTTCAGAATCTCCAACCGAGGTTGATCTGCAGGACGCCATTGCGGGATTTCTCCCCATCCCAATTCATGGAGTTGCCATTTAATGTGATGTCGCCATCGGATAAGGTATTGGTGAATCCTATATTATAGTTCATTGAAACCAGCAAGCCTAAATCGAATTGATAGCCGACGCCGATTCCTAGTGCGAAATCAAATGTTTTGAATGCATCTTTCGAATTGACCGAAATGTCAGTACCGTTATAAGAGGCGCTTGCTTTAGAACGGGCTAAGAAACCGAATTGTGGTCCCGCAAATGCATAAAAGCCATTGTATAGATAGGCTTTTGCATAGATAGGAATGTTTATGTAATCGTTTTTGATTTTGCCGGAGATTCCGCCTTCTGATTCTTTCACTCCTTGCATGGAATAATAGATTCCCGGCTCGACGGAAAATTGCGGATTGATAGGAAACTCGGCGGCAACCCCGACGTTCAACCCAGGCTTCATACTTCCGTCACTATTTGTCATATTGGCAAGGTTCAATCCGATCTTCGGTAAGAAATGGAAATCCTGTGCACTGACCTGAAACGCCACGAACATCAACAATAATAAAGCAATCTTTTTCATAATGGATAATATTTAAATGAGTAATAGATAAACCTTTCATAAATAAAAAAAGTTGCGCTATATTATTATAACGCAACTTCCTATCCAAATATTATTTCTTATGCTCTTCTATCCACTTCCGTGCGTTCACGAAACCTTCGATCCATGGAGTGACTTCGTCACTGTTTCGTCGGTCTTCAGGATAGTAACCGCATTGCCATGGGAACATCGCACGTTCCAAGTGAGGCATCATTGCCAGATGGCGTCCGTCGTGAGAGCAGACACCGGCAACCGACCAGGGCGAACCGTTCGGGTTGGCGGGATAGCCTTCATAGTTGTATTTAAGTGCGATATGATATTCTTTTTCTTCATACGGGAAAGAGAACTTGCCTTCGCCGTGAGCCACCCAGATTCCTAATTTGGAACCGCTTAAGGAACCGAACATGACAGAATGGTTTTTCGGGATCTCGACCGAGATGAAGTTCGATTCGAACTTGTGCGAATCATTGTGCAACATCTTGTGTTTCTTCTCATGTTCCGGATAAACAACCCCTAACTCGGCCATCAGCTGGCAACCGTTGCAGATACCCAGACTCAAGGTGTCGGGACGTGCATAGAAGTTATCCAGCGCCTTCTTGGCTTTCTCGTTGAATAAGAAACCTCCGGCCCATCCTTTGGCAGAGCCTAAAACGTCGGAGTTGGAGAAACCGCCGCAGAATACAATCATGTTTACGTCTTCCAATGTTTCGCGTCCGGAAGCTAAGTCGGTCATGTGAACGTCTTTCACATCGAAACCTGCCAGATACAGTGCATAAGACGTTTCACGTTCGCACTGGCAACCCTTTTCACGGATTACGGCGGCACGGATTCCGCTCTTTCCTTTGCGATCGGCAGTCAGACCGTAAGAAGACAGCTTGCCGGTAAAGCTCTTCGGATACTTGAATTCCAGTGGCTGCATCTTGTAGTTCTCGAAACGATTGCCTGCACATACGCTACCACTCTGCTTGATATCCAGTTTATAAGATGATTCGTACCATACGTCGCGCATGTAGTCGATGCCGAAATGGTATTGGACGCCTTCTTTGGAAACCAGAATGTGGCGTTCGGAAGTCGGCTTGGCGATAATGGCAAAACCTACTCCTGCATCTTCCATCAACTTTTCGAATGCTTTCTTGTCTTTCACCTGGACCAGGATACCCGGGTTTTCGGCAAACAGAATCTTGACAATGTCCTGTTCCGACAACTTGTCGAGGTTCACTTCCAAACCGCCTTCCACGTTGGCGAAACACATTTCGAGCAATGCCGTGATCATACCACCGGCAGAAATGTCGTGTCCGGCGAGAACCAACCCTTTTTGGATGGCATCTTGTACGGCGTTGAATGCGTCGGCAAAATATTCGCTGTCTTTTATCGTCGGGACTTCGTTACCCAATTTGTTCAGAACTTGTGCAAGAGCGGAACCGCCCAACTTCATCGTGTCGAACGAGAAGTCAATATAATATATGTAAGAATTCTTTTCGTGGGCCAATACCGGAGATACGATCTTGCGAATGTCGCTGACTTCTGCACCGGCAGAAATAATCACCGTACCCGGAGCAATCACTTTGTCGTCGCCATATTTCTGTGTCATGGACAGAGAGTCTTTACCGGTCGGGATATTGATGCCCAGTGCACAAGCGAAGTCCGAAGCAGCCTGGACCGCTTTGTACAGGCGGGCATCCTCGCCTTCGTTACGGCACGGCCACATCCCGTCGGCACTCAAAGATACACCCGATAGCTTGTCGGGCAGGGGGGCGGAAACGAACATTGTCAACTATTGGCAAACGCCCTGACCGGACCGGCAGACCGGGCGCACATCGCCACCTCCGGGGCCTGCTCCGTAGATTTGGCGACACCCCCTTTTTCCCCGGCACTCCCTGC
>OIEV01000443.1_pt1 | contig 31002 bp, 34 predicted proteins | sample 1581881 | NCBI WGS metagenome assembly OIEV01 (sample SAMN03279760, study PRJEB24777) | human gut metagenome | isolation source: fecal sample PR121 from 1 month old male Malay infant, vaginally delivered... | place: Singapore | collected 2005-09-16 | reverse complement strand
TGTTGTGGGGCAGGTGTGGGGCCGCAAGGGGGCCGACCGCTACCTCCTCGATCAGGTCCGGCGGCGCATGGGGTTTACAGACACGGTCGCCGCCTTCCGCGCGCTGGCCGCCAAATGGCCCGGCGCAACCCGTAAGCTGGTGGAGGATAAGGCCAACGGCCCGGCGGTTATCGACGCGCTGAAATATGCTGTGCCCGGTATCATCCCCGTGGAGCCGGACGGCAGCAAGACGGCTCGCGCCCATGCCGTGACCACGTTCTTCGAGGCCGGGAACGTCCTGCTCCCGCACCCTGAGCATTGCCCGTGGGCGCGGGAGTACGTCGCGGAACTGACACAGTTCCCCGGCGCGCCCCACGACGACCAAGTGGACGCCACAACGCAGGCCCTGCGCGACTTCGACGCCAAACGCCCCATGTCCATCAATCCCGCCATCCTCACTCAGCCGCGTATAGGGTATCGCTTTCGGTAAACTCCGAACCTTGTTCACGGTGTGTTTTCTTCTTCGCTCAGTGCATGATGCCCCTATGAGCAAGAAGCGCACTTTTCGACACGCCACCTCCATACCTCCGCAAGTGCAACCGTCGCGCCGTCTGAATCTCTCCCCGGACGTGCGCGGCGCCCTTGCTCAGTCTTTGCCGCCTACGCCCGACGACATCAGTCGGCTGTACGGCCCGGCGAAGACGCTCGGCGCTCCAGAAGAAGTGCAGCTTGCGATGGATGCGCGGCTTGCGGATTCCGGCGTCTATTCCCTGCTTCAACACTCGCTTGAGCTTGGAGTCGGGATTGCCCCTCAATTCATGGGCTACGGCGTCCTCCAGAATCTTGCCCAGAACGGATTGATTCGTGCCTGCGTCGAGACGGTATCCGACGACATGACACGAGCATGGATTGAGTTCAAGCGCGAAGGGGAGGGCGGCGACGAGTCATTGCTCACCGACCTTGCGCAGGCGTGTAAGAGGTTCGCACTGCAACGCCTTTTCCATGATGCGACCGAGCTTGTGGGGTACGAGGGCGGGGCCTTCCTTTTCATCGACACCGGAGCAGTCGGGGAAGAGCTGGAACGCCCGCTGAACGTCAGCCCGTATTCCGCCGAACTCAGGCCCGGCGGCGTGCTGCGCTTCGTCGTCATCGACCCCGTGAACGTCTTCCCCGGAGACTACAACAGCCTTTCGCCGCTTGAGCCGGACTACTTCCGCCCGCGCTGGTGGTGGGTGCTCGGACAGCGGGTACACGCATCGCGCCTCATCCGATTGGTTGCGAACGAATGCCCGGTGCTGCTGCGGCCCGCCTACAATTTTTTGGGCATCCCGCAGGCGCAGATCCTCTGGGATTACGTCCTGCATTTTCAGGAATGCCGCGCCGCCGAAGCCCGGCTACTGACCAAGTTTTCGCTGACCGTCTTCAAGACGAAGATGGAAGACATCCTGTACTCAGCCGGGGGCACCGCTCAGATCGATACCCGCATCCGGTACATGATTCAGACCATGACCAATGACGGCGTGCTTGCCGTCGACAAAGAATCGGAAGACGTGGTCAAGCTGGAAACCCCGCTTTCAGGCGTGACCGACATCGTGCGCCAGTCCCTTGAAATCCTCGCCGCCCTGAACCGAACCCCGGCGGTCAAGCTGCTCGGCATCAGCCCGTCAGGGTTCAATGCCACGGGCGAATCGGACATCCGCAACTATTACGACCATGTCAGGAGCCAGCAGGAGAAAGTCCTGCGCGACGGCATCAAAAAGGCGCTCGACTGTATCCAGCTCTACCTGCGCGGAACCATCGACCCTTCCGTGACTTTCGACTTCGCGCCCCTCGGCGAAGAGGATAGGGCGGCCCTTGCGACGCTCCAGAAGACCAAGGCCGACACCATCGCCGTCTACATGGATCGGGACATCATCTCTCAGGAAGAAGCCCGGCAATCCATTGCTAGCGACCCGGATAGCGGTTTTTCCGATATCGACCCTGCGGAAGTGCCGCCGGGCAACGGAATGCCGGATGCCCTGCCGGAAGCCGGGGAAGAGGGATTGATGCCCGATATCGACGATGTGGATAAGGCAGGGGCCGTCTATGGCTAAGGTCATCCGCGCCATCAAGCCCAACGCGGGCATCCGGGCGAAATACCGGAAACGGCTGATATCTCTCCTCGACGAAATGCAGCGTTCCGTCGTGTGGTGGATACGCGCTGAGTATCGGCAGCAGGAAACTCGGATAGCGCAGGATGCATCCCCGGCAAGTGACCTGCAAGACCGCCTCAAACGCCTGTTCCGGTACTGGACGAAGCGGTGGAAGGAAAGCGCGGAGAGTTTTGCACGGGAGTTCGTGGGCAGTACGAGGCGGCGCACGGAAGCCAGCATGAGGCAGGCCCTCAAAGATGCAGGCTTCACGGTGAGGATGGAGGGAAGCAGGGCCATGAGCGACGTGGCGCGGGCCCTCTTCGAGGAAAATGTAAATCTCATCAAATCCATTCCGCAGCACTATTTCACGGAAGTAACGGGGCTAGTACAGCGTTCAGCCAGCATGGGCCGGGACGTGGAGTTCCTCACCGACGAACTGCACAAGCGGTACGAGATCACCCAGCGCCGGGCAGAATTCATTGCCCGCGACCAGTCCAATAAGGCGACCGAGGCCCTTAAGCGGGTACAGGACAAGGAACTCGGCATCACCGAAGGCATCTGGGTACATGTGCCGGGAAAGAAAACGAGCCGCCATACCCACCAGCTCATGAATGGGAAAAAGTTCGTCATCACGGAAGGTCTTTACGACTCTGACGTGAAGCGCAAAGTGCTTTGCGGTGAGCTTCCGGGGTGCCAATGCACGTACCGGGCCGTTATTCCTGAATTTGGAGACTAGTCTATGTATCAAAGTAAAGGCGTCACCTTCGACGCGGCTCCCTCACAGCGGGAAACCGACGAGAACGGGTTCCTGCACGTCGGGGCGTCGCACATCACGAAAGCGACGGTGAACCCCTATTACGGGCGGGAGATTCCGGGCTGGCAGGAAGCCGGGCTTGACCCCGAGGCTGTTTATTACGGGCTTCGGGACCCGGAAGAACTTCAAGCATCGCTTGAGACATGGGCCGGGCTGCCGCTGCACATCGAGCACCACATCGACAGCGCGGAAGAGCCGCAGAAGCTCACCCGCGTGGGCGCGGTGGGCACGGGCGCGGTCTGGAACCCGCCGTATGTAGATGCGCCGCTGACCGTGTGGGATCGGGCCGCCATCGACGCCATCGAAGACGGTTCCTTCCGGGAACTCTCCTGCGCCTACCGCTACGACCCGGATTTCACGCCGGGCAGCTACGAGGGCACCCCCTACGATTTCATCATGCGGAACATCCGAGGCAACCACGTCGCGCTGGTCGAAGAAGGGCGGGCCGGTCCGGACGTGGTGGTGGCGGATTCTCATCCAACTTCAACGAAAAAAGGAACGCTTATGGGCACGTTTAAGAAATGGTTCCGGGGCGCGCAAGACGACAACCCGGACATCGAAAAGCAGGAAGTGGAGCTTGCGCAGGCCATCATCGACCTGCACAAGGTCGACCCCGTGACTGGCGAAATCGTGGATATCACCGAAGACGAGGACAAGGCGGAGGAAATCCGTAAGCTCATCGGTGAACTGTCCGCCAAACTCGACCCCGAGGACGTCAAAAAACTGACGGACTCCCTCTCCGATCTGGCCTACTCCAAGGCCACGGGTGATGAGAAGCCGGAGAAAAAGGAAGCGATGGACGAAGAAATCAAGAAAGCTATGGACGCCTGCGGGCTTGATGCGGAAGACCCCGCCGAGTCCCGCGCCTTTGCCAAAGGCGTGAAGTACGGCGAGGAACTGGAGCTCAATCCGGACGAACGCAGGAAGCTCGACCGTGAGCATGAGTCCGAGGGTATGAAAAAGGCTATGGATGCCTGCGGCCTCGACGCCGAGAACCCGCAGGAGAGCAAAGCCTTTGCCGAGGGCGTCAAGTACGGTGAGGAGCGGATCCGGAACCCCGAGGAACGGAGCAAGCTTGACCGGGAACACGAATCCGAGGGCGAACGCCGCGAACTCGGCAAGGACGAGGACAAGGACGCGGCCATTAAGCGCATCCTCGATTCCGTCCCCGACCTCACACCGGAGCAGAAAAAGAAGCTGACCGACTCCCTCGCCGATCTCGCCTATTCCCCCGCGACCGGAGATGAAGCCCCGGACGACAAGGGAGCCGCTCAGGACAGGGCATTCCGCCGCCGTGGTCCGCGTCCTCTCACCGCAATGGACGCCGCCCGCATCAAGGCATCCGCAGTCGCCGAAGCGCAGGAGCATATGCGGAACCTTACCCGTGCCGTGCGCGACGTGCGCGGGCTGGTGGGCGAACTTGACCCGTTGTCCTTCGACTCCGCGTCCGACGTCTACGGCTACGCGCTGGAGCAGCTTGGGGAGAATCCCCGCAAGTATCCCCGGCAGGCATGGCCCGGTATGATCGATATCCTCCGCAAGCAGAAGGCGACACCTTCCGTTGCACGTGACGCGGCCCCCGTCGGGCGCATGTCCGGCAGCTTCGCCGGTCTTTCCAATATCACCATTGCAGAATAGGAGGCACACCATGCCTTTGCAGTCCCAAGTCAATCTTTCCGTCGCTCCCGGCGTTGCGGGCGATAAAGCGACGCCCGACCAGAGCATCTACACCCCGCTCAACCCTCTGGCGGCGGTGGCCCTCCCTGTGGGGCGCTTCGTCTTCCCTGTCGTGGATTCCGGCGTGATCGACAACACGCGGGCCACCAACGTCGCGGGCACCGCCACAGCCGTGCTCGGCTTCGTGGAGCGCGTCATCAACTACGTGAACTATGAACTGCTTTCTGACGGCACCCTGACTGTCCCGGCAGGCTCGAACCTCACCGTGGCTGTGAAGGGCGACTATTGGGCCGTTTCAACGACCAAGGCCACGGTGGGGCAGGCCGTCCTTGCCTCCACCGCTGACGGTTCAATCAGCACCGGGACCCCCGACGGGACGCACCTCGATACGGGGTGGGTCGTCAAGACGCCAGGTGAAATCGGGGAACCGATCATCATAAGCAATTGGGGACAGGCCGCAGCGTCGGGATCCGGCGGCGACACCTCGAACCTGATGCAGAAAGATTTCAGCAACGCCACCGGAGCGCTCGGCGTGGCCAACGGCGGAACTGGCGCAACCACTGCGGAACAGGCCCGCACCAACCTCGGCGCAGCCGCCGCCGGAGCGTAGGAGGTACTACATGAATCCGACTTTTGAACAGGCCAAGCGCTACGGCTTTATCTTCCCGGGCGCCCGCATGTGGGCAACCCCGGAGAACCGCGCCCGCATTGCGCAGGACGCCGCGCTCATCACTACTCCGAACACGACCGTCCCCGCCGAGCTTCTGGCGTATATCGACCCGATGGTCATCGAAATCCTGACCGCGCCCCGGCGCGCCCGCGAAATCTTCGGCGAAGAGAAGAAGGGCGACTGGACGACCCCGTACATGAAGTGGCGCGTCGACGAAATGACCGGAAAGACCGAGCCGTATTCCGACTATGCCAACGGCACGACTTCGGGCGTGAACTCCGAATGGCAGACCCGCGTGCAGTACGTCTTCCAGACGTCCATCACCTACGGCGACTTTGAAGTGGACATGTCGAGCACGGCGAAAGTCAACCTCGCGGCCTCCAAGCAGCGCGCGGCGGCCAACGTCATCGACATCGACCAGAACCGCTTCTATCTGCTCGGTGTCGCCGGGAAGGAAATCTACGGCATCCTGAACGACCCGAACCTCCCTGCGGCCATCACCGCCGGGGCCACGGGCACGGGCGGCTCCACGAAATGGGCCGACAAGACCACGGTGCAGATCTACAATGACGTCCTCGCCCTGTTCGCGCAGCTTTCCGAGCAGTCCAGCGGCCTCATTGACAAGGACACGCCCCTCAAGCTCTGCCTCTCCCCCGAACTGGCCGTTCGCCTCGGCGCGGCTACCGATTTCAACGTGTCCGTGCTGGATATGTTGAAGCGGTATTTCACCCGCATTGACATCGTGACCGTCCCCGAGCTGCACAGCATGACCGCCGGGGAAACCATGTTCCTCATCGCCCCCGAAGTGAACGGGCAGCGATCCGGCACGCTGGCCTTCGGCGAAAAGATGCGTGCCGGCCGTGTTGTGCCCGACCTCTCCAGCTTCCGCCAGAAGTTCGTCGGCACCACCTACGGCGGCATCGTGCTCATGCCCTTTGCCTTTGCGCAGATGACTGGAGCCTAGTCCCATCCTTCCCTCCATGCGAAAGCCCCAACCGCCTGTTTAACGGTTGGGGCTTCTTTGCATCTTTGGGCTCTGCTCAGTAATGATAACTTCTGTCCTCTACATGCAAAAAGTAAGCAGAAATGCGCCTCGGTGTTCTGATAGTCGTTCTTTGACAAGGGAATAGGGAAAGGATAGAAAACCGCTGTGGGGCACTCTCCTGAAAGGAGGGTACTCCATGCGACACTTCCTCCGGGACGTCGCTGTCCAAGTGATTGGCGGCGTCATTGTGGCTGTGGTGATTCGGTTCATGCTGAACCAATAACGCAGTTGCCCCGGTAGGAGGTGCGAACTCCAACCGGGGCGCAAACTTGAGATGATCAATCTCGGGAGGGTGTCCCACGGGGCGGCAGGTGTGTCACCACTTGCCGCCCTTCCTTTTTTCAATAGCCATTCCCGTGCTCGGGGTCAAGGGCTATCCTAGCATCAACCTGTTTGCCGTCTTCGCGGCACGGATGGCAAGACGCATATCATCAAGCGCGGATTCGAGGTTTTGCCGGGCGGTGTAGGTTGGGGCTGTCATGAGCTGGATAAGCGCGTCAACGGGCGTCTTCCCGGATGGCGATACATGCCGGAGCAGTTCGGGATACGTTCCTTGCGTCACTCGGCGGAAGTCTCGTTCCAGTCCATAAGCGCGGTCGCGGATCAGGACTGCAAGTTCCATCCAATCCTGTTCGAGCCGTTCAAGCTCCCTCACGCGGTCGCGGTATAGTGACGATGCGACGGGAAGCGCCGGAGCCGGGAGCGCGGATTCCGCCGTGGGTATGGCGTTGATGGCGCGGACGCGGACGGAAAGCAGGAACTCGCGGGCCTCGGGCATAAGCCGGGCCGGGAGCTGGCTGTATTCCGCGATGCGGAAATGGCGGTTGTGCTTTGCCCATATCTCGGCACGGGCCTTGCCCTGCACGGCGGCGGGGTATGTTGAGAGCTTGGCGTCTACGATGAGCTTGAGCTCGGCACGTTCCGCTGCACTGATCAGCTTGTCGTTGAGCGTCACAGGTTCGGCAACGGGCACTCTGTCGCCGTACTGCTCGATCACGTCGAGAACCCACTTGCGGAACGCCTTGGCGACGGGTGTCCGGGCGAACATGGCGAGGAGGTGGCAGCCGCGCAAGCTGAAGATGCGGGCACGGACGGTCAAATTGACCGTGTCGAGGTTTTCAACCACTTGCGTCATATTTTCGGTGAATTCATCGGCATTACGTTCATAGATGCGCCGAACAGAATTTTCATCCTTGTAACCAAGCGCGCGGGCAAGTTCTGATGACTTGAACCAAGGCTGGCTGTCACGGATGACGGGCGAGAAGGTGAACTCATTGAAGCAGAGGGAAATAGCCATAGGAATCTCCTGTAAATTTTCGACGTTCACAGAAGGCATTCTTCCCAATGAAAAATGCCGGGTGGTCGAAACGGCTACAGGAACCGCTGCCCGCCTTTAGGCCGAAACCTTGGACATATCGGGCACACCCGGCATCATATGGATGCAATTATAGCCCAAAACACAGCCAAGAGAAATCTTGACTTTGGGAAAAGGGCACAAAAAAGCGCCAAGCTGTCGGATGGCGTTGTCCGCCTGTAGGTGTTTTCGACGCACCGTAAAAGGAAGGACAGCACAAAACGCGGTGAATGTAAAGAGAAAAGCCCCGTTTCAGGACGGGGCTTTAAAAAGAGTCTATCGTAATAAGCTGCAATCGTCGGCTACCACATTACCCAATGCCATACCTTTAACAGTGCACATGAGGGAAACTTTCCCCCCTTTTCTTAAAGACGCGGCAGAATCCGTTTGCCCGCGCTCCAAATCGGCAAAAATGTTTTCCAAGAAACCTGTCCCTTCGAGGGTCAATCTTGCCAGCCCGGTAATGGATTTGGATATATCATTTACTGTTCCAGTAATGATAATCTCCTTTCCCTTGTATTTTTGGTCAGCTGCAATTTCGTTGGACTTGTACTCACGGACAAGTTGGACAGACGTGATTCGAGGCATTTTTGCTATTCTCTCTTGCTCGGCAGCGGCCCGTTCAGCCTGTTTACGCTGTTTATACTCTTCATTGGCAGCTTCAATACGAGCTTTTTCTTCTGGAGTTTGCGTTATCGCCTTGAATGCTCCAATAGCGAGGAAAATAAGGAAAATATAGCCTATCCATTTGATAATTTTTTTTCCGAATATCCCTGATGAATTTCCTTTTTTTCTGTCAGCCTCAGTTACAGGACGCCCGCATTTTGGACATGCTGTTGCGGAAGTCGAAACTTTGGATTTGCAATCCGGGCATTTGAAGGTAGCCATACATCATCCCCCTTATTATAGATGAGGCTATCATGGCATAGGCCGTTCCAAAAATCCACCGCCGCCCCGAAAGGGGCTTTTGTTTTGCCCTATGCGAACCTTGTTCACGGTATCTGCCCCGTTGTCCTGCGGGCTATCCTTTTTCAATGTGCTGTATTGGCACGTAAGGAGGTAGCGAATGAACGCAATGGAACTGAAAAGGGGATTTCATCTTGCGGTTGAAGATTCCCGCATCACCCCCACCGGGAACGGGGTGTTTATCGAATATGACGGTTTCTTGAGCAAAAAGATGGAGGGGCTGAGGGCACTCCTCATTCAATGTTACCCCGACGCGGCAACACGTTTTCCAGAAGCGTTTGCACATCGCTATTCTCAGGATGAAATTGCAGAGCATAGTCGTCGGTTACGCGAGCAACGAACAGAAAAGACAGGTTTCCGAGAACCCTGCTGAGGTCGCTCTGGATCTGCTGTGCATGAGGCCCGGAGAGGAGCAGAAATAAGCCGGGGCGGATCGGAATATACCCGGCTCCATACATGCGGTTGAGCTCCTCCCTTTCATTGGAGGCTTCGCCGGGCTGTTTTTCATAAGCTACAAGATAGGACATATTCCCCTCCCTGTTTTTCCCAAAACCGGCACACAATGGAGGGGATGTCAAGAATGATTTCAGGGCATCATCCTGAAAAAGGAAGGTCCGCATGTACGTTGAAAATACCAATTATTGGGTTGAGGTTGTGTTGCGGCAGTTAAAGGGGTTTGTCCCCAAGGGCGAGCCTGTCCATTTTCACATTTGTTTTTCCATGGTGGGGGGGGAACCCACGATAGATTTCACGGCTGTTCAGGTTTTTGATGAGGAAGATCAACTACAACCTCAAACCGAACCCGCGATGTGCTAGAATCGGATGTTTCCCGGTGCCCATCCGCCTTCAGACTCGCGGCAATCACGGCCACGCCAAAACCGCCTCCAGCCTTGCCAGACTTGCTGGCCGTAATGGCAATATCAAAAGCTACGGTCTGCAATTGGGTTTGGGAATGAAACGCTTCGGGGTTCTTGATCCGTTCAGGGCCATTTTCTTTAGCATGGTAGTACGGATTAATGAGCGCCCCAGAGCCCCGCAACCGCGTCTGCGCGCCGTGGATGCCCTCGGCGATCTGGCACAGCGTTTCTTCTACAAAGCTCTTCAAGTCCATCATTATGGCGGCTCCTTGCTTTCCGAGTAGGACGCCATAACGCATGTCCCATGTCAAGCGCCAGAGGTGAGAGAGCTTTTCCCGAACCTTGTTCACGGTGTGCCCCCACGCCGCCATGCGGCATCATCTCCAAAACACTATGGAGGTGCAGCGATGGAAAATTCCCCCTTGGCTCTTTTCAAGCATGAAAAGTTCGGTTCCCTTCGCGTTGTTGAGCGCAAGGTGCAACCATGGTTCGTGGCGAAAGACGTGTGCGATATTCTTGAAATGGGCAACCCTCGTTCAAGCCTTGCACTTCTGGATGAGGATGAAAAGGGCGTCCATAGTATGGACACCCCCGGTGGAAAGCAGGAAATGACAATTATTTCCGAACCGGGCCTGTATTCCCTCATCCTGCGTTCCCGTAAGCCCGAAGCCAAGGCGTTCAAGCGGTGGGTGACACATGAGGTCATCCCCTCCATTCGTAAGGTGGGCGGTTACCTGATAGCCAAGCCGGACGATACGCCCGAAGCCATCCTTGCCCGCGCCGTGCTGGTCGCGCAGGACACCATCAGGCGCATCGAAGCCGAGCGCGACGAGGCTATCCGCACCAAGGCCGAAATCGGTTCACGCCGCGAGGCCACCGCGATGGCAACCGCCTCCGCAGCCGTCCGCAAGGCTGTGGCTCTTGAGAACGAACTTGGGCGGGGCAGGGATTATAAGGCCGTGAAGGGCATCCCGTGGTTTCTTGACGTCTTCGCAGATACGCCAGCCGCGTACTCCGTCGCGGGACGCAAGCTTTCCGATATGTCCCGCCGTATGGATTACGAAATCCGGGAAATCGAGGACAGCCGTTTCGGGAGCGTGAAGGCGTACCACGTCGACGTGATCGAAGCCTTCCGGCTGGCCCTGAAAAACGACCTGAACATGCTGGGCAAGTACCGCCTTCGCCGTGCTGCATAGCCGAACTTTGTTCACGGTGATTTCGTCCCGGCTCTTTTGCCATGATGACCAAAACAACGGAGGGATACAGAGATATGGCCAGACCCAAAAAGAATACCGCCCCGGAAACTTTAACGCAGGCGACGAAGACGGATACTGTGATGGTCGCACTGAACCGGACGACCGGGATCACGTTCCCCATGCCCGACGGACGCAAGGTGCTCATCGAAGGCAACGCCGCCAGCCTGCGCGGAAAGGAAAAGGGCGTGCTGCCCGTGGGCGCGTTCGGGCTGACGCGGGTGAACGCCGACGACTGGGCGTACATCGAAAAGACCTATGGCCCGCACATGGAAATCTTCAAGTCCGGGCTCATCTTCGCGCAGGCGCGCAAGGCCGACGCCGTGGACGAGGCCGACGAAAGGGCGGAACTGCGCAACGGGCTGGAGCCCGTGGACGTGGAGAACGACCCCAAGGCGCAGACCGAACCGCTCCAGAGCAAGGCGGGGTTCTAAACCGTGGCTGTTGTTGTCTTTGACCCGCAGGAGTTCCGGGAGGCCTATCCGCGCTTCGTCGATCCGAAGACCGGGCAGCCTCTCCTGACCGATGCACAGCTTCGGCAGGCATTCGACGTCGCCTGTCTGCTCTTGGACAACACAAACTCATCCCCGGTTCCTTATGATCCGGCCCACGGCATCATGATCCGCAAGACGCTTCTGTATCTCCTCGTCTGCCATCTGGCGACGCTGGCCTTGTGGCCGATGGGTCAGTCCGGGCCGGTAGCCTCGGCAACCGAAGGTTCCGTCTCGGCCAGCTTCTCCGTGCCCCAGAACACCGGGAAGGCCTTCTACAACCAGACCCCGTGCGGCCAGACGTTTTGGCAGGCCATCCAGCCCTATGCCGTGGGCGGGCGCTACTATGCCGCCCGGCATTGGCATCCGTGGGGTTGACATATGAAGGCTACTCTCTCCGGCGGCAAAAACTGGAAGAAGGTTCTCGGAAGCATCGTCCGAAAGGCGGAAACCCTCCGTGCGGGCGTGCTCGAAGGCGCGACGACCGAAGACGGCGAACCCGTGGCTCCCTACGCCTTTTACAATGAGTTCGGGGCCACCGTTGAAGTGCCGGAACGGACGCAGACCCTGTACTTCAAGCGCAACCGCGACGGAAGCGTAAAAAACCGCTTCGTGAAAAAGGAAAAGAGCGACTTCGCCCAAGACGTCGCCGTCGGGAAGCATACCATCACCATTCCCGCCCGCCCCTTCATGCGCTCCACGGTGCAGGCTCAGAAAGGCGCGTGGGCGAAAGCCTTCGCCGATGCGATCTTTGCCAAAGTCCATGAGCCGGATGCCGTCGTGCGTGGCCTCAGCCTCCTCGGCAGGCGAATGCAGGACGACATTGTCGCGACCATCAAGTCGAACATGGCCCCGGACAACGCCGAATCCACCAAGCGCCGCAAGAACGCCAAGGGCGCGGGCAAGGGCACGCTCATCGACAAGGGCCATCTTCTCAAGTCCATTGATTACGAGGTGGAATCCTGATGTTCGGCCTTGATCTCCATACCGTCGTGCGTGGGGCCGTCACAGCCGTCCATCCCGACGAGCGCGTCGTCCGGTACCGATCCGTGGGACAGTCGAACGTGCGCGGGAAGATGGTTCCGGCCTACGCCGAGCCGGAAACGCTGGACGCGCAGATACAGAGCGAGAAGGATGACGCCCTGTACCACGCCGCCCGCGCCGACGAGAACAGCGTCACCCGGACATTTTACCTGCGCACCCCGGCGGGCTTGGGGAGCCGTGTCGCGGGCATCGTCCGCCCTCTGGCGCGCAACGGGGACATGTTTTTCCGTCCTGAGGACGGGACGTGGTGGCTGGTCGTCGCCGTGGTCGAGGACTTTTCCTCGGTGGGCTGGAGCCGGGCGCGCTGCACGTTGCAGGTGAACGGCCCAGAGGGCGTCGAGCCCCCCGGCGCGGGCGGAGGAACGGAAGGGGAGGGCGCATGAGTCAACCGCCTGCCTATACTCCGGTCGGTGCCGACATGCCGGACATTCTCGACGCCTTCTACGGTTTCCTGAGCACATACCTTGTGCGTTACGTCCCGGCGGAAAACATCATCCGGGGCTGGGAAAATCGGTACGCCCTTCCTGCAGGGACCAACGACTACATCATTTATACGCTGTCCGGGTCGTCGCGGGTGGGCACCAATGCCTTGTCCGAAGTGTCCGCTGACGGAACAATGACCTTCTCCACGCTATTCGAGGGGACGATCCAGATCGATTTCTGCTCCGACACCGAAGCCTCCCGCATGTGGGCCGCGTACTGCGACAGCCTGCTTCGGAGTCCCGTTGGCCCGGCCTTTTTCGCGCCCTACGGTTTCTCGTCAACCTATGCCGACAACCCCGTCAGCGTCGAATACGCGGACGGTTCCGACCAGTACGTGAAGCGGACCACGCTTACCGTCCATGTCTGCTATACGCTCACGTCCACGGTGGCTCTGGAGTACGCCGAGCGCGTGCGGCTGAGCCGTCTGGAAAACGTAGACGCCCACCACAAACCCTAGAAGAGGTCAGCAATGCCCATTCCCGCATCGAATATCGTCCAGATCGAACCGCGCGTCATCGCGGCGGGCCGCGAAGAACTGGAGATGAACGGCCTGTACGTCACCGACGCCCCGCTCCCGCCCGTCGTCTATCCCGCCGCCGTGATGGAGTTCACGTCCGCCAACGCAGTCGGGGAGGCGCTGGGCAAGACGTCCGAAGAATACGTCTTCGCGCAGCACTACTTCAACGGATATGAAAGCAAGTTCGCCTCGCCCAAGGCCCTGTTCATCGCCCGCCACGCGCCGGAGGGCCTTGCCGCCTACACGCTCGGCGCGGCCAACGCAAACACGCTGGCCAAACTCAAGGCCATCACCGCTGGGACTATGGCCCTCACCATCGACGGCGCCCCGGTCAGCGTTTCGGGCATCGACCTTTCCGGGGCCACGTCCTTCGCCGATGTCGCTGCGCTGGCGTCCGCTGACGCCTCCGGCTGGACGCTGGCCTACGACGGCGCGGCGGAACGCTTCACCCTGTCCACCAAGACGATAGGAGCGGATGGCGAAGCCGTCGCCGCCGGATCGAACACGGATACTGAGGGCAACCTCGCCTATGCGCTGGGGCTGATGCCCGTGCAGGGCGCGCTGGTGTCTGCGGGCGCGGCAGCGGAAACCGTGGCCGAAGTGCTCGACCGCGTGGCCGAAACCACGCAGAACTGGGTGACATTCACGCACAGGGAAAAGGCGTCCGCCACGCTGGGAAGTGCCGCCGAAACGGTCGGCGAACAGCTTGCGGCGTGGGCCAACGCGCATTGGGGCACTCTCGCCGTCGTCCACGACGACACGGAAACCCTGATCACCGCGCCTTCCGACGCCGACGTCATCGGGGCCATGTCCGTCAATGACAATACGGCCTTCATCTACGGCGCGACGGTATACGCCGCGTTCATCATGGGTACCGTCGCATCCATCGACTGGAACCGCATCAACGGCACCATCACGCTGGCCTTTAAGCGCGGGGACGGCCTTGCCGCCACCGTGAACTCCGAAGGCTACGCCACCGTGCTGGAAGGCCGCAACGCAAATTTCTACGGGGCATACGCCACCCGGAACGCGGACTTCGATTTTCTGTATCCCGGCAGGCTTCTGAACAGCGACTACGTGTTCATCGATCCGCTGGTCAACGCGATTTGGCTGAACAACGCGTTGCAGGTGTCGATCCTCAACGGGCTTACGCAATCGCCGCGCGTGCCCTACACCGAGGCGGGCTTCACCCGCATCCGCTCGTGGATGATGGATCCGGTCAACCGCGCCCTCACCAACGGGGCTATCGAGCCTGGCGTCACCCTGTCCGAATCCCAGAAGTCCGAACTCGCCGCCGAAGCCGGAACGGACATTTCCGAAGAACTGTACACGCAGGGCTACTACATCCAGATTCTCGATCCCGGCGCGTCCGCCCGCGTGAACCGGGAAACCCCGTCCATTTCCCTCTGGTACACCTACGGCGGCGCGGTCCAGCGCATCACCGTCGCCAGCACCGCCGTTCTCTAGCCGCCCTCCAAAGGAGCTTTTCCATGTCGCAAGCCTACGATTTCGACATCACGTCCGCCAACGCCAGCGCCGTCCTGACGGTGGACTCCCTGTTCCCTTCGGGGATCGAATTGCAGATGTTCGCCACGGATCAGGCCGTGGGGCAGGATTCCGTGGACATCACCGAAACCCGCATGGGTGTTGACGGGCGCATGGTCGCCGGGTTTACGCCGGTCATCTACCCCGTGACCGTCACCCTCGAAGCGGCCTCCCCGTCCGCCAGAAATCTCGGCACGGTCTGGCGGGCCATGAAGACGATCCGGGGCATCTACGAATGCACCCTCGTCATCACCGTGCCGAGCATCGCCAAAGTCTACACATGGTCGCGCGGGGTCATGAAAAGCGGCGTGCCATTCCCCTCGATGAAAAAGGTTCTGGAACCGACCACGTGGGTTTTCCACTTTGAAAACATGGATGTATCCGGGGTGTAAGCATGAGAAAGGAAACCGTCGTCACCATTGAGGACAGGGGCAATCCGCTCACCTTCACAATCCGGGAAATGCCCGCGACGCAGCTCGAACGCTGGATCATCCGGGCCATGCTGCTGCTTGCCGGCTCCGAAGGGCTGGAAGGGCTTTCCGGCGGCGTCGAGAACGCCGGGAAATACCTGTCCGAACACGGACTCAAGGCGCTCGCCAACGTCGAGTACGAGAAGGCGCAGCCGCTTCTCGACGAACTGCTCGCCTGTTGCGCGCGCACCGATGCGGGCATCGAACAGCGCTGCACGCCCGACAGCGTTGACGGTTACATCGAAGATGTGCGTACGCTCTTCAAGCTCCGCGTGGAGTCCGCGAAACTGAACTTCGGTTTTTTCGGCGCAAGCCCGTCCGCCTCCCCCGCCGATCTGCATATCGGCAAGCCGCGCAAGCCAAAGGGCTAGCGGAGTTCGCCAATGTCGGCGGCCTGACGGGAAGCCTTATCGCCCGCCGGGCCGCCACCCTGCATGAACTGGATACGGTCTACGGCTACGAGGACGCGCTCGACATGGCGGAGGTGCTGCTGGTGACGGACTATAACGAATGGGCAATGCACAAACAGGAGGACCAACATGGCTACCGTCATTGATTCCCTGTTGATCACCATCGGCGTTGAGCCGTCCGGCGTTCAGCAGGGCATTCAGGCCGTCGATCAGGCGCTCAAAAATATTGACGCGACGGTAAAGCAAACGGCGGGGGCACTCACAGAAGGGCTGAAACCGAACACGGATACCGCGGGCCTGCAAAAGCTCGGCGCCGAGACGCAGCTTGCCGAAGCCGCCCTGCGCGAAGCCGACGCCACCGCCCGGCGCGTCGGCGATTCCATGTCTCGGTCGTTGAAGAAACCCGGCGAGGCCATGCAGGGCACCGCTCGCCTCATCGAATCCGTAAAGGGCTTTCTCGGTGGATTCATCGCGCCGCTCGCCGGGGCCGTCGCCATCGGCGGCATGTTCGGCAATTTCATCTCCCAAGGGACGCAGCTCAGCGCGCTGTCGAGCAAGCTCGGGCGCGACGTCAAGGAGATCGACGCGTGGGGCGCGGCGGTGGAGCAGGCGGGCGGCTCGGCCTCCGCGTTCCAGTCCACGCTGGCCTCATTCGACAAGGGGATGCGGGAGGCCGCCGTGTCCGGCGGGGGCGGCAACCTCGAAATGCTCTACCTGCTCGGCATCCGGGCGACCGACGCACGGGGCAAGCTCCGCAGCCTCACCGACATCCTGCCCGATCTCGCCAAGCGCATCGAAGGCATGAGCAATGCCCGCAGCCGGACTATCCTCGAAAAAATGGGACTCGACGAAGGCACGATCATGCTGCTTCAGAAGGGCGGCAAGGCCGTCGAAGACCTGACGCGGGATATGCGCGACTTCGCGTTCACGAAGCGGGATGCCGATGCCGCCAATGCGTTCAGCGGGGCCATGTCCGGACTGGGGCGGGCGGGGCAGAGCGTCGCCAACGTGTTGTTCCGGGAACTCGTGCCGATTGTCGTGAAATTCTCCGACGGCATGAAAGAGATTTTCCGATTCCTGAAGCAGCATGAGCCGTTCATCCTGTCGTTCTTCGCCGTACTCACGGCGGCGGCAACGAGGTTCCTGCTGGCGTGGGCGGCGAACCCGGTTGTGCTTTCTATCCTCGCCATCATCGCCGTGATCGGCGCGCTGGCGCTCATCATTGATGACTTGATCGGCTATACGCGGGGGAAGAATGCCTTTTTAGCTGATTTTTGGTCACAGTTCGGGACGGGTGAGGAGATAGCCCAAAGGCTGTCGGCGGCGTGGGAGGCGCTGAAGGAGATCGGAAAAGGCGTCTTTGAAGGACTGAAGGACTACGCACGGGACTTTTTCCGGCTGTTCGATTCCGCCGTTGGTTACGTCAAACCGGTCCTCGATCTCATTCTGGGCTTTGGGCGGAAGGGTACGCCGGAGCTGCGGAGCGTCGGTAAAGAAATCGCCAGCATGATCGCCGGGTTTGTAGCGGCGGCAGCCGTCATCAAAATCGTCGGAACCATCGTGAGCATCGTCACTAAGCTGGGTGGCGCGGTTCAGATGGTCATTGGCGTAGTCAAGGCCCTGACGCTGGCGATGATGGCGAACCCCGTCATTGCCATCCTCACGGTTCTTATCGGCCTCACAATCCTGATCGCTATGAATTGGGACACGATCAAGGCGAAGGTCATAGAGTGGGGGCTGACTGCCGCGAAGTGGATCGACGAGGTGAAGGCAAAGGCGGGGCAAATGTGGGAAGACTTCAAGCGATCTATCCCGGCATGGGAAGATGTAAAGGCAAAATTTGCCTCAATCGGAGACAGCCTGAAGAACTACTTCAAAAAGCTGTTCTCGGATCTTTGGGAGAGCCTGCTTTCCGGGATGCCAGACTGGACAAAAAAATTGCTCGGCCTCGACGAAGAGTCCAAAAAGAAAAACCAAGAAGAGGGGTTGGCACAGGCAAACTTGTACAATGCTGGTACGCCCATCGATGTCTCCGACGCCGCGCGTAGACAGAAACGTGAAGACGTTATGGGCCAGATCACGGCACAGTTGCCGCACAACTACGGCGCAAAGCAGCAAGCCGTTTCTCAGGCCCTGTCGCGGACGGAAAACAAGACTTCGCGCACGGACATCAATTCAAGCGTCAACGTCGGCACCGTCAACATCACGGCTCCGGACGGCGACGCGCAGGCGATCTCCGGGGCCTTGCAGGGCGGGCTGAACAACCTCATCCCGTCAATACAGTCGGGCACCATTCGTTAATTCCAAAAGGATAGGAAAAATGGCAGTAGCGGCATCAACTCCCCATTGGGCGCTTATCAGCGACAAAGGCACTACCGTGGCCCCGTTCGACTCCATGCTCAGCATCGACGTGAAGAACGAAAACAAACTCCTCACGTCGCCGGTGGAAGAGTCGGGGTTTGCGAGTTACAATAAGGTTGCAAGCCCGCTTGACATCTATGTCGAACTTGCCGCGTCCGCTTCCGAATCGGGCCACGCTGCGCTGCTGGCGGCGCTCGACAAGCTGGCGTCCGGCACTGAGCTTGTATCGCTTGTTACGCCCGATCAAGAGTATCGGCACTTGAACATCGAGAGCTACACGGTCAAGCGCACGGCGACGGAAGGCGCGACGTTGCTTGTCGCGGAACTGCACCTGCTCGAAGTCCGGCAGGTCAAAGTGCAAGTGTCACAAGCGGCGATACGAAGCCCGAAGCGCCCGACGTCGGCGTCGAAGGTAGATACAGGACAAGTACAGGCGCAGGAAGTGAATGATACAGCGATGTACAGCATGTTTGGCCCGAAGAAGTAGTACTATATGCAAAACATCCCTCTCTCTACTTTTCCCGCACAAACATTTCAAATCGTGCTCGACGACCAGCAATGCCGCATCACGCTCTACCAGCGCGGGCGGCGCATGTATCTTGATCTTGACGTAGGCGATGAAGCGGTATGCCGGGGGGCGATATGTCAGAACCGGGCGTCCATCGTCCAGTCGCCCACGCGGCTGTTCAGCGGCACGCTCCACTTCTGGGACACGCTCGGAGACGATCCGCCGCGATATGATTTACTCGGTACACGGTTCCTGCTGCTGTACGTCACCGCGGATGAAGGGATGCCGGATGCGCTGAAGTTCTAGCGGGCGTATGCGTCAAGATATGCCGCATGTGGGAAGGCAACGGACACCGTGAACAAAGTTCGGAACTTGCTGAACTTTTAAAAGCAGTTGCCTCGTAGGAAGTAGCAATTCCTACGGGGTGCTCAACTTGTAAATCCACACGATTTACGGGGGACGTGTCCCTCAGGGCGGCGGGTGTTACTAGCACTTGCCGCCCATCTGTTTTGAGAACAGCCCTTCACGGGGGTGCGGTCAAGCCCACTCTTCCGGCTTCACAAAAAAGTTGTCTGAAAAAATCTTTTGGAATAAGGTAGTTGGAAAGTGGACCCCAAAACGAAGGGGTTGGCGGGGAAGTTGATGCAACATCCTGAAAACAAAGGAGGGAGTATCAAAAATTTCTGATTGTCCGCCGTGTAGGCGGTTTAGAAGTCTTTTTGTGGTTTGTGTGAACCCGTAGAAACATTGTCCGCCGTGTAGGCGGTTTAGAAGATGCGGCGCGAGGGGATATACCCCCGTCTTTGGTTGTCCGCCGTGTAGGCGGTTTAAGAAAGCCCCCGCTAACGCGGGGGCTTTCTTCATTCTACGACTTCACAGTCTTCGATAACGAGATTCCCCAAAGCGAACCCTGAAACCTTTCCTTTAAAAACAACATGTTGACCCCTCTTGAGCTTCGCGGCGGGGTGCTGGACTTTCGGGGGCTTCTTGCCGTCGAATTTATCTGATAATTGTAGCAGTTTCGAGCGGTTGTCTTCCGGCCCTTTGATGACGCACAAGACGTTCGACATATCCACGATGGGGAAAACAGCCTGATAATCGCCGCTCATATTCTTTTCGATCTTGGCTATCTTGCCCTTGATCGCGATGGTGCGCCCGCCGTATTTCTCATCCCCCGCCGCCTCATTTTCATTGTATGTATTCCAGATTTTAGCTGGGGAGACGGCTGTGTTTGTATAGTATCGATCTTCACAAAATTGAGTGAACTCTTTTTTTGCTTTGCTGATATCATCCGGGCTTTTTATTTTTTTAGGATCACCTTCCTTTATAAAAAGAATTGCCTTCTTGCATTGTTCAAGGAATGCGTCGTTGTCTTTTGCTCCCTCATATACACTAGCTAAAGCCATATTAGCCATAAAGCTTTCTGGTCTCATATCGATGAGTATTTGAGCTTCCGCTAAAGCCTCTTTATTTTTTTTGTCAGCGGAAATAAAAGTATCACTTTTCACAACATGAGCTATAAAAACGACTTCTTCATCGGAAGCATTTTCTTTAATGGCCTTATCTGCCAATGCATGAACTTTTTGGGGAGCCATTTTATTTTCATGCATTTTATTCCATGCATCATTCAGCTCGTCAACGGTCACGGCAAACACGGGCTGTGCGAGGCCAAGGGCCAGCAGGGCAGCCAGCAAAGGAAATTTTTTCATAGTACCCCCCTTAAGCTATAGGTGTTTCTATTTTTATACGAACCAACCTAAAAAACAACTTCCTGTGATTACAGTATGTTGAATGTCTGACCAGAACTTTACATTTCTCCCGTTTTGTGGTGTGGTGTTTCCACGGTGCTTGAAAACACCTTCGCTGGCGGTAGCCAACCCCGAAACGTGGCCTTTTTTGTGCCCTGTCAAGACTTGTATCCTCTCGGCGGTGGTATATCTTACGGACATTGACTCCGGGTGTGGGCTAATACAATACCGATTCATCGGGAATATGCCCGCTGTCCAGCGACAGTTTTCAGCACCCGGAGTTTTGCTATTTTAGCGGCTCCAATGAAAACAATCGCTGGAGGCTCATCATGGGTCAGCTTTCCCTCTCTATCCCCTCGCTACCGTCCTTTCCCCCTCTTTCCTACCTTGGAACTCCGGTTCTCACCACCGAGATGTTGGCACAGGCGTATGGCGTCGCTCCCCATCAAATTCGGCAGAACTTCAAGAACAACCGTGAACGGTTCATCGAAGGGAAGCATTTCTTTTTGCTTTCTGGAAGTGATTTAAAGGAGTTCAAGAACTGTGTAGAAAATTTCTACTCAGTTCAAATTGGCAAGCGCACGGCTTCTGTGACGCTTTATACAGATCGCGGCTGCGCCCGCCATGCCAAGTCTCTGAACACGGATCGCGCATGGGATATGTACGAGCTTTTGGAAGAAACATTCTTTGCAGTTGTCAAAACGGAACAGCCCGCCCCATCCCCCATCTCCAAGCGTACCGACCCCGAGCGCAAGGCACTCACCGCCTCCAGCGTCTCCCGTGACCGCATCGCGGCCCTCGACCGTCTCGAACAGGAGTGGATCGAATTCGCGGGGGAAACCCGCTCCCGGCTCCATCAGTTCGTCAACGAGCTCCTGCGCGTCAAGGAGAGCACTTATCCCGAACTGTTGAACCGGGTATGTTCCCGGCAGAACATCTCGAAGGATCCGCTTCTCGGCATCCTGCAATCCAACTCGTACAACGCCCAGACGTGGATTGACGCGGGAATCTCGGAAATGAGAGCGGCAATCCGTGCCGCGAAGACCGCGAACAGGTTGATGCTAGGGTAATCCTTGGCAACCCTACATGAATCATATAAGATTTTACCAACGGAGGGATTCCCCCATGTTGCTGTTCGATACCGGCAAAAAACTGGAAAAGGCATTTACCGCCGAGCAGTTCGACGCCCTTGTCGAGGTGCTCGAAAAGCGTGAGGATAAGGCCGCAACCAAGGAAGACCTGCGCGAAACCGAGTTGCGCTTGCAGGTTGAACTGGAGAAGGTCCGCGGAGAAACGGAAAAAGTCCGCGCCGAAATGAAGGAAACGGAAGCTCGGTTGACGGTGGAAATCGAGAAGATTCGTGGCGAGACGGAAAAAGTCCGTAGCGAAACGGAAAAAGTCCGTTCCGAACTCAAGACGGATATTGAAAAAGTCCGTGGCGAGGTAAAGGAAACGGAGGCTCGCTTACGGACTGAGATCGAAAAGGTGCGCGGCGAGGTTGAAAAGGTCAAATACGATCTGCTCAAATGGCAGTTCGCCATAGCCTTTGCTCTCGCCGTGATCATGGCCAAGGGCTTCGGCTGGATTGGTTTCTAAAAACGAAAGAATATCATGGAAAAGGGCGGTTCTGCGGAGCCGCCTTTTTTTGTCCGTGCGAACCTTGTTCACGGTGCGCCCAGCCGCCCCGTTTGTGCCATACTCCTGTAAAAGACAGGATTGAGATATGGCGCATAGCACACGCACTTTGCTCCTTGATGACGATTGGGACATCACGCTGACGAAGGCCGGAAACTTGGCCCTTGCCGAGGGCGACTATGGGACGGCGCAGAACGTTGCCAACGAATGCCGCCTGTTCACGCGGGACGCCTTTTTCGCACAAGATGACGGCATCCCGTGGTACGTCGCCCAGATTGGCAAGCCGCTGGCCCGTTCCGTGGCCTCGTCGCGCATGCGCCAAGCGGCTTCCGATGTTGCCGGCGTCGCTTCCGTAGAGTCCGTGACGGTCGAAGACATTGACCCCGTAACCCGGATCATGGCCGGAACCATCAGGCTGACCACGACGGAGGGAACCAGTGTCGCAGTTGACCTTTGATCCCAAACTTGGGCTGGCGGCCCCTGAAACCGAGTCCATACGCGAGGCCGTGCAGTCGGACTGGCAAGACGCGTTCCGGGACGTTGACGTCGATCTGAACGTCGAGCCTTCCACGCCCGCAGGGCAGCTTGTGGACGCGGAAACGGCGGAAATCGAGGCGAAGAACGCCGAGCTGCTGTTTCTCTCCAACATGTTCAATCCGAAAGTGTCCGAGGGGCGGTGGCAGGACGCGCTGGGCTACATCTATTTTCTCACCCGTAAGATCGCGCAGCCCACGGTGGTGGAATGCTCCGTGACCGGGCTTATGGGCACGACCATCCCCTACGGCGCGATGGCTCAGAGCACGGACGGTTACTACCTGCTCAATACCGGGGCCTTCACCATTCCCGAATCCGGCACGGCGACGGGCTATTTCCGGCTTGCCGAGCCGGGGCCCATCCCCATTGCGGCGGGCAGCGTCACGAAAATCGTCACGCTCATCCCCGGATGGTCCTCCATCGTCAACGAATCCGCAGGGGTCGTCGGACGCGACGTGGAGACGCGGGCCGAGTTCGAGTCCCGGCGTTACGCCTCCGTCGCCAAGAACGCCCACGGGACCGCGCCGTCGCTTTACGGTGCTCTTGCGGATCTCGACGGCGTCATCGACTGCCGGGTGCTCGAAAACATCACCAATGTTGAAGTGGTCAAATACGGCGTTACGCTGGAGGGCCATTCCGTCGCCGCGTGCGTCTACGGCGGGGACGACACCGCCATTGCGGAAGTCATTTTCCGGAAGAAGGATGCAGGCTGCGGCACGAGCGGAAACACCGAGGTTACCTACGAGGATCCGGAACGCTCCAACGCCTACGGCGGGCCGCTCTACCACTACAAAATCGTGCGCCCGTCCGTCGAAACGTTCTGGATACAGGTCAATCTCGTCAGCAAGTCCCTCATGGCGGAGACGACGCTGGAGGCCGTCAGACAGGCGGTCATGGACGACTTCCTCGGCAAGTCCGAAGCATCGGGCAACGCCCGCGTGGGGCTGGCGCAGACCGTGTATGCCAGCCGGTTCTATACGTCGGTCATGGCGGTGGAAGGCATCACCTACCTAAAGAACGTCAAAATCCGGCTCGGCGGGTCTCTTGAGACGTGGCTGGACGTGGTGGACATCGACGCCGATGTGGAGCCCACGCTGACGCTCGACAACATCCTCGTCAACGTGACGGAAAGCTGAGGTCGCTATGGGCGCCCCCACATGGCTCAACATGGACGACGTTCCCGATATGCGGGAAGTGGATAACGTCGATTCGCTGGTACCGGATTCGATCCAGTCGCAGTACGCGGCGTCCGGGCGCATCGTCGCGCTGGCGCGGGGATTCCAGGCCCGGATTGACGCCTCCCCGGACATTGACACCTTTTTTGAGAAGTGGGTGAACCTGCCCACCTGCGAGGGCTGCGCACTCGACAACTGGGGGCGCATCGTCGCGATCACCCGCGTCTTGCGGGGGCACGAGTCCGTAACGCCGGGATTCGACGACCAGATCGTCTGGGACGACGCGTATTTCAAGTTCTTGCTCATGTACAAGGCGATGGCGAACATCACCGCCGCCGACGCCGGGCAGATCAACCGCATGATGTCTATGCTGTTTCAGGATGTTACCTATGTCCTCGACATGCAGGACATGACCATCCGCGTCATCTTCGACTACTACCCCACCGACGTGCAGATCACCATGTTTCTAGCCTACGGCCTGCTCAACCGGGGCGGGGGCGTCGGCTACAAATGGTACCGCATCAAGACCGACGAGACGTTCGGATTCGACGATCAGGAACTGCTCCCGTTCAATCAGGGGATTTTCGCCCCCTACCGCCTGACGGAAGGATTTTAACTATGTCCACCTATCCGCTGCATTTCTTTACCCAGCCGTTCTGTGAAGCCGGGGACAAGACCATTCCCACGGACGTCCCTCCCGCCGAAGGCCGCACCAGCCTGCCGCTGGGGTTCCCGCCGGAGACGCAAAAGCCCATCCGCGACGGCGGCATCGCACCGGATCGCTGGGACTTCAACGGCATCCTCTACATGCTCTCCGCGCTGGCATACTGGCAGCAGGCGGGCGGCCAGTGGAAATATGATGCGTCTTTTTCCTACGCACCGCCGTCGTTCTGCTATTATAATGACCAGCTTTGGTATTGTATCAAAGAGAATGGGCCTAAAACGGCGAATGCCGCTGTGGTTCCGGGAACGAATACCGAATACTGGGTCGATCTGCTCTGGTTCATTGCCGGCAAAAAGTACTGTTCACGAACGGGCAACTCCATCAAGCTTACAGGAGATTATATTACCGGAACAGGTACCATTGATGAGGTCGGTGAATGTAGCTTTTCTCCTGTAGTTCATCAGTCAGATACGTTAACAACCCCTAGAACAATTCGGCTTTCAGGGGATGTAACTAGTTCCGTTTCATTTGACGGCTCTAAAAATGTAACTCTGAGCACGACGCTATCAGCTTCTCAGCGGATGGTTCCAGACTGGTCTATGATGAGTGGCCCTAGCGTAGTTACTCCGTCAACCCGCTTTACGTGCCCGTCAAATGGGTACTTCAACGTTCGCGTGGTTACGAACTCGGTGGAGGAAATCGTATACCTGTACATCAACGGCAACATGGTGACGGGCGCGAACGGAATAGGCGACGAAATTGACGAAATCATCCCTTGTGCCGATGGGGATATAGTCTCGTTTTCAGGTAATTGGGATCAGCCTGATCTCAGTCTTACTGCTTATTGGTGGGTTCCGGTAAAATAAAGGTGAGGATATGGCATTTCAATTTGTCCGCACAGGGACCGGCGAGCTGTCCGGCCCTTCCATGATTTACCAGATTGAGCAGGGTTTCGACGACACGGCGGCCTCTGTCGAGGAAGCGCGCAAGACGGCGGAACATGCCGAAGCCACGGCGAATAAGGCGCTGGAGGAGGCCACCGAAGCGACAGCCGTGGCGGATGTGGCCCTGAAGGCGGCGCAGGATGCGCAGGCAAGCGCCGGCGCGGCGCAAAACCGGGCGGACGAGGCGTGGAACGCGGCGACCGACGGGGGCGAATCCGCCGAGGCCGCCATGCAGCGGGCCAATGCCGCCTACGAGTTGGCGGACACGGCGAACACCAACGCCCTGAGCGCGCAATCCAAAGCTGACGCGGCCACCACAGCGGCGGAAGAAGCCACTACGTCGGCGGGCACGGCGGCTGAGGCCGCGACGGAAGCCACGGCAACGGCAAACGAAGCCATCTCCAAAGCGGGGACGGCGGAATTTGCGGCTCATCAGGCGTCTTCGGATGTACAAACGCTCAAGTCCATCATTGACGGATTAGAGAGCGCGGCAGACGAGTTTGAAGCAGACAGCTATACTACGTCTCTTGATAGCTTTGTGAGCACCCTCGTAAAAAAATACATCACTAGAACGATTGCCTCCGCTCTTCCCGACGGCGTATTCGCACCGTTCTGGTTCTACAACTGGTCTACGAATGACCTCACCAAAGTCTTTCAGTTTATCCAAACCAATACGGGTGTTTACGGGCGTATCGGAACTCCATCGGGCATTACCATGCGCGATGGGAAAGATACGTTTTACATCCAGTTCAAAAGCGGGACGTCCACTTCGGCAACGTCCGTAGCCATTTCTTGCGCCGACAATGCGCTGACCGCAGCGGGCCAACATGGATTTACGTGGACAGTGACCTCCACTCCGGCGCGGGGCCTTGTAGGCACGCTGGCGTGGGATGCCACCACACCCGACGGGACGGAAATCACCATCGGCAACCGGGTTGTCGCTACCGTCACCGGCGGCAACGTGGTGGTGAGTGACTCTAGCCCTTCCTCCAGCACAAACGCAACTCTCACACTAACAGGCGGCACAATTGCCGCCGAATCCACCACGCTCGAAATTTCGTTCGTTTGGACTTCGTTAGACGCTTCCGGGTGCACGTGGGATACGTGGAAGGCGATGGGGCTGACAGAGCAGCTCGCCGGGCTAATTCCGAGTACAACGCCCGTGGCCTCTGGCACGCCCGTAGCTGACGGGACAGGGAAGATCGCTGCTGGGTGGCTGCCTGCCGCCGACACGGCGACACCCGGTGCAGTCAAGCCCGATGGAACCACGCTTATTGTCAATGATGATGGCACGCTGAGTGCCGTTGCCCGTTACGTTTAACCCATGGAGATAGTCAATGACGGCCCCCTCTTTTACCGACGACATCAATACGACCTGCACGCTGTGGGTTGCCTATTGTTCCAACCCCGCACGCACGGTTGACGAGTGCGTTGCGAAGACAAACGAAGTCATTGCAGCCGCCAGCCCGTCAGACCGCGAATGGCTCTCGGAATCGCTTGGCAAGCAGATCACGAATGTACATCTCAACCGCGGCGATGATGCGATTGTCCCCGGACTGTTTGCCATCGACAACGGGCTGCTGGCGCTTGGCTGCGTTGAAGCGGCTTTGAACGGGCTGATGCGCGGCGTCGGGGAGATTGACGTTGCCCCGTACCTCTCCGGGTATGCGACAAGATACGGTGAGTGCCGCGATTTTCTCGTGCTGAAGCTGCGCTGGCTGACGCTGTATCCGAATTACACTGACAACATTGCGGAATCCGAGCGCATCATGGCTGTGCTGACCGCCGGGGGCACAGAATGAATCTGCCATTTTGCGCCAGCTGCGCGGCTGCTGCGACCTGCACGCCGGATCACGGCCTGTTTGCCGTCGCAACGGGCAATAAACGGGTACCGCCGGAAGTGTTTTGCCGGGCGCGTCACGCCGAGGCCGGGCTTGATATGGGCGATTTCTACCGAAACGTTCTGGTCAGTTCCGTGGACAACCCCTCATGCCTGTATCCAGTGTATCCGGAATTGCAGGAACAGGTGGCCGTCATCGAATCGGAATGGAAAGCGCGACATGGCCAGAAGCAGGACGACACCACGCCTTTCACGCAGTTGCCGCTGTCTGTGACGTTGCTTCTGACTGAAAAGTGCAATCTGGCCTGTTCCTACTGCTATGAACGCTTCTCCGGGAACGTGAAGCCGCGATCCATGTCGCGCGAAACCATAGACAAAACCCTTGCCCTCTACCTGACCCCGGAAATGCTGGCACTGCATCCACGCATCCAGTGGGATATCATCGGTGGTGAGGTTTTTGCGGAGTTTGACCTGCTCAGGTACGCCGTAGACCGCATCCTCGCCGGGTATAGGGAGCTTAGGGTGTGCACGCGGCGGATAGCTCTCTCGCTGTGCACCAACGGCACCCTGTTTGACGATGAAAAACGGGCGTGGTGCGAAGAAATCAAGGCCCAAATCGGCGTCTTCGACATGGGGCTGTCGCTGGACGGCATCAAAGAATGTCATGACCTGTGCCGCAACGGCAGTTTCGACAGAGTGATGCGGTCTTTTGACTGGTGGCGGGAAACCTTTCCCCAGTGCGCCATCAAGGGCACCATTTCCCCGCCGACGCTCAAGTATCTGTATGAAAACGTCCGTTTTTTTGTGGAAAACCTTGGTTTACCGCGCTTTTACATCAATCCCACGTTCGAGGGGCCGTGGAGCGACGACGACGCGGCCCTGTACGGCGAAGAGCTGATCAAATGCGCCGCGTTTTTCCTTGCGCGTCCGGAATACAATGTTCTGGAAAATTCCAACCTCTTCGCTCCTGTGCACATCAAAATGGGTCCGGTCCCGCGCCGTCAGAACTGGTGCGGATGCGGCACGCACATGCGGGCTGTTGGACCCGACGGTCGCATCTACCCCTGCCAGCGTGCGGCCACGGGGAACATCAGCCCCATCGGCACACTGGAAAAGGGAGAAGAAAGGCCGAAACTGGTGCCGTTCTATCTGTACACGCTGTACAATGACGATACGGACTGCGAACGGTGCGAGGTAGCCGCCTATTGCCCCAGTTGCGCCATGCAGTGGCTGGAAGACACCGGAGATCTGTTTGTGCGTTCAAAAAAACTCTGCACCATGACGCGGGTCCGCCATATGGTTTCCGCGTGGTATTACAGCCAGACGGAGGCGCCGCATGACTGCATGGAGTGACACCGTCGCCCGCGGCGCCCCCATTGCCGCACGGTCCATCGAGGAACTGCGTGCAGCCATCCGGGCGGAAATTGTCGGACGGCGAAAACTTGGAACGTTCACCCCGGTTGATGAAGTCGTTACGCCGGGTATGCCCGTGAAGGCCGCGCACACGCAGGAACTGATCACGCAGCTCGACAAAGTGAGCCCGCAGGGGGTAAGCGTCGCTCCCGGCGAACTGATCCGGGCGGCAACGCTGAACCTGCTCAGGACCAACATCAACACATACGAAGCCGCGCCGCAGTACAAACCGGGCAATTCAGGATGCAACGCGGGCTGCACGGGGCTGTGCAGCAGTTGCACCGGCACCTGCACGGGCGGCTGCACTTCATGCACCTCGTGCTCTGGCTGTTCCGGCTGCGGCTCGGGGTGCGCGAACGGCTGTTCGGGCTGTTCAGGTTGTTCGGGCTGTGGATCGGGGTGTGCGTCGGCTTGCACCGGCGGCTGTAAGACCGGCTGTTCCGGCTGTACCGGTACTTGTAAAGGCTCATGCGTAGGCGGATGCGTGAGCGACTGCACAGGGCACTGCACAAGCGGATGCAGCAATCTTTGCGTAGCCGCCTGCCGTAGCTACGCAACCTAGCCGCTATAGGGGATGATGGAACGCTATCGAACGCGAATATTGTTCACGGTGTGTCCCCGCGTCGCCATGCGGCATTATTGCCGAAATGTTATGGGGGTGCAGGATGAAGAGCTCCCCCTTGGCTCTTTTGGGGTATAGAAAGTTCGGTTCCCTTCGCGTCGTCAGAAGTGAGCAGGGGGCTCAGTGGTTCGTAGCGGAAGGCGTGTGTCGAGGGCTGGATCTCGGCTTGGCGTCTGGAGCGCGTGGTTTGGATGGGGATGAAAAGGATCTGGGTGACGCATGAGGTCACCCACTCCATCCGCCGAGCGGCGTAGGCCGGAGGAGATATGGCGCAGAGCTTCACGAAAAAGACCATTGCCATCACCATCACCGTCTCTGGCGTGCAAAAGCGCATCGAAGGGCTGGCCTGTAAGTGCAAAGTGTCGAAGCTTGGGCTCCCCGACAAGAATAAGGCGTCTGTCTCTATCTGGGGGCTGTCGCTCGACGATATGGCGGCCATGACTACGCTTTCTTATGGCCCCCTGCGGTATGCTTCACACAACGTTATGGTCATCGAAGCCGGAGAGCAGGGCGGGGCGCTGTCGCGGGTCTTTTCCGGCAATATCATGTCCGCTTGGGCCGACTTCAACAGCGCGCCGGACGTGGAGATGAAGTTTGAGGCTATGACGGGCGGCTATGCCGCACTGATCGCCCAAAGCCCGGCTGCATCTTCAGGAACCGCGAAAGCGGCGGAAATGTGCGGGCAGTTCGCCAAGGAGTGCGGACTTTCGTTCGTCAATCAGGGCGTGGACGTGTCGGTTGACAACTCTGTCTATTCCGGTTCGCCGCTCGAAAAAGCGCAGATGGTCGCAAAACAGGTTGGCGCCGATCTTATTATCGACGACGACAAGATGACGCTTCTTCCGCGCGGCGAGACGCTGAAAGGCGGGAGCCTGGTCGTGCTGTCCCCGGAAACGGGGATGATCGGCTATCCCACCTTCACGAACAACGGCATCACCGTGAAATGTTTTTTCAACCCGTCAGCGCAGCGCGGGGGGCAGGTGAAAATCTCCAGCATCGTGCCCAAGGCCAGCGGGATTTGGCGCATCACCAAGGTCGATCACGATCTTTCGGCCTACGACCCCAAGGGTGGCCCTTGGGAAACAACGATAGAGGCGACGCATGGTGCAGGATTCCTCGCGGGAAGTTTATAGCAACGCAACGCTCGACACACCGTCATCTGAGTTCAACATCCTATCGTTCTTGATTGAGAGCGTACTCAACCAGCAGTTGAACACGGCGCTTCCCGTGCGTGTGGACTCATGCACGAAGCCGGGAACGGGTGGCGCGGCGGGGTATGTCTCGGCCACGCCGCTGATCTGTCAGCGGGGATCAGACGGCAGGGCACTCCCTCCGGTGAGCATTCCGAAGCTGCCGTTTTTCCGGCTCCAGTGTGGGACGGCGGCGGTCGTCATCGACCCCCAGCCGGGGGATGTGGGGCTTGCCGTGTTCGCACAGAAAGACTGCTCGACGCTGCAAGCCGGGAAGACGGAGCCCGAAGTCGCCGGGAGCTTCCGCCGTTTTGACATGAGTGACGGCTTTTACATCGGCGGTTTCCTCGGCGTACCACCGGAAACGTTTATCGAGTGCGATCCCGACACCAAGTCCGTTACCGTTACCGGCCCCCTGACGGTGACCGTCAATGCCGACGAGAAAATCACGCTTGACGCCCCGCTGGTCGAAGTCACCGGGCGCATCGTCCAGACAGGCGAACGCGCGGAAAGCGGCGGATCGTCCTTCACCGGCGGCTTTACGAATACCGGAGGCCGCATCACGTCCAACGGCATCGTACTTGAAGAACATACGCACACTGGCGTGGAGGCGGGGCACGACAGCACAGGCGAGCCCCAGTAAGGACACAAAAAAATCCCC
>OIEV01000424.1_pt1 | contig 32564 bp, 20 predicted proteins | sample 1581881 | NCBI WGS metagenome assembly OIEV01 (sample SAMN03279760, study PRJEB24777) | human gut metagenome | isolation source: fecal sample PR121 from 1 month old male Malay infant, vaginally delivered... | place: Singapore | collected 2005-09-16 | reverse complement strand
CGGTCTCGCCGCCCCCGCCCTGCGCCCCCCCGCCCCGCGCCCCGCGCACAGGGCGGCCCCCCCCCCCTCCCGCCGCCCCCCCCGCACGCCCCCCCCCCCCCCCCCCCACCCTCAGGCCCCCCCCCGCCCGCGCCGCTTGGCCGCCCGCCCCGGGCACCGGCGGCCCCGCCGGCACGACCGGCCAGTCCCGCGCCGTCGAGGCGATCGCCGCCGAGGTCTCCTCGCCGGTCTCCGGCGGCCTGTCCTACAGCGCCCACGTCTCGGGCGTCGGCTGGCAGGACGAGGTCTCGGGCGGCGCCGTGGCCGGCACGACCGGCCAGGGCAGGGCGGTCGAGTGCGTGAAGATGCGCCTGACCGGCGACCTCTCCGAGTACTACGACGTGTGGTACCGCGCCTACGTGCAGGACTACGGCTGGCTCGGCTGGGCCAGCGACGGGGCCCGCGCCGGCACGACCGGCATCGGCTACCGCGTCGAGGCGCTCCAGGTCCGCATCCTCGCGAAGGGCTCGGCGGCCCCGGGCCCGACGGACGGCGCGTACAGGGACCGCCCATTGCATCCGAATTCGGTTGTCCTCAACGTTCCTTGTACAATGCAGAACCCTGAGCTTCCGACTGGCTGCGAGTCCGTTGCATTGACCAATGCGCTTAACTATTACGGATTTGGTTTGGGTAAAACCGTCATTGCAGACGCGTATATGCCTAAGAGCAGTTGGGATTTTGTTACGGCGTTTTGGGGCAATCCTCATAGCGCTTCGAATGGAAACTGCATATCTGCTCCCGGACTGACCAACACCGCTAATTCTTTCTTGATTAGTAGTGGCAGTAGTTTGCGAGCCTACGATGTGACTGGTACTGGTTTCTATGACCTTTATTCGTACTTGGAAGCCGGGCATCCCGTTATTATTTGGTCGACGATAGGTATGCAAAACCTGGGAAGTTGCTATGCGACTCAGGCTTACGGTGGAAGGGTTTATCGAACCTATACCAACTCTCACACCGTTGTTTTAAGAGGCTTTAATCGCTCCCTAGGTACCGTTTACATTGCCGATTCACTCGCTGGCTATGTCTCTAACTCAGCTCAGCGCATTGCTTCGCTATACTCGCAACGAGGAGCTCAGGCGGTCGTCATTAAATAGACGCCGTTGAAGTCGAAGGAAGGTGGAATCGTGAAGCGTCTCTTAGATGTGTCCGTTTCTATACTTGTGGTTATCGCGTTGTTCATGAGTCAATCATGGGCCGTGACTGCTGCATATGCCGATTATTCAATTGACGGATCTGATGATTCAAACAGCTTTCATCTTGAAGGCTCTACTTCCAATCAAGTTGAGCCTATCTCTGAGGGGCAAGAATCGGATGCTGGCTCCGTAGATAGCGAGCCTCAAGACGCGCAGCAGGTCTTATCGGGGGAGACTAACGAAGCCGCTGCCGCTGATTCTGCCTCCAACGATCAGCTCACCGTCAAAAACGTTAGTGTTTCTGCCCATGTGCAGAATATTGGCTGGATGGATCCGGTTGGTTCGGGTAAGGTTGCCGGAACCACGGGTAGGGGCTTGAATCTTGAGGCACTAAAAATCTCACTTGAAGTGGATGGAGCCACCTCTCAAGAACAGATTGCAAATGCCGTATCCGTCGAGGCCCACGTCTCGAACGTCGGCTGGCAGGCCGCCGTCGACAACGGCGGCACCGCCGGCACGACCGGCCAGTCCCGCGCCGTCGAGGCCCTGAGGGTCAGGCTGTCCGGGGAGCTGTCCGCCCGCTACACCGTCTGGTACCGCGTCCACTCCGCGGAGTTCGGCTGGCTGGGCTGGGCGTGCGACGGCGCCGACGCCGGCTCGGCGGGCTACGGCCGCGCCGTCCAGGCCGTCCAGGTCGCGGTCCTGCCCAAGGGCGACCCCGCCCCGGGCGACGTTACCTGTCCTTTTAAGAACCGTAGCGATGATCCCGCTTCGATTTCCGTTCGCTCGCATACATCGAATATTGGCTGGATGTCTCCCGTAGATGGCGGATCTGTTGCTGGGACAACTGGTAGGGGCCTTCCCATGGAGGCTCTTGAAGCCCAGCTTGGCTGGTATGGTCACTCGGGTTCTATTGAGCTTCGTGGTCATGTCTCGAATGTTGGCTGGCAGCAGTGGTCTAAGGGGCACTGCGGTACGACTGGAAAGTCTCAGCGCCTCGAGGCCGTCCAGATTCGCTTGACCGGCGAGGCGGCAGATAAATATGACATTTGGTATTGCGCTCATGTGTCAGGCATAGGCTGGCTCGATTGGGCCTGTAATGGTGCTGCCGCTGGTTCTGCCGGTAAGGGCAGGGCTATTGAAGCGGTCAAAGTGGTTCTCGTGGAGAAAGGCGGAGCGGCGCCCGGCTCTTCGGCCAAGGCCTTCATTGGCGATCAAGATGCTGTTACGGTTTCCGGATCGGCCGTTTCTGGGGAGAGTCTTGGATCCTCTTCTGGTAAAAAGGCCACGATTGGAGACAAGGGCGCTAAGCTGATCAGCTCTATTGCCTTAAGCGTTACTGGCCAAACTGATGATGGATCGATTTCCTATGCTGTTATGGATGCATATTCAGGCTGGGGCGCTTCTTCATCGGATGGTGGCGCTGCCAAGGCTGTATCCGGCGCCCCCATAAAAGCGATAAAAATGTCGTTGAGCGGTCAACTCGCTGCCAATTATGACATCTGGTATCGAGTATGCGATTCCGGTAATGGCTGGACTGGCTGGGCATCAAATGGTCAGGCATGTGGCGTTTCTGGTGGTTCTTCCGGTTTGTGCGGCATCGATGTTGCACTTGTAAATAAAGGTCAGTCTTCGCCTGGCTCCTCTGCCAATGCATTTATCGAAACGCCTGGAATCGGTCTTGTATCTCAGGCGCACGTTGCTTCTGCGGGCTGGCTGGCTCCCGTTGGTAACGGTGAAACCGCTGGTCAGACGGGTATGTCTCGTTCCCTGCAAGCGCTGTATGTTGCGACGCAAGGCATCGATGCCTCAGTTGAAGTGTCGGTACATGTTGCGAATATCGGCTGGCAGCCATACGTCTCGGGTGCTTCCTATGCTGGCACTGTTGGCAAGGGCCTCGCAATTCAGGCGGTTAAATTAAGGCTGACCGGGAACGACGCTTCAAAATACGATATTTACTACCGTATTCATGCTGCAGACTATGGTTGGCTTGGTTGGGCTAAAAATGAAGCTGCGGCTGGCACCGTCGGACTGTCTAAGCAGGCCGAAGCAATTCAAATTAAGTTGGTTGCCAAGGGTTCGTCCGACGCTCCCGTTCAAGACCATGATGCGTTGATTCAACTTCCCGGGCTATCTGCTAAGGCAAATTGCTCCGGTCTTGGCTGGCAAGCGCCTGTTGGCAATGGCAGTGTCGCTGGAACGGTTGGACAGAACCGTGCCATGGAGGCCATGCAACTGTCGCTTTCCGATAGCTCCATGAGTGGCGGCATATCGTATTCTGCCCATGTATCCAATATCGGTTGGCAGTCTGCTGTTTCAGATGGGGCTACATCGGGAACTGTTGGCCAAGGACAGCAAATCCAGGCTGTGAAGATTAACTTGACTGGCGATGTTTCTGATTACTTTGATGTCTGGTATCGCGTCCATGTGTCAAATTATGGTTGGCTTGGCTGGACCAAAAATGGATCATCGGCGGGCACCACGAAGCTTGGCATTCCTGTTCAGGCCTTACAGGTAAAGATTGTCCCTAAGGGCGCTTCCGCACCAGGCTCTACGTCTGATTCGTATTTTGAGACCTATCGATATATGGGATATCAGACCCCCGGCTCTTATCCAAAGGTTAGTTGCAATAGCGTACAGCTTCCTTCGTATTGCACCGGTTACTTCACGTATGTCACGCCTTCTCGAATTCCTTATAACGCTTCGCGACAGGATTGCATCAACGCCTTTATCCAGCGTGCACGTGAATATATCGGAACGCGTTATATCGAGCCTTGGTCTTCTTGGCCGGGGGATGCGGTTGATTGTTCGGGATTAGTGCTGCAATGTTTGTATGCGACTGGTATGGATATGGGTTGGTATAACCCCTATAACCATCGTTGGCTGCCTGAGCAGACGTATAACTCTATGAACTGGTATCGCAACAACACGTTTATGCCGGTTAGCACCTCTGCCATGCAGAGGGGAGATGTGGTCTACTACCAGGGTCATATTGGAATCTATATCGGTAACGGTCGAATTATCGATTCGTGGCCGGGAATTGGAGTTACCGAACGTTCGGTTAGCGCTCCCGGTCGTGTGATCGGTGCCGCAAGACCTTTTGCATAGAGCCTATTGAGGCGCTCCGTAATAGGAGCGCCTCTTTTTGTGTCGGGGGCATTGCTTTTCCAAGCTCAAAATGTGTTCTATGAAGTGCGGTAATATAACCATTGAATTTTGTTGCTGTATTCAGCTGTTATCTTGGGGGATATACATGAAACGTCTAAAAGCGTATGCGGTTTTGGCTTGCGCGCTAGTAATGATTTGGTCGCAAGTCGCTCAGCCTTACTGTGCATATGCGCTGTTAGCTGAATCTGGCACTATCTCGCAATCGACATCTCAAGCGTCTGAAGAGCGCGGATCCCAAGATGAAAATTCCCAGGGAACACAGGTTGATGCTTCGGATTCCCAAGGTCAAACCGAATGGTACGGCGACGATGCAAACGTTGCTCGTCCTGACGAGGATTCAGACTTTATTTCCGACGATCAGGCCGGGGTTGGTGCTGATGAGCCGGGCACTGATGATTCTGATGGTGAGGCTTCGGGCGATGTTTCCATCGAGACAGATTCCTCTGAATCCGACTCCCTAGAGCCTAACTCTTGGCGTTATGAAAACGGTGTCCTCGTCAATGCGGACAGCGACGACATCGATGCGCAGTCTTTGTCTGACGATGCTTTGCCAAATGGTGCCGTTGCGCGTGGTATCGATGTCAGCAATCATCAAGGGACTGTCGACTGGAATAAGGTTAAGGCCGCTGGGATTGATTTTGCCATTCTCAAGGTTGGACCTGTTTACGGAAAACCTGACGATTCTTTTGAGAGGAATGCTGCTGAATGTGAGCGCCTCGGTATTCCTTATGGTGTGTATTACTACTCCTACGCCCGTTCTGTAGAGGATGCCAATAAAGAGGCTGACAGGACACTTGCTTGGCTCGGTGGCCATCATCCGTCGCTTCCCGTTTATTACGATCTCGAGGATAACTATATCTTGCAGGATCCGAATTTCAGCAAAGATAAGCTCGCTCAGATTGCGCAGACTTTTTGCAACCGTATGGAGGCCGTTGGCTTTAAGTCGGGTATCTATGCGAACCTTAACTGGCTCAACAACTACTTGGATAGTCCGTCTCTGAGCGGTTATGACCATTGGGTTGCTCAATATAATTGGCGTTGCGATTATGTTGGCAGCTACAGTTTCTGGCAGTATTCAAGCAGCGGCAATGTCCCGGGCGTTAACGGGCGCTGTGACATGAACTACTGCTTCAACGGTTTTCTTCTGAACGTAGATGACAGCAAGATGCATATTCAGTATGAGGCGCATGTCTCGAATATTGGCTGGATGAGCAGTAAACGCGACGGGTCTTCGGCTGGCACAACGGGGCAGTCTAAATCAGTGGAGGATCTTAAGGTCAGCATCCTGAATCCCGTTGAAGATGGCTCTGTACAAATTAACGCCAATGTAAGTGGCATCGGCTGGCAGGGCTGGGACACCCCCTCGGCCTCCGAGGGCGGAACCACCGGCCAGGGCCGCGCCGTCGAGGCCGTGCGCCTGAGGCTCACGGGCTCCCTGGCGAAGGACTACGACGTCTACTACCGCGTCCACGCCTCCAACATCGGCTGGATGGCCTGGGCCAAGGACGGCGAGGAGGCCGGCACCACGGGCTTCGGCAGGAGCGTTGAGGCCGTCCAGATCAGGCTCGTCAAGAAGGGCGACGCCGCCCCCTCGTCCGACGGCGCCAACGTCGACTACGCCTTCAAGAAGAAGCCCATGTCCCTGACCTACCGCGCCCACGTCTCCAACGTGGGCTGGCAGGGGGCCGTGTCCGACGGTGCGACCGCCGGCACCACCGGCCGCGGCCTCGCCCTCGAGGACCTCAAGCTCTCGCTCGACAGCTCCGACTACTCGGACGGCTCTTCAGTCCAGATCGACGCCCACGTCTCGGGCATCGGCTGGCAGGGCTGGGACACCCCCTCGGCCTCCGAGGGCGGCACCACCGGCCAGGGGCGCGCCGTCGAGGCCGTGCGCCTGAGGCTCACGGGCTCCCTCGCGAAGGACTACGACGTCTACTACCGCGTCCACGCCTCCAACATCGGCTGGATGGCCTGGGCCAAGGACGGCGGGGAGGCCGGCACCACGGGTATGTCCTGTTCCCTCGAGGCTGTTCAGATTAAGCTCATTAAGAAGGGTGCTTCCCATCCTGATACGTCGGGATATTCCCATCTTGAAATACCTACGGTAACGTATTCCTCTCAGGTTAAAGGTGCTTGGCAGAATTCTGTCTCGACCGGAGAAATGTCCGGTACAACTGGTCAGGGAATTCCCATCACCGGGTTTTCGGCTAAAACTTGTTCATCTGTTGCCGGCGGGATCAATTATCAACTGCATCTTTCGAATGTAGGTTGGACTTCTGGTAAGTCAAACGGGGATCAACTGTCGTCTGCTACTGAGTCCAATTCGGTTGAAGCAATTAAAGTCTCCCTGTCAGGTGACTTGGCAACTTATTTCGATGTCTGGTATAGGGTCCATGTCGATAACGTCGGCTGGCTTGGTTGGACTAGAAATGGTGCAGTTGCCGGTAGCACTGGTTATGGAACGCATGTCCAAGCTGTCCAAGTTCGCCTTACAAGGAAGGGTGCCAATGCCCCCGGAAGCACCTTTTCGCCGTGTTTGCTTGGGCAACCTTCCGCGTTTGCAAATCCCATGCAGAAGAAGATTGTAGATCTTGCCCGACAGGTACCGTCTCCTGGTCCGGGATTGTGCTCCGAGTGGATTGCAGATATCTACGAGCGTGCCGGATTTAGGAACGTCCATACGGATGCCTGCGATTACTACTGGGATTATTGTAAATACACCGATTATTCTCAGCTGAAAGTCGGAATGGTCATTGCCGTTCCTTCGCATACGCATACACGCATGGGCAGCATTTACGGTCACGTTTGTCTTTATATCGGCAATAATCAGGTAATGGATAACGTCGGTCAGATTAGGACACTCGATATGGCGTACTGGTTGGATTATTATTCCACCTCATACAAGCCAAAATGGGGCTGGTATGACAACGTGCCGCTTGCATAGCAGATCGCAATTCGTGTCTTCACACAGGTTCTAGCAGGTGCTCTGATTTAAACGAACGGGTCGTTTTGCAACGGTCCGTTCGTTTCTATTTAAGTGCCATTCACGTTTTCGGTATTTAAGCAATTGCCGAAACGGTAAATAATGATGCTAAAGATGGTCGAGTGATGGGGGAGTCGAATGAAAAAGACGCAACGGTTGTTAGTAATGGCAATGATGCCATTACTAATCCTCCAATGTCTTATGACGCCTCTTTCTGTCTGGGCTGATACTTTACAGGTGCAGCCGGAGGCTACTGATTATTCCGACGGTGCTGCCAGCAGCTCGAAAGACGAGGGCCCCGTCTTAAATAACGAACAACATGGGGCTGAAGTCGAGCAGCCGACTGTGGCAGACGATGATTCTTCCTCATCCGTTTCTAGCGAGTTTACCTCCAATGCAACTGATTCGGCGAAACCCGAAAATGATGTATCCACTGCATTCGGCTCTGTTTCATACCAGACTCATGTGCAGGATATTGGCTGGCAAGCTCCCGTTTCAAATGGAATGACGGCCGGCACTACAGGTCGCGCAAAGCGCGTCGAAGCCCTCAAGATCAATCTGCTTTCACAGGATGGCAGCCCTTTGGGGAACGACAGCATTTCGGTCCAATCGCACATTTCCGGGATCGGATGGGAGTCTCAGCCGGTGGGCAACGGGCAGACTTCTGGAACAGTTGGACAGTCGCGAGCCATCGAGGCAATCAAGCTATCTTTGTCGGGCGGTCTTTCTGATTCGTATGACATTTGGTATCGCGTTCATTCTGCAAATGTTGGTTGGCTTGGCTGGACCTCAAATGGCGAACCTGCTGGAACACAGGGCTATGCTTACAAGATCGAAGCTATTCAGATTAAGGTGCTTCCAAAAAATGCTCAAGATGCGCCAGCGCGTGGCGATGCCTTTAGGGATCATTCTCAGGAACCGCCTACCGTTTCCTATCGATCTCATGTCTCCAATGTTGGATGGATGGGTGCTGTTGCGGACGGAAAGACATCGGGGGTCATTGACTCGAGAAATGCAATCGAGGCACTATCGCTTGGTGTTAATTGGTATGGTCACGGAGGCTTTATTTCCTCTCGCGCGCACGTCTCTGGCATTGGTTGGCAAGACTGGTCTTCAGGCGTCATTGGCACGACGGGACAGTCTCGATCCATTGAGGCCGTCCAGTTTAAGCTGAACGGCGAGCTATCTGCTGCATATGACATTTGGTACCGTGTCTTTGCTTGCAATTTGGGTGGATGGCTGGGCTGGACATCGAATGGGTCCCCTGCGGGTTCTGCGGCGATGGACGCCGCCATCCAGGGGGTTCAGATTCTGTTGGTCGAAAAGGGCAGCTCTACCCCTGGCGATACAGCGAATCATTTTATTGGAGCTACGGATATTCTGAGCGGCAGCTCGCTCGGCCTTAACGGGAAAAAGTCTGGGCTCCGCACAAGGCAAATCGATCTTGTTGGGTTCCGAGAGCGGCTCTGAACCTTTAACTTCGCTTTCTATTTCATTTGATAATCAAGAGACTTTAGGTTCAATCGGTTATTCAGGTTGCTATGAATTTGGTGGATGGGGTGATGTTGTTTCAGACGGCGTTGCGCTTAACTCTAAAAACAATGGGCGTGTTTTAAAGGCTGTGAGATTGACTCTTGCTGGTGATTTGTCAAATGCCTATGACGTTTGGTATCGCTGCTTTGACTCCAAAAAAGGTTGGCTTGGCTGGACTTGCAATGGTGCGGATGCGGGGGCAACAATATCGGGTTCATTCCTTACGGCTGTCGAAGTGCGAATTGTCAGCAAAGGGAGCAGTGCGCCCGGTGTAACGGATGGTGCATTTGTTTCCAATACTTCCGCTGATCACCCTCATGTTGTCTATCAGGCACATTCCGCTAATCGTGGGTGGTCTCCATCTGTTTTAGATGGGCAGGTAACCGGCACAACTGGACAATCGCTTTCTCTTCAAGCTTTGAATGTGTCGTTGTCCGGTGTGGATGACGATTCTCAAATTGAGGCAAGAGCACATGTTGCCAATATTGGTTGGCAGGAATGGCGATCTGCCGGTTATGTTGGGACCGTTGGACAAGGATTGGCCATTCAGGCTCTTGAGCTGCGCTTAAATGGTTCCCTCGCGAATCAGTACGACATTTACTATCGAGTTCATTCGGCGGGCTATGGTTGGTTGGGGTGGGCCAAAAACGGCGATTCCGCTGGAACTACCGGGCTTAATATCCAGATAGAAGCTGTCCAAATTAAGCTTGTGGCGAAGGGCGGGGATCCTGGTGCGTCGTCTGTGCCCGCATTTATCTCGGTACCAGCCCTAACGCTCCAGGCGCATGTTTCCACGCTTGGTTGGATGAATCCCGTTGGCAACGGCGGTGTTGTGGGTACGACTGGTAGATCACTTGCGATTGAGGCTCTGAAGCTAAATGTCTCCAGTAGCGCATCGGGCGGTATAGAGTACTCCGCCCATGTGCAGGATGTTGGTTGGCAAAGCTGGGCTTCCAACGGGGATATCGCTGGAACAGTAGGCCGCGCAAAGCGTATCGAGGCAATTAAGATTAGGCTGACCGGTGACTTATCGAACTACTTTGATGTCTGGTATCGGGCATATTGCCAAGACTTTGGGTGGCTCGATTGGACCTCAAATGGGAGGCCTTCGGGTACGTCTAGGATAGGCTGCAGAGTCGAGTCCGTTCAAGTGAAGATTGTTCCCAAGGGCACTGGTGCTCCCGGTTCTACTGCGCGTCCGTTTACTGACCAGCCCTTGTTGCCGGCAGATATGATGACTATGCTTAATCGAGCTAATAGATATTCGAGCAGCACAAGCTGGCTCATTATGGTTGACAGGCAAGCATGCCGCCTTGGCGTTTTTCGTGGACAGCGCGGGTCGTGGAGTTACGCTCAATACTGGACTTGCTCTACCGGCGCCCCTAGTACTCCAACGCCTACGGGTGAGTATACCGTCACCGGCAAGGGTTACTCATTTGGACATGGGTATACCTGCTACTACTACACGCAGTTTTACGGTGACTATCTGTTCCATTCAATACCGTACTACCAGGGAACTTTTAATCCCATGGACAGCCGAATGGGAATGCATATTTCACAAGGCTGCGTGCGTTTGCCCATCGATCGCGCTAAATGGATTTGGGATAACGTGCCCCTTGCTACCAAGGTGGTAATCTACTAACATTCCCGTAAACGGTGAGAGCTTGTTGGAGGGCCCTTTCCTGTTGCCGTAGTCTTGGCAACAGGAAAGGGCCCTTGCCTTTGGATGGGGCTCCTTTTTCTTCGTTCACCTAATTGGTGGCAATAATGAAGCCTACTCCCGATAGTATGGTTATTGACGACTGTCTATCTAGGAGGCGATTCTCTTGAAAAGGCAATTTAGAGCTTTCGTTGTTCTGATTTCCTGCTTCATGTCGATGCTGCTTTTGAGCCCTTTGGCTTGTTGGGCAGATCAATATGTTGGTTCCAACGAATATGAATCCGTTCCAGAGACCCAATCCGACTCCTCGGATCAAACTGCTGCTGTAGCCGATGAAACAGCGCCTTCGATTGATACTGTCGTGGAGCCCAAAGAGGCGGCCCCGGATGTCAGCTATAAATCTCACATTTCAGGCATTGGCTGGGAGTCGACGTTTGCATCGAATGGCTCGATCTCTGGCACAACGGGCCAGTCTCGTAGGCTTGAGGCGCTCAGGGTTTCCCTTTCTAATTCAGAAGATCTTGGTATCGAATACCGCTCTCATGTTCAAAATGAAGGCTGGCATGATTGGGTTTCTAATGGAGCTGTCTCCGGCACGACGGGAAAGGGCCTTCAGATTGAAGCCGTCGAGCTCAAGCTGACGGGCAACAGGGCGGCTTCTTATGACCTGTATTATCGCGTTCATGCTTCTTATTTCGGCTGGCTTGGATGGAGCTCAAATGGGTCGACTGCGGGAACCACCGGTTGGTCTTATGCCGTTGAAGCAATACAGATCGTCATTGTAAAAAAGGGTGACGCGGCGCCCGGCGATACCGCTGGTGCCTATGTCCCGTATGTCTATAATTGCTCTCTTTCTCAGGTTGGGGAGACGACTAAAGTAACCCTGAATATTCCGCAGATCGAGGATATAAAACGACTCGGGATCGCTGATTCGATAAAGGTGGCAGGCTCCATGTCGTATGGAGGGAGGGTCACCCGTTCCGTCTCAAGCACGATTGCACTCGGAGATCTGGGCTCTAGCTCCAGTGAAATTGAATTTAGCGATTATGGTCCGTTTGACGTTACGTTGCAGTATTTGAAGAACGGAAACATCGTTCAAGAGGACCATCAGTCAATTGGCATTTTTGCGAGTGAGTACAACCTTGCCCCTTTGAGTGCTTCTTTCCCCGTTGTTCTCTATTCGCTATCTTTCTGGGATATCAGTACCTCTTCTGCTGGAACGACCGTTCCGTCAATTGTAATGCTCGATCGTCCAAGTGCCTATAACTGGAACTCGCTTCCATCCGGGATGTACGGTCTTCCGTATCTGACTCATGAGGAGAATGCTTCTAGTTCGAGCTATCAGGCGTTCGCGGATTATGTCGCTGCTCTCTACAAGATCAATCCCAAGGCAAAGTTCAATCTGTATATCAATGACATCACCTGTTCGTTGATCCATAGGATGATTTACGCCAACAAGATTCCCGCAGGCCAATACTCCATTCGGCTGTTGTCCGATGGATCCGCCACGTATGTCTTTACCAACGAAGCCTTTGACGTTAAGGATCCAGATTCTAAGCAAGAGGAGCTGATTACTTTATGGAACGCCGCCAAGAATAAGGAATACGAAACCGGTGAGGTCTCAAAGTCGTATAGCGATTATCACGATCACTGGGATTCTATGTATGCCGTGCTGAGTATTGAGCCTGGCACTCAGTGGTGGATGACTCGAACGAATCTGTTTACGAGTGGTGACGATAATGCCTTTGCGAATAAGATCGCGTCCGATCCCGGCGTTAAGAAGGTGAATGTTTCGGGCATGCTTACGAGCCTGCAGAATAGGGGAGAGGATACAGTCCAAGCGTTTAAGGCGCTGTACAACTTTAACGATGGCTATTTTGATGCGGCGACTCAGCAGGGCAAAAAGGTAATGATGCTGCTTGGAACGTACGTTTCTTACGAGCAGAATTTTGACGACTATGCCAACTTGACCGAAGTTATCTATGGCGATGACTATTTGTATTATTACAAGGGGCATCCAAACACACCGACGGGTATGTATCCCCAAAAGCAGGAACAGCTTGACCGTCTTGGCATTACCGATGTCGATTCTTCCGTCGCTGCAGAGCTGATCCTCTTCTTTAATCCGGAGATCGGTCTGTCTGGTTATGGGTCTAGTACGTATAACTCGGCCAGTGCCGATGCTGCTGGTGGACTTTGGAATTCCACAAAGGCCGAGGCCTTGAAGCCGGGTGCCGTCATCGATTATTCGATTATGGATTGGTTTGCTTCTCCGATTACTGAAGACACGGATGCTGCTATCAGATCCCTTTGCAAACAGGGAGACTCTTGCTATCTCGTAGAGTTTTCGGATTCCATACTTGCTTCGGCAAATTACGACTTTGCTATCTATTCGCACAATAGCGGTGCTCTGACTTATTTCAAGAAGGGCGAGTCGGGCTACGATGTTATTAAGGTGTCACGAGGCCCTCTTGACGTCTTGGCAACTTCGCATGTTTCAAATGACGGCTGGCAATCGGCCTCCAAGGGTGGAAATGCTTCCGGTACCGTTGGGCAGTCAAAAGCTGTCGAGGCCATTACTCTCAATCTGCAGAATGCTCCCTACGATGGTGCATTGGAGTACAGTGCGCATGTTTCCGATTATGGCTGGCAGGATTATGTGAAAGAGGGGGAAGTTTCTGGCACTACGGGCCAGAGCAAGTCCGTCCAGGCTATTCAGATTCGCCTGACTGGTGAGATGGCCAATCGCTATGACGTTTATTATCGAGCTCACGTTCAGGATAAGGGATGGCTCGGTTGGGCCTGCAATGATCAAGTTGCCGGAACGACCGGTTTCGGATTGAGGCTTGAGGCATATCAGGTCGTTTTGGTCGAAAAGGGTTCGCCCGCTCCTGGGGATACGAGTCAGCCCTCTATTCAGAGAGCCTTTTCAATCAAGGCACATGTTTCAAACCTTGGTTGGCAGTCGCCTGTTTACGAAGGCATGACCGTTGGCACAACTGGCCGAAATCTTGCTGTTGAGGCGTTGACGATTAGCAAGCCTGACCTAGGGTATTCTGGCGGCATCGAGTATCGAGCTCACGTTCAGAATATCGGCTGGCAAAAGTGGGTCAAAAATGGAAAGGTTGCCGGTACTACGGGGAAGTCTCTTGCTGTTGAGGCTGTTGAAATAAAACTGACGGGAGATCTTGCCAAGCATTATGACGTTGTCTATAGGGCGCATGTACAAAGCAAAGGTTGGCTAGACTGGGTTAAATCGGGCGAGTGTGCCGGTACAACTGGTGAGGCTCTGCATCTAGAAGCGCTTGAGGTTAGGCTGGTTGAGAAAAGCTAAATATAGATCCAATTTGCCTATATACCAACGCTAATGAAGTGGGGGTGAATTGATGGGGTTGTAGTCCCCTCAATTCACCCTCCTTAGTTGCAAGTTATTTGAAAGAGACAAACCGTGCTAGACTTTATCCTTTGTGTAAGGATTTCGTTTCGGCCTCTTTCATTAAGTCGTCATCATTCATTTCTATTGGGTGAATTAAGGTGAAGTTTGGTAATCATGAATTTGCTTTATACGGTTGATAACAATTTTGTCCCACAGTTGGCCGCCAATATTTGCTCGGTTGTTTCAAATCATTCCGGTATTCAAGACATTACTTTTCATGTCTTCTCTAATGGCATTACAGAGGATAACCAGCGTTTGCTCCAGGAGATGGTGACCGAATACAACCAAAACCTTGTATTTTATGATATTTCGAACTTCAAAGATGCTCTCGGGTTTGATTTTGATACATCGGGATGGAATGAAATAGTTCTTGCTAGGCTTTTGATGGCACATTTTCTACCTAATGAGATCGAAAGAGTTATTTACCTCGATGGCGATACGATTGTTCTTGGGGATATTGCTCTTCTTTGGAATCAAGATCTTAAGGGTTGCGTGGTTGGAATGGTTCCCGAGCCAACGGTCGGCCCATCTCGACTTAATGATTTAGACTTAAATGGCTGTCTGTACCACAATGCTGGCGTGTTGCTCGTTGATTTAAAGCAATGGAGATCAACTTGTTGCGAAGATCAATTATTGGATTATTGCGAGCGCCGCTCAGGACGCTTGTTTGCGAATGATCAAGATGCTCTAAATGCAGTACTTAAAGATAAGATTTGCAGTTTATCCCCTGCGTTCAATTATTCCAATATCTTTGACTACTATCCGTTTATATTCTTAAACTCGTTAATGCCGGGCTTTTCGGATGAAAACAGTTTTAATACCGCAAGATCGAAGCCCATCGTTGTCCATTATCTCGGCGAAGAGAGGCCATGGCGGCGGGGGAATACTCATCGCTTCAATAATGAGTATCACTTTTATTTATCAGAAACGTTCTGGAAGGACGCGAAAGATGAAGATGGTTGGGGCGCTTATTTTCTTGCTTGGCGGACTTTTAATTTCCTAACCAGGCCTTTTCCTCAGCTTCGTTATAAAGTGATCAGCGGGTTGATTCCCGCATTTCTTAAATATCGTGCCTCGCAAAGAAATAAATAGGATTATGGATAAAATCAAAGACAAGTCTGTTTGCATTGTTTTACCCACATATAACGGCGGAAAGTATTTGGCCAAACAGCTTGATAGTATCTTGGAGCAAACTTGGCCTAATTGCTCCGTCTATATTCGTGATGATGGTTCAACGGATGAAACTGTTGAAATTGCACAATGGTACTGTCGGTCAAACTCCAGCATTCATTTAATTCAAGATTCAATCGGTAATCTTGGGTGCCCAAATAGTTTTTATGAAATTATCAAACGGGTTCCCGAATATGACTACTATGCATTTGCCGATCAGGATGATATTTGGAAGACCGATAAAATTGAACGGGCAGTCAGGGCAATTGAAAATAGTGGAGACAAGGTGCCGACTGTCTACTTTTCTTCCTTTTCATATGTAAACGAAGATGGCGAGACGATGCGCGAGTCGGCTCCGCAGGACAAGTACCTCTCTTTTCATAACACCTTGTTTTATACTCCCGGACTAGGCTTCACGATAGTATTTAATCGCCTTGCCTGCAGGGCCTTTATTCTTGAGGTAGATCCAGGGAATGAAATGCATGATCGCTGGCTGATTCGGTGTGCTTCGGCATTTGGAAAGGTATTGTTTGATTCCGTCTGTACGGCTTCACATGTTCGTCATTCCTCTGCGGTCACGTCTGGAGATAATCGTTATTTTGATCTTTTAAAGACCTATTTTAAGGACGAGCTATTTGGTGATAGATCGAAAGATGAGAGTAAAAAGTTAAGCCATTTTTCTGCGGTGTTTTATGATGAGCTTAGTTTTGAGCAGAAACATGAGCTTGATATTTTCACCAATGATGATGGGATTATTTCAAGACTTAGGAAAGCATTTTTCCCAAAGCGTCTGCGACCTACTTTGATTTCTGATTTACTTCTTCGCGTTTTGTTTTTATTCAACAAGGCCTGATGATCCACTGCTGGAGTGATTGTGTCTAATAGAAAAACGAAAGAACTCTCTGTTGAGCAGAGTCTTGTTTGGAACAGCGTCGGCTCGATGGCGTATTTGATTTGCAACTGGCTGATTACTGTTCTTGTCGTGACACTTGGTTCCGACATTAGCATGTCTGGTAGCCTTGCTGTGGCTATGTCTGTTGGTAATATTTTTGCGACCATTGTTTTGCTTAGAGCGCGCCCCGTTCAGGTTTCTGAGAGCTATTCTGATTTTACGACTGGGAATTTTATCGCTCATAGAATCGTTGCAACAATACTTGCCTGTGTAATTTGCTTCTTCTATTGTTTAGTCTCTGTTGCATTCAACGATTGGGCAGTTGTTGCTGTTTATTGCCTATTTAAAGCTGGTGATTCATTTGTCGATGTTCTTCACGGTGTGGATCAGGTAAACAACAGATTGGACATTGCGGCTATCTCTCAAATAGTTCGTGGCGTAGGAGTTCTAGTCTCCTTTTCGTTGTGCTTGTTGCTATTTGATAACTTGGTAATAGCCGTTGCTTCAATGGCTTTTGTTACCATAGCTGTTGTGCTTACATATGATTTTAGAATGACAAAACGGTTTTGTGCCGTTATACCTGATTTTGATTTTACTTCCCTTATCAAATTGTCGCGTATCTGCTTTCCCGGTTTTGTTGCATCTCTTGCGTGCACGGCTGTTGTTAGCGTAACAAGACAGTTCTATGGCCTTTCCTATGGAAATGAGGCGTTGGGTTTTTATGCCGCCGTTGCCACTCCGACTGCCGTAATTCAGGCTCTCGTATCTTATCTATATGCCCCCCTGCTTGGACCTATTTCGGCAATGTGGCGAGAAAACGAAACTCACCGATTACGCTTAGTATTTATTAAGATGCTCGTTTCCGTATTCGTTTTGACGGCGATGTGTGCCATGGCTAGTGCTTTCATAGGCGAACCTGTGCTTACTGCTATTTATGGCAAAGAAGTTGGCCTTCACTCAGATTATCTTCCGTTGGCACTCGTTGCTACCGCATTCACTGGTTTGAACTTTTTCACTATTGATGTCTTTATTGCATTTGGGAAACCGATTATTGGCACGATTTCTGGTGCCGCTTCGTTAGCGTTGGCCGTGTTTCTTTCTCGTTATTGTTTTGTGAATCCGGTATTTGCTTCTGATGCAAATGTCATCAATATCATTATCTTGGTGGCATACGGTTTTGGATTATTATTTTCCTTCCTTTGTATAATTAACCTATTAAATCGGAAGGCGAAGCAATCTGTCACATCCGAACTGTAAATTCGCTCTCCTTGTTTCGATAGGGTTTTTCAGTTCGACTTGGGCTGTTTGATTGATATTCTGTACTGAGGATTCAGATGATGCATGAATTAAGAGCGCTGGTTATCATCCCAGCTTTTAATGAAGAGGCGAACATTTTAGATACGGTTTCTTCTGTGGAGGAAGCTGGATACGATTATGTAGTTATTAACGATGGCTCCACTGATGACACTTTGCGTGTTTGTCGCGATGCGGGGGTTAATGTCCTGGATTTACCGCAGAATCTTGGCATTGGAGGCGCGGTTCAAGCCGGACACAAATATGCCAAACGCTTTGGCTATGATGTAGACATCCAAGTTGATGGTGATGGGCAGCATGACGCCCATTACATATCGCGCTTGCTTGATGAAATAAATAATGGGTCTGATTTAGTTATCGGATCGCGATTTCTTGAGGAATCTGAAGGCTTCAAGTCAACCTTCTTGAGGCGTCTTGGAATTAGATGGCTCTCTGCGGTAATTCATCTTACAACTCACGTTCGTGTTAGCGACCCCACTTCTGGTTTTCGCGCATGTGGATCTAAGGCCATAGATCTGTTCTGTAAAAAATATCCCGTAGACTATCCGGAGCCGGATTCCGCTGTTGCGGCTATGGTTAAGGGCCTTCGCGTTACAGAAGTGCCTGTCGTAATGAAAGAACGACAGGGGGGAAAGTCGTCAATTTCTGGTTTTAGTAGCATTTATTACATGATAAAGGTTACTTTGGCGATTATCATCTCTTCATTCTCGAATTAGGACGGGTTGTTATGCATATTTCCTTACAGTTTGGTGTCATTACTGCTTGTTTAGTTTTGCTTTGTTTTGTGCTGCGTCTTGTATTAAAGGATAGCCTTCAGCTCAAGTATTCACTTCTTTGGATTGTTCTTGCATTGGTTTTGTTGGTATGCGGCCTCTTTCCGCAACCTCTTTACTTCATTTCAAGTTTATTTGGTTTTCAGACTCCAGCCAATTTTGTTTTTGTCTTAGGGTTTTTATTTTTGATATGCATTGTTCTTTCTATGGCATGTCTGTCAAGTAAACAATCTTCTGCAATTGCTAACTTAACTCAACGAATTGCATTGCTTGAAAAAGAGCTTGAATCAAAAAATAGGGAGTAATGCCATGTGCTTGGCAAAAGATCATACATTTGTATTGTGCGCATACGGCGAGTCTCCGTACTTGTCTGACTGTTTAGATTCTTTAGTGAACCAAAGCACCCGAAGTAATATCCTTATATCGACGTCAACTCCTAATTCCTATATTGATCGTATAGCGTCTAATTATTCGATTCCGGTAATTGTTAACGAGGGGTCGCCTAGCATATCTCATGACTGGAATTGTGCTATTGCGAATTCAAATACAAAGCTTGTGACTATAGCTCATCAGGATGATATCTATAGCTCTAGTTATACGGAAACTATGCTGCGGGCTATGAAAGAAGCGGATCGACCTTTAATCTTCTTTTCTAATTATGGTGAGATAAGAAATGGCGTATATGAAGAAAACCTCCTTATTCTGAAAATTAAGAGAATTTTACTTCGTAAGTTTGCTCGCCACGGCGCTCTTTCATCGGTTAAGGATAAAAGGGATATCCTGAGGTTCGGTTCCGCCATCTGCTGTCCTTCTGTGACATTTAATCTAAGCATCTTACAGACACCGTTATTTATGACAGACATGAAATGTGACTTGGACTGGGAGGCATGGGAAAGATTCTCGAAAATCGACGGATCTTTCGTTTATTCTCCCGAGGTTTTAATGTTTCATCGAATTCATGAAGGCTCTGAGACCACGGCGTTGATTAAAGATGATACAAGGAGGTCGGAGGATGAAACTATGCTTCAAAAATTCTGGCCCAAGTGGTTTGCTCCAATAGTCTGTAGCCTGTATTCGCTTAGCATGAGAAGCAATTCTTTATGACGCTGCAACAATGCCGGCGTAAGTTGAACATTTATCGAGACGGAGTTGTAGAGTTATGAATCTAGATACCTTTACTGGTCATCTGAAACTATCTGATAGTTATCGAAAAGCTCTGACGTTTATCGTTTATCCACTTATAGCTGCACTCTCTCTTTGCTTGGGATTTTTCTACTATTGCGCCTTTAAAGCCAGCGCTATCGGATTGTCTGGGCTATGGCTCTCGGCTCTGCCCTTAATCGCCTGCTTGTTCGTTGGTGTCCTATTATTAATTAAAGAGCAGCACAATCCCGCAATTTGCTTTGTGGTGATTGGTGTGCCCGCTGTAACTGCTTTTGGCCTTTTCATGCTGCCCGCTAATGTTCCAGACGAGGCTTCTCATATTTGGCAGGCGGCCGCCTTATTGTCTCGTAACGGCAATGGCTTTGATGTTGTCTCTTGCTTCCAATTGGGTCAGTTTCCTTCATCGTACGCAGATTATTTTAATGCAATGACTCAGCCTACCGATTGGTCTAGCGTCTTTGTGTGCCATACGTATTTGGGGAGCTATTACCCTCATCTTTATTTAATTCCGGGAGTAATTCTAGGATTTGCGCAGCAAACGGGTTTCAATGCCTTTGTGGCCCTTTCAGTTTCGCGCGTGTGCGCTGGATTAATATATTGCTTCGCGGCTTATTGGATAATCAAACTGATGCCAGTTGGTAAAAATGCTGTTTTGATTTTTTTACTAAATCCCATTTTATTGCAGCAGGAAGCGTCTGTTTCGGCTGATTCTGTCGCAAACATTGTTGCCATTTTGTACGTTGCTGTAGTTGTTAAGATTTATGCGGACTCGTTGTACTCATATCGATCTCTGCTGGCGTTAATACTGCTATCCGTTTTACTGCTTCTTTCAAAGATAATGTTTTTCCCGTTGGTACTCTTGAATCTTATTCACTGGAAAAAACTTAAAGGAACAGACAGCTATATAAAGTTCATCTTTTCCTTCTTTGCGATAGCTTTTGTTGCGAGCTGTGCGTTCGTGTCTCTTTATCATGGTAGTTTCATGCCAGATTCTTTTGATTTGATGCGAGCGCCGCTGCATTGCGCAAAGGTCTTTATTAAGTCTATTTGGGAGATGGGGCCATTCTGGTTTCAATCCTATGCAGGTTACAATCTTGGCGCTCTTTCGATTAATGTTTGGCCATTTTGTTTTTGGCTTTACATCATTCTTCAGTCCGTTGTTCTGTTTTATAACGATGAGAATAATAAAAAAATATTCTGCAGTACGGATCGCTTTGTAATGATTGCTGTTGTATTCGTCAATTTCTTCCTGATTGTTATGACGATGAGGAACTGGACTCTTACTGTTGATAAGCGTGAAGATATTATCATGGGGGTCCAAGGACGATATTTATTCCCACTGGTCCTTCCGGTTCTGTTGAATATCTTGCGACCGATAAAATCAAGTTCTGAAGGACATGTCTTGCTTGGTTCTTCATTGATAATGAGTACTATTCTATTTGTTGACTTTATTTCAATTCTTTCTGCGTTTTAGGAGTTAGTGTTTCATGTTGAACCTTCTTGAGGGCATTGGTTACACCGTTAAAGAAGAGGGCTTTTATAACGTCCCCAAGAAGGTCTCCCATGTACTCTCAATGCATAGGCCTCGATTTGATTTTGGCTCTCGCCAAGACAATTCTTTTTTTGATGTTATTTTTATTAATGGATGTGATTATTCCGTTCCGCATCCTATTAGGTACCGTGTCGATCATCAGATTGAGGAACTTGAGGCTGCCGGCTTAACGGTCCAAAAGGTTAATGCCTGGGAGATGGAAAAGGATATTCTTAGGCATGCGCGTACTTTTATTATTTTCCGTTGTCCCCTAAGTGATGAAGTTGAATCTTTAATTAGGCAGGCAAAAAAACTCAATAAGCGTGTTATTTATGACATTGATGATTTGGTTATCGACACTGCTTATACCGATTCTATTCCGTTCGTTAATGCAATGACTGCTCATGATAAGTCTTGCTATGACGATGGAGTCAGGCGAATGGGTGAAACACTGAAGCTTTGCGATTGCGCTATCACTACTACTGAGGGTATGGCGGAAGAACTAAAAAAATATGTTCCCAGGGTCTATATAAATAGAAATGTAGCATCTGAATCGATGATTGATTATTCGAATATTGCTATCTATCGTCGAGATGTACTCCCCAGCTTGCAAAGCTCAAGCGTCTTGCCCGAGGATAGGGTTCCCTATAAGCGAGCGGTTGAGCGAAGGGATGAAAAACAGAAAACTCAGGAAATCAGAATCGGCTATTTTAGCGGAAGCATTACCCATAATGCAGATTTCAATTCAGTGCTCCCAGCATTATCTAAGGTAATGGAGACTCATCACAACGTCACCCTGATGGTGGGCGGGGAACTCGATGTTCCTGATGACTTGATGCCATTTTCTGAACGTATTGTCACGTTCCCATTTTGCGATTGGCGTCGGCTTCCAAATTATATAGCTTCCTGTGATATCAATATCGCTCCTTTGGAGAATACTCTATTCAATCGAGCTAAATCCGAGAATAAATGGATTGAATCATCGCTTGTTAAGGTTCCTACGGTTGCTAGCAATGTTGGCGCCTTTAAGAAGATGATTCAGGATGGCGTTACTGGATTTCTCTGCGATTGTGTTGAGGACTGGTGTGCTGCCCTCAATCGTCTGATATTAGATTCTGATCTTAGGAAGAGCGTCGGCGAATCTGCATATTTATACTGCCATGAGCACTGCACTACTGTTTCGGCTGCTAAAGCAATCCGAGATATTATTGTAAAAGAACAATCTCCCAATCTCGCAATGGTCATGCCGAGCGTGAATACTAGCGGTGGTGTCTTAGTCGCCCTTAAGCATCTGTGCATTCTTCAAGACGCTGGCGTTGATGTATTGTTGCTTAATACTGATGATTCAACAAAGTGGCTTGAAGTTTTCGGACATCGTATTCCTGTTCTTAATCGTGTCGTTCCTAGCGGTAAGCTCGATAAATGTCCTTTGTCGGGTGCAATTGATACCGCAGTTGCAACCCTTTGGGACACTCTTGATTTTGTTAGGCGCTATCCACGTATTGGTAAGAAAAAGTACTTGGTCCAGAATCTGGAGACCGATTTTTATCTTCCAGGAGATAGACTGCGCCTTCAAGCAAATGCCACGTATTTGAATAATGATATTGACTATTTGACAATTTCGCCTTGGTGTGAGGAATGGCTTCAGGACAGGTTCGGTCAGGATTGTAAGTCTGTGCCAAACGGACTTGACCTTGCTGCGTTCCCTCATTCTGTGCGCGATTTTTCTTTGCCCAAAATTAGGATTCTAATTGAGGGGGATTGCGGTTCTGATTATAAAAATGTTGATGAAGCTTTCAGGGTAGTGGAAAGGCTTGACTCTGAAAGATATGAGATTTGGTACATGAACTACACTGGTAAAAAGAAGCCTTGGTACCGTATTGATAATTTCCTCGGTAGAGTACCGCATGATCAAATATCAGACATCTATAACCAGTGTCATATTTTATTGAAGACAAGCATTCTCGAAAGTTTTTCATATCCCCCGCTGGAGATGATGGCGACCGGCGGCTTTGTTGTTGCTGTTCCCAATGGAGGTAATGCAGAGTTCCTTCGCGACGGATTGAATTGCTTGCTTTATGACCGGGGAGATATTGATGCTGCGGTGAGCTGCATTAATCGCATCGTTAATGATCACGGTCTTCGTAAGACGCTGTATGACGGGGGATTGAAGACTGCGGAGGAGAGGGACTGGTCAAAACTGACGGATAGAGTCGTTCGCCTATATGACTGATACTATAGTTTTAATGTGATGGATGCATACTTGCGGCAACGTAGACCTTTAAGTTAACGTTGCCGCAAGCATGCAATGTCTGGCTGCTTTATTTTTTAAGGAGTTATGTTATGAAAGGCATCATCCTCGCCGGCGGGTCCGGCACGCGCCTGTACCCGCTCACGCTCGTGACCTCCAAGCAGCTGCTGCCGGTCTACGACAAGCCCATGATCTACTACCCGCTGTCCACCCTCATGCTGGCGGGCATCCGGGACATCTTGGTCATCTCCACCCCGACCGACCTGCCCAACTTCGAGCGCCTGCTCGGGGACGGCTCGCGCTACGGCGTGAACCTCTCCTACGCGGAGCAGCCCTCGCCGGACGGCCTGGCGCAGGCCTTCACCATCGGCGAGGACTTCATCGGCGGAGAGCCGTGCGCCCTGGTGCTGGGCGACAACATCTTCTACGGCAACGGCCTGTCCCGCCACCTGACGCGCGCCGTCCAGAACGCCGAGTCGGGCCGCGCCACGGTCTTCGGCTACCACGTGGACGACCCCGAGCGCTTCGGCGTCGTGGAGTTCGACCGCGAGGGGAGGGCCGTCTCCATCGAGGAGAAGCCCGAGCGCCCCAAGAGCTCCTACGCCGTCACCGGCCTGTACTTCTACCCGGGCGACGTGGCCGCCAAGGCGCATAGGGTGGAGCCGTCGGCCCGCGGCGAGCTCGAGATCACCACGCTCAACCAGATGTACCTGGAGGAGGGGACGCTGTCCGTGGTCACCCTCGGCCGCGGCTACGCGTGGCTGGACACCGGCACCATGGAGAGCCTGCACGAGGCGGCGGAGTTCGTCCGCGCCGTGGAGCACTCCCAGGACCTGCCCGTGTCCGTGCCCGAGGAGATCGCCTGGGAGAACGGCTGGATCACGACCGCCGAGCTGGAGGAAGCCGCCAAGGCCTACGGCAAGTCGGTCTACGGGCAGCACCTGAAGAAGGTCGCCGCCGGCGAGATCGTCAACAGCCCGCGCGAGTACTAGCGCCAGCTTGTTTTCTTTTAGGGGTCACCGTTTATCTGGTGGCCCCTTTCGTTATGATTACGTTGACCATAAAGATAATATGATTGGGAGTGGATGTGTTAAGCGTCTACTTTGGCGATATGCCAGAAGCGATTTACAACACAGCGACATATTTCAAAAACTCTTACCGGTCTACTTGGATTACGGATCCCTATGCAGTCTCGATAATTAAAGATGTCGATCGATCGGATGTTGTCTCCGAAAACGTCATCGAAAGCCCCGTGCTTGGATCCATCTCCCCACTCCAGCTTTCTGGTGGCGTGAAAACGCTGCTGCTTATGAGATTTGATCGTAAGCATATTTTTAACGCCTCTACCTGTGGTGACAACTGTGCCAAGTGGATTCTTGACATGGCGAAAGACCGCAAGCTCGTTGTGAATCTCTATCATGTGATGGACTTTGGTCGCGAGGATTTTAAAATTAAAGTCGTGAATAGCGGCCGAATCGTTCACAACATGGCCGAATTGATTCACGAGTCGATTCCGTATCTGTAGGTACTGCTTATGAACGGTTCGCATCTCGTTATGATTTCCCGCCGCAGGGGAACTAAGTACACATTTACCATCAAGCGGAACATCACTATTGTGCGTGGCGATAGTGGCACGGGTAAGACGACACTGTTTGACATGGTCGCAGACTACATGCGAACGGGCGAGCAGTCGGGTGTCTCCTTGCAATGCGATTGTCCCTGTGTCGCCCTGACCGATTATGATTGGCGAAACCAGCTTTCGTCCGTTCATGACTCGATTGTATTTGTCGATGAGGGCTTAAAAGAGATCCATTCTGATGAGTTTGCCCATCATGTGCTGTATTCCTCGAATTATTTCGTGCTGATCTCAAGGGCTGATTTCCCCAATCTTCCGTATAGCGTGGATGAGATTTACAAGATTAAGACGAGCGGAAAATACCATTCCTTCGTCCCTGTTTATCAAGATCGCGGAAATCATCGTTATGCTATTTCCCGATCGGCGCCAAAACAGGACTTTTCTATCCTTCTATGCGAGGACAGTAAGTCTGGTTTCCAGTTCTTTGAACGGCATTTCGCTGATAGTGAGCTTACCTGTGCTTCGGCCATGACGAACAGCGCGATTTTGGGCTGGTTGGATCAGCATTTCGACGATCGCGTGTTTGTTGTCGCGGACGGAGCGGCATTTGGGTGCTATGCGGACCGCGTCCTTAAGCTGCAAGACATTCATCGCGATACTGTTACGGTTTGTCTTCCCGAGTCATTCGAGTGGCTTCTGCTGAGCTCTGGCGTAATTTCAGGGTTAGATGTTAAGGCGGTTTTGGAAACCCCAGAAGCCTTTGTAAACAGTGAGAAGTTTAAAAGCTGGGAAGACTTCTTCTATAAGTACTTACGCGATAAAACTGGGAATTCGGTCTTTCGGTACGACAAAGACTGCATTCCGGAGGCGTTTTGTAGGGGAAGTAATTCTGCGAAGGTCATGGCTCTTATCGCATGCCGAAATGTCCGATAGTTTTGTTGAATAGTGTCGCGGCGTCACTTCCTGCGGCATACTAAAGAAGCTGTACTTGCTTCAGATTGGATTTTCATGTCTGAGATTTTTGAACCTAAGAACATCATCGTCACGGGCGGTTGCGGCTTCATCGGCAGCAACTTCGTGCACTACGTGGTGAAGAACCACCCGGGCGTCCACGTGACCGTCCTGGACAAGCTGACCTACGCCGGCAACCCCGAGAACATCGCGGGGCTGCCCGAGGACAGGGTCGAGCTCGTCGTCGGTGACATCTGCGACGCGGAGCTGCTCGATAGGATCGTCCCCGGCCACGACGCGATCGTGCACTACGCCGCAGAGAGCCACAACGACAACTCCATCGCCGACCCGGAGCCGTTCCTGCGCACCAACGTCGAGGGCACCTTCCGCCTGCTGGAGGCCGTCCGCAAATATGGCGTCCGCTACCACCACGTCTCCACCGACGAGGTCTACGGCGACCTGGCGCTCGACGACCCCGCCAAGTTCACCGAGGAGACGCCGTATAAGCCCTCGAGCCCCTATAGCTCCACCAAGGCGAGTTCCGACATGCTCGTGCGCGCGTGGACCCGCACCTACGGCCTGCACACCACGATCTCCAACTGCTCCAACAACTACGGCCCCTACCAGCACGTGGAGAAGTTCATCCCCAGGCAGATCACGAACATCGTCGACGGCGTCCGCCCCAAGCTCTACGGGAAGGGCGAGAACGTCCGCGACTGGATCCACACCGAGGACCACAGCTCCGCGGTGTGGGACATCCTCACCAAGGGCCGCATGGGGGAGACCTACCTCATCGGCGCCAATGGCGAGAGGGACAACATCACCGTCCTGCGCATGATCCTGGAGGCCATGGGCCGCGACCCCGAGGACTTCGACTGGGTCGCCGACCGCCCCGGCCACGACCGCCGCTACGCCATCGACTCGACCAAGCTCCAGCGCGAGCTGGGCTGGAGGCCGGCCCACACCGACTTCGCCGAGGGCCTGAAGGCCACCATCGACTGGTACGTGGCCAACGAGTCTTGGTGGCGCCCGGCCAAGGAGGCCACCGAGGCCCGTTACCGCGCACAGGGCCAGTAGGAGGGGAGAGAGACATGGCAGACATCGCATTCGAGAAGGACCTCGCCGTCGCCGAGACCGGCATCGTGGGCCTCAAGGTCGTCGACCTCGCCGTCCACGGCGACTCGCGCGGCTGGTTCAAGGAGAACTGGCAGCGCGCCAAGATGACCGCGCTGGGCATCCCGGACCTCAGGGTCGTCCAGAACAACGTCTCCTACAACGACAGCCGCGGCGTCACCCGCGGCATCCACGCGGAGCCCTGGGACAAGTTCATCTCCGTGGCCCGCGGTTCCGTCTTCGGCGCCTGGGTGGACCTGCGCGAGGGCAGCGAGACCTTCGGCAAGGTGTTCACGACCGTTTTGGATCCCAGCAAGGCCATCTACGTCCCGCGCGGCGTGGGCAACTCCTTCCAGGCCCTGGAGGACGGCACCGCCTACACCTACCTGGTGGACGCCCACTGGTCGCTCGAGCTGAAGAGGACCTACACCTTCGTGAACCTCGCCGACCCCGAGCTCGCCATCGAGTGGCCGATCCCGCTGGACCAGGCCACCGTCTCCGAGGCCGACCTCAACCACCCGATGCTGAGGGACGTCGTCCCCATGGCGCCGAAGCGCACCCTCGTCACCGGCTGCAACGGCCAGCTGGGCCATGCGGTGCGCGCGCTCGCCGAGGAGCGCGGCGTCGCCAAGGACTTCGACTTCTGCGACATCGATACCTTCGACATGTCCGACCCGGACGCCTACGCGCAGTACGACTGGTCGCTCTACGGCACCGTGATCAACTGCGGTGCCTACACGGCGGTCGATAAAGCGGAGGCCCCCGAGGGCCGCGTGACCGCCTGGAAGGCCAACGCCACCGGCCCGGCCCTGCTCGCCCGCACCTGCGCCGGGCACGGGATCACCCTCGTGCACGTGTCCTCCGACTACGTCTTCGACGGCACGGCCGAGGTCCATACCGAGGACGAGCCCCTCAGCCCGCTGTCCGTCTACGGCCAGACCAAGGCCGCGGGCGACATTGCCGTGGCCGGCTGCCCCCGCCACTACATCATGCGCAGCTCCTGGGTCATCGGCGAGGGGCACAACTTCGTCAAGACGATGAAGGCGCTCTCCGACCGCGTCGCCGACCCGGACGACAAGCTGGACCAGGTCACCGTCGTGGACGACCAGCTGGGCCGCCTGACCTTCACGCGCGACATGGCGCGGGCCATCTTCCATGTGCTGGGGACGCACGCCCCCTACGGCACCTACGACTGCACCGGCTCCGGCGCCGTGAAGTCCTGGGCCGACATCGCCCGCGCCGTCTTCGAGGCCGCCAACGGCAACGGGGACAAGGTCGTGCCGGTCAGCACCGCCGACTACTACGGCGGCGCCGAGGGACCCGTCGCCCCGCGCCCGGTCCACTCCGCGCTCGACCTTTCCAGGCTCGAGTCGGTCGGGTTCCACATGCCCGACTGGGAGGAAGAGCTTGGGGAGTACCTCAAGACGCTCTAGCCGCTATCAACTTTTCGAGAGTAAAAGCCGCCGTTCTTTAACGGCGGCTTTTCTTGTTGATGGCTATCTGCGCAGTGGTGCCAATAGTATTTTGCGGAAGATCTTTCACTCGCTTGGCGTGGTGGCGGACCTGCCGGGCTGGTCATCGTAGGCGTATTTGCTGTACACGTTGACCTCCCACTGCTTTTTTTCGACCTTTGCCACGGAATCGAGGATGAATCCGGTTGCAAGGCTCAGACCGCACAGGAACATAAACGACGCGGCGAGCATGGCGGTGGGGAAGCGCGGAACGAGGCCGGTGTGGAAATACTCGACAACGATGGGCATGCCCAGGGCGAGGCCGATCACCGCAAACAGAAGCGCGACGAGGCTGAAGAACTTCAGCGGGCGGTAGTCCTTGAACAGCGTGCCGATCATCGCGACGACTTTAATGCCGTCGCTCACGGTATTGAGCTTGGACTCGGAGCCTTCCGGACGGTCGCGGTACTCGATGGGCACATCTTTGATGCGCCAGCGGTGGTCGACGGCGTGGATCGAGAGCTCGGTTTCGATCTGGAAGCCCTCGGAAAGCACGGGGAAGGTTTTGACGAACGGGCGGCTCATGGCGCGGTAGCCGGTCATGACGTCATCGAAGCTGTAGCCATAGATCCACTTGATCATGGCGCGGACCAGATTGTTGCCAAAGCCGTGGAAGGCACGCTTGTTCTCCTCGGCGTAGGTGCCGTTGGAAAGGCGGTCGCCTACGGTCATGTCGGCCGTGCCGTTAAGGATGGGCTCGCAGAGGGCTTTGGCAGCCTCGGCGGGATAGGTGTCGTCGCCGTCGACCATCAGGTAGCAATCGGCGTCGATATCGCGAAACATCTGGCGGCACACGTTGCCCTTTCCCTGACGGGGCTCAAAGCGGACCGTGGCGCCGTGCTCGGTGGCGATGCGTGAAGTATCGTCCGACGAGTTGTTGTCATAGACATAGACCGTCGCTTGCGGAAGCTCGCGGTGAAAGTCGTCGATGACTTTGCCGATCGTGAGGGCTTCGTTGTAGCAAGGGATGATGACGGCGATGGATTCAGAATTCACTCAATGCTCCTTATACTTTCAATCCTTGAAAGTATAGCCGTTTGGGCTTGGCATCCTAAGATGTGGGTTAGTTCTCCAGTTTTGTTGCGCGAATCGTTTGCATGGCCGTCGGGTCTATACTGTTCATTTGTCAACGATTACGAGTAAAGGAGTTGCATCCGTGTCGGATCAGACAAAGCAACAAGAAACTCGCAGTCTGCCTGCGACGTTTGCTAAGAACGAATTTGAGAAGGATGCGTTTATCCTTCGTCAGCTGGTTACCAAGGATTTTAAGATCAAGTATCGCCGTAGCGTTCTGGGTGTCGCATGGTCGGTGCTCAATCCGTTGCTGATGATGATCGTCATGGCCATCGTGTTCTCGACGATTTTTGGCCAGGGCCGCAATGGCTCAATGACGCCCGAGATGTACCCGCTGTACTTGATCGTGGGTAACATTACCTTTGCCGTCATGTCCGAGTCTACGAACCAGGCCCTGACGTCTATCGTGGGCGCTGCCCCTCTGCTCAAGAAGGTTAAGGTGCATCGCTGGGTCTTCCCGGTGCAAAAGGTGCTCTTCTCGCTGGTCAACTTTGCCTTCTCGCTGGTCGCCGTCGCCATCGTCATGCTGTGGTTCCACGTTATGCCTTCTTGGCACCTGATTCTGCTGCCGGTCTGCCTACTGCTGCTTATGTGCTTCTGCATGGGCCTGGGCATGATGCTCTCCGCCCTCACGGTCTTCTTCCGCGATGTCATGCATCTGTGGAGCGTCGTCATTACGGCGTGGACTTACATCACGCCTATTTTCTGGACGACCGACTTCGTTGCGCAAATGCCGCATCTCGTGCGCATTCTGGTCTATGCGAACCCCATGTATAACTACCTGCAGTTTATGCGCGATATCTTCCTGTTCCAGACTACGCCCTCGCTTATGACGTTTGGTATGTGCGTTGCTTGGGCGGTTCTTGCGCTTGTTATTGGCTACACCGTGTTCCATAAGTCCGAGCGCAAGTTCATCCTCTACATCTAAGGAGTGCTGTGATGACTGAATCTGTTGTTGATTACAGCGAGCAGCCTCTGGCTGTCGAGGTCGACGACGTCACCATGATCTTTAACATGGCGTCTGAGTCGCTGACCAACCTCAAGGAGTACTTCATTAAGCTTGCCAAGCACGAGCTGTTCTTTGAGGAGTTTCGGGCGCTTAAGCACATCTCGTTCGATATTCATCGCGGCGAAGTTGTGGGTCTGGTCGGCACCAATGGTTCCGGCAAGTCTACGATGCTCAAGATCATCGCTGGCGTGCTTGAGCCCAGTGAGGGCAGCGTTAAGGTGCACGGTAACATCGCGCCGCTGATTGAGCTTGGTGCCGGCTTTGACCCCGAGCTGACCGCCCGCGAGAACATCTATCTGAACGGTGCCCTGCTCGGCTACACCAAGGAGTTCATCGACGCCAACTTTGACGGCATTATCGAGTTCGCTGAGCTGCAGAACTTTGTCGACATGCCGCTTAAGAACTTCTCCTCGGGCATGGTGGCGCGTATTGCCTTTGCAATCGCGACGATCACCGAGCCCGATATTCTGATCGTTGACGAGACGCTGTCCGTCGGCGATGTGTTCTTCCAGCAAAAGTGCGAGGCGCGTATTCAGCACTTTATCCAGAGCGGCGACGTGACGGTTCTGTTCGTTTCGCACTCCATGGAGCAGGTTGAGCGCATCTGCCAGCGCGCCGTTTGGATTGAGAAGGGCGACCTTCGCATGGACGGCCCGGTTGATGAGGTCTGCAAGGCGTACCGCGAGCAGTTCAACTAGGTTATAATTACTAGCGCCTGGCACGCGTGCGCGTGCTTGGGCGTGCGGTTATTTGCTCCATTAGCTCAGTTGGATAGAGCAGGGGACTTCTAATCCCAAGGTCGACGGTTCGAATCCGCCATGGAGCACCATCGTTTATTAAGCCCGGACCGCTTGGTGGTCCGGGCTTTTTTCATCTTGTATGCTGCTGAAGCCGAGCGCGAACAAGCCGCTGCTGTTTGTTGGGGTTGGCATTTTACTTTTCCAGATGCTCTTTCAGCAGCTCCAGCGCGTGGGCGTAGCCCTGGAGGCCTTCGCCGGTGATGGTGGCGAAGCAGGCTAGGCGTGCATAGCTCACCTGGCGGAAGTCCTCGCGCGTCTCTACGGCGCTGATGTGCACCTCGACGGCAGGGATGGCGACGGCCTTGAGGGCGTCAAGGATTGCCACGCTCGTGTGCGTGTAGGCGGCCGGGTTGATGACGATGCCGTCGACCTTGCCGTAAGCCTCCTGAATCTTGTCGACGATGCAGCCCTCATGGTTGGACTGGAAGACCTCGACCTCGTCAAAGCCCTGCGTGGCGCCTGCCTCCTGGCAAATCTGGACCAGGTGGTCGTAGTTATCACTGCCGTAGATGCCCGGCTCGCGAATGCCGAGCATGTTGAGGTTGGGACCGTTGATGACGAGTGCTTTCATGGTTGCTTCCTTTGCGGTTGGAAAACCACCACAAAGGTGCCTGTCCCCTTTGTGGTGGTTTTGATTAGAGAGCGGATGGGAGGGTGTCGAGGAAGGCTTGGGCGGTGTTGGCGGCGCAGTCGCGTGAGTCGATGATGTAGTCGGCCCAGGCGCGGTAGCGCGGCATGCGCTGCTCGGCCAGCTTGTCGATGCCGTCGCGGGCGGTGATGGGGCGACCCTTGTGGGCGAGTTCGTCGAGCTTACGGTTGAGCATCACGATCTGGCTGTTCTGGTGCAGTAGCGGGTAGTTCTCGTCGCGCGTGACCACGCCGCCGCCCGTGGAAAGCACCAGGCCGCTGTGCTTGGAGATGCCGGCCAGCGCCGCCGTCTCCTGCTCGCGGAAGGCCGCCTCGCCGCGCTCGACGATAAAGTCGGCGCAGGACATGCCCAGGCGCTCCTCGAGGGCGCGGTCCAGGTCGATGTGCTCTCGCCCCGTGAGCAGGGCAATCTGCTCACCCACGCGGGTCTTGCCCGAGCCCGGCATGCCGATCAGCGCGATGTTCTGTTCGCGGCGTGACAAGCGCTCCGCTACGTCCAGGATGCGCTCACGCGGGGTGACCTGGCCGGTATAGCGCTCAACGGCTTGCGCCGCCTGGGCCACGAGCATGAGCAGGCCGCCGATGCAGGGGATGCCGCGGCGCTCGGCCTCGAGCATCAGGCCCGTACGGGCAGGGTTGTAGACAATGTCGATAACGCCTTCGAGCGCATCGAGCCCTTCGAGCGTGCAGGGGGCATCGGGACAGTGGGGGAACATGCCGGCGGGCGTGCAGTTGACGAGCAGTGCGGCGTCGGACTGCTGCGCGATGTTGTCGTAATTGACCTCGCTCGTGCGGCCCACCGGCCCGACGCTGGCGCCCCGGGCGCCGAGGA
>OIEV01000386.1_pt1 | contig 35433 bp, 24 predicted proteins | sample 1581881 | NCBI WGS metagenome assembly OIEV01 (sample SAMN03279760, study PRJEB24777) | human gut metagenome | isolation source: fecal sample PR121 from 1 month old male Malay infant, vaginally delivered... | place: Singapore | collected 2005-09-16 | reverse complement strand
CGGAAAGCGCGACCTTGCCGTAGCCGCACATATCGTTGATCAGCAGCAGCTGAGTGTTCTTCATGAGGGTCTCCCTTGTTTCGGGCGCGGCGCAGCAGCGCCACAGTGCGACTAAGTGTAGCGCAGGGGACGTTGTGAGCGGAGGCGAGAGGTGCGAAGTGCAAATTGTTGGGAAAGGTTACGAAAACGAGGTAGTCATTGGGGACGTTCTTAAATGACTAGTTGACACAAGGAGTGTCCCCAAATGCCGGCACATAAGGAACGTCCCTAAGTGCCAAAACGACTAGTCGGGCAACGCCGATGTTTTGGCGAAGTCAGCGAAAACCCGCCAGAGCGAGCAAGGTGCCTTGAAACAAGGCGGCATTGACCTTCTGGTCATGCCGCCGAAGTTGAAAGGCAGATTGCCGCTCTGGCGGGTTTGCAGCGTCGAGCCGTTACGCGGTTTGGTAAAACCGCGTAACCACTAGTTTGGTACCTTGACATTCTCGTGTGGCGCTCCTAGATTAGTTAGGCACAAAACAATTCAACTACCTAACTAAAGAAAGGAGCGAAGCTTAGATATGTGTGTTGAACCACTCGTCCTTCCGCATGAGCCCGGCGGTGACCCGTTGCAACCGGTAGACATGCCCGAAGCGGTCAGCGCCGAAGACAAACTCGCCAAGCGCATCCTGAGCGGCTTGGGCTTTTGCGGCCATTACATGCATTTTCATGGCGGAGGCGTGTCCGGCAAGGCGCCCATCATCTGCCTGCTGGCCAAGCAGCCCGGCGGCGAGATGTCTCAGCAGGAGCTCGGCATGCACTTTGACCTCAAGCCGGGGTCGCTTTCCGAGATCCTGTCCAAGCTCGAGCTCAACGGCCTCATCGAGCGCAGCCGTAACCCCAAGGATCGACGGCAGCTCACCATTCGCCTGACCGAAACCGGCCGGGAAAACGCCCGCATCGACCAGGCAGCCCGCATCCGCTTTAGAGAACGGGCCTTTAGCGCGCTCACCCACGACGAGCGCGAGGACCTCGCCGAAATGCTCGATAAAATCCGCGTAACCTGGGAGGAACTGGATGATTAAAACCCTCATGGGAAGCATCCGCGACTATATGAAAGTCACCGTTGCCACGCCGTTGCTCGTGCTTGGCGAGGTGCTCTGCGAGATGCTGATTCCATTTATCACCGCCAACCTGATCGACGCCATCAAAGACGGCGCCACCGTAGCCGAGATGCTTCCCACCGCAGGCTTTTTGGTGCTCATCGCGCTGACGTCGCTTGCTTTTGGCGCCGCGGCCGGCGTCACCTGCAGCCATGCGAGCTGCGGGTTCGCCAAGAACCTGCGTCACGACCTGTTCTACAAGATCCAGACGTTCAGCTTTGCCAACATCGATGAGTTCTCGAGCTCCTCGCTCGTCACGCGCCTGACCACCGATATCAACAACGTGCAGCAGGCCTTTATGATGATCATCCGTATCGCCGTGCGCGCGCCGCTGGTATTGATCTTCGCCTTTACCATGGCGTTTATCATGGGCGGCAGCGTCGCCATGGTCTACCTGGTCATCATTCCGCTGCTGGGCTTTGGACTGTTCTTTATCATCTTTAAGGTGCGCCCCATCTTCTCGCGCGTGTTCCACAAGTACGATGCCCTTAACGAGTCCGTCGAGGAAAACGTCACCGGCATGCGCGTGGTCAAGAGCTATGTGCGCGAAGACTTTGAGAAGGAGAAGTTCGCGACCGCCGCGCGCGACGTCCAGATGGACTTCACCCGCGCCGAGAAGCTGCTCGCCTTTAACAACCCCATGATGAACATCTGCGTCAACGGCGCGTTTGTCGTCATCATCTATCTGGGCTCCAAGCTCATCATCACGAGCCAGGGCACGCTATTCGACGTGGGCCAGCTCTCCTCGACCTTTACCTATGGTTTCCAGATTCTCATGAGCCTGATGCAGCTGTCGATGATCTTTGTCATGGTGACCATGGCCGACGAATCGGCACACCGCATTGCCGAGGTGCTGGCCGCCGAGCCCACGATCGCCGATCCTGCCGAGCCCGTGCTCGAGGTTGCCGACGGTTCCATCGACTTTGACCACGTGAGCTTTAAGTATTCCAAGCATGCGAAGCGCCAGGCGCTCGATGACATCGACCTGCACATTAAGAGCGGCGAGACCATCGGCATCATCGGCGGCACCGGCTCGGCCAAGTCCACGCTCGTTAACCTCATCGCCCGCCTGTACGACACCACCGAAGGCGCTGTGCGCGTGGGCGGCGTGGACGTGCGCGACTACGACCTGGACGCGCTGCGTCACCAGGTCGCCATGGTGCTGCAGAAAAACGTGCTGTTTAGCGGCACCATCGCCGAGAACCTGCGTTGGGGCGACCCGAACGCCACCGACGAGGAAGTCCGCGAGGCATCGCATCTGGCCTGCGCCGACGAATTTGTCGACGGTTTCCCCAAGGGCTACGACACCTGGATCGAACAGGGCGGCTCTAATGTTTCGGGCGGTCAGAAGCAGCGCCTGTGCATTGCACGCGCCCTGTTGCGTCGCCCCAAGATCTTGATCCTGGACGACTCCACCAGCGCCGTCGACACCAAGACTGACGCCAAGATTCGCGCAGGCCTGGCAAGCTATCTGCCCAACACGACCAAGCTCATCATCGCCCAGCGCATCAGCTCCGTGCAGGACGCAGACCGCATCATTGTCATGGAGGGCGGCCGCATCGCACAGATCGGCAACCATGACGAGCTGCTTAAGACAAGCGAGATCTACCGCGAGACCTTTACCTCGCAAAACAAGATGTCTGCCGAAGGTACGCAAGACGCCGACGACGTCTCTGGCGACGCGAACACGGCGGCAGACAACACCGACATGACCGCAACACAAGCTCAGACCCAGGAAGGAGGCGAGGCACATGAGTAAGGCAACGACCGCCGAGCGCGCGCTCAACCGCAAGGGCGGCACCATGTCGCGCCTCATCAAGACGCTCTTTGGCTTCTATCCCGTGCTTTTGCCCCTTGTCGTCGCCGGCGTGGTGCTCTGCGCCATCATCAACTCCATCGGCGCGACCTTCCTGCAGAGCGCCCTGCAAATTATTAGCGAATCGTGGCAGTCGGGCGATTGGGAAGCCGCACAGCCCAAGATTCTGCAGCTCGTGACCACCCTCGCCTGCATCTACGGCGTTGGTGTCCTGTCCTCGCTCTTCTGGAACCGCGCCATGGCTATCGTCACGCAAGGCTCGCTCGAGAAGCTGCGCGAGATGATGTTCAACCGCATGCAGGACCTGCCGATCCGCTACTTCGACACGCACCAGCGCGGCGATATCATGAGCCACTACACCAACGACATCGACACGCTGCGTCAGATGATCAGCCAGTCGCTGCCCAACCTGCTCATGACGATCATCATCATCGTCACGGTGTTCTTTATCATGCTGTACTACAGCGTGTGGATGTGCCTGGTCATCATCGCCGGCGTCGCCTTTATGACCTTTATGACCAAGCTGCTCGGCTCCAACTCCGCGCGCTTCTTCATTGCACAGCAGACCGAGCTCGGCGTGGTCGAGGGCCATATCGAGGAGGTCATGAACGGCCAGAAGGTCGTCAAGGCGTTCTGCCACGAGTCTGCCGCCGAGGCCGATTTTGACGAGCGCAACGAAAAGCTCTTCGAGGTCTCCCAGAAGGCCAACATGTACGCCAACATCCTCATGCCCATCCTTATGAACCTGGGCAACCTGCTCTACGTGCTGGTCGCACTGGCGGGCGGCATTTTCCTGGCACTGGGCGTGCCCAACCTGAGCATCTCGGGCATGGCGCTGTCCATCGCCGTCGTGGTGCCGTTCCTCAACATGACCAAGCAGTTCTGCGGACAGATCGGCCAGATCTCACAGCAGATCAACGCCGTGGTCATGGGCCTCGCCGGCGCCGACCGCATCTTTGAGCTTATCGACGAGGAGCCCGAAGCCGACGAAGGCTATGTGACGCTCGTCAACGCGCAGGTCAACCCCGATACCTGGCAGCTCGAGGAGGCTGACCACCACACCGGCATGTGGGCGTGGAAACATCCGCACCGCGCAACCGGCGAGATCGAGTACGTGCCGCTGCGCGGCGACCTGGTTATGGACAACGTCGACTTTGGCTACACGCCCGACCACGAGGTGCTGCACGGCGTGTCCGTGTTTGCCAAGCCGGGCCAGAAGGTCGCGTTTGTCGGCGCCACCGGTGCCGGCAAGACGACCATCACCAACCTCATCAACCGCTTCTATGACATCGCCGACGGCAAGATTCGCTACGACGGCATCAACGTCAACAAGATCCGCAAGGCCGACCTGCGCCGAAGCCTGGGCGTCGTGCTGCAGGACGTGAACCTGTTCACCGGCACCGTGATGGACAACATCCGCTACGGCAACCTGGACGCCACCGACGAGGAGTGCATTGCGGCGGCCAAGCTCGCGGGCGCGGACGACTTTATCACCCGCCTGCCCGACGGCTACGACACCATGCTCACCGGCAACGGCGCCCAGCTGTCGCAGGGCCAGCGCCAGCTGATTTCGATCGCCCGCGCTGCCGTCGCCGATCCGCCGGCAATGATTCTGGACGAGGCCACGAGCTCCATCGACACCCGCACCGAGGCTATCGTGCAAGCGGGCATGGACAAGCTCATGGAGGGCCGCACGACGTTTGTCATCGCGCACCGCCTGTCCACCGTGCGCAACTCCGACGCGATTATCTGCCTGGACCACGGCCGCATCATCGAGCGCGGCAACCATGATGAGCTGATCGCCAAGCGCGGGTACTACTACCAGCTGTACACCGGAGCGTTTGAGCTCGAGTAGGCAGGTTTGTTCCACGTAGGGTGCCCCGGGGGCGGCGGGGTAATTCCTCCGTGCTCAAACATTCTCGCTGCGCCGCGAAACTGCGCGCGGAGGAAATACCCCGCCGCCCCCGGGGCACCCTCCTGCGCGCAATCAGCCCGTCATTTAGAAGGAAATAATAGTTTGTGAGCCCCTGGCCGGTTGGCCAGGGGCTCGTTTTGTGTAAATTTGTCGCATGCTTCGGGTTGTGGTATAAACGTAACATGCTACGGAAAGGATGGTGGCTGGAATGGTTCCCGAAGATACTGTTGGACCCCTGTTTAAGGTAATCAACGAACGCATGCAGGCGTCTGCCGATGCGGACCTCAAGGAGCAAGGGCTCACCTTTGCGCAAAGCCAGGTGATCGTCTACCTCATTGAGCATGCGGGCCGAGCGCTCCAAAAAGAGATCGAAGCTAACCTCAAGGTTTCCCACCCAACGGTCTCCGGCCTCGTCAGCCGGCTCGAGAAAAACGGCTTCGTGCGCACCTGGGTAGCCGAGGATGACCGACGCAATAAGGTCGTTGAGCTTACGGACAAGGCACACGATGCCGGTGATCGCATGCGTGCCACAATGCGCGAACGCGATCGGGAGCTGCTCGCCGGCCTTGATGAACGCGAGCAGACGGAGCTCATCCGCATGCTCAGGCGGGTCTACGCCAACGTCTGCAAACAATAAAGAATAGCTTCATCAGCACCCGTCGCCCACCGGATTCGATCCGCCTGCGACGGGCTTCTTTACGCCCTATTCCGTAGCTTGCTACATAATTTCAGCCCGATTCGTACAGAAAGGAACATGCATGATACGAACACTTGGACGAAGCCTGCGGCAATACCGCAAGAGCTCCGTCACCGCCATCCTACTTTCCATCCTGGAGGTGATACTCGAGATCGCTATCCCGCTCGTCATGAGCGACCTCATCGACCGCGGCATCCAAGCCGGCAACATGGGCGAGGTCTGGCGCCTTGGCATCGCCCTGCTCGTCCTTGCCGTTCTCGAATTTGGAGTGGGCGCCGGCGGCGCTTGGATGGGCGCACGCGCCTCGGTGGGATTCGCCGCCAACCTGCGCGACGATATGTACGACAACGTGCAGACCTTCTCTTTTGGCAACATCGACAAGTTCTCTACCGGCTCGATCGTCACACGCCTCACCACCGATGTCACCAACGTGCAGAACGCCTACATGATGATCATCCGCATGGGCGTGCGCGGCCCCGTGATGCTCGCGTTCTGCTGGATTGTGTCGTTTACCATCAACCGACAGATCTCGTTTGTGTTCCTAGCCGTGATCCCCATCCTCGCCATCGCACTCGGACTCATCATGTGGCGCGTAAGCAGCATCTTCAACCGCGTTTTCGCTACCTACGACACGCTCAACAACGTGGTGCAGGAAAATGTCGCAGGCATCCGCGTGGTCAAGTCGTTCAACCGCGAGGAGCACGAGATTGGCAAGTTCGGCCGTATCAGCCAACGCATCTACGAGGACTTCGCCCGCGGCGAGCGCCTCATCGCACTCAATACGCCGCTCATGCAGGCCTGCATGTACGCATGCATGATACTCATCTCGTGGCTCGGCGCTAAGGCCATCGTGGCCTCGGGCAACAACGCCGCGCTCGGCCTCACCACAGGACAGCTCACCGCACTCTTTACCTACGCCACGCAAATCCTTATGGCGCTCATGATGCTCTCCATGGTCTTTACGCTTATCGTGATTGCCCAGAGCTCGGCCAAGCGCATCGCCGAGCTACTCAACGAACAGAGCGACATCGCGAGCCCCGAGCCCGGTCGCGCCGTCACGCAGGTTGCGAACGGCTCCGTGGAGTTTGACCACGTGAGCTTTGCCTACGCGAGCAAGGCCGAGAAAAACGTGCTCGAGGACATAAACCTCACCATCAAGAGCGGCGAGGTCGTGGGCATCATCGGCGGCACGGGCTCGTCCAAGTCAAGCCTCGTGAACCTGATCGCCCGCCTCTACGACGCCACCGCGGGTAGCGTGCGCGTGGGCGGCGTCGACGTGCGCGACTACGACCTCGATGCGCTGCGCGGCCAGGTGGCCATGGTACTGCAGAAAAACGAGCTCTTTAGCGGCACCATCGCCGAGAACCTGCGCTGGGGTGACGCCGAGGCCAACGATGCAGAGCTGGTGCGCGCCTGCGAGCTCGCCTGCGCGGACGAGTTTATCGATCAGCTGCCGGACGGTTACCAGACCATGATCGAGCAGGGCGGCACCAACGTCTCGGGCGGGCAGAAGCAGCGTCTGTGCATCGCCCGCGCACTCGTGGCCAAGCCGCGCGTGCTCGTACTCGATGACTCCACGAGCGCCGTCGACACCAAGACCGACGCCAAGATCCAACGCGGCCTTGCCGAGTACCTGCCCGCCACGACCAAGATCGTGATCGCGCAGCGCGTGAGCTCGGTCATGCACGCCGACAAGATCGTGGTCATGGACGACGGGTGCATCAGCGCGGTGGGCACGCACGAGGAGCTCTTGCGCACGAGCGATATCTATCGCGAGGTCTTTGAGTCGCAGCAGAAGGGAACGGCAGAGGATGAGTAAGCAGAAGAAACGCCCCGCAAACGGAGCCGCGGCGGGCGCCGACATGCCCGCGATGCAGCTCGATATGGCAACCGTCAAGCGACTGCTCTCGTATATGTCCTGCTACCGAGGACAACTTGTACTCGTCGTCGCGTGCATTCTGCTCTCTGCCATCGCGAGCGCCGCGTCGTCGATGTTTTTGCAGGCACTCATCGACGACTACATCGTCCCGCTTTTGGCGACCGACGCTCCCGTATGGGCGGGCCTTGCGCACGCGCTCATCACCATCGGCGCTGTCTATGTGGTGGGCGTCGTGGCCACACTCGTCTACAACCGCGCGATGGTCACCGTGGCGCAAGGCACGCTCAAACACATCCGCGACGATATGTTCTCGCACATGCAGACGCTCCCCTTGCGCTACTTCGACACGCACGCGCACGGCGACATCATGAGCCTCTACACCAACGACACCGACACCCTGCGCCAGATGATCGCGCAGTCGCTCTCGCAGCTCGTAAGCTCGGCATTCACGCTGGTCGCGGTCTTTGTGTGCATGCTTTGGATGAGCGTGGGGCTCACCGTGGTAGTCTGCGTGCTCATGGCGGCGGTGCTCGTGTTCGTGGGCCGCATCACGGGGGTCATCGGGTCGTTTTCTATCGAGCAGCAAGATACGCTCGGCGCGCTCAACGGCTACATAGAGGAGATGGTCGGCGGGCAGAAGGTCATCAAGGTCTTTTGTCACGAGAACGCCGCGCGCACCGGAATGGGCAAGCTCAACCGTGCCTGGGCAAAGGCTGCGACGAACGCGCAGGGCATGGGCAATTCGATCATGCCCATGATGAACGCACTTGGCTACCTGATCTATGTGGTGGTGGCCGTGCTCGGTGGCTACATGGCCATCGCAGGAACGCCCAACCTGGGACTTACCGGTTTCGACACGTTCACGCTCGGCGCCATCGCATCGTTTCTGACGCTCACGCGCAACTTTATGAACCCCGTGGCGCAAGTGTCCAACCAGCTCAACTCGATCATCATCGCGCTGGCGGGCGCGGGACGCATCTTTACGCTCATGGACGAGAAGCCCGAGTCCGACGACGGTTACGTGACGCTGGTCAACGTGCGCGAGGACGCGGACGGCGCGCTTGTCGAAACGAGCGAGCGAACCGAGCGCTGGGCCTGGAAGAACCCGCATCACGATGGCGGCTGCGGGCTCGCACCGCTCAAGGGGCATATTATGCTCGACCATGTGAGCTTTGGCTATGTGCCCCAAAAGCTCGTGCTGCACGATATCGAGCTCGAAGCCGAGCCCGGGCAGAAGATCGCGCTCGTTGGTGCGACGGGCGCCGGCAAGACCACGATTACCAACCTTATCAACCGCTTCTACGACATCGACGACGGCAAGGTCCGCTACGACGGGATCAACATCAACAAGATCCGCAAGGCCGACCTGCGCCGGAGCCTGGGCGTGGTGCTGCAAGACGTGAATCTCTTTACGGGCACCGTCATGGACAACATTCGCTACGGCTGCCCCGGCGCCACGGACGAGCAGTGCATCGAAGCAGCGCGCCTGGCCAACGCCGACGGGTTTATCCGCATGCTGCCGGCGGGCTACGATACCGTGCTCGAGGGCGACGGCGGCGGACTTTCGCAGGGACAGCGCCAGCTGATTTCGATCGCGCGCGCCGCGGTGGCCGACCCGCCCGCAATGATTCTGGACGAGGCCACGTCGAGCATCGACACCCGCACCGAAGCATTGGTGCAGCGTGGCATGGATGCGCTCATGGAGGGCAGGACCACGTTTGTGATCGCGCACCGCTTGAGCACCGTACGCAACTCCGACCTAATCTGCGTGCTGGATCACGGGCAGATTATCGAGCGCGGCAGCCATGACGAGCTGATTGCCAGGCACGGGTATTACCACCAGCTGTATACGGGCGCGTTTGAGCTCGAGTAGGTAAACCCACGGGCTCCGTCTCGGGAGGGCGGCTATTACCTCCGTGCTCAAACATTCTCGCTTCGCTGCGAAACTGCGCGCGGAGGTAAAATGCCGCCCTCCCGAGACGGAGCCCTGCGCGCAGTCAATTCCTCATTTGAACGGAATAAAAGTTAGTGAGGTCCTGGCCAAATGGCCAGGACCTCTTTTCATGGCAGTCTTTTTGGGACGGGGCTTTTTTAGCTGCCTTCAAATTAGCCGCCCTCTGTTACAGGCTTACCGTTCCTCGCGTTGCGACCCGGCTGCCCCGGCTGTCTTTACGCGGTTCTTGTCGATGTACATGTTTTTGTCGGCCTGGGAAAAGAGCTCGCGCATCGTAGGCGGTTCATCAAAATCACTGGAAAGCGCATAGCCCACCGCGTAGCTGATAGGCATGTCGGGGTGAGCCTTGGAATACTCGCTCACGTTCGCACGAATCCGAGCGAGACAGGATTCCACGGCAACTCGATCGGCATCCCACAGCACCGCGATAAACTCATCGCCGCCGTCGCGGCCCACAAAGCAGGTCTCGGACGCCACGCGCCCCAGCTGATGGGCAAAAGAACGAATGTACTCGTCACCCTTCTCGTGGCCAAAACGATTATTGACCGTATGCAGGTTGTTCAGATCGAAAACGCACAGCGCAACGGGCGCTTCGGCGGAAACGGGATGCCCCTGCCCCAAGATTTCCTCGCACTTGTTCTTGTTGGGCAGTCCCGTGGCTTCATCGAGATAGACTTTGTTCTGCAGCTCGCGATTGAGCGCGGCAGTGCGCACCGCGCGAGCGAGTTCGACCGCAAAGGTCGCCACCAAGCCCACGATGTCGATGATCACCAAGCCCTCAAGACAATTGAGCGCCGTCGCCTTCTCCTGGGAGTAGTCCTCCGCGAGCCTCGTGGCATCGTCACAAATGCCAAAGAATTCCTCACTCATGGCAATGATGTCGGTGTTCTCGTAGCCGACTTCGCGCACACGGGCGATCTCGGTGCGAAGCTTGTCAAAATAGCTCGCGAGTTCGGTCATCTTTGCCTGATACTCATCGTCATCGAGACGGACGAGATTGAGGTCGTCGCTTCCGTAGCGCAAACCATTAATGTATGAATCCACAGCCTTGAGCAGGTCGTCTTGTGGCTGGCCTGCGTCCTCGAGCTTAACGATTCGCTGCGTGGTGCCGCGTACCAGACCGGCGTAGTTGACCACGCGCGCCGTGCCCTGGATGTCGGAGACGAGCAGCATGACATTGATGAAGAAAAAGATGAGAACCGCCGTGAGCGCCATCATGAGAAGGCGCACCGCCCGGCTGGCCTTCTTGGCGACAAAAGTATTCACAAGCTCACTCCCCAAAATGGCAAAAGCTCTGGCGGCACGCAGTGTGCTGAAATTCACGTGAGGCAAACTCTACCATAATGGACCAAGAGCCTCGAACTTGCGCAGTCTTTGGAGCGGAGCTCTAGGAGCGACTCGACCGCACCTCGTTTTGTGTGGGTGCTTTGGTTGGCAGGTACTGCATATTATTCGTATAATTTATCGTAAGTTCCCGTACATCGATTGGAGCCTTATATGCCTGCCATTAAGCCTGTTTCCGATTTACGCAATTACAACGAGGTGCTCTCCGATGTCCACGAGGGCTCCCCGGTGTTTCTGACCAAAAATGGGCACGGTTGCTACGCTGTGCTCGACATGAAAGATTACGACCGGTTTTGCGCCATCAGCACGCTGATGTCTGAGCTTGAGCGCGGGCGCAGCTCGGGTGATGAGAGCGGATGGGTCTCGTCGGACAACGTCGCCGCCCACTTCCGCCGCAAGGCCGCAAGCCATGCATAGCTGCGAGGTCGTCTACTCTCCGCTGGCTCTACAAGATCTCGACGACATCTGGGACTACATTGCCGTCGAACAGGACAACCCCGCAGCAGCGGAGAGAATCGTAGAGGGTATCCTCGCTCGGATAGACCTGCTATCCAGCTTCCCAGAGTCGGGTACGCCACTGTCTTCAATCTATCCCCTGCGCTCCGATTACCGGTTCGTGGCCTGTGACAACTATCTCGCGTTTTACCGTTTTCACCAGAAGGTCTATATCGACCGCGTCCTCCACAGAAAGCGCGATTACCTGCAGGTGCTGCTTGCCGAATAAACAGGCCCCGATATAATTCGACCCCTTATCCGGATCCCATGCCCGATGCAGCTAAAAAAGCCCCAAATTAGCTAGTTGAGGAGTTGGGCCATGGCGTTGACGAATTTTTGTACTTGGAGGGCGGGCTCGAGCGGGTAGTGCAGAAAGACCGGCACCTCGCGGCCGCACAGGAATGGCACGCCCACAAAAGCCGGGTGCACGCCCGACCACGCTCCGCAGGTGAGCACCGCGTCGCCCTTTTCCTCGGCTTCGTTAAAGAGCGCAAAGTCGAAGCTATCCACATCGATCACGTCCACGCCGCCATCGGCCAACAGGTCGATGCGCAGGCTGTCCATGGCGTCGTTGCCGTGGCGCAGTACGCGCAGACGCATACCCTCCAAGTCGGCGATCGAAATACGATTCTTGCGCGCCAGCGGACTCGTGCGCGGCAGGTCGATATAAAACGGCACGTTGACAATGCGGAGCTTTTGGCAGGCGTCGCCCCAGCGCGGGGTCGAAAAACTCGACTGCACCACATCGACCTCGCGGCCCAAGCTGCGCATGACGGATTCGCGCTCGTCATAGAGATCGCTTACCGGCACGATCTCAAATCGCAGAGACGGTTCCAGATCGTGGATGCCCGACCACATCGACAGCGTCTGGCGCCCCGGGCACATCATCGACACACCCAGGCGCACGGCACCGCCATCGCCCGCCGCGCGTCGGGCACGGCGCAACGCATCCTCGGACTGCCGCATGATCGAGCGTGCGTCGTCCACCAGCAGAGCGCCCGCCGGCGTCACCTTGACGCCCGAGTGCGAGCGTTCGAACAGCGTGATACCAAACTCGGCCTCGAAACCCGACACCTGCTTGACGAGCGCCGGGGTCGACACGCGCAATTTTGCCGCCGCACGCGAGAAGCTTCCCAGCTCCGCAGCGGCCGATATGGCCTCAAGTCGTCGATCGTACACGTCAATCTCCCGTTTTCGCGCCCGTGGCCATGCGCGGCCACAGGGGGTCGTTTTGGCAGGTCACACACTCAGTTAGGACAAATCGTCCCGCGAGCTATAAACCATAGGTTTACGCCATTCTAACAAATATGCAATTCACCTGCGCGAACGCTAAGCATACGATAACCAGCGAAAACCACGTGGGTCGATTAATGGGAGCGGCCCACAGGAGGCACAAGAAGGGAAGTTCCTATGAGCAATTGGCTTAAGCTCGAGGGCGATGTCTGCGCCGTGACCGGCGCGCTCGGCGGCATGGGCGTCGAGATCTGCCGCGAGTTCGCCCGCAACGGGGCCAACGTCGTCCTGCTCGACCTGGACGAGGAGAAGGTTAAGGCCGCGGCCGCCGACCTCGCCGCCGAGTTTGGCATCCACGCCGAGGGCTACAAGATGAACGCCACCGACGAGGCCGAGGTTCAAGCCGCCGTCGACGCCACGATCGCCGACTTCGGCCGCGTCGACGTTCTCGTCAACACTGCCGGCATCCTGCGCTTCGCCGCCATGGAAGACCTGCCGCTGAGTGACTGGAACGAGGTCCTCAACGTCAACCTCACCGGTTACTTCATCACCTCGCAGCGCTTTGGTCGCGAGATGATCAAGGCCGGCCAGGGTCGCCTGGTGCACATCTCGACCGTTGCCAGCCACTCCCCCGAGACGTTCTCGGGCGTGTACAGCTCCACCAAGGCGGGCGTCAACATGATGTCCAAGATGCTGGCTGCCGAGTGGGGCCCCTACGGCGTGCGCTCCAACTGCGTCGAGCCCTGCTTTGTCAAGACCCCCATGTCGGCGAGCTTTTACGCCGACCCCGAGGTCGAGAAGAGCCGCAGCCGTCTTATCGCCACGCGCCGCATCGGCGAGGTCAGCGATATCGCCAACGCCGTCATGTTCTTGGCATCCAAGCGCTCGGACTTTACCACCGGCGACGCCATTAAGGTCGATGGCGGTTTCTCCAATATGATGGGTGACCTCACCGCCAAGCCCGGCGGCCGCCGCGCCTTTGCCGACAACTACCTCAAGAACAAGGGTGTCGAGCTTTGGTCCGACGAGTCCGGCGTCGCAAAGCCGACCGACCAGTAAACCAGCCCGACAGGGAGGCTCGCGGTGACGCCCGCCCCTCCCCCGCATCGATTAGAAAGAGTCCCATGGCTTCCACCAACTCCAACAAGGGTCGCGCCGTCGTGCTTTCCGCCGCGTGCGTCACCATGTTCTTCATCAGCTCCATCGCGCTGTATTCCGTCGTGAGCAAGAACCTGCTCGCCGTCTATCCCGAGTGGTCCAGCGCCCTTACCTGGGCTTTCCCGGTCTTTCAGACCATCATGGCCGTGACAGGCATCTTCGCCGGCCGCATCTCCGACAAGATCGGCCCCCGCAACGTCGTGATCGCCGCCGCCGTGTGCTACGGCCTGGGTTGGTTCATGTCCGGTACCGTCACCGAGCCGTGGCAGTTCTACCTGTGGTTCTCGCTCGTCGCCGCCATCGGCAACGGCCTGGGCTACAACCCTGCGCTCACCACGGGTCAGAAGTGGTTCATCGACAAGAAGGGCCTCGCCTCCGGCATCACCCTGGCCGCTTCGACCGCCGGCCCCGCCGTGCTGTCCCCGGTGCTCGCCTCGCTGCTCATCCCGAGCCTGGGCATCTTTGGCGCCCTTAAGGCACTCGGCGTCATCTTCTTTGTGATGATCGCCGCCTCCGCCCTGTTCCTGAAGGCCCCCGAGGCCGGTTGGCTGCCCGAGGGCTTCGAGGCCCCCAAGGGCGGCGCGCACGCCGGCACCTTCGGCGACCTCACCCCGGGCGAGATGGTCAAGACCCCGCGCTTCTGGGTCCTCATCGTCACCTTCGCCTTTGCCGCCACCGCGGGCACCCTGCTCGTGGGCAAGGTTGCCTCCATCGCCGCCGTCCAGCTCTTCGCCGACCCCACGAGCGCTGCGGCCGTCGCCCTCGGCGGCGTGGTCGTCTCCGTCAACACCTGCGCCAACCTGGTCGGTCGCCTGTCCTTTGGCCAGATCATCGACAAGCTCGGCGCCTACAAGTCGCTGCTCATCAGCCTTGTCGTCACCATCGTCGCGCTCGTCATCATGTCGATGAGCTTTACGCAGAGCATGTTCTTTGTTGCGCTCGCCCTGCTCGGCTTTAGCTTTGGCGCCCTGCTCGTCATCTACCCGCCGCTCACCGGTGGCGCCTTTGGTACCAGCAACATCGGCGTCAACTACGGCATCATGTTTTTGGGCTATGCCGCTTCCACCTGGATCAGCCAGCCCATCACCGCTGTGCTGTATCACGCCGAGGCCGGCAGCGCCGCCTACCAGCAGTCCTTCTACGGCGCCATCGTAATCGCCGCCATCGCCGTCGTGCTCACCGTCTACATGATGGTCTCCGACAGCAAGAAGAAGTCCGCCTAGTTTTACCGATGCGACAAAGGGGCAGCCCTTTTGTCGCATTCCACCGGTCACCAGTATTAAGGAGTCGAAATGTCTGAGCTCAACCCCGTCCGCATTGCCGTTATCGGCGCCGGTGCCATGGGCCGCAACCACATCCGCTTTGTCACCGAGGAGCCCGAGGCCGAACTCGTTGCCATCGCCGACGCCTTTGAGGGCGCCCGTGCCACGGCCGAGGCCGCCGGCGTGCCGTTCTTTACCGATCCCGCCCAGATGATGGACGAGGTCAAGCCCGAGGCCGTCATCATCGCCACCCCCAACGACCTGCACCTGGGCGTTGCCCGCGAGGCCATCAAACGCAACATCGTGCCGCTGGTCGAAAAGCCGATCTCCAACGATCTCGAGGATGCCCAGGCCTTCGCCGCCGAGGCCGAGACCGCCGGCGTGCCCGTGCTCGTGGGTCAGCACCGTCGCCACAACCCGTTTGTGAACAAGGCCAAGGAGATCATCGAGTCCGGCGAGCTGGGCAAGCTCACCGTGTCGAGCTTCCACTACATGATCTATAAGAATGACGAGTACTTCGATGTCGAGTGGCGCCGCAAGAAGGGTGCCGGCCCGATCTTGGTCAACCTGGTTCACGACGTGGACCTGCTCCGCTACCTGCTGGGCGAGCCCGTCGCCGTCCAGGGCATGCAGTCCAGCGCCGCCCGCGGTTTTGAGACCGAGGACTCCGCCGTGGTCAACGTCCGCTTTGCCGATGGCGCGCTCGCGAGCATGACCATCTCCGACGCCACCGCCAGCCCCTGGAACTGGGAGGCGACCGCTCGCGAGGATCCGCAGTACCGTCCCTTCGATGCCGATGCCTACTTCATCGGCGGCACCAAGGGCGCCCTGTCGCTGCCCCGCCTGCACCAGTTCTCCTACGACGGCGCCTCTAACTGGCACAAGCCGCTGCAGATGGAGATTCCGGCCGTCGACCCGGCGCTGCCGCACAAGATGCAGCTCAAGCACTTTGTGAAGGTCGTCCGCCGCGAAGTTGAGCCCGTCGTAACCCCCGCCGATAACGTCAAGACGCTCACGCTTCTCAACGCCGTCAAGGAGGCCGCCGAGACCGGCCAGCTCGTCGAGCTGTAGCACCTTAGGACAGGCCGCGGCAGAAACCCCATGCCGGGCCCCTCGGTCCGCCACAAATAAGCCCCTCTTCTTTGCCCCGCGAGCAGCCTCCTGCCCGCGGGGCATTTTGCTACGTTGCCAATGATTTTTCTGGGACGGGGGACTTTTTGCACCTTAGCTTGATTCGTTCGCCACGAAATGTGCCTATCTACTACGTTTAACCGATCACCCTCAACCATGCCAAATTTCGCGGAATAAAAACCGCAGGTAGACGGGTTGCGCATTTTCGGAAAACCGGGAGATGGTCGACCCACACGGTTCAAACGTAGTAGATAGGCCGCTTTCGTGGTTCCGCGCCAAAACAGTCTTTTTTGAGCGAAGTGGCAGGTGGTATCCTTGGTAGCTCTGTGCTGCAAACGCACCTTAAACGCAAGGAGTCCCATGGATCTTATCGCCCAGCTCGCCCGCGAGCTCAACCTTAAGGCCGCCAACGTCGAGGCGGCCGTCAAGCTCATCGACGAGGGCAACACCATCCCCTTTATCTCGCGCTACCGCAAGGAAGCCACGGGCGGCATGGACGACGTCGCCCTGCGCGCACTCGACGAACGCCTATCCCACCTGCGCAATCTTGAGCAGCGCAAAGAGGACGTCATCCTTCTCATCGACGCCCACGGCAAACTCACGCCCGAGCTCGAGCAGCAGATCCGCGAGGCCACGCAGCTCCAGCGCGTCGAGGACCTCTACAAGCCCTACCGCAAAAAGCGCATGACCCGCGCGCAGAAGGCCCGCGAGGCAGGCCTGGAGCCACTCGCCAACATGATCATCATGCAGGTCTCGGCCAAGGGCAGCGCGCTCGATGCCGCCGCGACATACGTCAACGAGGAGGCCGGCTTCGACACGCCCGAGAAGGCGCTCGCCGGCGCCGCCGACATCGTGGCCGAGACGGTGGCCGAGGACCCCGAGAACGTCGCCGACCTGCGCGCCTTTACGCAAAACACCGCCGACATCGTCGTCGAGGCCACCGACCCCGCCGAGAAGACCCCCTACGAGCCCTACTACAACTACGACGAACCCGTGCGCAAGATCCCCAACCACCGCATCCTTGCCATCGACCGCGGCGAGCGCGAGGGCAAGCTCCGCGTACGCGTCAACGTCGACGGCGCCGCCGCCACGGCACGCCTCGGTAGCCGTTGGCCCCGACGCCAGGGCGTCTTCGCCCCGGTCTTCGACGCCGCCATCGCCGACGGCTACAAGCGCCTTATGGCCCCCTCCCTGGAGCGCGAGGCCCGCGCCAAACTCACCGTTCGTGCCCAGACCGAGGCCATCAACGTCTTTGCCAAGAATCTCGAGGGCCTGCTCTCGGCACGCCCCGTGCACGGTGCCCGCGTGCTCGCGCTCGACCCGGGCTACCGCACCGGCTGCAAGGTCGCCGTCATGGACGAGACCGGCAAGCTGCTCGACCACGGCGTGGTCTACCCCACCAAACCGCGCCACGACGTCGCCGGCACCAAGCGCGAGCTCGCCCGCCTCGTCAAAAAGGACGGCGTCAACACCATCGTCATCGGCAACGGTACCGCCAGCCGCGAGACCGAAGAAGTCGTCTCGGAGTTCATTGCCGAGCAGGCGCCCGGGTTGCGCTACACCATCGTCAACGAGGCCGGCGCATCTGTGTACTCCGCCTCCGAGCTCGCCAGCCAGGAATATCCCGACCTGGACGTCACCGTGCGCGGCGCCATGAGCCTGGGCCGCCGCCTGCAAGACCCGCTGGCAGAGCTCGTCAAGATTCCGCCCCAGTCCATCGGCGTCGGCCAGTACCAGCACGACCTTGACCAAGCCGAGCTTTCGCGCACCCTGGGCTACGTGGTGGAGGACGTCGTCAACCGCGTGGGCGTCGATGTAAACACCGCGAGCGCGAGCCTGCTGGGATATGTATCTGGCATCACACCGAGCGTGGCCAAGAATATCGTGGCCTACCGCGAGGAAAACGGCGCCTTTACCGATCGCCGCCAGCTTAAGAAGGTCCCCAAGCTGGGACCCAAGGCATATCTCAACGCCGCGGGCTTCCTGCGCATCAGCGGCGGCAAGAACCCGCTCGACGCGACAAGTGTCCACCCTGAGAGCTACGAGGTGGCCACGGCCGTCCTGGAACGCGCCGGCGTTGCGACAAGCGAGCTCAGCCGTGGCGGCGTGCCCGACATCGAGCGCCGCCTGGGCAGCATCTCGGCGCTGGCAAGCGACCTGGACTGCGGCACCTTAACGCTCATCGACATCGTCAACGAGCTCAAGAAGCCCGGGCGCGACCCACGCGACGACGCGCCCGAGGTGGTCTTTAGCCGCTCGGCGCTTTCCATCGATGACCTGGAACCCGGCATGGAACTCAAGGGCACGGTGCGCAACGTCGTCGACTTTGGCGCCTTTGTCGACGTGGGCGTGCACCAGGACGGCCTCGTGCACATCTCCAAGCTGGCCAACCGCTTTGTCAAGCACCCGAGCGACGTGGTGCGCGTCGGCGACACGGTGAAGGTATGGGTAGAAAAGGTCGATCGCGACCGCAAGAAAATCTCCCTCACCATGGTGCAGGGGAAGTAAACCGTCAAAGCAAGGTACCCCCTGTAGCAACGTACAAAATCGCGAGTATTCTGCAATTTCCGCCGCTCCGAACGCCCCTCAGAGACAATAACGTCAAAAACAGCCCCCGTTTTAGCGTCATCAGAGCCAAAACGGGGGTTGTTCCGTGCTTCAACCAGCTGGTAAAAGCCTTTACCTTGCTGAATACTCTCAATTTTGCACGGCGCAGGCGGGGGTACCTTTGTCCACGGCAGGATATGGAAGCCCATCACCAACCTACTGGCAAGCTCGTGTCGGCAGCCCCGGCCTTTCCTTTGCCTAGCGCGACCCTCGCGAAGCGCGTGAGCGATAGGGAAAGGAAAGGCCGGGGCGAACAACCCGCGGCGCAGCCAGTGTTCGCGTTACGGCAGGATATGGAAGCCCAAAGCGGCGATATCCTTGGCAAAGCCGCGCACGGTATCGAGCGAGACCTCGTACGGGTCACGGCCGATGTTCTTGCGCTTGGCCAGGATGCCGTTGGGCACCGTGATAATCTGGCAACCGCAGGCTTCTGCCTGGTAAATGTTGATGAGCTCGCGCGTGGACGCCCAGAGGACCTCGCAGTTAGGTTTGGCGGCGGCCTTCTTGACCGACTCCGTCATAAACGGAATGGGATCAACACCAGTGTCGGCGATACGGCCGGCAAAGAGCGAGATGATGGACGGCGTCTCGGCGTCAACGGCCTCGACCATCTCGTCGACCTGCGCAGGCGTAAAGATGGTGGTGACGTTGACCTTGATGCCGTCGGCGGAAAGCTTGCGCACCAGCTCGGCGGTGGACTCACCCTTGGTGGTCACACACGGAATCTTGACATAGACGTTCTCAGCCCAGGTAGCGATCTCGCGCGCCTCGACCTCCATGGTCTCGACGTCGTCGGCAAAGACCTCAAACGACACGGACACATCGGTGATATGGGCCAGGACCTCCTTGGCAAACGCGCGGTAATCCGTCACGCCGCCCTTCTTCATAAGGGACGGGTTGGTCGTGAAACCCTGAACGTTGCCGTTCTCGTACATGTCGAGCATGCCCTCGAGGTTTGCACCGTCAGCGAACACCTTGATTGCCATCTGCCTGATTCCTTTCGCTTGCACAAGGCCGGTAAACTGCTAAACACTTTACCTACGTTTATCAAGGCGTGAGCTGCGGTTTTTTATCTTCTCGGCGAACGGTATAAACACCTCAGTGTTTGGATTGATAAATCGATTGAGCATGCAAAAGCAAAGAGTCGCAGTTTGAGCAAACGTCAGAAGGCGAGATTCATTAGATGAGGCCGAAATGTTGCATCGCGGTGACGGTGCCGTCGTGTGCGACGTCGTCGGTCACGTAGTCGGCGACCGCCTTGACCTCGGGCATGGCATTGCCCATGGCCACAGCCGTCTCGACGGCGGCGAGCATGCCCAGATCGTTGCCCGAATCGCCAAAGCCAAAGGTGCGCTCGTTGCCCACGCGACCCAGATACTCCAGCGCCCGCGCCACGCCCACGCCCTTGTCAATACCCTTGGGACTCAGCTCGCGGTTCGAACCACCGGTGTTGCACAGCTCAAACTCGCGATCGATAAAGCCATCATCGTTGGCTACGCGAGCCAGGTCGCACGCGTTAATGCACACCTTGCCCAAGCGCAAGCGGCCATCGATGCGCATTTCCTCGGCGCCATGCACCACAGCGGTGCCGATCAAAGACGATTGTTCAGCGCCCGCAGGCTCCAGCGCAAAGGTTGCCTCGTTGGCCTCGAAAAAGGCCTCAATCCCTGCCGCGGCCATACGGCGTGCAAGCTCCGCGATAACGTCCTCGTCAAAGCAGTCCTCATGCACCACGCGGCCCTCGACCTCGAGCGTGGCGCCCGCCATGGCAACGACGCCCGCGGGGTCGAGCGCACGCAGGCTATCGGCGATGAGCCACAGGGGGCGACCCGTGCAGATAAACGCCTTGTGTCCCGCGTCGCGCAGACGATGAAACGCCTCGACGACCGCCTGCGAGGGACGCACCGCCGAGAAGTCCTTATCGGTCATATCGTCGGGATCGAACGACGTCAGCGTGCCGTCCACGTCAAAAAACAGTACGGCGGAATCGGGGCACGCATCAATCATATGGGTTCCTTTCGAGGGCGATGGCAAACGAAGCATCCATCATATAATGGAGCGACGCAACCAGAGAGGTCACCCATGGAATTTTACGCAAGCTGCCCCGAGGGCTTTGAGTCCGCACTCGCCGACGAGCTTAAACGGCTCGGGCTTTCGCATGTCCGCCGCCTTAAGGGCCGCGCCACGTTTGAGGGCGAGCTTGAGCAAGGCCTTCGCGCGTGCCTGTGGTCGCGCCTGGCAAGCCGTGTGTTTGTGGTGCTCGGGCGTTTTGAGGCGCAGGGTGCCGACGAGCTATACGACGGCGTTTACGACATCGCCTGGGAAAACATCGTCCGCCCCGGCGCCACGATTGCCATCACCGCACGCGGCGTGACCGAGCAGCTGCGCAACACGCGCTTCTCGGCCCTGCGCGCCAAGGACGCACTGTGCGACCGCCTGGCCGAGACCACGGGCCGTCGTGCTGACGTCGATGCCGCCGATCCCGATGTCCACCTGCTGCTTTCGCTGCGCCAGCGCCGCGCGAGCATAAGCCTGGACCTTTCGGGCGATCCGCTGTTCAAGCGCCTGCCGCCCGCAGCGACCCGCTCCGGCGAGGGCGCGCACGTGTTGCGCCCCGACTACGCTGCCCTGGTGCTGGCGCAGGTCGGCTGGACCGCGCTGTGCGAGCGCGAGGTGACGGCCGACGACTACGAAAACGAGGCCCTGCCCACGCTGATCGACGCCTCGTGCGCCGGCGGCGGTCTGCTGCTGGAGGCAGTGAATATCCTAACCGACCGCGCCCCGGGCGCCGCCCGCGAGCGCTGGGGCTTTGAGGGCTGGCAGCTGCACGATGTTGCCCTGTGGGAGCAGCTGCGCGCCGAGGCGCGCGAGCGCGAGACGGCGGCACGCGAGCGCCAGGCACGCATCGTGGCCGTAGACATCGACCCCGCCGCCCGCAAGACTGCCGAGCGCATGGTCAAGTGCGCTGGCTACAAGCGATTTGTCGATTTTTGCGCCGCCAAGTCCGCCACCGTACTGGACCACGCGGGCGCCGTCGCCGGTGCCGCCGTGGTCGCGGATACGACCGAGACGCCGCTTTCGCTCATGCATGACACCATGACGCTCATCGGCGAGCTGCGCCGCGCGCCCGAGCTTGCCGCGGCGCCGGTCGCCGCGCTCACCCGCGACGGATTGCTGGCCCGCGCGCTCCATGCCGAGCCCGCGCGCTCCATCGCCGTCATGCCCAATAACGAGGAGGCGGCTATTGAGGTTTGGCCCTCGCTCGACCACGTCGCCGCGGCATTCGAAGCTGCGGCCAGCGCAGATGCCGAGGCCGAGGTTGCGGATGCCAACGAAGCCAACGACGAAGCCGCCGCTTCCTCCATGCCCGAACCTGCCGCCACGCTCGACTTGGGCGACGGCAAGCCGCTGCCCGTGCTCATCCCCGAGTCCGAGCAGTTCGCCAACCGCCTGCGCAAGAACGCCCGCCTGCGTCGCAAGTGGGCAAAGCGCGAGGGCGTGAGCTGCTACCGCGTCTACGATGCCGACCTGCCCGACTACTCCGCCGCCATCGACCTGTACGAGGGCTGCCCGCAGACGCCGGGCCGCTGGCTCGTCATCGCCGAGTACGCCGCGCCCAAGACCATCGACCCCGCGCTAGCCCAGGCCCGCATGCTCGACATCTTGGCCATCGCGCCGCGCATCCTAGATGTTCCCGCCGAGCATGTGCACGCCAAGGCCCGCATGCGTTCGCGCGGCGGCTCGCAGTACGGCAAGCAGGGCGCCGGCAAGGGCGGATCGGGCGAACGCGCCAACATCGCGCGCCGTCGCCTGCCGCTCATCGAAGAGGGCGGCCTCACCTTTGCCGTCAACTTTGACGACTACCTGGACGTCGGCATCTTCTTGGACCACCGCGTCACCCGCAACCTGGTGCGCGAGCACGCCAAACAGGCACGCCGCTTCCTCAACCTGTTCGCCTACACCGGCACCGCCACCTGCTATGCGGCCGACGGCGGCGTCGAGGAAACCGTGACAGTCGACCTTTCCAACACCTACCTGGACTGGGCCGAACGCAATATGCGCCAGAACGGCTTTGTTGGTCCGCAGCATCATTTTGTGCGCGACGACGTGCTTGCCTGGATTCGCGACCAGCGCCAGACGCGCAACCGCTGGGACCTGATCTTTGTCGACCCGCCCACGTTCTCGAACTCGTCCAAGATGGGCCGCCGTACCTGGGATGTCCAGCGCGACCATGTTGAGCTTTTGGCCGGCGTATCTCGCCTGCTCGCACAGGGCGGACATGCCATCTTTAGCTGCAACCTGCGCGGCTTCCGCCCCGAGACACGCAAGCTCGCCCGCGCGGGCGTCGTGCTAGAGGACATTACGGCACAGACCATCCCCGAGGACTTCGCGCGCAACCAGAAGGTGCACCATTGCTATATCGTGCGCCGCCTGCCCATCGAGGACGCCATGGCCGAGGTCGGCTTTAGCGCCGAGGAGATTGCCGAGCGAACCGAGGAGCTGCGCAGCCCCGAGGTCCGCAAGCCTCGCGCAGCAACACCCGCGCACGCGCAGGCCGGCAACGGCAAGTCCAACTTTGCCGGCAAGCCCTCCCCCGCCGGCAAGCCCAAAAAGAAGAAGTTCTACGCCAGCAATCCCAAGGGCAAATAACAAAGTTACGGTGGAATACGGACTGTTTTGCCTGGAATTAGGCAAATTTAGACCGTATTTCACCGCAACTCATATTGGGATGGCGGACGCCGTCTATCCCTGGGTGACCAGCCGGTAGCCGATACCCACGTGCGTCTGGATATAGCGCGGGTGCGCGGGGTCGAACTCGATCTTCTTGCGCAACGTGCCCATAAAGACACGCAGGCTCGCCAGGTCGCTCTTGGTTGCCGTGCCCCAAATCTCGTGCAGGATAAACTGGTGCGTCAGCACCTTGTCGGCGTTATGCGCTAGCAGGCACAAAAGCTTGTACTCGATCGGCGTCAGATGCAGCTCCTCGCCATCCATCGTGGCGATGCCGGCATCAAAATCGATATGCAGCTCACCGGTATCGAACGAGCCCTCGGAGGCAACGCCGCCCGTTTGCGCATACGAAAGGCGCCTGAGCGTCGTGCGAATGCGCGCGAGCAGCTCCTCGACCGAAAACGGCTTGGTCAGGTAGTCGTCGGCACCGGCGTCGAGCGCGCGGATCTTGTCCGCGTCCTCACTGCGCGCCGAGACCACGATGACCGGCATGCCCGACCACGCGCGCACCGACTCCACCACCTTGACGCCGTCCATATCGGGCAGGCCCAGATCGAGCAGCACAATGCTCGGCGCCTGCGACGAGGCGGCGGCGATGGCGGCATGGGCGGTCTCCACCGCCATATGGCGCAAGCCGTGCGCCTCGAGCGCGGCAACGATAAGGTTGCGGACGGCGGGATCGTCCTCAACGACCAAGATGAGCGGTTTTGCGGCAGAGTTCGGCACGGCGCTACTCCTTATCAAACGAAACGTCGGCGGCGGGAAGCTCAATCGTAAAGACCGAGCCGTGCGGGTCCGCCGCGGTAACCTCTATGCTACCGCCATGTGCCAGCGCAATGGAGCGGCAGAGCGAAAGCCCCAAGCCCACACTGCGGCAGCTGTCGGCCAGGCCATGGTTGGCGGTGTAGAACGACTCAAAGATCCGCTCGCGGTCCTCGGGCGCGATGCCCGGGCCGTCATCGGCCACCGAGCACGTCACGTGCCCATCGTCGACGCCAATCGAGATTACGATATGCGAGCCCGCAGGCGTATAGGCGATGGCGTTGTTCACCAGATTGACCACCAGCTGCACCATCAGGCGCGCGTCGACGTTGACGAGCGCCGGCTCATCGCACGCCACCACCTTAAGGTCGTGCTCGCGCACGGCCGGGTTCACGTGGCGCAGCGCCTCCTCGACGATATCGTCCATGAGCTCGAGCGTGGTCGACAGGCGCATACCGCCACCCTCGAGCTTGGTGATGGCGAGCAGATTCTCGACAGTGGCGTTGAGCCATTGCGCGTCCGAGCGAATGGATAGGAGCATGCCGCGGCGTGTCTGGTCGTCGAGCACGGCCGTGCCGGTCGAGCCCTGGTCGAGCAACACGTCGGCATTACCCGAAATACTGGTGAGCGGCGTGCGCAGGTCGTGCGAGATGGAGCGCAGCAAGTTGGCACGCAGCTGTTCGTTTTTGGCGAGCACCGCCGCTTCCTCGCGAGCCTCCATGGCGCGGGCGCGATCGAGCGCCAGCTCGCCTTCGCTCACGATGGCATCGGCAAGCGTCCGCTCCTCGTGCGTCAGCACGTCGGACTCGGCAACGATAGCCAGCACGCCCACAACCGAGGCGGGGTCGCCCGCGCGCACCATGGTGTCGCCCGAGCGTACGGTCAAGTAGATGCCAAAGAACGCCGAGGCGCCATAGGTGGCATCGAGCGGTGTTCCCACATAGGCGGACGCCGAGAGCCGCTGCGGCATCTGCGACGCCAGCTCGTGCACCGGCACGGCATCGCCCACGGCCGTATACGTCGCGCGCGGCAGCAGGTCATCATCATCGGCATCATCGCTGTACCACACGACCGGGCAGCCCGAAAGACGCGCCAGCTGCGTTGCCATGGCGTGCACAATCTGCTGCTGATCGGCACAGCGCTGCAGCATGCGGTTGGTCTCGAGCACCATCTGCGTGCGGCGGTCGCTGGCGGCGGCCTGCGCCAAGGCGCGGCGCAGGGCCAACGCGATCGAACTCGACACAAGCGAGACCGCAAACATGATGAAGAACATGCCGGGATAAACACGGTCGATAAACGACAGCGAGTAGCGCGGGTCAACAAACAAGAAGTTGTAGAGCGCCACGGCGGCAGCCGAGCTCAGCAAGCAATACAGGCGGCTCCAGGTAAAGAACGCGCACAGCTGCACGGCGAACACATAGACGATCATGATGCTCGGCGCGAGACCCGGATGGTCGAGCAGCGCGCCCGCAATCGTCGCCGCGACCAGCAGCCCCGCCGATACGCAGGCGTCATACAGAGGGCTGCGACGCGTCAGCGTCGTGCGCCGCCACCAAAAGTTCTCGGCAATATCGCCGTCCGCATGGACGTCCATCAGCGCCCCGCCCCTCTCTCAAAAACAAAAACCACCACAAAGGGGACAGGCACCTTTGTGGTGGTTTCCCCTTGTGGTGGTTCCAAGTGTATAGCCTTTACAGCCTGCGGTCGTTAGACAAACAGCACGTGCGCGAGCAGGGCGCACACGCACACCGCTCCAAATACCAATGCCACGATCGAAATCACGCGATCGACCATGTCCATGTTGGCCCGATTCGTAAAGAACCGATCTTCGGCGGCGTCGACGCGCGCCTCACGAACGTCAAGTGTCCTTGCATCCATGTTTACCTCCCCGGCTTTAGTTTTGCTCATCGATAACCAACTCCGTGTAGTCTCCGTCGGCTACGGGCGCTCGTTGGGGGCAAGGCGCTGCATCTTGCTCACGGCCTTAAACTTGGTGAACAGCGGCACGTACTCAAAGCTCACGTTGGAGTTCTCCAGGCCGTACCAGCGCGCGGGCGTGCCGGCGGCGCGGCGGATGATGTACTTGAGCGTGATGGCCGTGCGCTCGCTCGGCTCCACGTCGCTTTCGGGCGCCAGCAGCTTGCGGATCATGACGAACTTGAACGTGCCAATGTTGCCCGGATCCTTATAGACCGAGTAGTCGTGCGTCTGCGACGGCAGCTCGCCGCTGGCAGCCAGGTCCTGAACAACTTGGCGCAGGTAGGCATTGACGCGTTGGTTAATCTTGTAGCCCAGGTACAGATGCACGCGGAACACGTAGTCGGTGCCGAACGTCTCGACCGAATAGGCAAAGGTATGCGGCTCGTCCATGGTCTCGACGTTCACGAACCACCAGGCGCGAGCGCGCTTGGGATGCTTGTCCAAGATCGAGTAGACGATATCACGGTCGATGTAGTCGGTATGGGTGTCCTTGGTCAGGTACACGATGTTGTCGCTCATGCGCTCGTAACGGTCGTCGTCGCGCAGGCGCTTGAGCTGCGGCAGATAGCTGCGCAGCGGCAGCAGCGTAAACTGGCGCTGTTCGACCGCCGTGCCGTTGTACCAGCACACCATAATGCCCATGATGAGTGCAGCCATGAGGATGGTGAAGTAGCCGCCGTGGAAGAACTTGGTGAGTGAGCTCACGAAGAAGAAGCCTTCGAGCAAAAGGAAGAAGGCCGCGAAGATCCACGGAGCAACCTTGAGCTTGCGCTCCTCGTGCAGGTAGAAGAAGAGCAGCAGCGTGGTGCACATCATAGTCAGCGTAATGGCAAGGCCGTAGGCGGCTTCCATATGAGCCGAGTTCTGGAACAGCAGCACCACGATGACGCAGCCGACAAGCATGACGTTGTTGACCATGGGAATGTAGAGCTGGCCTTTGGTCTCGGCCGGATAGAAGACCTGCATGTGCGGCATGAGGTCCAGGCGACTGGCCTCGGACACCAGCGAGAACGCGCCGGTAATGAGCGCCTGCGAGGCAATGATGGCCGCGATGGTTGAAAGGCCGACGGCAAACGGACGCAGGCCCGGGGCGAGCATCTGGTAGAACGGGTTAAGGTCGGCAATGCCCATGAGCTCGGGGTTGGCAGCGTTGTTCATAAGCCAAGCGCCCTGGCCCATATAGGACAGCAGCAAGCAGCACTTAACGAACGGCCAGGTGGCGTAAATGTTGCCGCGACCCACATGGCCCATGTCGGAGTAGAGCGCCTCGGCACCGGTGGTGGCGAGGAAGCAGCTGCCCAGAATCATGATGCCCGCGTGGTTGTTGGGGCTCAGCAAAAAGGCGATGCCGCGCACCGGGTTGAGGCACAGCAGCACGGCGGGGTGCTGGAAGACAAAGAACAGACCCGTGCCGCCCAGGAACAGGAACCACAGCGTCATGATGGGGCCAAAGGCGTGACCGATCTTGGCCGTGCCGATGCGCTGCACCAAGAAGAGCGCAATGATGATGGCGAGCGTGATGGCGACAACGCGGCCCTGGTCATCCCCGAGCACGGCGTGGACCGCCGGAATGGTGCGCAGGCCCTCGATGGCCGTGGTAACGGTAACAGCCGGCGTCAGGATGCCGTCGGCGAGCAGCGCGGCGCCACCCAGCATGGCGGGGATGATAAGCCACTTGCCGCAACGCTTGACCAGGCTGTACAGGGCAAAGATGCCGCCCTCGCCGTGGTTGTCGGCGCGCAGCGAGATCAGCACGTACTTGACGGTCGTCAGCAGCGTGACCGTCCACACGACAAGAGAGAGCGCGCCGAGCACGAACTCCTCCGTCACGCTTCCGATGCCGCCGTTGCCGGCAACGAGCGCCTTAGTTACATACATGGGGCTGGTGCCGATGTCGCCGTACACCACGCCCAGCGTGACGAGCATCGCCGAGATGCTCACAGGAATCGCAGCGTGCGAGGCTGCCTCCTTGGCCTTTTGTTCCATAAGCCGGTTTCCTCCCAACTTTAATGTTCGAGGGGATTATAGGCAATCGGCCCATGTTTTAATGCACTGTTTTCCCAGCTAAATAAACATTTATACGGCCTTTAGGCCACCTCGGCGATATGGAATGTGACAAAGGGACTGTCCCTTTGTCACATCACCGCATTCGTTACTTGCCGAGCCAGTTTTTGAACCACCACTCCATGGAGCGGCTCATCTCGGCCATAAAGGGGCTCGTGTGCTTGCGGGTGTAGATATCCACGACGCGCTCCCCCACCTCGCGGGCATGCGGACGGAACATCGCGTCCATCTCGGCCACCTGCGCGTCCATGGTCGCGGCATCCGCACGGCAGTAGCGTTCCTCGTGCACCAGGTTCACTACGGGATGCGCAATGGCCGGGCGCTCCTTACGGGGCGTGCCGATGATGAGCATCGACAGCGGCATGGTATAGGGCGGCAAGTCCAGCAACGCGGCAACTTCCTCGGCATTCTCGACGATGTCACCGATGTAGCAGCTCCCCAGCCCCAGGGCCTCGGCGGCAATCACGGCGTTTTGCGCGGCGATTACGGCATCCTGCGCCGCGATGGCAAAGTCGCCCAAACCCGGCGCGCGGCGGGGCGCCTTGCCCGTACGCTCTACAAACTCGGGCTCAAAGCAGCCCACGTGCTCAAACAGATCGATCCACTTGGCATAGTCGACCACAAATATAAGTGCCCAGGGCGCCTTGGCGATCATGGGCTGGTGATCGCACAGGTCGGCCAGACGGTCCAGCGTAGCCTGCTCGCGAATGCTCACGATGGAATACATCATCATGGCGCCCGCCGACGGTGCGCGACTCGCCGCATGCAGAATCGCCGCCCGCTGTTCGTCGGTCACCGCCACGGGACGGTCATCGTCATCACGCGCGAAGGCACGCGCAGACGAGCGATGCTCCAAGATGTCCAGTACCGCGTTGCCCGTAGTCTCGACCGGATAGCCGCACACATCCACAGCCGTCGCACAAACCTGCTCGCTCATCTGCTCGCTCATAGCCCCATCCCTGCCATTTCTTTAAGAAGCCTTTACGTTTCCGTGTAATTCCCGTCCATTATCGCGCAGGTCGCCACAACATTGCGCAACACTGCCACACGCGCGCGTTAATATGGCTGGTTGTTGTGCGCAGTCACCAAATGCAGCGCATATCTTGGTAACAATCGGGTAAACCCCCGCTTTCGTAGGTTTTAGTTTGTGAGGAGTCTCAGCATGTTCGCTGCCGCCATCTCGCTCGTCGGTCTTGCGGCGACCGTCTACCTTGTCTTGCGCGAGGCCAAGGCCATTCGCGCTCAGTCGGGAACCGTTGCCAAAAGCGCTCTTGGGTGGAGCGTCGTCTTCGGCCTGTTCCAGGTCTTTTTGACTATTTGGGGCGCCGTGGGCCTCGTCGCTCAAAACGAGCCGCTCGCCTTTGTGATGCTCATCCTGACCAACGCCATCCTCACCGGCTGCGCTTGGGCCAGCATCGCACGCGACCGCATCGCCCCGCGCGTCTTTGCGTTCGCCGCGCCCGACGCCCCCGCTCCCACCGGCAAGCTCGCCCGTCTGCGCGGCGCCTTTGTGGGCAAACCGCTCGTCGCCGCCGTCCTGTGCCTGCTGCTCGCCGGCGTCTTTGCGCTGCTGGGCATGGAGGTCTCGTCCAACCACGACTTTACCTGGGTCTACCCCCTGTGCATCCTGCTCGAGTGGGCCATCATCACCACGCTCATGGTCGGCCTGTTCTTCCTGTTCCAGCGCCACGGCGCGGCTCCCGCGGTCCTGGCCTTTGCCCTCTTTGTCCTGGGCATTGCCGAGTTCTTTGTCATCACGTTTAAATCCATGCCCATCCAGCCGGGCGACCTTTCGGCCATCTCCACCGCCGCCGCAGTCGCCGGCAACGGCTACACCTTCTCCATCTCGCTGTTCTGCGTGCTGTCCATGGGCTTTACCGCCATCGCCATGCTGCTATGCGAGTACGCCGGCCTGGTGGCACCGCACCGTCAAAAGGGTGCCGCCAACGCCAAGCGCATGCTGCTCATCAACCTGCTCGTGGCGGTGCTGTGCCTGGGCGGCGTGACCGCGCATGTCACGCTTATCGACTACTACAACACTCTCGGCATCACCGTCTACACCTGGCGCCCGCTCGAGAGCTACTGGCGCGAGGGCTATCTGCCTGCCTTTATTAGTGCAGCACAGTCCATCAAGCCGCCCAAACCCGCCGACTACTCCGTCGACGATGCCAAGGCCACGCTCAAAAAGTACGCCAAGGCCTACGACAAGTCCGACGCGGCCAAGAGCGACGGGCGCGCCGCCGCCCAGGAGCAGTTCGATAGCGAGAAGCCCACGGTCATCGCCATCATGAACGAGACCTTCTCGGACCTGTCGATCTATCAGAACATGCGCGCCGGCTACGAGGGCCCGCAGTACTTTAAGAACCTTTCCAACTGTCTCAGCCGCGGCAAGCTCTATGTGAGCGCCTACGGCGGCGGCACGGCCAATACCGAGTTTGAGTTTATGACCGGCAACTCCATGGCCAACCTGGGTTCGGGCGTGTACCCCTACACCATCTACAACATGGAGACGACCGGGAACCTGGCAGAGCAGTTCAAATCGCTCGGCTATTCCACCACGGCCATGCACCCCAACCACGCCACCAACTGGAACCGCGAGAACGTCTATAAGGACTTTGGCTTTGACCAGTTCCTGTCCATCAACGATTTCCAAGGCGCCGATACCCTGCGCGGCATGGTGACCGACCAGGCGACCTACGACAAGATTCTTGAGCTGCTCAATCAGAACGCCGATCCGCAGTTTATCTTTGACGTGACCATGCAGAACCACTCGGGCTACGACACGGGCCTGCTGCCGGCAGATAAGCAGATGCACCTGAACATCGACACGACCGATCTGGACGCCAAGACCGTCGAGGACGGCACGCTGTCCGATGTCGACGAGTACGTCTCGTGCATCGAGCAGTCCGACCAGGCGCTGCGCTACTTCCTCAACGCCTTGAGCAGGCTTGACCGCAAGGTGGTCGTGGTGTTCTGGGGCGACCATCAGCCGTTCTTCCCGTCCAAGTTCAACGATAAGTGGTTTACCGACGAGGACGACGCCACGCATCAGGAGCGCTTGTGGCAGACCGACTACATCATCTGGGCCAACTACGACGTTGCCGGTTGCGACCAGACGAGTGAGACCGACGACCTGTCCACCAACTACCTGTCCACCCAGCTCATGCAGCTGATCGGCGCACCGCTGACCGACTACCAGAAGGCGCATATGACGCTGCGCGAGTCGCTGCCCGCCATCAACTCCGTGGGCTACGAGGACGCCAGCCTGCGCTGGGCGCTCTCCTCCAACGTCACCGGTGACGACGCCGCTGCCGCAGCCGCCACCAAGGCGCGCGAGGATTACGCCAAGATGCAGTACTACGAGATGTTCCGCGACGGCAAGAACGTGTATACCGAGCACTTCCAGACCGAAGCCAACGAGACCGACCCCAACCTGGCGCCGGGTACGACCAAGATTAAATAGCGACACGTCTTAACTGGTTCGTCTGCCCGGCGGCGTGGAACGTAAGGTTCCCTGCTCGGACAGTCCTGCTCGCACGGAGAGCACATTAAGTGCTCTCCGGCTCGTGCGGAACTCGCGATGAACCTTACATTCCGCGTCGCCGGGCAGACGCCTCGGTGTTGAAGCGCGGCTTGTCATGAGAGCATCCGCAACATATGTAAGTTGTAGGCCACATTAAGTGGCCTTCTTTGTATTCGGAAAGCCCATCCCACTCTGAACGCATCGGGGCATGGAACTATCAGCTTATTAGGCCTTCCATCAATAAAGGGGCGCCCTCCTGGGCGGTGCGTTTAGAAGATGGACCTAGCGCTTATCCCTCCTGGACAAAAGCAGCGCGGCCATGAAAGCGATGATTGCAAGCGTCAGCAACACCAAGAGCAATGCGAGCGTGCTGTCGCCGGTTGCCGCCAGGCCAAACAGACCGTGGCTCTTACTGCCAGCAGGTTGTACGGGAATCTTCTCGCCATCGTCCTCGGCGGTGATTTCCCAGCGGATGGTCTTGCTTGCGTCGGCAAGCTCGTTGCCTACCGACGTCGGGACACTTAGTTGCAAATTGAGCACCGTGCTGCCATCGCTCGCAAACGTTGCGACCTGCGTGGGATAGGCAAACACGCTGCCCGGCGTTCCCGTCTGGAGCCAACCGGCAGACGCATCGCCCGCCGACGCTGTCAAGGTAATGGGCGACAGCAGGTGTGCCGTCTCGTGATCGACAACGGCCCGCACAAACACGCGTACCTGGGACTTTACGCCCGTGGCACGAACCTCGATCTGCTGCTCGCGCACATCGCCGGGCATCAGATCTTTAAAGGCCAAAAACAGATCGGGCTCCCCCGAAGAGCCCGTCGCTCCCGAGACCGTCAACTGTCGCGCATTTCCGTCATAGGCAATCGCGGGAGCGTCGGCAAACGCACGAGCAGGCGCGGCGAGCGCGACAATGCAGAAAATGGCCGCGACCACGCAGCGCAAGGAAGTCGCAACGTCTTTGCGAATTGGGAAAGCCATACTTACGCACCCCCATGCGGCGGCACCAGCACGCCATCCTCGACTGCACAGCCCCATGCCTCTGCAACTGCATCGTCGGGCGTGGATTGAATTGCCTGGGTCGAAATGTCAACGACCAGGTTCTTCCCACCTGCTTTATGCTCAGTCACGCTCTTGATGAGCACATCGGTTTTGTCCATCGGTGAAACGGGAGACGTCCAGTAGTAGAATCCGTCGGACGCGACAACCCAAGAGGCGGCTCTGTTGGAAGCAGATGCCTTGGACACACTGCCCCAGTCAATGACGTAGTCGGTGCCGGCAACCGGCTCATCCCACAGGCGCGCGCCATCCTGGTCCTGCCAGTAGATATCCACCGCAACACGCAGGTATGCCGGGGCCGAGCCCTTGTTTGTAATCGTGACGTCGCTCTTCACGTTGTCATTGAGGTTCTCGTCCACCGAAGGTGCCACCGAACCAAAGCCAAACTCGTTGACCAGCACCCCCGTAACCGAAAGCCACGCAAAGGTACCGGCGGCGCCAGCCAACAGGAGAACGCCAACAAGGAGGGCAACGATCTGCTTGCGCTTAGTCATCCTAGTCCTCCCTCCTCAGCGTGCCGTTTTCCCAAACATTCTTGGCACGCGAGCCGCCATCGACCCATTTGTCATTCGCGCGCGTGTTGACGCACGTCACCACCGCATCGCCCGCGCTCGAAGCAGACGAAATCGTCAGCTCGGCAGATTTACCGGGCGCCTTGCCCGGCGTGCTCAGCTCGCCCTCGTAGCGCCATGCCCAATTCGTGTCTTCCTCGACGGTATAGATGCCCGTCGGCGCGGCAAATTGCACGCTGCCGACATACCAGGTCTCGCCGTCTTCGTCGCGCCTCTCGCTAACTTTCACCTCGACCATGCGCGTCTCGGCAGGAGAATCCTCCGACGCCTTGCGTGCCACCTTAAAGCGGAACGGTTGTCCCATGGCGCTGGCATCGGTGGTCTTTTTGACGATCGTCAGCGCATGGGTCTTGGCGAAGTCGAACACGGCATTGCCGTCGCCTTGCTTGCCTTCGCCCGTCTTCTTGGACTCCAGGCGGTTGGCCAAGTCGAACGAACCGTTACCCGAGCCCAAGCTGTAGAGCGAGACATACTGGTCGTTAACGGGTTCCTCCGTCATGGACGCATCAGGACCGTAGCTCGCCCGCTTAACGGTAACAGTCAGCTGCGTCCCCATAAACGGCTCAGCAAAGCAGACCTTAAAGGGTGCTTTGTCGGCGCTATTGTCGACTGTGTTGGCGGCGTTGGGATCGAGCAGCCATTTAAGCTGCGCGGTGGTCATGGTTACGTGGTTCTCGGGGTCTGATGTATCCTTGGCGACCACGCGATACGTCACGGGATACAGGTCCATGTCGCCCTTAACCGACTCGTCCTTAAACTCATCCCAAGACTTCGCAGCGCCACCGTCAGGCACATATCGCCACTCCAGGAAGAGTTCGCGCACGTCACCGCTGGCCGCCCGTTCATCGAGCAGCGCGACGATCTTGGAGTGGGCGTCCGGGTCGTATGCCACGGACTTTTTCTCCATCTCGGGATTGCCGTCGTTGTCATAGACCGGGTTGCCGCTCTCATCCACCTTGGGAACATCGACGTTATGGACAAAGCCGGCGCCCGTCGCGCGCTCGCCGTCCGAGTCGACCGTCGCCGTAAAGACGACCGACCCGTCGACACCGTGATAGCGAACCTTATACGGCGCGATCTTGTACACCGCGGTGTAGGTCACGCTCTCAAAGGGCTCGCTGCCCTCGAGGGGATACTTCTCGTCATCGGTCAACAGGGTGTATTTGCCATCGGAATCATAGTCGCGCGACCAGCCGGCAAAGTCGTACTTGGTGCCGTCAATGCCCACAACCTCCTTGACAGCCTTGACCTCAAGAGAAATCTGGTCGCCGGAATCAGTACGGCCGAGACCGCGGACAAGAGCAGGATTCGCGAGATTTGAGTCGATGTTCGATTGAACGGTAACCAGGCTGGGACGGTAGACCGGGTACAGCTCCATGGGGGCCCTGACCACGGTAGAAGCACTCACCATGCGGATACCCTCCGACCAAGCGACATAGCCCTTGCCAGGTGCCGGCTTGGCTTCCGTCCAGCCCACGAAGGCGTTGAACGCACCTCCTGTATCCCTATCGATAGCGCTGACGTCATAAGTGGGCTTCGGGATGCTGCCATCAAGGTTGCCGAGCATATCGCCTTGCTGAGCAACTTTGCCGTCAACATCTTTGGCATTGAGATGGTACACGACCGCCAACGGCGAATAGTACGCCACAAATGTATAGGCCCCGCCGGGTTCCACCTGATGGGAATACGAGTTATCGCCGTTAGGTTCGATCTCTTCAGCTTCGCCATTCGGAAGCTCGATCTCAACCTTCTGCAACTTATACAGCTCACCGCCTGCTTTATAAACCGGAGTCGTGACGTCAGGGGTCACCGTTGCCGTAGCAGGGTCGGTGCCCGCGTTGATAACGGGATCGATGTCGTACCTAGGCACATTGACCTTGTCCGTGCCCTTAAAACCGGCGCGATACAGGTTGGTGGTGTACCTAACATCGTACTTCGCGTACACCGGATAGGCATCCTGCCACTGGGTGACCTTAAAATCTGGTTTCACCAGATACGGTTCGGCCTTATCCGGGTCGGACGTAGTGAAGGAGTCGCCATTCACGTCATAAATATAATTCCAGACCGCAGAGTCCTTCCGAACCTCAGCCGTAGAGATCCAGCCCAGGA
>OIEV01000382.1_pt1 | contig 35884 bp, 28 predicted proteins | sample 1581881 | NCBI WGS metagenome assembly OIEV01 (sample SAMN03279760, study PRJEB24777) | human gut metagenome | isolation source: fecal sample PR121 from 1 month old male Malay infant, vaginally delivered... | place: Singapore | collected 2005-09-16 | reverse complement strand
GCCGGGTTTTCGGCGCGATGGCGCTTGTCCCAGTAGTAGGCGATGTCGGCGGCGAAGTAGGCGAACTCACCATTGGACTTGATGATCACACGGTCCTTGTCGTCGCCGTGCTTGGTGGATTCAAACCAAGTGGCGCCGTCCTTGTCGAAGATGTCGCCGCGGGACTTGAGCTCTTCGATGGCGGCGTCGACCTTGCCGTCGGCGTACAGGCTGTTTTCATGGAACCAGACGTCGAAGTTCACGCGGAAGTCCTTCATGGACTTCTGAATCTCGTCGAACATCATCGGTACGGCGCGCTTGCGGAATTCCTCGCGCACTTCGGTATCGGCCTCGCCGAGCGGTTCACCGTCATCGTTCAGGCCCTGATCCTGGTGGGCCAGTGCGGTCAGGTCCACGCCGTCGGACTCGGCTTCGGCCTGAACACGGGCGGCGATCTCGTTGATGTAGGCACCCTTGTAGCCGTCGCACGGGGTTTCGGTCTGGTAGCCGGCCTCACCCAAGTTATTGGCCTCGGCCCAAGCGGCGACCAGCGACTTGGCGAAACGGTTGATCTGCTCGCCGTGGTCGTTGAAGTAGTATTCGCGCACCACCTTGGCGCCGTTGGCCTCGAGCACGCGGGCCATGGCATCGCCGACGGCAGCCCAACGGGTGCCGCCGATGTGAATCGGACCGGTGGGGTTGGCGGAGACGAACTCGAGATTCAGGGTCTGGCCGCCCAGATGGTCGTTGCGGCCGTATTCGTTGACCTTGTTGAGATGCTTGTCGGCGTCGGTCACGGCACCGGCGGCGAGTACGGTGTCCACCACGGCGGCGGCCGAGGCGGAGTCAAGCGTGATGTTGATGAAGCCGGGGCCTGCCACCTCGACCTTGGCGATGCCGTCGGCTTCAGCGAGCGCGGCGGCGAACGGCTCGGCCAGATCGCGCGGCTTCATGCCGGCCTTCTTGGCCAGCTGCATGGCGATGTTGGAGGCCCAGTCGCCATGCGCACGGTCCTTCGGGCGCATCACGGCGAGCTTGTCGACGGGCGGAATCAGCTCGTCGGTCAACGCGCCGGCCTGGCCGGCGGCGACGAGGTTGTGGGCAATGCTGGAAATCAGTTCACTTAAGGCTTCAGGACTCATTCTTCTAAGGATACTGAGAACGGCGACACTTGCGCCCTGGTATGCCTATATGCTGCCCCTGCTGGCGGGGGCAAGCACACAGCCGAAAGATACCAAGCGAAAAAGGGTAGGCGACAATCGCCGGAATCGTTGGAGGCCCGCCGAAACCGCTATACATACCGTCGGTCGGTATCTATAGTGATCTGCAACATCAAGCACAGTAGGGAGGCCACCATGGCACGTAACGCTCACCCCGAGGTGACGCGCACCCGCATCCTCGACGCCGCACAACGGCTGTTCATGGCCCAGGGCTATGAGCACACCTCCATCCAGAACATCGTGGACGAGCTCGGCGACCTCTCCAAAGGCGCGATCTACCATCACTTCAAATCCAAGGAAGCCATCCTCGAAGAGCTCACCAACCGAGACAACAATGTGCAGGACGACTTCAACGAATCCGTCATGAATCGCACTGACCTTACCGCCCTCGAAAAGTTCCGCGCGCTATGGCGGCATTCGATGACCGAGCAAGACCACGTGCAGATCATGCGAGCCGCCATGCCGATGCTGAGCGATCCGGTTTCGTTCGCCGCGAATATGCAGGTATGGAGCAAGCATCTGCCCGAACGCTTCCTGCCGCTGATCGAGGCGGGCGTCAAGGATGGCTCCATCCCCACCGAGTATCCGCGCGAGGCCGCCGACCTGCTTTCGTTGCTGCCGAATTATTGGCTGATGCCGTATTTCTACCCGGCGACCCTGCCCGAAATGGAGCATCGCATCCGCTGCTTGGCCACCATGCTCGACGCGATCGGCGTGCCGATTTTCGATGACGAGCTCATCACGGTCGCCGCGAAGGGCATGATGACGTTCGCGGGGGAGCCGGAGAAAGGCTCAGAATGAATAGCACAGTGAAACCCGAGAATGACATCGCCGGCACCGCCACCCAACGCCCGCTGCTGTCCCGCGACTTCGTGCTGCTGGTCGCCGGACAAGGCATCTCGCTGTTCGGCAATATGATGCTGCGATTCGCGATGTCGATGTGGGTGCTGGACGAAACCGGCTCAGCCACCATCTTCGCCTCGGTGCTGGCCATCTCCATCGTGCCGACCATCCTGCTCTCCCCGTTCGGAGGCGTGCTGGCCGATCGCGTCAACCGCCGCACCATCATGGTGGCGCTCGACGCCATCTCCGCCGTGCTCGTGCTGGCGAGCGCCATCGTCTTCGCCACCACGGGCTTCCATATCGTAGCCATCGCCACCATGCAGGTGCTGCTCGCCGTGCTCGGCGCCTTCGAAACCCCGACCGTGCAGGCCGCACTCCCCCAGATGTTCCGGCAGTACGGCCCGGCCACCATGCGCCAAGGCATGGCCGTGATCAATCAGGTCCAACAACTAAGCAGTCTGCTGCCAAGCTTCCTCGGCGGCGTGCTGTATGCGATGTTCGGCATCCGTCTCATGATGATCATCGCCATCGCAAGCTTCGCCGGCGCAGCCGCGCTCGAATGCTTCATCCGCCTCGGCGCCCCGGATCGCGGCGACGAGGAGCTGCCCACCCCACTTGAAGACCTCAAGGCAGGCGTGCGATTCCTCATCAAGGACCGGCCGAATGTACTCAGACTGCTGTTGTTCGCGGCGGCGCTCAACTTTGTGCTTATCGGCTATTCCGGCGTCGGCTTCCCGTACACGATTCGTACAGTGCTCGGCTTCGACGCCACCGTCTACGGCATCGCCGACGGTCTGATCGGTGTTTCCGGCGTGGCGGGCGCATTCATCGCCGGCCTGTTCGCCGCCAGACTCACGATGCGCTGGATGCCGGGGCTGATGGCGACGCTTACGCTGGCCATGGTCCCACAGGGCATTGTGTTCCTGCTGCCGGTCGACGCATGGACCAAACTCGTGGTGCTGATCGTATTCACCTGCGGCACGATGGTCGCCAGTTGCTTCACGAATCTCATCGCCGTGCCCGCCATCCAGCTCAGCACACCCGAGGCGATGGCCGGCAAAGTGATGTCCATGGCAGCGGCCGTGAGCATGTGTGCCCAGCCGCTCGGCCAGATGGTGTACGGCTGGGCCTACGACCAAATGCCGGTCGCCATCGTGCTGTTCATCACCACCGCCCTGTTCGCCGTGCTCACCGTGCTGATGGTTCCGCTCGCCAAGCAGTTCGAGGACTGACGATCGGCGCGCACGCCACATCCCGCCGCCCGGCCATAATTGAATCACTGCACGAAAAGGCACGAAAGAGGTACCTATGGCCACGCTCAACCCCCAATCATTGGTCACGTTGTGGCAGATCGAACAGTATGGTTCGTTCTCCGCCACGGCCAAGGCCACGGGTTGGTCGCAGCCGGCCATCAGCCAGCAGATCAAAAAGCTGGAGGCACAGTGCGGTTCGACTCTGGTGCAACGCACCTCGCATGGTGTGGAACTCACCGCCACCGGTTCGATGCTCGCCCGCCACGGCGAGGCCATCGCCGATCGGCTGGAGCGGGCGGCCCGTGAGGTCGAGGATTATCGGCATCATCGGTTTGCTCACCTGCATTTGGTGGCCCCACCGTCAATCTGCTCTACTATCGCGGCCCGTACCGTGGTCAAGCTCAGTATGTTCACGGACATCGAGCTGAGCCTGATTCAGATGGAGCCGCCGGAGGCGATCGGTCTGATTTCCCAAGGCAAGGCCGATGCCGCCGCCGTGTTCCGGTACAGCAGCATCCCGAACTTCCTGCACATCGGCGACGATCTGACCTTCCAGTCGCTGGGTTACGATCCGATGCGACTGCTGGTGCGCCGCTCCAGCGGCATCGCCAAACGATTCGAGGAGACCGGCGAACCTGTGCCGCTGTCCGCCGCCAAAGACGAGCATTGGATCGCCGGCTGCCCCACCTGCCGCGCAAATTTGGTGAAACTGGCCACCCGTGCCGGATTCAAGCCGGATATCCGCCACTGCACGGATGATTACTGGGCCACGCAGAACCTGGTCGAGGTTGGCATGGGCGTCTCGCTGGTGCCGGCGCTCGATACACATATCAATCTGCAGGGCGATCTGGTGGCCTGTCCCATTGCCGACGATTTTGCGGCGCGCGAGGTCGGCATCGTGACTCGTGCCGGCGACCATCGCCCCGCGCTTGGTTCATTGCTCGAGGAGCTCGAGCGCACGTCACTCAAATATTTGAGTGCCAAGTAGTCGCACAGCGATAAGCAAGCTTGCGAGCGCCATCACGATTTCGGGGAGCCAGACCGTTGAGCAGCCCTTCTGCACCGGGAACAATGACATGTTATGAGCATGAACAACATTCCCCAGTCAACGACTTTGAGCAACACAACCGCCGGCACCTCTTGCTTTGATGCCAATCACATCGACGTGACGACCATCGAGGATCTGGAGCAGGTCGGTTCGGATAAATGGACCCGTTACCCCGGCTGCATCGGCGCATTCATCGCCGAGATGGATTACGGTCTGGCACCGTGCGTGGCCGAAGCCATCGAAGAGGCTACTGAACGTGGCGCGCTCGGCTACATTCCCGACCCGTGGAAGAAGGAGGTCGCCCGCTCGTGCGCCGCATGGCAGCGCCGCTACGGCTGGGAGGTGGATCCAACGTGCATCCGCCCGGTGCCGGACGTGCTGGAGGCGTTCGAAGTGTTCCTGCGCGAGATCGTGCGCGCCGGCAACTCCATCGTGGTACCGACTCCGGCCTATATGCCGTTCCTAAGTGTGCCGCGTCTGTATGGCGTGGAGGTCCTTGAGATTCCGATGCTGTGCGCGGGCGCCGGCGAGAGCAGCGGGCGCAATGATGAATGGATGTTCGATTTCGACGCCATTGAGCAGGCGTTCGCGAACGGCTGCCATGCCTTCGTGCTGTGCAACCCGCACAACCCAATCGGCAAGGTATTGACGCGCGAAGAAATGCTGCGATTGTCCGATCTGGCCGCCAAGTACGACGTGCGTATATTCTCCGATGAGATTCACGCGCCGTTCGTCTACCAAGGCCACACGCATGTGCCATTCGCCTCAATCAACCGGCAGACGGCCATGCAGGCTTTCACCTCCACTTCAGCCTCGAAGTCGTTCAACATTCCCGGCACCAAGTGCGCGCAGGTGATTCTCACCAATCCGGACGATCTGGAACTGTGGATGAGGAACGCGGAATGGTCCGAGCACCAGACGGCCACCATCGGTGCCATAGCCACCACTGCGGCCTATGACGGCGGCGCGGCATGGTTCGAGGGCGTGATGGCATATATCGAGCGCAATATCGCGCTGGTCAACGAGCAGATGCGCACGAGATTCGCCAAGGTGCGCTATGTGGAGCCGCAGGGCACGTATATCGCGTGGCTGGATTTCTCGCCACTGGGCATCGGCGACCCGGCCGACTATTTCTTCAAGAAAGCCAATGTGGCGTTGACGGACGGCCGCGAATGCGGCGAGGTCGGGCATGGATGCGTACGCATGAACTTTGCCATGCCCTACCCGCTACTGGAGGAATGCTTCGACCGCATGGCCGCCGCGCTCGAGGCGGACGGGCTGTTGTAAAAAATTGTGGCTCCCCTCAGAGAGGGGAGCCAAGGAACGGCCGAATTAATCGAAGTCGGCACCCAACGCTTCGAGTTTGCCGCGGAAGTCGGCGTAGCCTCGGTCGATCAGGCTGATGCCGTGCACGTCCGAGGGGCCTGACGCGGCCAAGGCCGCGATCAGATGGCTGAACCCACCACGCAGGTCCGGCACGTCGATGTCGCGTCCGGTCAGCGGGGTCGGTCCGAAGATCACGGCGGAATGCTTGTAGTTGCGCTGCCGGAAACGGCACGGCAGCGAGCCCAGGCACTCGCGGTACAACTGGATGGTGGCACCCATCTCGACCAGCGGCTTGGTGAAGCCGAAACGGTTCTCGTACACGGTCTCGTGCACGATCGACAGGCCGTTGGCCTGGGTCAGGGCCACCACGAGCGGCTGCTGCCAGTCGGTCATGAACCCGGGATGCACGTCCGTCTCGATCGCCACGGGCTTCAAGTCCCCGCCCGGATGCCAGAAACGAATGCCCTTGTCCGTCACCTCGAATTTGCCGCCCACCTTGCGGAACACGTTGAGGAACGTGATCATCTCCGGCTGGGTGGCACCCTTGACGAAAATGTCACCGTGCGTGGCGAGCGCGGCGGACGCCCAGGACGCCGCCTCGATGCGATCCGTCAGCGACGTGTGCGTGTACCCCTGCAGTTCCTTGACACCCTCGATGCGGAAGGTGCGATCAACGTCCACAGAAATGATTGCACCCATCTTCTGCAGCACGCACACCAGATCCATGATCTCCGGCTCAGTGGCCGCGCCCGACAGTTCGGTCTTGCCTTCGGCCAGCACGGCCGCCAGTAAAGTCTGCTCGGTGGCGCCCACCGACGGGTAGGGCAGGTGGATCTTCGCGCCGTGCAGGCCGTTGGGCGCGGTGATGTGGATGCCGTCCTTGTGTTCCTTGTCCACCGTGGCGCCCAGCTTGCGCAGCGTCTCCAGATGGAAGTCAATCGGACGTCCGCCAATCGCGCAGCCGCCCAACGCGGGAATGAACGCTTCACCCAAACGGTGCACGAGCGGGCCGGAGAACAGGATCGGGATGCGCGACGAACCGGACAGTGTATCCACGTCGGCCACATCGGCCAGCTGCACACGCGAGGCGTCGATGGTCACAATGCCGTTCGCACCGTCCACATCCACGTCCACGCCGTGCAGACGTAGCAAATCGGACACCACATGCACGTCACGAATCTCCGGCACGTTCTTCAGCACCGACTTGCCCGGTGCCAGCAACGCGGCGACCATCGCCTTGCTCACGAAGTTCTTCGCGCCACGCACCTTGATCGTGCCATTCAAAGGCTTGCCGCCCTCGACATGCAACACGTCATCCGGATTCTCAGCCACGCCACTCTCCTCAATCAATCAAGATTCAAAAAATGCTACCGTCCAGTTTGCCATAAGCCATGTGCCGACTCCGTGAAATGCACCCCAGCCGAACTTTGATCACCGTGCACAACGGATCCCATACCCCCCGTCGAATCAAACCGATAACGTGATCTTCCTCACATTTGCCGCCACGGCGTTCTCCATACTTCTACGCTACGATTCAGGGCAATGGCATCAGACGCCATGTCCACAAGCAAAGGAGCATTCATGACCACAGTCGCCGTCATCGGCTGCACGCACGCCGGCACGTTCGCCACCACCTCGATTCTCGCCGAGCACCCCGATTGGACCGTCCATGTTTTCGAGCGCAACGGTACGCTGTCCTTCCTCTCCTGCGGCATCGCCCTGTGGGTGGGCGGCCACGTATCCGACCCGAAGAAAATGTTCTACTCCTCCCCTGCCGCTCTGGCCGAAGCCGGCGCGACCATGCATATGCGCACCGACGTGACGTCCGTGGACCTCGACGCCAGAACCCTCACCTACCGCGCGCTGGACGAGGCCGGAGACCCCGCCGAACAGACCCTCGCTTTCGACAAACTGGTCGTGACCACCGGCTCGCGCCCGGTCATCCCGCCGATCCCCGGCATCGACAGCCCGCATGTGCTGCTGTGCAAGAACTGGGATCACGCCATCGCCATCAAGGAAAAGGCGAAAACCGCCAAGTCGGCAGTGGTGATCGGGTCGGGCTATATCGGCGCGGAAATCGCCGAGCAGTTCAGCGTCACCGGCGTCAAGACCACGCTGGTCGACGGCCTTGATCGCCCGCTGGCCAATAATTTCGATAAGACCATCACCGATCAGGTGGCGGCCGCGTTCGAGGAGCACGGCGTCACGCTCGCGCTCGGCCAGAAGGTGGTCGAGTTCCGCGACAATGACGACGACACCGTCACTGTGGTCACCGAAAAGGGCGAGTACACGGCCGAAATGGCGATTCTGGCCGTCGGCTTCCTGCCGAACACCGACCTGCTCAAGGGCAAGGTGGACATGCTGCCGAACGGCGCGATCGTGGTCGACGACTACATGCAGGCGTCCGCGCCGGGCGTGTACGCCGCCGGCGACTCCGCCACCGTGTTCTACAACCCCACCGGCCAGCACGATTACATTCCGCTGGCCACCAACGCGGTGCGCCAGGGCCTGCTGGTGGGCCGCAACATCGAGACGCCGACCGTGAAGTACATGGGCACGCAGGCCACGTCCGCCGTGCAGCTGTACGATCTCTCGCTCGCCGCCTCCGGCCTGACCCGCGCCGGTGCCGAACGCCGCGGGCTCACGGTCCGCGAGACCTCGCTCACCGAGGATTATCGCCCGGACTTCATGCTCACCACCACCCCAGTCACGTCGATTCTGACCTGGGACCCGGAAACTCGCAAGGTCAAGGGCGGCCAGTTCTGTTCCAAGGCCGATATCTCCGGCGCGGCAAACGTGATTTCCATGGCGATTCAGGCCGGCTTCACCATCGACCAGCTCGCCAACGTGGACTTCCTGTTCCAGCCGAACTTCGACAAGCCGGTCTACTACGTCGGCGCCGTGGCCATGAAGGCGGCGGCCGAGTAAGACGGCTGTACCCACCGCAAAAAAGAAACCCCGGCGTGATGGGCGCCGGGGAGAGAAAGGAGAGAAGAAGAAAGAGGTTAAGTTATGCAGCTTGTTCGGCCGTGATTACATATAACAGCAACAGTTTCAATGCAACATGGGCACTGTCTGGGAATCGTCTGGGAATCACGGCCCGTACAGGCTGTTGCTTGTTTTTGGAGCCGATTTACCGGCTGGCCTTGATCTTGTGGGCCAGTTCGGCGTCCCACATCGCGCCGGTGGCGGACATCACCGAGTCCGCGCCGGCGTCACGGTACGCCTGGTAGTCGGCGGGCGAGACCACGCCGCCGACGCCGTTGATCGCGAAATCGAGCCCGAGCTTTTCACGAATCGCGGCCAGACGGGCGACCATGTCGAGGCCGGCGCCACGAATCGCATTGCCGCACACGCCTGAGCGATCGCGGCCCGCGCCGGGCAGGGCCTGATTGCCATTGGCATCGACCAGTTTGGCGGAAATCGTATTGATGGTGCTGAAGCCCTGCACGGTGCCGTGGCCCACGGTGGAACGCACCATAAGCTCCAGAGCGTCGTCGCTGGGGATGTAGGCGAGCTTGACCATCAGCGGGATGTCGCCGATCTCCTGCTTCACGGCCTCGGTGATGCGGCCCACGAGCAGCGGATTGTGGCATAGCAGGCGGTTGTGGCCCTCGTTGGGGCAGCTGGTGTTCATCACCATGAGCTTGGCACCGGTCTCCTTGACCAGGCGGGCGGTAGTGGCATGGTCGGCGATGTATTCCTCCTCGCTCATGCCCTCCACACGCGAGCCTTGGAAGCTCGGGACCAGCACTTGACCGGGACCGGCGGCCTCGATGGCGGCGCGCATGTCCGGCTGCCAGACGTCAGGGCTCTGCGAGGGCACACCGAAGCTGTTGGAGATGGAAATCGGCTGTTCATAGTTGGTGTCGGCGAGCACGCCCTCGTCCAGTTCGGCGCTGCCCGGTGTTAGTGAACCGTCCGCCGACTTGGGGTGTACGGCGAGCACGTTCGGGAACGGGTTGCAGCCCCAGGCGCGCGAACGCACGGTTTTGTAGGTCGCCAGATCGAAGCCCATGCGGAAGGCGGCCGTGGTGAAACGGCTGTTGAGCAGCGGGCCTGCGGGAATGCCGAAAGGCAGGTTGACCGGCTGGCCCAAAAAGGTGGCCAAGGCACCCTCGGAGGCACCCTCGCTGGTGGTTCCGGCGGCATCGGCACCGTTGCCATCCTTCAGCGCCTCGGCAAACGCGCCGAACGGCCCTTGCTCATAGTTGTCTTCGTAGCTGCGGCTGACATCGTAAAACGGCTCAAAATCACTCATGCTTCAACGATAAGCCAACCTGCATGCGCACACGCACACTCAACCCATCATCGCGCCGACAAACGAAATAATGGCGAAAGCGGCATTGGCTACCACAAAGATGATGAACGTCGGAGCTGCCCAGCCAAAGTACGTGTCTGGAATACTACGATTCGTACGGTGATATTGGCGCATCTCTTTGCCGTATATCACGAATATGATAATCGATCCGATCACGCCGATCACAGATAGCGACAATGAGAATATCAAATATGCGTTGTCATCAAGATAGTTGCCGGCAAGGGTATCGATGGCGCCGGAAAGAATCGCATTGTTGAAGATGTGCAGTGCAATCGACCAAACCAACGAGTATTCCATGGCCACGAATCCCAGAATCAGGCCAAAGAGGAACGCGAATGTGCCTTGCACTACGTCGTCATGGAACAGGCCGAACACCATTGCCGAGGTGACGATGGCGAAGTTCTTGCCCAACGGCTTGAGCTCCTTCATCAGTACGCCGCGGAACAGTACTTCCTCGCAAATCGGAGCGACCAGCCCAACGTACAGCCACATGCTTACGGTGACGCTGGATTCGGCGATGCTGTCTGACGTGGGAGAGGCAAGATCGGTGCCCAGCCTGGAAAAAGCGACCTGCACCAACATAACGATGCCTTGCACGCCCATGCCCAGCACGATGAACATCAACGCCCAGAGAGGCTGCATGCGCCCGCCGCCATATTGGCTGATGTGGCCAAGCTGATTGGGCTCCCCGTACGAGTCGCGATGCTGGCCACCAAGCCAGAATTCGCAGGTGAAGATGTCACGGTGGCGCATGAGCAGCAGAAATCCGAACGCGACGAACACCGATATCAGGCTGATGATGCCATCCCACTGCACGCCGGACAAATCGCTCGCGGTTATTACGCCGACGATAATGGTGGCGACCATTGCGCCCAAGAGCATCATGCCTTCATAGGCGAGAGTCAGTCCCATTACACGATTGACCACCTTGCGACGCCACGTGCGCCATACACGGCGAGGATCGATCGGCATGACCACGGGCATTGCTGCGGGCATCGTGGCAGGCATTGCGTTGGGCATTGTGACTGGCATTGCCGGAGCCGTTTGCACGAATGGTTGCGGCGCAGCGGAATAGGGTTGTGGCGCGTAGCCCACTGGTTGAGCGTAGTACGGATGAGCGAGGGGCTGTGGAGCCGACTGTTGCGCCGGGTATGGGGAATAGGCGGATTGCGCCGGATACGTCGGCTGCGTGGGATACATCGGCTGGGCAGGATACGTAGGTTGGACGGGATATGTCGGGTATACGAGCTGCGCGGCGTATTGTGCAGGCTGCACAGCAGGTATTGCGGCTTGCGGCACAGGTTGTGAAACACCTTGTGAAACAATCCGTGGAACACCCCGTGAAACATCTTGTGGAGGTAGCGGTTGTGCCCATGCCTCCGGCTGACCCGCATATTGCGGCTGCATACTCGGCCCAGGCTGAACATACTGTGGCGTCTGTGGCATCGGCGTCTGTGACTGTGCCGCAGACTGCGGTGCCGGTCGAGGTGGCAACGGTTGCGCTGACAGCGATTGCGCCGGAGCCGTATCGGAATCGTTCGACGGATTCATGCCATTCATGGTCATGATGCTCAACCTAACCGTCATTACTGGATGAATCGTGATTATGTCCACAAATGTGTACGAATTCAGGCACAGTATTTCGAACGCTAGGACGGAGTTCATGAGTGTTGAGGAAAGCGCCGCCACGCCGGTGTTGGTGGCTGCGGTGGATAACGACCGTATGGCGTTGTTGGCACTGAAGGGAATATTGCCGCAACTCCTGCCCGCCGCGCAATGGATGTGGGGCGCGGGCACCAGTGAGACCTTTGTTTGATGCGATGCGAGCGACCCAATAATCTCAATCAGACACAGAGCCAACGGCCCTGGGCCTGCAATTATGGACTCGCCTTTCGGCGAGGCTCAATGCTGGCCTCGCTGCTGTCGCAGCTCGGCACAGGGCCTGCTGAAAGCCCACCGGGCTTTCAGCAGGCCGATCGCGGCTAAATAATGCCGCGATCGGCCAACGGCCCTGTCCAGTCTGCGTCCTCAGGCTCGCGGGCGGACTCGATTCTTTCTTCGGCCCAGTGTTTGGCGGGGATGGTCTTGGGCTTGAAGGGGAACTTTTCGGCGCGCATCTTTTCGTAGGCGGCGATGTCGTCCTCGTGCTGCAGCGTCAGATCGATATCGTCGTAGCCGTTCATCAGACGCCAACGCACGTAATCGTTGACCTCGAACGGCAGGGTCACGTCGCCGCAAGTGACAGTGCGGGTCTCCAGCGAGACAGTCATCTCACGACCAGGCTCTTCCTCCAGTAGCTTCCACAGGAGTTCGACGGACTCCTGCGGCATAATCGCGGCCAGCACGCCGTTCTTGGCGGTGTTGCCGTAGAAGATGTCGGCGAAGCTCGGCGCGATGACCACGCGGAAACCGTAATCGTGCAGCGCCCACACGGCGTGCTCGCGGGAGGAGCCGATGCCGAATTCGGGGCCGGCGACCAGAATCTGGCCCTTACCGGCGTATTCCGGCTTGTTGAGCACGAAGTTCGGGTCTCGGCGCCATGCGTAGAACAGGGCGTCATCGAAGCCGGACTTGGTCACGCGCTTCAAGAACACAGCGGGAATGATCTGGTCGGTATCGACGTTGGAGCGGCGCAGCGGCACGCCCACGCCGGTCAGTGTGGTGAGTTTTTCCATAACAATTTTCCTTTCGGGGATCTCTCCCCCAGTCAGTCTTCGACTGACAGCCCCTCGTCAGAGGGGGCTCACGTGTATTGACTCAGAGATCGGCGGGAGACGAGATTGTGCCGCGGATGGCGGTGGCGGCGGCTACGGCCGGCGACGCCAGATGCGTGCGCGAGCCCTTGCCTTGGCGGCCCTCGAAGTTACGGTTCGAAGTGGAAATCGAGCGCTCGTTCGGCACCAGCTTGTCCGGGTTCATGCCCAGGCACATCGAGCAGCCGGCGTTACGCCATTCGGCGCCAAAGTCCTTGAACACCTTATCGAGGCCTTCCTTCTCCGCCTGCAAACGCACGCGGGAGGAGGCCGGCACCACCAGCACGCGGTGGATGTTCTCGGCCTTGCGGTGGCCCTTCATAATCGCGGCGGCCTGGCGCAAATCGTCGATACGACCGTTGGTGCACGAACCAATGAACACGGTGTCCACGGCGATGTCCTTGATCGGCATGCCTGGCTTCAAACCCATGTATGTAATCGCACGTTCGGCGGCGGCGCGCTTGGTGGCGTCGGCGATCTTGTCCGGCTCCGGCACGGAGGCGGTGATCGGCAGACCTTGGCCGGGGTTGGTGCCCCACGTCACATATGGACCGAGCTTGGTGGCGTCAATATCCACCACCTTGTCGAATACGGCATCGTCATCGGTCTTCAGCGTCTTCCAGTACGCCACGGCCTGATCCCACAGCTCGCCTTCCGGCGCGTGCGGACGGCCCTTCAGGTACTCGAATGTGGTCTCGTCCGGCGCGATCATGCCGGCACGCGCACCGGCCTCGATGGACATGTTGCACACGGTCATACGTTCGTCCATGGTGAGGTTGCGAATCGCCTCGCCACGGTATTCGATCACGTAACCCTGGCCGCCGCCGGTGCCGATCTTGGCGATGATCGCCAGAATGATGTCCTTGGCGGTCGCGTCCGCGGGCAGCTTGCCGTTGACGTTGACGGCCATGGTCTTGAACGGCTTCAGGGACAGCGTCTGTGTGGCCATCACGTGTTCGACTTCGGAAGTGCCGATGCCGAACGCCAGCGCGCCGAACGCGCCGTGCGTCGACGTATGCGAATCACCGCACACGATGGTCATGCCCGGCTGGGTCAGGCCCAGAATCGGGGCGAACGCGTGGACGATGCCCTGATCGGCGTCGCCCAGCGGGTGCAGGCGCACGCCGAACTCCTTGCAGTTCTTCTCCAAAGTCGTCAACTGCAACGCGCTCGTCTCGTCCGGGTTCGGGCGATCGATATCAACGGTCGGCGTGTTGTGATCCTCGGTGGCGATGAGCTGATCCACGTGACGCGGCTTGCGGCCGGCCAAGCGCAGGCCCTCAAACGCCTGCGGGCTGGTGACCTCATGCATGAGCATCAGATCGATGTACAGCAAATCAGGGGCTCCGTCGCTGCCCTTGCGCACCAGATGATCGGCCCAGACCTTCTCGGCCAGTGTCGTTCCCATAGTGATTCCTCCAAAAAATTCCGCGCGAGGTATTGTGTTCGCGCCTTGTTCGTGGTATTAGCCTATGTGCTTGCGATGGGCCCGGCCATGAGCATGCCGGATATTGAGATACGGTCAAATGATGGCCTCAATATGACTCGGATACGACTCGAACATGACCTAGTCATGACTCGGTTCCGCTCCAGACATGTCTCTTCGGCATCCACGAACGCCCTTTCAACTTCATGGCCACCCTGTGAGACACTTCCCCAATTTGCTATTTCACTATGTGAGATGGCATAATCGCCCTTATTATGACTGATTCCCAAGAAGAGCCATTGAACAACAGCTTGACCGAGTCCGAGCCGGTTGAAGACACCACCGCCAAGGACGATGGGGAAATCCATTCCGGCGTTGGCGTCCTTGATAAAACTGTAAAGATTCTTGACGCACTGGAGTCCGGCCCGTCTACGCTGGGCCAGCTTGTGGCCGCCACCGGTCTCGCTCGACCGACCGCACATCGTTTGGCTATTGCACTGGAACGCCACCGTTTCGTACTGCGCGACCAGCATGGCCGATTCGTACTCGGCTCCCGTTTCGCCGAACTTGCCGCCGCAGCAGGCGAGGATCGTCTGCTGACCGCCGCCGGCCCGATCCTGCAGACCCTGCTCGATCGCACTGGCGAGTCTGCGCAGATTTACCGCCGCCAAGGCGATCAGCGCGTGTGCATCGCCGCTGTGGAACGCACCTCCGGCCTACGTGATTCCATTCCGGTGGGTGCCATGCTGTCGATGGAAGCCGGTTCCGCCGCCCAGATTCTTCTGGCTTGGGAGGATTCCGACCGTCTGCACCAGGGATTGCGCCACGCCAAGTTCACCGCCACCAAGCTGGCCGCCGTACGCAAGCGCGGCTGGTCCGAGTCCGTGAACGAACGCGAAGAGGGCGTGTGCTCGATTTCCGCCCCGATCCGCAACGCCTCCGGCCAGGTCATCGCCGCCATCTCGATTTCCGGCCCGACCGGCCGCATGGGTGCCGCCCCCGGACGCCGCTATGCGCCGCTGGTGATGGCCGCCGGCAAGTACCTCACCGAGGCACTGGTCAAAGCCGTTCGCTGAAACATACCAGTCAATCCAACCGATAGCCCAACCGGCAGAAATCCCGCGTCACAACGAAAGAGACGCGGGATTTCTGCCACTAATCGTCCAACACAGCGGAAGGCCACCGAAACCTCGAATACTTCGCGCCGCTTTCCGCCTCTATCAGGAACAGTTACCTGAATAAACCGGGTTACCTGAATAAACCGGACAGTTGACTCCATAGCGACGGCTTGCGCAGCAAATCATCGCCCTCGCCCTCGCCAGGCGCGGTCTGGTTCACCGCATAGGTATAGGCGCGTTTGGAACTGGGCTTGCCCACCAGTTCGCCAAACTCCAGCAATTGCGTACGCGGCTCGTAAGGGTGACGGATATCAAATTCGATCAATCGCGTGGCGCGTTTGGCCGGAGCCGGTCCGTACGTATTGAATCCGCAGGTTGGCGTAGCGATAAGCAACAGACCCTCATGTTCGCCGACGAAACCGTTGCGATGATCATGACCAGCTACGACGCCGAAATACCCCTCGCGCAGCAATTCGAATTCGTCTGACGTATCAGGGCAGGATATGCCTTCTCCCAAATATCCGCCGGGCTGGGTTTGCAATTCGTCCAGCACGTAGTAGGTATCGGCGTGCGAACGATAGCCCTGCATGGCAAACGCCGCGTTGGCCGCCACCGGCTTCAGCACGTTGTAATACTCGGGCATCGGCATGTGCTGGAACACCATTGATTTCGCACCGATACGGTCGGGCACGGCGTTCAGGAAGGCGAGCGCTGCGGGCGATGGTGCGCCGAAGCCGCCGCCATGCACGTAATCGCCGGAGTCAAGAATGACCAGACCCAGCACATTGCGCGTATGGTCAACGTCCATAACCGGCAGCGCGAAGGTGCCTGGTTCACCGGAACCCACTGCGGATGCGGGGGAAGACACAGCAGAAGGCACAACAGCATCGGCACCAGCATCGTCAACGACGCCCAACGTATCAGCCTTCGCGGTAATCCCCGCACCGGAGCCAGTGGCACCAGACGGCGTCTGCACAGCGCCACCCGCTCCACAGGTATATGCAATCTGGTTCGGCAAGGTCTCACTCGGCGGATTGACACAACCGGGGAACTCACGATAGATACCGTCCAGTTCCGCATTGCTTAGCCCGCATTGGAAATCATGGTTGCCATACGTCACAGCCCACGGAATGCCGCGCGCCGCCAACGGCTCAGTGAACTGGCCAATGGCCTTGCGCACCAGCGCTCGGGTATGGTTCAGCGCGGATTCGGCAATAGGTTCGTCACACCAGCGACGTTTACGGAATGAATCGGCGAACGCCGGATCGTAGCCGGCGATCTGGTTGCCGGAGAAAATCACCAGATCAGGCCGTGTGGCATCAAGGCTGGCCTCAATCAGGGTGATGGTGTCTTTGGAGACTTTCGGCCCATCCTGAATGTCGGCAATCTGCAGCACGCGGAACTTGCCGGAATAGTGGAATTGCAGTCGTCCGAGACGCGCAGAGATAGAGACCGGACGGCCGTCTTCGGCATCGGCCGGCTTGATACGAGGTTTCGACGACATCCCCTCTGGCGTACGCTGTGTTTCCGTCATGCCCTCCACTGTACACACAAACGAAAAGGCCCGCCGGAGCGGGCCTTTTCTACAAGTTCAACTACTGGAGCAGAATCTCTGCACAACATCATCGTTGTAACGGTAAGTCTTTCCAATGCCCGTCCAACGTAACAGTCCTCGTGACCATACACTATTTGTGGGCTCTGCTCTGTTCAGTTGTTCTTGTACCTCATAATCTATTCATCACTCCCGTTTCTCGCAACCTGCAGAGAGTCGTTGTGCGTTTTTTATCACAACTGTTCAATCGCACTTTCTGGCTATCGGAAAACGAGCTGAACCGTTCACATCGAACCCGTCCGATGTTCGATTTCGTTCGTTTCACCGCCGCTCACGGCGTGTCGCGAGCACGCTAGCACACTCAAAACCAACCAACACCGAACTAACATGAACACCCGTTGAATTCTGGCGCGTTCAGTCGTTTTCCGGCCACGCCAAAGCTTACGATATAGGCTATGGCACAGATATTTGACGCACCCTCGAAGGCAATTCTGCGCAGCCAAATCGCAGAGCATATTGCCGAAAACGACAACAACGACCGCCGCGTCGATCAGGAAGGCGAGGCACCGCTGCCCAAGGACCGTTTCTTCGACCGCGAGCTCAGCTGGCTCAAGTTCAACCAGCGCGTGCTCGAATGTGCGGAGAACGAAGACATGCCCCTGCTCGAGCGCGCCAACTTCGCCGCGATCTTCGCCTCGAACCTTGACGAGTTCTTCATGGTCCGCGTCGCCGGCCTGAAGCGCCGTATCGACTCGGGCATCGCCGTGCCGTCTGCCGCCGGCCTGAGCCCGCGTCAGCAGCTGCGCGCGATCAGCGAGACCGCACACCGTCTGCAAGACGAGCACGCACATTACGCGATCGACACCATTCTGCCGGAATTGGAGAAGGAGCGCATCGTCCTGCTGACGTGGGACAAGCTCACCTCCTCCGAGCAGGAGCGTCTCTCGCGCTACTACCGCCAGCAGGTGTTCCCGGTCCTGACGCCGCTCGCCGTGGATCCGGCCCACCCGTTCCCCTACATTTCCGGCGGTTCCATCAACCTGGCCGTGATTGTGGAGAACCCGGCCTCCGGCAAGTCGCACTTCGCCCGTGTCAAGATCCCGGGCAACCTGCCGCGCCTGGTGCCGGTGGACGACATGACCGACGAGGAGTCCAAGGACGAGCGTTACGGCTTCATCGCCATGGAAAAGCTCATCGCCGCGCATCTGGAATCCCTGTTCCCGGGCATGATCATCAAGGAAGCCCGCTCCTTCCGCGTGACTCGTAACGAGGACATCGACGTGGAAGAGGATGACGCCGAGAACCTGCTCAACGCCATGGAGAAGGAGCTGCTGCGCCGCCGCTTCGGACCGCCGATCCGCCTGGAGATCACGGACACCACGAGCCCCTTCCTCTCCCAGCTGCTCGCCGACCAGCTCGGCGTGAGCCAGGACGAGGTATACCGTCTGCCCAGCCCGCTGGACCTGACCGTGCTCTTTGAGCTCGGCAGCGTGGACCGCCCGGACCTGAAGAACCGTCCGTTCGTGCCGACCACGAACCGTCAGATCGCCGAGGTCGAGTCCTCCCGCGCACAGGACATTTTCGCCGCCATCCGCGAGCGCGACATCCTGCTGCATCACCCCTATGACTCCTTCTCCACTTCCGTGCAGGCCTTCCTTGCGCAGGCCGCCGCGGACCCGAAGGTGCTGGCCATCAAGCAGACCCTGTACCGCACCAGCTCCAACTCGCCGATCATCGACGCCCTGATCGACGCCGCTCATGCCGGCAAGCAGGTGCTGGCTTTGGTGGAAATCAAGGCTCGTTTCGACGAGGACGCCAACATCGCGTGGGCCCGCAAGCTCGAACGCGCCGGCGTGCACGTGGTGTACGGCATCGTGGGCTTGAAGACCCACTGCAAGCTCATCGAGGTCGTGCGTCAGGAAGCGGACGGTCTACGCCGCTACTGCCACGTAGGCACCGGCAACTACAACCCGAAGACCGCGCGACTGTACACCGATCTGGGTCTGCTGACCTGCGACCCGGTGGTCGGCCAGGATCTGACTCGTCTGTTCAACCAGCTCTCCGGTTACGCGCCAAAGTCCAGCTTCCACCGTCTGCTGGTGGCCCCGCGCACCGTGCGCACCGGTCTAATCCAGCGCATCCGCCGCGAGGAGGACGCCGCCCGCGCCGGCAAGGAGGCCTGGATCAAGATCAAGGTCAACTCCATCGTGGACGAGAAGACCATCGACGCCCTGTACCGTGCCTCTCAGGCCGGCGTGAAGATCGACATCGTCGAACGCGGCATCTGCGCTCTGAAGCCCGGCGTTCCCGGCCTGTCCGAGAACATCCGCGTGCGTTCGATTCTCGGCCGCTTCCTGGAGCACTCCCGCATCTACGCCTTCTGCAACGCGGACGGCCCGCAGATCGGCGAGGGTCCGGCTTCCGGCCCGGAGGTCTACATCGGTTCGGCTGACCTCATGCACCGTAACCTTGACCGCCGTGTGGAGGCTCTGGTGCGCGTCACCGCCCCGGAGCAGGTCGACGGGCTCATCAAGTACGTGGACCTGCAGATGGCCGACTCCACCATGAGCTGGCACATGCAGCCCGACGGCACGTATGTGCTGCACACCAAGGACGACGAGGGCCGCCCGCTGGTCGACAGTCAGGAATACCTGATTCGCAAGCACCAGCGCCGCCCCAATTCGCACAACTGATTTCACTCGATGCTCCCTGTCAGCACGAGCTGACTGAGGGTGGTTACGATGCCCGGCTCCTCTTTCGAGAGGATGCCGGGCATCGTTGTTCAGCGCGCAAAAACTACGTAGCAGCGGTCCAACGTGACCTACAATACAAGAGATGGGTACGAACAGTATGAGACGAATCGTGGAAGCCGCCGGCGGTATTCTGTACCGGTGGAAGGATGATGCCGAGCCGACGCGGGCATCATCTCCATCAGTGAAATCCAATATTGCCACCGATGGCACCATCATCGCGAACACCACGGATTCTGACGGCGAGACCACGGCAGCACCCGGCGCATCGGACGCGGCTTCCACCCCGGACCCGGCGCAGGCCGACAGCCCAGCCACAGCGGACAACGTACTCAACCGCATCGAACTGTGCATCGTGCATCGCCCGAAATACGACGACTGGAGCTGGCCGAAAGGCAAGGTCGACCCAAACGAATCACACCGGCATGCCGCCGTGCGCGAGATCGGCGAGGAATCGGGCCTGCCCGTGGAGCTCGGTCCCTATCTGGGCGACATCGAGTACCCGCTGTCCGAAGAGGGCCGCAAACAGCGCCATACCAAGGATCGGTCGGCGGACACCAAGCACATCCAGTTCTGGATGGCCACGCCAATCAGCGCCATCGACAATCTGCGGCGCACCCATGCGTTTGGCCCGGTGCATCGGGCGGACATCGGCGAAATCGACGAAGTCCTGTGGTTGACGCCGGCTGAGGCCCGCAAGAAACTCAGCCATTCCACCGATAAGGACATCCTTGCGCTATTCGTTGACCGGGTGCAGGAGGGCGCGCTTGACGCCGTGCCGGTGATTATCGTGCGCCACGGCAAGGCAGAAGCGCGCAAACTGTGGAAGGGCTCGGACGAGAACCGTCCGATCACGCCGCGCGGCGCGGCTGCGGCATACGCGCTGAACCGCGAGCTGGCGTGTTTCAATCCGAACCGACTGGCCACGTCGCCTTGGGTGCGCTGCCAGGAGACGTTGGAGATGTTCGCGTGGCAGACCGGACGAGACATGGTTCATCTCGATCCGCTCACCGAAGATGCATACGCCGCTGCGCCGGACACCGCATGGGAGTGTCTACTCAGCGAAATCGAGTTCGCACTTGAGCGCCGTCAGCCCATAGCGATATGCATGCACCGGCCGGTGATTGGTGGTATGTTCGGACACCTGCGCAGCATGTGCGTTGCGCCGTCTCTGAGCAAACGCCTGATCGCCAAGACACCGTTCATGCCGACCGGCACGGCGGTGGCGCTGTTCGTCACTCCGACGCCTCATGGTCCCAAAATCATCGATATTCAGAAGGTTCAACCGCTTGTCTACTAGACCCGCATTTCCTGATTCATCCAACTCCTCGGCCGCTGCCGCTGCAGCTCATGCCGCGCACAATGGTGCCGCCGGCAGTCTGGGCCCGGGCTTCGGCTCGTTGCGTGCGGCCGGAGCGGCATTCGGACCTGCTCGCATGGGTTCTTCACGCCCCTCGCGCCCGGCTCAGCTCGACCCGGCTGTGGCCGATGGATTGGCCGGTGGCATGGACCCGCAGGCGTTGAGCGAGATGAGTCATCTGTCTGCTGCCGCATTGCTGGATCGTGTGCGCCATAGCGAAGACCCGGCGGTTGTTGAGCGGGTGCTCACGTTGGTGGAGACGGTCGGCGTGGATGAAATCGCCGAACTATGGAGCGATACCGAGCCGGATTCGCTGCCTGGTGTGCTGTGGCGACTGTATATGTTGCGTACGTGGATGCGATCGAATCGCGACTCGATCGCGCATCTGTGGCGCTTGGGTGAGCCGGTGGCCACTACCGCCTCCGCCATCGCCGGCGTGGATCAGGCTCCCAGTGAAGATGACATCGTGCGATTGGCCGATTCGATTCTCTCCGGTGCTTTTGTGGGCGATTTTGCCGTGGCGCTTGAGCGCGCGGCGGCGTTTACCGATGTGGTGGCGTTGGGCTTGCGCGTGGAGGCGCGGCGCATGGTGACCCGGGCCGAGGCCAACGGCGCCTTCTCCTCGGATGCCGATGAGAAGGCCGTGCGCACCAAAGCCGCCCGCCTTATGCACACCGCCGGCAGCCTCATGGCCACCGCCAAGGATTTCCAGCACGGTGCCAACCTCTGGCGTCGCGGACGGTTGGAGTAACCCCGTGACAGCTCCCTCTGATGAGGGAGCTGTCACGGGCGATGCCCATGACTGAGGGAGAAACCCACCGACCGCACCCCAACAATCAGCTACCGGCCAACGCCACCCCTTCCCCGGCGCGGCGAGACCCATCGCAAGCTATACTAAGTATCCGCGTCGGACCGTGCTTAAGCCCCGGGCTCCATTTTTTGCCGCCGCGAGCGGCCCTTGCGCCGACAGGCGCTTTCGCGGTTCGGCGCTTCTTTTCTTTTACCAGATTCACGCCCCGAGCGTTGCGATGGGCACGACCAGTATGCCGTCATTGCGGCGATAGGCCTTCCCACCTCGGCCGGTAAGGAACATCATGAATTCGGGGTCTCGGACCTGAGCCATGGGATTGCCGCAGATTTTGTTGCGGAAGGATTTGAGCTTATCCGCATTGTCATCGTTCACCTTAAGGTCACTGAGTTTTATTTCGATGGCACCCCACCTGCCGTCAGACAACTCGATAATGACATCAACTTCAAGCCCCTTGTCATCGCGGTAATACGCAATGCGATTCCCGGCACCCGGCATAGCCGACAGATATACATTCAAATCACGAATGCACAGCGTTTCAAACAGATCGCCGAGCGTCTGTGTATCGCGCATCAGAGTATTCGGCGCGGCACCTAAAACCGCAGCAGGCAACGAAGGATCCACGAAATATCGCTTGGGCTTGATTCGCACACGACTCTTTGCGCGGAGTGGCGGCTCCCAACCCTCCAAATCCGTCAGAAGGTACAAGTCCTTGAACATTTCCAAATAGCTCTTCACCGTCTGCGTATCCGGCTCACGCCGCTCATCGCCATATGCCATATCCGCAGCCAGCGTCGCATATTTTGGTGCCTGCGAGATGTTCACGGCAAGAGCTCGCATCAAAGCTCGTGCAGTTTCAGGATTCTTCTTCATCTTCGGCACGCTGATATCCAGCACACTTGCGATATATTCGCCCGGGATTTCCAAGGCGAATTCATCGTCTAGCTCAAGATTCGCGGGCCATCCGCCACGGCAACACCATCTGGCGATGTCTTCGATACTCGTATTGCATTCGGCAGGCTCGAATTTCCCCTCGAACAAATCGGATAGGCTGACCGCGCCCGTGGATTCTCCGGATTCAGCCAAGCTCATGGGCCACATGCGCAGACAAGCAATGCGACCAGTGCCGCTGTGATGAATGGCGTCACGATCCTTTGGAATAGCCGAACCTGTAAGAATCAGCTGCCCCTTGCGGTTCGCATTGTCATCTATATGGCGACGAGCGGCATCCCAAATTTGCGGTACATCTTGCCATTCGTCCACCAGATGGGGCTCCTCCCCCATCAGCACCAATGCAGGATCGGTTTGGGCGGCCGCGAAAACTGCCACATCATCCAGACGATCAACGCTTCGAGACCGGGAGAGCGCGGTCCATGTCTTGCCGCACCATTTCGGCCCAACGATTTCCACTGCACCGAACGCCTTGAGCAGTTTACTTAATCTGCTATCTACCACGCGTGAACGATAATCAGGCCTGGTCAAGGTACCATCGCGACCACTCAAATCGTTCATATTGCAGCCTTTCCCAGTTCTATCGTTCTAACAATATAGATTTTACACCAGTTTCATTCCCGATTTTACACCTATCTCATTCCCGGTTTTACACCAGTTTCATTCCCTGTTTTACACCGTGTTGTTTTTTACGCTTTACCCTCTCAGAGGTATCAGAGGCAGATCTCGGCACGGACAGGGCATTGTCCTGCTGCAACTGGCCTATCGCAGCAAAAAGTCGAATCACCCACAAATCCAATCCGATAAGCAAGCCGCGCCATTACCAATTCGGCAGGTCGGCAAACTTGGACTAGGCTGGGAATCATGGAACTCCATGTTTTGAATCATCCGCTGGTCGAGCACAAGCTCACCGTGCTGCGCGACAAGAACACCCCCTCCTCCACCTTCCGCGAGCTCGTCTCCGAACTCGTGATGCTTGAGGCCTACGAGGCCACCCGCAACCTGTCCGTGGTGGCCGCGCCGATCGAGACGCCGGTCGCCCCGATGACCGGCAAGAAGCTCGCCTCCCCGCGCCCGATCATCGTGCCGGTGCTGCGCGCTGGCTTGGGCATGCTCGACGGCATGACCCGCCTGATTCCGACTGCTGAAGTCGGCTTCCTGGGCATGAAGCGCGACGAGGAGCACCCCACCCAGCAGGTGACGTACGCGAACCGTCTGCCCGAGGACCTGTCCGGCCGCCAGTGCTTCCTCATCGACCCGATGCTCGCCACCGGCGGAACGCTGGTCGCCGCCACGCACTACCTGGCCGAGCGCGGCGCCAAGGACGTGACCGCGATCAACATCATCGCGGCCCCCGAAGGCATCAAGTACGTCGAGGAGCACATCGACCCGTCCATCGACTTCAAGGTCGTGGTGTGCGCGGTCGACGAACGTCTTAACGACAAGTGCTACATCGTGCCGGGACTCGGCGACGCCGGTGACCGTCTCTATGGCGTAATTGACTGATTTCCCTGGCTCCCCTCCCCGAGGGGAGCCAACATAACGGAACATCTATGCAAATCGACATTATTGCGCCGGGGCGCGTGAAGGAGCGTTACCTTCGCGACGCCATTGACGAGTATTCCAAGCGACTTTCGCGCTACTGCAAGCTCAACATCATTGAAGTGGCAGATGAGAAAACGCCTGACCATGCCTCCGAAGGCGTTGACCGACAGATCAAGGCCAGAGAAGGCGAACGCATCGCCAAGCATCTGAAGGACGGCGCGTTTGTTATTGCCCTTGCCATCAATGGCAAGCAGCTGTCCAGTGAAGAATTGGCCGCCAAAATCAACGACCTTGGATTGCGTGGCACCAGCCATATTCAGCTGGTCATCGGCGGTTCAATCGGCCTTGACGACGCGATTCTGCGTCGTGCTGATTTTCTGCTGAGTTTCTCGAAGATGACGTTCCCGCATCAGCTTATGCGCGTGATTCTGCTGGAGCAGATCTATCGCGCTTATAAAATCAACGCTGGCGAGCGTATCACAAGTAAAACGCCATACCTCATGGGGCGGGAAATCCCCCATGGGGCGGTAATTGCCCCATGAGGCGGCAAAATCCTCATGGGGCGGTATGCCAAAATGGCTTAATTCCGCGGTTTCACATATTCTTCAAACCGCCCCATGGGCAAGTTACCGCCCGATGAGCCTGTAACCACCCCATGGGCGCATCAATAACGCCCTCAACCTCACACTGCGTCGGGGACGAACGCTTCGAAGATGTGGCGGTCGAAGTAGGGGGCGCACTGGGCGAGTTCATCGCTGCTGCGCACGGTCCATGAAACCGGCATCGCACCCATCGAACGAGCGAGCTTGACTTGCGGCGAAGCGCCACCAGTCCAGTCATAAGCCACGAAATCAGGACGAGACAGCCAGTCGAACGCCAGTAAGCCGGCGGCCCATTCAGCCGCACCATTCTTGCTCAGCTTCGCCGGCCAGCTCAGCTGACCGCGGCACACCTCAGGGTGATGCTCCTTGTACCAATTCACCGCGCCCGGGTGGAAGGATTCGATCACGTACGGGCCGTCATACGCCTCAAGCAAGGCGTGGCCCTTTTCCATGAGCTCTTCGCTACGCTCATCCCAAGCCCTGTTGTTGCTGAACTTGTATTCCACAATCAGCGGAGCCTGGCCGGCCACCACGTCCAGCACATCGGAGAACAGCGGCACATGCTGGTAGTACCCCTTCGGCGCGGCGGACGGCGTGACCACCAGCGGCGGGTTCGCGTCGGCACCCGGCAACGGTTCGGCCTTCAAATCGCCTGACTCGCCGTTCGGGAAGAGCGGAATACGGGCGAGTTCGTCGTAAGTCAGGTCTTCGATGCGGCGCGGATCGCCGGCCACGCGCAACAAATCGGCGTCATGGACCACGACCACTTGGCCGTCGAGCGTAAGCTGCACGTCGAGTTCGATGCCATAGCCAGCCTCGCAGGCGGCGGCGAACGCGGCCAGCGAGTTTTCGGGAGCAATCGGACCGGTCATATCCGCACTGCCGTAGCCGGCCTTGACAGCCATGCGACGGGCAAGCGACACATAATCATCGTTTTCGGCGATGGATCGCTCAGTGGTATCGGCTTGGGCGCTAACCGGATTATCCCCACCATAATCAGCGATATCGGTATAGCCGACCAAACCAGAACCCGCATCATGCAAGCCACGATGGGCATACCATACCTCCGGAATGGAGGGCACGAAATTACGACGCTTGTCATTGAACGTGCGCGGGGCCACGGCCCACACGGCAGCACCGGCGGCGGCCACGCCTGCCAGCGCCACGTTTCTCCAGAGCTTCGACGACATTGGAATCCTTCCTGTTGGGCTGCCTCTAGCCTAACGCTTCTGCCAGCCATTGTGGAGTGGTTGGATCATCCGGTTTCAGCGCGCGGTCCAGGTGGTTGGCGCGCAGTGGCTCCCAGCTGAAATCTGCCAGCAGATCGGCGGGTTTGCAAGGAATTGGAGTGGGTTGCAGACGCAGCAGCCAGGCGCAGTATCCGATGATTTGCTCGGGGGTTACGTTGCGGGCGCGCAAGGCTCCCATATCCAGCGAACGTTCGCGCTTGGCTAAACGCCGGCCGGCCGCATTGTCGATAAGCGGCAGGTGCGCATACTCGGGGTGCTCGGCGAGAGGCTTTTCCGTGTTGCCGCATTCCGGCTCAAAGCCGCCAGCCAACAGACACTGGCGAATCCACATTTGCAGCGCGGTGGAGCGCAGCAGATCACGGCCGCGCACGATATCATCAACACCCATATCGAGGTCATCCACGACCACGACCAGTTGATAGCCGAACAGTCCATCGGCTCGGCGAATCACGGAATCGCCTACCTCGCGGGCCAAATCGTAGTGCTGTGGACTATAGACACGGTCGTTAAAGCATGCGACACCATCAACGATTCCGGCATCGCCCTGCTGTTCCGGCGGCACGGCTCCCGACAGCGCAGCGGAATCGTCAGGCACTGTACGTTGCTTTTCTCCCGCTGCCGATTCCGGCATGGCGATACGGATGGAATGCTGGTCGCCGCGAACCAAACGGGCACGGACCTCGTCGGGATGGTCGTGCAGCAGGCGGCGGCACGTGCCGGGGTACACCATGAAGCCGTCGCCCTCGTTGGGGGCCGAGGCGGCGCGAATGTCGGCACGCGAGCAGAAACAGGGGTACAGCACACCTTGCGAGCGCAGGCATTCGAGAGCGTATTCGTATCGTTCAGTGCGCTGGGATTGGAACATCGGTTCGCCATCCCAGTCGAGGCCGAGCCAATGCAGGTCATCCATCATGAGCTGGTCCGCACCGGCGACCACACGCGGCTTGTCCACGTCCTCGATACGCATCAGCATGCGGTCGCCACGCGAGCGGGCCGAAAGCCATGCACCCAACATGGCGTACACGTTGCCGATATGCATGCGCCCCGACGGCGTCGGCGCGAATCGTCCAGTCACTGGCCCTCCTCGTATGAAGTTCAGCACCATGGTAGCGAAAAGGCTCTCCTCCTCAGAGGAGAGCCAATATAGTGAAGCTCGCCAGCCCGAACTCCCCTCAGTCAGCTTCGCTGACAGCTTTGCTCAGAGAGGGGAGCCAGTGATTGTCACTTGTCTTCGGTGACGTTGTCCACGCTCACGTCCGGATTGTCGGAGACAATCTGGTCGCTCGCCCAAGCGGAGAGCTCCAGATGTTCGCCGCCGGTCTGGTCGACGAGCACGGTGTCACCGTCGTGGACCTTGCCGGCCAGCAGCATACGGGCCAGCTGGTCGCCCACTTCGGTCTGTACCAGGCGGCGCAGCGGACGAGCGCCATAAGCCGGGTCGTAACCGGTGTTGGCAAGCCATTCGCGAGCCGAGTCGGTGACGTCCAGCGTGATGCGGCGATCGGTCAGACGCTGGGACACGCCAGCCACCTGGATATCCACGATGCCGCCAAGCTCCTCGCGCGTAAGCGGGTGGAACATGACGATGTCGTCCAGACGGTTCAGGAACTCCGGCTTGAAGTTCATGTGGACAGCGTCCATCACGGCCTTTTTCTTGGCGTCGGCGTCCATGTCCTCGTTCACGAGGAACTGCGAGCCGAGGTTAGAGGTCATAATCAGGATCGTGTTCTTGAAGTCCACGGTCCTTCCCTGGCCATCGGTCAGGCGACCATCGTCAAGTACCTGCAGCAGCACGTCGAAGATCTCCGGGTTGGCCTTCTCGACCTCGTCGAACAGCACCACGGAATACGGGCGACGGCGCACGGCCTCGGTCAGCTGGCCGCCCTGCTCGTAGCCCACGTAGCCCGGCGCCGCGCCAATCAGGCGCGAGACCGAAGCCTTCTCCATGTATTCGGACATGTCGATGCGGACCATGGCCTTCTCGTCGTCGAACAGGAAGTCGGCGAGCGCCTTGGCCAGTTCGGTCTTGCCCACACCGGTGGGGCCGAGGAACAGGAACGATCCGGTCGGACGGTTCGGGTCGGAGATGCCGGCACGCGAACGGCGCACCGCGTCGGACACGGCGGCGATGGCTTCCTTCTGGCCGATCACACGCTTGCCGAGGTAGTCCTCCATGTGCAGCAGCTTCTCGTTTTCGCCCTGCATCAGGCGGCCGACGGGAATGCCGGTCCAGTCGGAGACGATCTCGGCCACCGAGTCGGCGTCCACACGGTCCGGGACCATCGGCTCATCGGCCGGGTTGGCCGCGCCGGCATCGGCAGATTCGGCATCCGCGCTCTCCGCGGCGGCGAGTTCCTTCTGAATGGACGGAATCTCTCCGTACAGAATCTTCGAGGCCTCCGCCAAGTTGCCTTCACGGGTATACTTATCCGCCTGCACGCGCAGGTCATCGAGCTTGGCACGCAGGTCGCCGACCTTGTTGTGGCCGGCCTGTTCCGCATCCCAACGCGCCTTGAGGCCGCTGAGCTTCTCACGGGTGTCCGCGAGTTCGGCTTGCAGCTTGCCCAGACGCTCCTTGGATGCAGGATCCTCGGCCTTCTTGAGCTGCATTTCCTCCATTTCAAGACGGGTCACCTTGCGCTGCAGTTCATCGATCTCCTCAGGCGAGGAGTCGAGCTCCATACGCAGGTGAGCGGCCGCCTCATCGACCAGGTCGATGGCCTTGTCCGGCAGCTGACGGCCTGAGATGTACCGGTTCGAGAGGGTCGCGGCGGCGACCAGCGCGTCGTCGCCGATCGTTACCTTATGGTGCGCCTCGTAACGCTGCTTCAGGCCACGCAGGATGGCGATGGTGTCTTCCACGCTCGGCTCGCCCACGAACACCTGTTGGAAACGGCGTTCCAATGCCGGATCCTTTTCGATGTTCTCGCGGTACTCGTCCAGCGTGGTCGCGCCGATCAGGCGCAGCTCGCCACGGGCCAGCATGGGCTTCAACATATTGCCGGCGTCCATCGAGCCTTCGGCCGCACCCGCGCCGACGATGGTGTGGATCTCGTCGATGAAGGTGATGATCTGACCATCCGCATTCTTGATTTCGTTCAGGACGCTCTTCAGGCGCTCCTCGAACTCGCCACGGTACTTCGAACCGGCCACCATGGAGCCTAGGTCAAGGGAGATGAGCTTCTTGCCTTGCAGGGTGGTGGGCACGTCGCCCGCCACGATACGCTGGGCCAGGCCTTCCACGACGGCGGTCTTGCCGACGCCGGGCTCGCCGATCAGCACCGGGTTGTTCTTGGTACGACGGGAGAGGATCTGAATCACGCGGCGGATTTCCTGGTCACGTCCGATGACCGGGTCCAGCTTGCCTTCCTTGGCGGCGGCCGTCAGGTCGGTGGAGTACTTCTCTAGGGCCTTGTACGAGCCTTCCGCATCCGGGCTGGTGACCTTCGCGCCACCACGCACGCCGGGTACGGCCTTGCGCAGGGAGGCTGCGGTGACGCCGTTCTTCTCCAAGATTTCGGCCGACTGGTTCGGCTTGCTGGCCGCGATGCCGATAAGCAGATGTTCGGTGGAGACGTATTCGTCGCCCATCTGCTGCATTTCCTTCTCAGCCTGGGCGATGGCGGCGGTCAGCTGGCGGCTGGCCTGTGGCTGCGAGGTGCTGGATCCGGATGCGCTCGGCAGCGCGACCAAAGCGTTGCGCACCGCCGCGCCGATGGCCTGCGGGTCCCCGCCCGCGGCCTCGATCAGAGAGCGCGCCACGCCGTTTTCCTGGCGCAGCAGCGCATCCATGACGTGCAGGGTCTCGACCTGCGCGTTTCCTGCGGCGGACGCACTCTGAATCGCGTCGCCGACGGCTTCTTGGGCCATAGTGGTGAACTTCTGTTCCATATCGTATTCCTCCATATCATGCGGTCTGCGCAGTGCGGCTCGCGGGCTTCGAAAGCCCTGCGAGCGTTGCGACAGACCGCAGCTTGTCGTTGTCTGATATGGTCAACCGACCTGGAACCCATTCTATTCCCAAAACTTGAGTGCATATGACTCAAGTTTTGGATTTTGGTGGGGAGGGTGACTAGTAGCCCCCTCTGATGAGGAAGCTTGGGCAGCCGCTACTTCAGTGCGCCGACGGCGGATTCGGCGGCGGCGAGGACTTCGCCGGAGAGAATCGCCTCGGCCACGCCCTCAATCTGCGGGGTGGTCCAGGTATCGCGTACGTCGGGGCCGATTTCGTTGGCGTACTGGCGCACCACGCGGTATACGGCGGCGCCCGCCGCACCCGGACGATACGGCTTGCGGAAGTCGAAGGAGCGGCAGGAGCACAGCAGTTCCACGGCCAGCACGCGCGCGAAGGCCGGAATCGACCGGCGCAGCTTGCGGGCGGCGGCCCAACCCATCGACACGTGATCTTCCTGCATGGCGGAGCTTGGAATCGAATCGACCGAGGCAGGCACGGCGTTACGCTTCATTTCGGAGACGATGCCGGCAGCGGTGTATTGGGCGATCATGAAACCGGAGTCCACGCCCGGGTCACCAGCCAGGAACGCCGGCAGGCCGCGGTTGCGCGCCACGTCAAGGAAGCGGTCGGTACGACGCTCGGAGATAGAGGCTACGTCGGCGGTCGGAATCGCCAGGAAATCGAGCACATAGGCCAGCGGCGCGCCATGGAAGTTGCCGTTGGACTCCACACGGCCGTCCAGCGTGACGCACGGGTTATCGATGGCGGAGGCGAGTTCCACGCCCGCCACGGAGGCCGCGTATTCCACGGTGTCGCGGGCGGCGCCGTGCACCTGCGGGGTGCAGCGCAGCGAGTAGGCGTCCTGCACACGCACGGTGGAGCCCGGGCGGCCGGCCTCGATCAGACCAGAGTCCTTGAGCATGCGGGCGATGTTCGCGGCGGAATCGCCTTGGCCGCGATGCGGGCGCAGCGCCTGCAAGTCGGCGGCGAATACGCGGTCGTTGCCGAGCATGCCTTCCACGCTCATCGCGGCGGCGACATCCGCGGTCTTGAGTAGCAGGCGCAGATCGGTGATGGCCATACACAACATGCCGAGCATGCCGTCGGTGCCGTTGACCAGCGCCAGTCCTTCCTTCTCTTTCAAATCGACGGGCGTGATGCCGGCCGCACGCAGCGCTTCGCCGCCGCCGATCTTGAGGCCGTCAGCGTTGCGGGCCTCGCCTTCACCCATCGCCACCAAAGCACAGGCTGCGAGCGGCGCCAGATCACCGGAGCATCCGAGTGAACCGTATTCGTAGACCACCGGGGTGATGCCGGCGTTCAGCATATCGGCGTAGACCTGCGCGGTTTCCGGGCGCACACCGGTGCGTCCGGTGCACAGGGTGCTCAGGCGCAGCACCAGCAGGCCGCGCACCACCTCACGCTCCACTTCCGGTCCGGCACCGGCGGCATGCGAGCGAATCAGACTTTTCTGCAGCTGCGCACGCTGTTCCTTGGGGATGGAGGTGGAGGCGAGCGCGCCGAATCCGGTGGAGATACCGTAATGCGGCACGGTGTCGTCGGCCAAATGATCGATAACCGCGCGACTCAGCGCCATCTCATGCTTCGATTCGTCCGAAATCGCCACTTTGGCACCGCCGCGCGCTACGGCGATAACGTCCTCGATGCTCAGCGCTCCAACACCTACGGTGACCGTCTGCTCTGCCATGCTCATACCTTTCTATATATGTGCCGCATTCCGCATATACGACATATGCGGCACATGCTTCGCCGGGGATCCGCGACTGCCCGCATTCGCTCACCGCACCTGCCCATCAACAGCAGGCGACGCAAACGCGACCAATCGCTCCCCGAGTAATCAAACCTTGGCCATTTCACCTCAGTCGGATGCCCGCCATAAGCCACTTCGTCCATCTTGTGTCTGAAATCTCAGACATGTAAGGTGATGGAAATATGAGCCATGCCTCGCAGCAATACGCCTTCACCGAGCCACGTACCGTCAAGCGGGCGCAGGTGAAGCCATCAGAACGGGAACATCAGACATCATCATCCGCGCCACGTGTCTCGCTGGCTCCGGCGGCCGACCGTACGCTCGACATCCTCGAGTTCATCGCGAGCAATGGTCAGACGCAAGCCGCCACGCTCGCTCGCGAACTCGGCATTCCGCGCTCCACGGTGTACCAATTGTTGGAGATTTTGGAGCGTCACGGACTGGTCACCCGCCTTGCCGAGCAGCGCGCGTACGGCATCGGACTCAAGACTTTCGAGCTGGGATCGGCCTATTCTCGCCAACATCGTGTATCGCAGGTCGCGCATCCGGTGTTGGCGCGTCTTGTTGACGAGACCGGCGAAAACGGACATCTGGCCGTGCTGCACGGCAACGAAATCATTTATGTGATTGAGGAGCGCGCCGCGCATCGCCCGCCGCTAGTGTCAGGCGTGGGCGTGCGCCTACCCAGTCACCTGACCGCCACCGGGCGGGCCATTCTGTCCGCACTCCCCCGCAATCAGGTCCGCGCGCTATATCCCAATCGTCAGGCGTTCACCGACCGCACCGGCATCGGCCCCAAATCGCCCAAGGAGCTGGAGGCAACGCTCGCCGAAACCCAACGCACCGGTTTTGCCGAGGAACACGGAGACGTGACGCCCGGCTTTGATTCATACGCCGTCGCTGTGCGCGACTACAACGACTTTCCCATCGCCGGGCTGGCTCTCACTTTCGTGAGCGGATCGCTGCGCCCCGAACAGGAGCGGTCGCTTAAGACCAAGCTGCGGCTTGCCGGCACGGAACTGTCCCGGCGTCTCGGCGCGGTCAGCAGTTTGACATGAGGATTCGCGAGATCATCGTGCTGGGCTCCTTCGCCCCGATCACGATTTTCTCAACTAAGTTCACCGATTCGCTGACCGGCAACGCCAAACTCGCCGGCTTCTCGCTGACAGTGACGGCCATCATCAGCCTGGTGGTGATGACCGCCCTGCACGCACTTCTGCCGGGAGCGTAAGGCGCGTTCTTGGTTCCCTCAGTCAGCTTCTCCGCCTGGACGGTTCCCCTCAGAGAGGGGAGCCAGAACGAGTCACGCCCGAACGATTACGTTGCGCAGATCACCGATGCCTTCGACGTGCACGATGGTCTCGTCGCCTGGGTCGAGGTGGCCGGAGGCGTTCGGGGTGCCGGTCATGATGACGTCGCCAGGCAGCAGCGTGGAGAACGACGAAATGGCGGCAATCTGCTCGGGGATGCCGTGAATCAGGTTCGCGGTGGTGCCAGACGCCATCGGCACATCCTCGCCGTTCAGCGTGAAGGAAATCTTGGCGTCCTTCCAGTCGAGGTCGTCACGCATCACGATCCACGGGCCAAGCGGACAGGAGGTATCGAAGCCCTTGGCGCGCGTCCACGTGGGGTCGATGCCCTGCAGATCGCGCAACGTCACATCATTGACGCAGGTGAAGCCGAGCACGTAATCCATCGCGTTCTCGACGGTCACGTTCTTGGCGATACGGCCCATCACCACGGCCACTTCCGGCTCGAAGTTCATGTCCTTGGAGCAGGCCGGGTACACAATCGGGTCGTCGGGGCCGATTACCGAGGTGGACGGCTTGGTGAAGATCACCATGTCTTCCGGCGCGTGGACGATTTCGGAGTGGCCGGCCTCGTGCATGAACTGGGCGTGGGCCTCATAGTTCTTGGCCAGACCGTAAACCTTGGAGGGGATGACCGGGGAGAGCAGACGGATGCCATCGCCGTCGACCGGGTAACGAGTGCCGGTGGGCTTGACCTGGTCGCCGGCCAGCGGATGGCCGTCCAGTTCGATGAGGTAGTCCTTGCCGTCCGTTTCGTCCTTCTGCACGAAGGCGTAGCGCGGCGAATCATTCAAAGAAAAACGTGCGAGTCTCATGCCTGTAAGCCTACTCCTTGGCGGTTCCTTCCGCAGAAGCATCCGTCCAAGGAGCAAGCAGACCGGCCTTCAATCGACCAAAACGCACGTTCGCTGGGATTGCTACTTTTCGGTCCAGGTTTTGTCATACAGCGACTGGCCGCTTTGCGTGTGCATGATGACGCGCAATGATGCCTTGCCGCTGGAGGTCTTGCACATCGAGCCCAGCAGATTCGCGGTGGATTGATAGGTGCTGTCCATAGCATCCAGTGAGGAAGCGGCGGTATCGCCTAGCGAGGCATAGCTGTCGTCGAGCACGTACTCGTACACCAAGGTGTCACCGTCGACACGGTAGTTGAAGGTGATGCCGGTGTCTGCAAACGTATCCGCTTCGGATTCAATGGAGTCCTTGAATTCCAAAGAGTCGACGAAATCCTGAATCGAATCGTACAGCCCATAATCGCCGTCGGTTAGATCGTCATGGGTTTCGCCCAACGTGTCGTCCAGCGCATCGTCAAGATTATCTTGAGCTTTGCTCTTATCGCTGCTATCACCGTTGCCCGAAGAGGACTGACTATAGAAGGAATCGGTTTTCGCCTCATCTATAGCCTTGCTGGCATACGAGGCACCGCCGACGATCAGCGCGATGACCAGTATTACCTGTATCACCATGCCCGCCGCACTGATGATGATGCCGGCGATGGCCAAGCCCTTGCCCTTGCCGCCCTGTTTCTTAATCTGGTTGAGGCCCACGATGCTCAGGATCAGACCGAGGAGTGAGACAAGGAACGAGCAGATAAAACCGGCAATAGCCAGACCGTTGTACTTCTGGTTCGCTTCAGGCGGCACACTGCCGTAAGAACCAGACCATCCCGGCTGGCCGTTCGGTTGGCCGCCTTGCATATACGGGTTATAGGGCGTTTGCGGAGGCACGGCCCCGCCGCCCGGATATACCGGAGCACTACCGCTGCCATAGACCGGAGGAACCGATCCGCCTGCCGGAGCCGCCCCCGGATAGGGCGAATTGGGCGCTGCCGATGCGGGCGCGGGCGCGGGCGCTGCCGGTGCGGGCGCGGGCGCAGCGGCAGGAGTCACTGGTGGCAAAGCCTGCGTAGGCGGTACCGGCTGATTGGCCGGCGCAAAAGGCTGGGTGGGCTGCTCGGCAGGTGTAAACGCCTGCGTAGGCTGTTCAACAGGAGTGAACGCTTGAGTGGGCTGCTCGCCCGCTGCGATTGCTTGGGTCGGAGCATTGTTGGCGGCGGTTCCCGTTTCCGCCGTCATCGCATTTAACGGCTCAGTCGGATTGGCGTCAGCTTGCTGCCACGGCACCTGGCCGTTCGGATTGACATTCGGATCAGTCATGACATGCACTCCTTCAACTGCATCGCACCCCACTTGCGAGATGCGCCCCTCGTCTTACGCGCCACATTGTGCGTTACAGACAACTGTACTCCTCGTGGCGAGCCTTAAGCACCCCAGGAAATTTGGCTTCCAAAAAACACAAAAGCCTGAAACCGGCTATTGCCTCAGCAATATTCAGTCGGTTTCAGGCTCAATCGTTAATCCTCTGGCGAAACGACGGTCTACTTCTTCAGCAGCGGTGCGACTTGCTCCTCGTAAGCGGTCAGGGCGGTGTCGATCACGTTGTGCATGTCGTAGTACTTGTACGTGCCCAGGCGACCGCCGAACACGGTGTTCGGCTCGGCCTTGGCCTTGGCCTCGTACTGGGCGTACAGTGCCTTGTCCGCATCCGTGTTGACCGGGTAGTACGGCTCGTCGCCACGCTCGGCGAAACGGCTGTATTCCTCCCACACCACGGTCTTGTTCGGGTTCTGGGCATCGTGGCGCTCCGGGTTGAAGTTCTTGAATTCGATGGCGCGGGTGTAGGGTACGTCCGCGTCGGAGAAGTTCATCACCGGGCAGCCGAAGTGGTCGCCTTCGTCGTAGCG
>OIEV01000375.1_pt1 | contig 36563 bp, 24 predicted proteins | sample 1581881 | NCBI WGS metagenome assembly OIEV01 (sample SAMN03279760, study PRJEB24777) | human gut metagenome | isolation source: fecal sample PR121 from 1 month old male Malay infant, vaginally delivered... | place: Singapore | collected 2005-09-16 | reverse complement strand
TGATCTCGTTGCCCTGCTCGATAAGACCGAGGAGAGCGTGGGCGGTGTTGCTCACGGCCTCGATCTGCTCGACGGGGTTGTTGCCGAGGGCGTTGCCGCCAAGGGCGACGACAATACGATCGGGCTTGCCAAGAGGCTTAGACATTGCTGGAATCCTTTCTGTAAAAGGCCTACAACCCATTAATAACCCGCGTCCGTGCGATACGCGAGTTTATTAAGGTTTATATTCTCTTTATCGCTCATTTTATTCATTTTGAAAATACCTAAGCGGCGAACGGTCGTTTTTACCCGCTCAGCGTAAAGAAGCCCAGCTCAGGCATATCTAAGCCATTTACGTGCAAATTTATTTAAATAGAGCAGAGATTAGAGCAGATTATGCAAACTATATCTTTGCTAAACACAAAACGGACAGCGCAATATCTTACTCGCACTATACGCGATTCTATACATAAATGAGACGAGTATGCACCCCTGCAAAAACATGGGGCTTTTCATCCAACAGAAAGGATAGTCGATCGTGCTTCACCCTGCGGTAAGCGACTGTGAACAAGTTGCGCTGTGCCCAAGCGTCCAAAAAAATCTAAACAGGGATATTGCTTCGGCTCCCAAGGCGTGATACTTTAGCCAAGTACAGCACGGGCTGGGGCGGCAGGCATCTGTCGTGAAGTTTGGGTTCGGCGACCCCGTGGCTGTCTTCTCCTTTATCCGCCAGCGAGCCCCTTGAGCGACGGATTGAGGAGGTCCTTACTATGACAAAAATGCTCAAGATTACGCTGAATGGTGAGACGTTTCTCGCCGACATGCTCTGGGACAAAGCGCCCGAAGCATGCAGATTGTTCGAAGCGTCCTGTCCGGTCGAGTCGCGCATCTTTTCGGCAAAGATTTGCGATACCGAGGTGACCTATCCCGTATCGGGCCCCATCGCCAACTACGAGCACATCGAGAATCCCGTCTTTAACGAGCCGGCGGGTGCGGTGAGCTGGTACGGCGGCTGGTCTTCGGTCTGTATCTTCTTTGATGTTTGCGAGCCTTTTGGCACCTGCAACATGTTTGCCCGCATCTGCGAGGCCGACCGCGAGCGCTTTGCCACCGCTTGTCGCAACATTTGGGACAATCAGGGCATGTACATCAAAAACGAAATCGTCGAGATCGAAGCGGAGGCCTAAAGATGATGAATATCGACACCCTGCTTGTACTCGACCTTGCGGAGTACACCACTTCGCTAGAAGCCCTTGCCGACCAAATGATGCTTGAGGAGCCGCGCGATATCGACTATATGCGTCGCCGCAAGCTCGACACTGGCCGCGAGTTCGCAGTATGGAACTTTACCGTCGGCTACTGCATGAACGCTGCCGACGCCCTTTCGCTCCTGCGCGCCCAGGCAGCCGAGAACGTCAACGGTAACACCGCCGACTTGGCCACCCTCAACAACAGCGCCGCGCGCCTGTGCGACTGGTTCTCGGGCGCCTTTGACGTCACCGGCAAGATGGACGATACGACCGCCGTCCTCGCCCGCAGCCGCGACCTCTACGCCCAGGTCGAGACCCATGAGCAGTTTGCCGCCCTCACCCGCGCCACCGAGCGCTATCTGGTCCAGCTGCAATTTTGGGTCGATCGCCAGATTCCCTGGCCGGCCATCAGCGACCTGGTCCACGGCTACCGTCTGCGCACCGAAACCGGCGAGACAAGGTAAACCGGACTAGCAGCACCAACCGCACCCCATCACGGGGCCCAAAGTAGTAATCAAGAGGCTGGAGACGCAAGCAACAGCGTCCCCAGCCATTTTGCATGGTACCGCGCCGGTTCGATGGCTTTGAGACCTAAGCGAATCTTCGCTATCTGCCAATTTCTGTATGATTTGGGTCATTTCTAACTGCCAATTTTTGTACTTATAGGGGCAATCCTATCTACCAATTTTTGTCATTTAGGAGTTTTAATGCCACCCAGTAAGATCATTGATGGGCTTTTGAACTGGCAAAACAACTCCAATAAGGCGTTGCTTGTTATCAGCTCCCCCTCTATACCCAGAGAAGCGCGTGGTTTCGCGGCAATGCCGCGAAACAGCAACCGGGACAAAAGGCCCTGCCAACCACGCCCCCCCGTTCAGCCCCACAATCCGAGGACGTAGTCGTAGCAGGATCTGAGGGCTAACCTTCGCGGACACTCCGCAGGACGAAAGAACCCCCGCCGCACGTAGTGCGCAGCGGGGGTTCTTTCATGTCCGAGGACGTCCGCGAAGGTTAGCCCTCAGATCCTGCGGTGGGAGACCTAGGCCTCGTTGTACACCGTCTTGAGCTTCAGCAGGTGCTGATAGCGGTCCATAGCGGCCTGCTCATTCTCCTTGAAGAGCTCCTCGGCGCGCTCGGGGAAGGAACGCGTCAGCGAAGCGTAACGGGCCTCGTTCATCAGGAACTCCTGATAACCGCCCGCGGGCTCCTTGGAATCGAGCGAGAACTTCTTGCCGGCAGCAGCCTCGGGGTTGAAGCGGAAGAGGTTCCAGTAACCGCACTCGACAGCCTTCTTCATCTCGGCCTGGCAGTTCTGCATGCCGCCCTTCTTGATGGAGTGCATCTCGCAGGGGCTGTAGCCGATGATGAGGGACGGGCCGTCGTAGGCCTCGGCCTCGTGGATGGCCTTGAGGGTCTGAGCCGGGTTGGCGCCCATGGCAACCTGTGCCACGTAGACGTAGCCGTAGCTCATGGCAATCTCGGCCAGAGACTTCTTCTTGGTCACCTTACCGGCAGCGGCGAACTGAGCGACCTGGCCCAGGTTCGAGGCCTTGGAGGCCTGACCACCGGTGTTGGAGTAAACCTCGGTGTCGAAGACGAAGACGTTGACATTGTGGCCGGAAGCCAGGACGTGGTCCAGGCCACCGAAGCCGATGTCGTAGGCCCAACCGTCGCCGCCGAAGATCCAGAAGGACTTCTTGGTGAGGTAAGCCTTGTCGGCGAGGATCGCCTTGGAGGCGTCGCAGCCGCACTTCTCGAGCTCGGCAACGTAGGCAGCGGCAGCGGTCTTGGAGGCCTCGGCGTCGTTGACGGAGTCGATCCAAGCCTGGCCGGCAGCCTTGAGCTCATCGGACGGGCCATCGGCAGCGATGATGTCCTGGGTAGCGGCGATCAGCTTGTGCTGAACGGCCTCATAGCCAACGGCCATGCCCAGACCATGCTCGGCATTGTCCTCGAACAGGGAGTTGTTCCACGCCGGGCCGTGACCGTCCTTGTCCTTGCAGTAAGGAGCGGTGGCAGCGGGGTTGCCCCAAATGGAGGAGCAACCGGTGGCGTTGGAGATGAACATGCGGTCGCCGGCGACCTGGGTCACCAGACGTGCATAGGCGGTCTCGGCGCAGCCGGCGCAGGAGCCGGAGAACTCCAGGTAGGGCTGCTTAAACTGGCTGCCCTTGACGTTGGCCGCGATGAGCTCCTTCTTCTCGGAGACGTTCTCGACCATGTAGTCCCAAACGGGCTGCTGGTCCATCTCCTGCTCGGTGGGAACCATCTCGAGGGCGCCCTTGGGGCAGACCTTGGCGCAGTTGGTGCAGCCCATGCAGTCGAGCGGGGACACAGCCATGGTGAACTTCATGCCCTTGGCCTTGGGGCCCATAGCGTCGAGCGTGCGGGTAGCCTCGGGCGCGGCGGCAGCCTCGTCCTCGGTCATCGCAAACGGACGGATGGTGGCATGCGGGCACACATAGGCGCACTGGTTGCACTGGATGCACTTGGTCTCGTCCCAGTGAGGAACGACCACGGCGACGCCGCGCTTCTCGTATGCGGAGGCGCCCAGCTCAAACTGGCCGTCGGCGCAATCGGCAAAGGCGGAAACGGGCAGGCTGTCGCCATCCATGCGATCGATGGGCTCGAGCAGGTTCTTGACCTGCTGGGCGATGGCGGACTTGGTCTCCTCGGAGAGCTCGACGGGAGCAGCATCCTCGGCGGTAGCCCAGTCGGCCGGAACCTCGAACTTACGGAAGGCGGTAGCGCCGGCATCGATGGCCTTGTGGTTGGCGTCGACGATGGCCTGGCCCTTCTTCATGTAAGACTTGGTGGCCGCGTCCTTCATGTACTGCAGAGCGTCCTCGGCGGGCAGGACCTTGGCCAGCGCGAAGAAGGCGGACTGGAGCACCGTGTTGGTGCGCTTGCCCATGCCGACCTTAGCGGCCAGGTCGATAGCGTCGATCAGGTAGACGTTGACGTTGTTGTTCGCGATGTAGCGCTTGGCCACGGCGGGCATGTGCTCGGCGAACTCCTCGTCGCTCCACTGGCAGTTGACCAGGAAGGTGCCGCCCGGCTTGACGTCGCGGACCATCTTGAAGCCCTTAACGATGTAGCTGGGGTTGTGGCAAGCGACAAAGTCGGCCTTGGTCACGTAGTACGGCGAACGGATCGGAGAATCACCAAAGCGCAGGTGCGAAACGGTGACGCCGCCGGTCTTCTTGGAGTCGTACTGGAAGTAGGCCTGAACGTACTTGTCGGTGTGGTCGCCGATGATCTTGATCGAGTTCTTGTTGGCGCCGACGGTACCGTCGCCACCCAGACCCCAGAACTTGCACTCGATGGTGCCGGGGGCTGCGGTGTTGGGCGCATCCTCGGCCTCGGGCAGGCTCAGGTTGGTTACGTCATCGACAATGCCGATGGTGAACTCGCGCTTGGGCTCGTCCTTCTTGAGCTCCTCGAAGACAGCGAACGCGGACGCGGGAGGCGTGTCCTTGCTGCCCAGGCCATAACGGCCGCCGACAACCTTGATGCCCGTCTTGCCGGCCTCGTAGAGAGCGGAGACGACGTCCTGGTAGAGCGGCTCGCCGATGGAACCCGGCTCCTTGGTACGGTCCATGACGGCGATCTTCTGGACGGTCTCGGGGAGAACGTCGACGAAGTGCTTGATGGAGAACGGACGGAACAGACGAACCTTGACCAGGCCGACCTTCTCGCCGTGAGCGTTGAGGTAGTCGATGACTTCCTCGAGCACGTCGCAGAAGGAGCCCATGCACACGACGACGCGGTCGGCATCGGGAGCGCCGTAGTAGTTGAACAGGCCGTAATCGGTGCCGAGCTTCTCGTTGATCTTCTTCATGTAGCCCTCGACGACGGCGGGAAGCTCGTCGTAGACCTTGTTGCAGGCCTCACGGTTCTGGAAGAAGATATCGCCGTTCTCATGGCTGCCGCGGGTGTGCGGGTGCTCAGGGTTGAGCGCATGGTCGCGGAAAGCCTGGACGGCGTCCATGTCGCACATCTCGGCAAGATCCTTGTAGTCCCACATGGCGACCTTCTGGATCTCGTGGCTGGTGCGGAAGCCGTCGAAGAAGTTAAGGAACGGGGTCTTACCCTCGATGGCGGCAAGGTGAGCCACCGGCGAGAGGTCCATGACCTCCTGGACGTTGCCCTCGGCGAGCATGGCGAAGCCGGTCTGACGGCAGGCCATGACGTCGGAGTGATCGCCAAAGATGTTCAGGGCGTGCGAAGCGACGCAACGCGCGGAGACGTGGAAAACGCCCGGGAGCTGCTCGCCCGCGATCTTGTACATGTTCGGGATCATCAGGAGCAGACCCTGAGAAGCCGTGTAGGTGGTGGTCAGAGCACCGGCGCCCAGCGAACCGTGAACGGTACCGGCTGCACCTGCCTCGGACTCCATCTCGACGACCTTGACCGGGGTGCCGAAGATGTTCTTGCGACCCTGGGCCGCCCACTGGTCGACATGGTCGGCCATCGGGCTGGACGGCGTAATGGGATAAATTCCCGCTACCTCGGTGTACGCATACGAAACATATGCGGCCGCCTCGTTGCCGTCCATAGACTTAAACTTACGCGCCATATACCCCTCTCCTCTCATATAGGTATACAGGCCCCGGCGATCGCCGGGATGTTGGCGTGATGGGATTTTCGCTGTTGCTTCCAATCATCTGGCAGGCGGACTTGGCAGCAGGTGCATGGCGTGGAGAGAAGGCATGCCAAGGCGAGGGGCGCTTGCGCACCGCAGGCCCAGCTACCCGTCTTGCACATGACCGAGCGCCGCAAAGGCCGCATGCCGGATGCTCCCGGGCACGCCCCGGCGATGGGAGGCGCCCGCAACGGAAATCCGCATGCGGGTTTATTGTACCCCGCCGTCAAGTGTAATTTCGGCAAATATAGGCGGGCGGTAAAGGTTTACCTTGGGTGACCGCCAAGGGCCAAAATGGCCCCTCCATCCCCGGGCGACTGGCTCTGACGCGCCAAGGAGTGTCCCCAAGTGCCGGCAGAAAAGGAGCGTCCCTATCTGCCGGCTAGAGGGCACCAAGGAGGATGGCGTAGGTGGTGGATTCGCCGAGTTTGAGCTCGTCGCCGGGGTTGAGCTGGGCGGAGCGACCGGGCTCTACTTGAACACACACACTCGTGGCCCCGTTTACCACCACGGTGCCGTTCGTGGACGACAGGTCCTCGACAAACCATGTGCCAGAATCGTCGCACCAGATATGGGCATGGCGGGCCGAGACATCGTCGCCGACATCGGTGATGTCGCCCTCCCCCGTTGCCAGCGCGCCGATCTCGACGCCTTCCTCACTCGGCTGGATCCAGCGCGGGGCGCTCACCACGTAGCCGTTTTGCACGCGCAACAGTCCCAACGGATGCGCCGGCGCGGCCTCGTGCTCGCCCGCGACCGAAGATGTGCTCAGCGAGCGCGGCGTCGACGTGGCGCCGCCACAGGTCGCATGAGCGTAGTCGATGGCATAGGTCACCGACGAGCGGACATCTGCCGAGCAACCCACGGCGACAAACAGCACCAGGATGGCCTCGGCGCGCTCGGCGGGCATGAGCTCAGCCGCCTGCGACAGACGCTCGAGCGCATTGCGATAGAGATTCGTGTCCTGATGGCATTCCTCGAGTGCCCGCACCATGGGCTCGCCAGCCGGGCCGCACACCATATTGGTCACGGCCGCGGCGTCCATGGGATTGCGACGGCGCAGGGCCAGCTGCGACATAATGCGCGCGGCCGAGGTGCCGTAATCGGCAAAATAACGTTCCTGCAGCGTGCCGACCGGCGCGCGCACGATAAAGCGCGAAACCCAGGAGCGATCGGCGGCACGGCTCTGCGGACTACGGCCGTCGGCGAGCGGGCGGCTCGAGAGCACCAGGCCGCACAGTTCGATATGGCTCAGGTGCGCTGCGCGCTTAAAGATGTCAAACATTGCCCCGCACGGGGTGAGCTCGGCTTGAGAAGCCATGGCTTAGCCCTCCTTGGTCGCAGAGATAGTGTCGGATACTTCGGCCGGCCCGCCAAAGGCGCGGGCAGCCGCGGCTCCGCCGGCAAGCGGCGTCGCCATGGGAATTTTCACACGTCGCGCTGACACGACGGGAAGCTCAAAGGCAAACCCCATCGCCAGCAAAAACCACGTGAGCGCATAGGTTGCAATTATGGCGGCCACCAGGCCACCCGCCACGGCATGCTGGGAAAACACGGTACATGCGAGTGCAGCCAGAGCCGGGACCTCGCAGGCGGAAAGGGCCAACACGCCCCGCAGGAACCCCGCGCGGCGATTGCGCGCCAAGGCTCCGGCGGCAATGCCCACCATGCCCGGCAGCGCCAACGCCAGCGCGGCGATAATGGCTGGCAGCTTCCCGGACCACATAAGCGGTCCCACGATGAGCGTCACATGGGCGCCCGACGCCAACAGCGCCGCTGATACCACGACCACAGCCCAAAGCACGCCGCATACCGCCGTCGCACCAACCATCGCCGCGCGCCGGGCCGTGTGCCCCGATACCTCCATCGGGCACGGCATGAGCGGCTCGGCGCGAAGCGAGCGGGCGACATTTTGCGCATAGTGGTCACAAAATGCCGAGAGCGCCGCCTCCACCGCAGCCGGCTCGGGACGATCTTCCTGATGGCAGGACAGGCAGGCCATCACCACATCGAACAGCTGAGCGTCGACAAACGCCAGCGCATCGCGCAAATCCTCGGAATTTGGATCGAGCCCCAGCTGCTGAGCCTGCTCGGCCGCGGCAAGTGCCACATCGGGCTCGCGTCGCAGCAGTTGCGTCAAGTCGCAGCCGGGCGCGTGGGCGCCGACGGGATAATCGGGCAGCGTATCCATCTTGAGGCGATAAGGGCTGGCGATATCGCGCGTCTTTTTGCGCGATCCCGAAGTACCCGACGCACCCGGCGCCACTTCGTACGGCGCGACACCGGCGATGAGCTCGTAGACCGTACTCGCCGCCGCATAGACATCGATCGCCGGCGACATGCGAAGCATGCGCAGGTCGGGGATATCGTCGGTGAGCATCTCGGGCGGGGCGTAGGCCACCGTCGCGCGGCGCAACGTGGCATAGCGCTCGGTAAACGACGCTTTGCCGCCGGTGCCGGCCACCGCAGAGGCGGGCTCGAGCGCCAGCGACGAGCCAAAGTCGATCAAGCACAGGTCGAAGGTGCCTTCGGCAAGCTGTCGGTCGAGCGGCAGGCGCGCCGTGCGCACCATAATATTAGCGGGCGAGATATCGCGATGGACGAACCCTTCGCCTACCAAGCTCATGCGGCAGAGCAGATCGAACAGGTCGCGACCCAGGCGCGCCGCCACGAGCGGCGACAGACGCCCGGCATCGTCCACGGCAAGGCGCGAGCGCAGGCGAGCGAGCGTCTCGCCCTCGACCCACTCCATGACAATCGCGGGCACGCCGTCGACCTCGCCCCACCCGTATAAGCGGGGAAAGCCCTTAAGGCCCGAAAGGGCACGATGGCATTCATATTCCTCGCGAAACGCCGCCTTGAATTTGGTGACCAGCGTCTCGTGGGCGACATCGTCATCAAATTCGTCGCGCGCCGGCAAGATGAGCTGCTTGAGCGCCACAGCCTCGCCCTGCGCGTTGACGGCACGCGTCACACGGCCGATACCGCCGCGGCGCATGGTGGCGTCATCGGCAAACAGCATCGTAAAACGGCGCAGGTAGGCGGGAAGCTCGTCCGTGCCCAGGGCTACGGCCGGCTCAAACCCGTCGACGCGCGCCAGGCGCAGGCCCACCATGGGATCGTGGGCAAGCGATTGGGTTGTGGCGGAAACGAGATTGGCCATCATAGAGCGATCGCCGCCACATTGGTGTTAAAGTTGTTGAGCGCGACGTTATCGTCGCCGTAATGTCCGACCCATTGACACAGGTTTGTGTAGCAGCCCCACAGGTTGGCGAATTGTCGATACCACTTTGACTGGGGAGGAAACGTCTGCCGGCCAAACTCGGCGCGGATGACAAACATGTCATTGACCAGGCTATCGCACGGTCCGGTATCGCCCGTGGCGTTATAGGTCGACACCACGCTATTGGCGCGGGCGACATAGCCATCGAGCATGTTGTATTTGGTCACGAGCCAACTGTGGATACTCTCCTCCTCGGCAGCCGAGAGGCCACCCGTGCCCGTGCCCCCGCCGGCATCGCCGTCCGTCGAGCCGCCACTCGAAGATCCACCGCCAGAGGCGGAGCCCGAACCGGAACCGCCGTCCGAACCCGCCGAACCGGTGCCAGAACCGGACCCGTCCGAGCCGCCGGGCTTACCCGCCTGCTGCGTATCCTGCTCCTTCTGCTGCTCAGCCTTGTTAATGACAGAAGCCACGCTGTTATTGGAAAGCTTCGTGATGATCTTGGTGTTGGTGAGCACGATGGTCTTGCCGTTTGCCAGCGTAACCTCGTTGTCCGATGTTTCGGGACTGTCCGCATCGTCGCCACCGAACACAACATGCGAGACCACGCTCGCCCACGCATATCCAGTTGTCGTTCCCAAGTCGCTTTTGGCCTTGCGCCCAATATGCAGCTCGCGCGCAGCATGCGCCTGCACCATGGACGGCACCGTCATACCATAAGCCGAAACACCGGCTATGACCAGCACGAGCGAGCAAGACAGCAGCCCATACGACCGAGGCGCCAGGCCCAGCCGGCATCGCATGCGCACCGTGGCGCCACGCTTTGTCTGAGTGCCCCCGGGCCGCATGCGTTCTCCTCCAACAAAAACACGCCGCTCAGGAGCGGCGCATTCTTTCATATCCATATTTGAGTGTATCAGCGAACCCAAAAGGTTGCGCAACGAATGGGAAAATACGAGGTGCAAGCAGACCCATCCACGCGATAAGCGGATGAAAAGCAGGTTTGTTGCACAACAAATGCATGAACGCGCGCTCGATTATGAGCGCCCCGTGCGGCAGACCGACGTGACATGCCGCGGAGCTGACACCGCCTAGATCGCGCGGCGGGCCTCGATAGCGCGGCCAAGCGTAGGCTCGTCGGCATACTCCAAGTCGCCGCCCACGGGAAGGCCGCTCGCAAGACGCGATACCTCAACGCCCAATGGCTTGATGGTACGAGCAAGGTAGCTCGCCGTGGTCTCGCCCTCAATGTTGGGGTTGGTGGCGATAATGACCTCGTGGATGTCCTCGTGGCCCAGGCGCGCCAGCAGCTCGCGGATGTGCAGCTGCTCGGGACCGATCTTGTCCATGGGGCTGATCACGCCGCCCAGCACATGGTACAGGCCATGGTAGCTGCCTGTGCGCTCAATCGCCTGGACGTCGCGCGGCTCGCCCACCACGCAAATGCGAGTGGTATCGCGCATCGGGTCCTGGCAGATGGAGCACTCGTCGGCCGTGGCGTAGTTAAAGCAACGGCTGCAAAAGTGGACCTCCTGCTTGACCTCCAGGATGGCCTCGGCCAGGCGGCGGGCCTCCTCGGCATCGGCCTCGAGCAGGTAATAGGCGATGCGCTGGGCCGACTTGGGACCAATGCCCGGCAGACGACCCAGCTCATCGAGCAGTTTTTGCAGACTGTGATTCGCACTCATATATATGCGTGTCTTAGAACGGCATGCCCGGGATGTTGAGGCCACCGGTGATGGCGCCCATCTGCTTGTTGGCGAGCTCGTTGACGCCGCGAACGGCCTCGTTGACAGCAGCCATGATCATGTCCTGCAGCATATCGACGTCCTCGGGATCGAGGGCATCGGGGTCGATGGTGAGGTTGACGAGCTCCATCTCGCCGTTAACGGTCACCTTGACCATGCCGCCGCCGGCAGAGGCGTCGACGGTCTGGGACTTGAGATTCTCCTGCGCAGCGGCAAGCTGCTCCTGCATCTTGCGGGCCTGCTTCATCATCTGTTGCATGTTCATACCGGCCATAATGGCTCCTTTACGTGCGGCCGCGCGACGAGCTGCAAGGGCAGCCGGGACGCGGCGGGACTTTCAAACTCAAAAATCGTACCACGGCGCGAGGCCAGCGAGCGGGGCGGACACGCTACCTCAGTCGATATACATGTCCTGGAGTGCAAGCCGCACCCAAAGATTATGCAAAGTTGAATAATTCGCATCTGAATAATATTGAAAGCTAAATCTTGTAGAGCCGGAATCCAACATTTTATGCGTACCACTAAATGGCTAAATGCCGAACCGCTGCTCGAGGTGGCGCGCATGACGGTGGGGTATAATTTGATTGTCACAGATAGCAATTTGGAGGTGCCCCATGAACGACCCCGACGTGCTCCAAAACATCCGCTCAAAACACCCCGTTGCATATGTGGTTCTCTATCTCTTTGTCGGCTGGGCATTGCTGGTTGTCATCACCCATGTCATAGCCTTTGGAGCAGAACTGCTGGTAGCCAGCTCGGACCAGCCCGTCGTCAAATGGGAAGCGACCGATGAGTGCACCGATGGAACCCGAACTGTTTACTACAACAGCCCGTCCCTCTACCAAGAGTTCAAGGTCAAGATAAAGGACTTCAAGATTGTCGATGCCGAACCGGGCTCTTTATTTACAATCGGGGCAACCATCAACGCCGAGCAAGTCGAGTACACGGACAGCCACGCGACGTATCGCATCGACCTCAGCATCCTAGGCCGACCGTCACGCACCTGTCTGCTCGAATGCGATATACGCGACACCACACTACACATGTCCGAAATACAGATGTGCCCGGACAAAACCCCTGAAGAGCTAGGAGTCCTAAGCCCGGCGAGCGATTCTCAGCAGTAGAACGATAGCCCGCCGGTTGTTTCTTTCCAACGTTTGCAAATCAGCGCATGGTTAGATGAAACAAACTGCATGATATCGCGTAAATCCCGAGCAGGAATATCGCCCTTGTTATGGGCCAGCTTGCATCCGCCGGAGCGAGTAAGCCATATCTTGGTCGCCTCGGCAGTAGGGCGCTTGACCGCTATATGAACATGGACGGGTTCACCGTTCTCCCCTGTCCAGAAAAAGATGACGTACGGCCCGAGTCGGAAGAGACTAGGCATAGACTCGTCCGCCTTCGTAAGCAAAACGCAAGATAAGCGGGGCGTTATTACGCACAAAATCATCGAGGTCTTTGAGGTCCGCTTCGCTAAAGCCCTCGTGCGACACCCAGTTGAATGCCGGCAAGATACATTCCGCCGTGTCAAAGCCCCAATCGCGTGGGCGCTCCACAACGATCTTCACCGTGTTGTCCTCGCGGACTTCGGAATACGAGATTTGCGTATCGTCCTCAAGACGGACATATTCCCACATCATAAGCTCGCTCCGTTCAAAGAGGTCTCTTCTTGAGCAGTATACCCGCCCGCGCAGCTACTCCACCGGTTTGAAGATGGTGGACTGGCCGAAGACACTGCGGATGAGGGCTTTGGCCTCGTCCTCGGTCTGCGGGATGCTTGGGGCTGCGCCCTGATGGCCGAAGGGGCTGCCCGCGCCGGGGTTGGACTCCCAGGGAGCCGCAGGAGCGTCCTCCTCTTTGGGGGCAGTTGCAGCGGGCTTGGGCGCGGACGCCGCACCCGGCACGTCGAACGGGGGCAGATCGTCCCCGCCGGCATCGGCAGCAAAACCGCCGACCATGGCATCGTCGTAGGGAACCTGCTCGGATTCCCACGGCGCAGACGGCGCGGCGGGCTGAGCCTTGGAAGCGGACGCGCGCTCGGGCGCTCGGGGTGCGGGCTCGGTCGGGAGCTTGCCCGTGGCAGGAGCGCCAGCAGGGTTGTCAGAGCGCAGCCAGGGTGCCTTGGCCAGGTCGGATGACTTGGGCGCAGGCGCGGCGGCAGGATTGGGCGCGGGGACCGGAGCAGCCGGTTTGGGCACAGCGGGTTCAGGCGCCGACGGGGTCGGTGCCGCTACCGGTGCCGCTTTTGGCTGCGTCGCGCTGGCGCTCGAGGATGCAGGGGCCGCCGAGGACACGGGTTGCGGGTCCGCAGATGCCGCAGCCCGTGCAGATGGAGAATGCTCCTCATGTTGAGGAGCCGGCGTGCCACCCCCATCCAGGACATAGTCGACGGTACGACGACCGAAGACCGCGCAGACCGTCGGCAGGACCACCGACTGCGTGTCGGCGCGACCGAGCATCTTGATGGCAAAGGTCGAGCCCGCGGGGAACGAGACCGTGAGCTTGGAGCCGTCATCTGACGTGGCGCGGGCATTGAGCAAAAGCCCTGCGTAGGAGGCCTGACGGGCCTTGACGCGTTCGACGACCTCGGCCCATTTGCGCTGGAGCTCGCCGGCGTCCTCGACCGCAGGGGTCTCGGCTGCGCCGGCGGCGGCAACCTGGGCGGCGTTGTTGGGCTTGGACACCGGCACGGTCGATGCGGCAGGCGCGGGAGCCGGAGCCGTAACGGGTTGAGGTGCAGGCGTTACAGGTTTGGGCGCGGGAGCCGGAGCCGCGGACTTGGGCGCAGGCTGGGCAGCTGGAACAGCAGCGCCGCGGTCCCAAGGCATGCCACCCTGATGCGCGGACGTAGCAGCGGGGGCGGCGGTCGCCGCAGGAGTAGCAGCTCGGGCACCCGAGATCAGCGTCGGTTGCTGCGTCGTCGCAGGTGCAGCCACGACAGCCGCAGACGCACTCGCTTGAGCAGCAGCCACGCTCGCCGGAACGGCGGCGTTGGCAACCATGGCCTCCAAGCGCGCCACGCGCTCGGCCAGGGCCTCAATGGTCAGATCGGCCTCGGGACGCGTCAGGCGGGTGCAGGCGATCTCGAGCACCAGGCGCACGTCGCTCGCGCCCCTCATCTCCAAGGCGGCATCGTCGAGCACCGTCAGCACGCGAGCCAAACGATCGGCAGGATGCTCGCCAAAGGCAGCGGCCTCGGCAGCAAGCGCCTCGGCCTGCTCGGCCCCGCCCTCAAACAGCTCGGCGCGGGCGCCGGCAACGCAGGCCACGTACACATCGCGCACATGCGCCACCAGGTCGCGCGTCAGCTCAAGCAGGTCATTGCCTTCCTCGACCTGCGCGCGAATAAGCCCATACAACTCGGCGACATCACGATCGGCAATGGCACGCGCAAACTCGCCCAGAATCTGGTCCGAAACTTCGCCCAAAAGCGAGCGGGCATCGTCCGCATGCACGGTGCCGTTGCCAAAGACGCTCAGCTGCTCCAGCGTGGAGAGCGCGTCGCGCATGCCGCCCTTGGCATGGCGTGCCACGATGGCAAGCGCCTCGTCGTCGTAGTCGAAGCCCTCCTGCTCGCACACGTATGCCAGGCGGCGCTCGATATCCTCGTTACCGATGCGGTGGAAATCGAAACGCTGGCAGCGCGAGAGGATGGTCTCCAGAATTTTTTGCGGGTCGGTGGTGCACAGCACAAAAATCACGTGTGCCGGCGGCTCCTCGAGCGTCTTGAGCAGCGCGTTGAACGCCGCCGTCGTGAGCATGTGGACCTCGTCGATGATATAGATCTTGTACTTGCCGCGCACCGGGGCAAAGTTGACGGAGTTGATGATCTCCTCGCGCACATTGTCTACGCCGGTACGGCTTGCGGCATCGAGCTCGTAGACATCGGGGTGGTTGCCCTCGGCAATGAGCTCGCACTCCTCGCAAGTACCGTCGGGCATGCAGCCGCTTGCACCCTCGGCGCGCGCCGCCTCGGCATTGCGGCACAGCAGCGCCTTGGCAAGGATGCGCGCCATGGTGGTCTTGCCCGTGCCGCGCGGTCCGCAGAACAGGTAGGCGTGGGACAGGCGTCCCTCGGTGATAGCGTGCTCGAGCGTCGAGACGATATGCTGCTGGCCCACCACGGAGTCGAAGGTGAGCGGGCGATACTTTCGGTACAACGATTCCATGGGTGCTCCCCCGGGTATACTGAGACTTGTTGCCGCGACGGCCATGCGGTCGCACGGCATACTGCATTCATAATAACCCGTACGGCGAGCCCGCCGCGATAGGAGTCCAAAGAGCATGGCAGACGCAGAGAGCAACCTCATTCCCTCCGAAGCAGCCGACCAGGTCGAGGTCGCGCTCGAGGCGCAGGCCGCAGCCGACGACGGCATTCTGTACCTCAACGAGTACCAGTACGAAAACGACCTCGTCACCGACTTCGCCCGCCTGGTCGCCTCGCCCAGGCGCCGTGGCTCCCTGTACGTCGCCGCCGTGATTGCCGCGCTCATCGGCATCGGCATGCTGGTGGCCGGCGGCAGCTGGATCAAGTTCGGCGTCGTGCTGATCGTGTTCGGCGCCTTTTTGGCCTGGTGGAGCAAGAACCTGCACCACACGCTCGCCCGCGACTTTATCGACGCCGTCGAGGCCGACGAGTCCATGGGTGGCCGCTATCGCCGCGTCGCCGCCAACGAGGACGGCCTGATGGTTTGGGGCAAGAGCGGCAAGTCGCAGTTCTTCCCGTTTGACAAGCTCGACCACGTACTCGACGGCGAGCGCATCTTTGTGGCCATGTTCGCCGACCAGGGCGTGACGATCCCCAAGGACACCTTCGTCCGTGGCGATGCCGAGCAGTTCGGTCCCTTCCTCAAGGCCCGCATCAACAAAAAACTCCGCATCGAGACCAAGAAGAAGAAAATGAAGGCCGAGAAGGCCGCCGCCGAGGCCAAGCAGGGCGACAAGCCCCAGGAGACCAAGGGCAAGCAGCGCAAGCAGAAGAAGAACAAGAAGAAGCACTAAGGCCAAGCCAGACAGGCAGCCTCACATCCCATTATCCTCGCCATCCGCCCGAGCGTGCTACACTAGCAGCATCTATGCCACCGCGAACGGCTCGGCTCCGCGCCCGCCACTCGCAAACGAACTTTAAACGCACGAGGGTTGGCCATGCCGCTTTTCTCGCAACATACCGCCCGGTTCTCGCCGGACGTTCCTTTGGAGGGCACCAGCTCTCGCGAGCTGCTCAAGCGGTACCAGCCGCTCGAGACACTTGCGACCGGCGGTTTTGGCTCCATCGAGATTTGCCGCGACACGCACCTGCGCCGCCGCGTCGCCATTAAGCGCATCCCCCTTATCAACGGCGCCGGCATGCCCGCCAGCGACATCATGGATGTCCTGCGCGAGGCGCACACTGCCGCCATGCTTCAACATCCCAATATCGTGCAGGTCATCGACTTTACGCATGACACCGCCTATGCCTACCTGGTCATGGAGTATGTCGACGGTATGTCGCTGGCCGAGTTTTTGCATCGCGTGGACGGCCACTCGCTCACCTTTGACGAGGCCGCGGCCATTGCCGATGCCCTGGGCCAGGCGCTCACCTTCGCCCATAGCAATGGCGTACTCCACCTGGACATTAAGCCCGCCAACGTGCTCATCGACCACTCGGGCAATGTAAAGCTCACCGACTTTGGCATGGCGCGACTGTCGTCCGCCGGTGGCTTTGGCGGCTCGCGCGGCGGCACCATCGGCTACATGCCGCCCGAGCAGCTCGATATCGAGACCGGCACGGTCGACGAACGCGCCGATGTCTTTGCCCTTGCCTGCGTTATCTATGAGGGCTTGTGCGGCAGCGCTCCCTTTATGGCGGCCACGCCCGCCGACTCGCTCGGCCGTATCATCGGCGGCGCCACCTATCCCAGCGAGCTGATACCACACTTTCCCCCGGGAGCCGAGAGCGTGCTCATGAGCGCGCTCTCCCCCATGCCGCAGGACCGCCCCAACAGCATCGAGGCATTTTGCGACCAACTCCTTGCCGGTCTGGGCAGCGTGCGCGAGGGCCGTCGCAGTCTGGAGCAAATGGTTGGCGAGCTTTCGGATGACGAGCAGGAGCTCGACGATATCGAGCCGTCGTACTACGAGGACGACGCCATCGAGGTCGACCCCGCGCTCGGCTGGGCGGGCACGCGCTGGAGCCATGCGCGCGACTACACCATGCACGCTATCTCGGCGCTAACGTGCGGCGCCTTTAGCTTTTTGCTGATGCAAACGGCCGGGGTCGCGGCGCTTCCCGGCCTGGTCATTGCGGCTATCGCGATCGGAGCGGCGGCTGGCCTGGCCCCCCAGATCGGCTCGGCCATCTCGGCTGTGGGCTTTTTGGTGCTCATGGCCAACGCCACCATGCAGGCGCAGGGCATCCTGTCGATGTTGCCCGTCGCGGTGATCTTTGCCGCCGCCATGTCCGGTTGGTGGATCGCCTGGGGTCGCACCGAGGCTGCCGCGAGCGCCGCGCTCACCTGTGCACTCGCGCTTGGCTGTCTGACCGGCAATACCTTCCTGGCAGCTGGGGTCGCCGCCGGCGTCGCGTCATTTTGGCTCGGCCCGGCAAGCGCCGCCGCGGCAACGGGCATGGGCGTGCTTTTTGCCCGTCTGGCGACGGTCGCGCTTTCAGCCGGAGGCGTGCTGGGGCTCGGTAACGTTGCCGCAGCGCTGGAAGACCCGCTCCTTTGGGCTGCCTTTGTGCTGGTCGCGACAACTGCCGCAGCGTCATCTGCGCTGCTCAATGCCCATGCCAAGCGTGCCGACCAGGGCTCAAACCTTGCCGCAATCGCCGCTATCGCCGTCACCGGCATCGGCTGCGCAGCGGCATCCTGTCTTGCACACCATATGGAAATTGCCAGCCTTGCAGCCGCGGTCGCCGCCAAGGCGGCGGTTGCGGGAACCCTATCCTCTATAATCGTTGGGATATGCCTATATTTGCTCGGATACCAAAGAACCTATACGGAGAGTGATCTTTCGTGAACTTCCTGAACATCTTCGAGGACCACGTGGCCGGCATCTTCGGTGCCACCCGTGCCCCGTTCTCCTTTAAGAAGCTTGCCAAGCAGGCCGCTCGCGACATGGAGGATCAGACTCTGGTGATCAACGGCGTCAACACGGCGCCGGCACTCTATACCATCCTGATCGCCGCCGACGACGATCCCATGCTCGCCCCGTTCTACCCCGAGCTTTCGCGCGAGGTCCGCGAGTTTGTGAAGGCGCAGGCCGAAAAGCGGCGCTATGTCTTTGTCGGCGAGCCCCTCGTGCGCTTTATGATCGATCCGCAGCTGCGCGCCGGCAAGTTCTCGGTCTTTGCCGAGAACGTCGATGCCCCCACGCTCGGCCGCCTGTACGAAGAAGAGCGCGCCTATCAAAACGGCCTGGGCCAGAACAACTCCGCGGCAAGCCGTGCCGCCAGCGCCCCGCGCGCCGGCCAGCAGCAGTTTGCTGCCCCGCAGCAGCACCCCGCCGCCATGCCCCAGCAGCAGCCGACGCCTCGCGCCGCCGCTCCCGACCCGCTTGCCGTAGCAGACCCCTTCGCGCCTAGTGTCCCCGACCCCGCCGCCGCACCCATCCCGGTGCCGCAGACCGTCTCGCGCGACGCGCTTGCCGGCATGGGCGGAGCCGCCGCGACCGGTGCCGCCGTGGGCCTAGGCGCCGCAGCCGGCATCGCCTCCAACATGGCGAGCACTCGCGCCCCGCAGCGCCCGCTCGCCCAGCTCGTCGACGTCGTGAGCGGCGAGAGCCATAGCATCACCTCCGCACAGGTGACCATCGGTCGCGAGCGCTCAGTTTCCGACATTGCCCTGCGCGACCCCAACGTGTCGCGCCGCCACGCCCAGCTCACCTTTACGGGCTCGGATTGGTCGATCGAGGATCTCAATTCCACCAACGGCACGCTCGTCAACAACCGCCGCATTACGCGCTGCCCGCTGCGCAACGGCGATCTGCTGACGTTTGGCCTGAGCACCTTTGAATTTAGGGGATAGTCTCTTATGAACATCGATATCGTCCTTTTTGCAGGCCGCATCGTCCTGGTCGCCCTGCTCTATATCTTCCTGTTCGCCGTCATGAAGACCGGCGTGGGACTTGTGCGCGGGCAGCGTCGCGACTCGGCTATCTGGACGATCGATGTGGACAAGGGTCCGCGCGGTATCCGCGGCATCCACGTAGACATGCTCGGCCCCGTCATCGTCGGTCGCTCGCCATCTTCGGACATCTGCATCAACGAACCGTTCGTCTCGGCCTCGCATGCGCGCTTTTCGCTGCAGGGCCCGGCGCTCATCATCGAGGACCTCAACTCGCTTAACGGCACGCTCGTCAACGGCCGCCAGCTTGTGGAGCCCGCAACGCTGCGCGAGGGCGACGAAGTCCAGATTGGCGATGTGGTCATGAAGGTGAACCGTCGATGATCGACGAGGAGAACAAGTCCGCAACTATGACCGAGGCACCGGCCGCCGCCGTAGCTGCACCGGCCCACGCCGCTCCGGCGGACTCCACACCCGTGGAGCCCGAGGACACCGTGTTCTCCCTGCCTCTTTCGCATGTAACGCATGATATTTCGGATCTCGCCGATAACGAGGGCGAAGAGGATGCCGTAGCGGCGCCCATCGGCGCACATGCTGCGGAACAGCCCACAGCGCCCGAAGCAACCCCGGCGCCGGCTCACTTTGCAGAGCCCGTCGCCGCGGCAATCAACGAGAGCGCTGCGGTGTTTGCGGCACCCGAGCCCGCCGCGCCGGCGTTTCCCATAGCCCCGGCATCCGAGGTTGCGCCCGCGTCTACGCCGGCGCCCGAGCCTATAGACGTCAGCCCGCAAGACGACGAGTCGACCGCCCGCGTGTCCGAGGAGCCCGACTCCCCGGACACCGGCGATTCCGAATCAAACGCCGAGACCGACACCGTCTCTCCCGGTGACACAGCCGAAATCGACGTTGCCGCCGTTGAGGCCAAGCTCAAAGACCCCGGCTCGACCATGAGCTTTGAGCCCCTGACCGAGGAGCGCATCGAGACCGACTCGACCTATGATGCCGGCACCACCACGCAACTCATGTGGGGCGCCCGCTCCGACGTTGGCTGCGTACGCCCGCACAATGAGGATTCCTACCTGGTGCAGTCGCCGCTCTTTTGCGTATGCGACGGCATGGGTGGTCACGCTGCCGGCGAGGTGGCCTCTTCCATCGCCGTTGAGACTATTGCCAAGACGGCCCCGCAGTCCGCCGACGCCGCACGCCTGGCGGCAGCCGTCGAGGCCGCTAACGCCGCCGTAATCGAGGCCGCCTTGAATGGCCTAGGCAAGCCCGGCATGGGCTGCACAGCCACTTGCGCCTATATCGAAAACGATACGCTCGCCATCGCCCACGTGGGCGACTCGCGCGCCTACCTGCTCCACGAGGGCACGCTCATCCGCGTGACCCGCGACCACTCCTATGTGGAAGAACTCGTGGACGCCGGCGAGATTACGGCAGACGAGGCTCGCGTCCACCCCAACCGTTCGGTCATCACCCGTGCGCTGGGCTCGGACCCCGCCATGTATGCCGACCACTTCACTCTGCATATCGAGGAAGGCGACCGCCTGATCCTGTGCTCTGACGGCCTTTCGAGCATGATTCCCGATAGCGATATCGAGAACATCGCCACGCAGTCCTCAACCGCGCAAATCTGCGTCGACAACCTAGTGGACGCGGCGCTTGCCGCCGGCGGCCACGACAACGTGACCGTAGTAGTCGTTGACCTGGTTGACGATGGCGTTATGCGCGAGGCGCAACGCGTGCGTCGCCGCAACGTCACCATCGGCGTCGTCTTAGGTCTCGTCTTGGTGCTGGCGGCTGCCATCTGGGCCTACACGGGTGTCACCGGCTCGTACTACCTGGGTACCTACCAGGGCAATGTCGCCGTCTGGCGCGGCCTGCCCGGCAAGCCGCTCGGACTCAAGCTCCACTGGCTCGAAAGCGAAACCAGTATCAAGCTGTCCGACCTGCCCGAAGACACGCAAAACCGCCTCAAGGCGGGCATTCCGCAAACAAGTGTCGACGATGCGCAGGACACGATATCCAAGTACCGCCACCAGATCGACGAGGAGCAGACCCGCCAGGTGATCGACGCGCAAACGATTCGCGACAACACCGACCAGGGATCGACCTCCGAATCAGATTCCGAGAAAACCGCCGAACAGTCCGCCGAGGCCGAAGCCTCCGAAAAGAACTAGAAAGGGAGTGCCGCTTATGAGTCGCCGCAACACCGAGCTGCTCTTGCTCATCGCCTCGGCGTTCCCCGTCATCCTGCTGTATGCGATGTACGTCCTCACCGCGGGCGCTGCCATCTCCTTTGAGACGCTCGCCGTACCGATCGGCCTCTTTGCCGCCTTTGCCGCGGCCCACATTGCCGTGCGCATCTTGGCGCCCGGTGCCGACCCCGCCATCCTGCCCATTGTCTTTGTGCTTTCGGGCATCGGCATCACGTTCGTGACGCGTCTCGCCCCCGCTCTCGCCATCTCACAGCTCATCATCCTGTTTGTCTCGGTGGCCCTGATGGTGGGAACGCTCGCGTTGGTTAAGAACCTCGACGTAGTCATGCGCTACAAGTACACCTTTGGCATTATCGGCATCATTCTGTTGATGCTGCCTATCTTTATCGGCACCACGATCTCGGGCTCCAAGCTGTGGATTCGCATCGCGGGCTTTACCATCCAGCCCGGCGAGTTCGCCAAGGTCTTTATCGTGCTGTTCCTGGCCGGGTACCTGGCCGAGAACCGCGAGCTGCTCTCCATCTCCAACCGCAAGATCCTGGGCTTTAAGATCCCTCGCCTGCGACTGCTGCTGCCGCTGTTTGCCGTGTGGGGTGTGTGCCTGCTCGTCGTCGTCTTCGAACGCGATCTGGGTTCGGCCGTGCTGTTCTACACCATCTTCTTGCTGATGCTCTACGTTGCCACGGGACGATTCTCGTATGTCGTTATCGGCCTTGCGCTCTTAGCCGTTGGAGCCGTGGGCGCCTACAAGTTCCTGTCTCACGTTCAGGTGCGTTTCCAGGTTTGGGTCGATCCGTTTAAGGACGCCCAGGGCCAGGGCTACCAGATCGTCCAGTCGCTCTTCTCGCTTGCCGATGGCGGTCTGGTCGGTGTTGGTATCGGCAACGGCATGGCCAACAACATCCCTGTCGTCGAGTCCGACTTTATCTTCTCGGCCATCGGCGAGGAGATGGGCCTTTTGGGCGGCGGCGCCGTGCTCATCCTGTTTATGCTCTTTGCCGTGCGTGGCCTCACCACGGCTGCCCGCGCTAAATCCGACCTCGCCGCCTTTAGCGCCACGGGCCTTACGGCCGCCATCAGCTTCCAGGCCTTTTTAATCGTGGGCGGCGTTACCCGCCTGATCCCGCTGACCGGCGTCACCCTGCCCTTTATGAGCCAGGGCGGTTCCTCGCTGCTGGCAAGCTTTATCATCGTCGCGCTCCTGCTGCGCGCCGGTGACGAGGCGACCGGACGCGAGGCCGAGCTTACCGGCACCGGCACTATGGCCGCCATCACCGATGATCAGGTCGCATCTGCCGCCGCCCCGACGGGCACGCGCTTTGCCACCTCGTCTTCCTACGGCAGCGGCAGCCATTCCGTCGGCTCGCGCATGCGCCGTCGCCTGCTCGACACGCCTGAATCCGGTGTGCTCGGCCGCGTTGCGCTCGCCAACCGTCTAACCCGTGCGGTGCTCGCCTTTACGGCGCTGTTCGCCATCCTTATCGGCAACCTCACCTATGTCCAGGTCATCAAGGCCAAGGACTATCAGGATATGCCGACCAACAACCACACTATCGCCCGCTCCAAGTACATCCAGCGCGGTTCCATCATCACGTCCGACGGCGTGACGCTGGCCGAGTCGCTGCAGCAGGAGGACGGCACCTACGTACGCTCCTACCCCAACGGCAACCTGGCAGCGCACGTGGTTGGCTACGTGAGCCAGCAGTATGGCACCACCGCCATCGAGAGTGTCATGAACGACACGCTCACCGGCTCTAAGGATTACTCCAGCTGGAACAACGCCATCGCTTCGCTCGCGGGCCAGACCCAGCCGGGCAACACCGCCAAGCTCACCATCGACTCGCGTATCCAGACGGCGGCCGAGCAGGCGCTCAAGGGCTTTAAGGGCGCTGTAGTGGTCATCGACCCGCGTACCGGTGCGGTGCTCGCATGCGCCAGCTCGCCCACCTATGACAACACCAACATCGACGCCCTGCTGCAGGCGGGCGGCGGCGAGGACGGCTCCATGTACAATCGCGCCATGGACGCGCTGTACACGCCGGGCTCCACGTTTAAGGTCGTTACGCTTTCCGCGGCACTCGAGACCGGCACCGCCAGCCTTACCAGCACCTACCAGGCGCCCGGCTCCATGGACATCGGCAACGCGCCGGTCACCAACTATGCCAACGAGAGCTACGGCACCATCAGCCTGCAGCAGGCCTTTGCCGTGTCTTCCAACGTCGTCTTTGGCCAGGTGGCAAACGAAGTTGGCGCAAACACGCTCGTGCAGTTTGCCAACGCCTTTGGCTACGGCCAAAAGCTCGGCCAAGACCTGACCTCCGCGGCCTCCATCATGGCCGACCCGTCGCTCATGACCGAGTGGGAGACCGCCTGGGCCGGCGCCGGCCAGCCTGTCGGCATGGACCACACGCCCGGGCCGCAGACCACCGTCATGCAAAACGCCGTGATTGCCGCCGCCATCGCTAACAGTGGCGTGGTCATGGACCCGTACTTTGTAGCCCAGGTACTCGCCCCGGACGGAACTGTGGTCAAGACCACGCAGTCCCGCTCGCTGGGTCAGGCCGTCAGCTCCGCCACGGCCGACCAGGTCAAGCAGGCCATGCTCGCCGTCGTCCAGTCCGGTACCGGCACCGATGCCCAGGTCCCCGGCGTCAAGGTCGCCGGCAAGACCGGCTCGGCCGAGATCGGCGGCACCAACGTCAACTCGATGTTCGTTGGCTTTGCACCTTACGATTCACCCACGGTCGCCATCTCGGTGGCCTTGGAGGATTACGACAAACACGACGTCAAGGCGGCCAAGATTGCCGGCATCGTCCTGACCGCGGCGCTCGCCGCACAGGGAGCGTGATGCCCATGATCGAATCGGACACCCGAGGCGCGCCGCGGCCGAAGAGTTAGCGGCAACGCGCCACACGGCCCCAGCGGCCACATCGTAGGTACTACACACATCGTTGAGCGAATAGTTATGTTAGGAGCAGGAATGGAACAGAGGGTCCTCGGGGGAAGATACCTCCTCAAGGATAAGGTGGGGACAGGCGGTATGGCGACCGTCTACCGTGCGCAGGACCAGGTCCTCGACCGCACGGTAGCCGTCAAGATCATGCTGCCGCAGTATGCTGGCGACGCAACCTTCGCCGCACGCTTTAAGCAGGAGGCCCAGGCAGCAGCCGGTCTCTCCTCCCCCTATATCGTGGGCGTCTACGATTGGGGCAAGGACGGCGACACCTATTACATCGTCATGGAGTACCTGCGCGGCACCGACCTTAAGAGCGGCATCAAGAGCCACGGCGCCCTCGACCCCAAGAAGGTCGCCCAGATCGGCTCGCAGATCAGCTCCGCGCTTTCGGTCGCCCACAAGCACGAGATCATCCACCGCGACATTAAGCCGCAGAACATCATGGTGCTGCCAGACGGCAACATCAAGGTGATGGACTTTGGCATCGCGCGCGCCAAGAACAGCCACCTCACGCAAGACAACAACGTGCTGGGAACCGCCCACTACGTCAGCCCCGAGCAGACCCGTGGTCAGGACCTCGGCCCCACCTCGGATATCTACTCGCTGGGCGTCGTGATGTACGAGTGCGCCACCGGCCGCGTTCCCTTTGACGGTGACGACGCTATCTCGGTCGCACTCAAGCAGGTCAACGAGCTGCCTATTCCGCCGAGCCAGATCAACTCCGGTGTCGACGCCGACCTTGAGCGCATCATCCTCAAGTGCATGGAGAAGGACCCGGCAAACCGCTTCCAGACCGCCGACGAGCTGCGTCAGGTGCTCAACAGCTACCTGTCGGGCCGTGCCGTCAACATCTCGGAGCCCACGCGCATCATCGGTGCCCCCGGTGAGCTGGGCGCCACCAAGACTCGCGAGCTTTCCGATCAGACGCGCGCCATGGTGCGTCCCGTCTCGGGCGTGAGCGGCCAGAATACCGCCCGTAGCTCGGTTTCGGGCTCCACCGGCTCCTACGAGGTCGAAAAGCCCAAATCCAACAAGAACAAGATCATCGCCGCCGTGGTGGCAGCCGTTGCCGTCATCGGTATCGTGGTGGCCTTTGCCACAGGACTCTTTGGCGGCGAGCAGGTCACCGTGCCCGATGTGCTAGGCAAGGACCAGCAGACTGCCGTCGAGCAGATCAAGGAAGCCGGCCTCGAGGTCGGCACCATCGACCAAAGCTACAACGACGATGTCGACGAGGGCAAGGTCGCCGAGCAGACGCCCAACGGCAACACCAAGAAGGCCAAGGGCACCAAGGTGAACCTGGTAATCTCCAAGGGCCCCAAGCCCTCCGAGAAGGTCGAGGTTCCCCGGCTGGTCGGCCTGACCAAGGACCAGGCAGAAGCCGCGCTGGCAAGCGTTGGCCTGAAGGGCAACGCCTCCGAGGAGGCCAACGAGGCCGATGAGGGCCAGGTCTTTGAGCAGGGCACCGAAGCCGGTAAGGAAGTCGAGAAGGGCACGACCATCTCGTACAAGGTCTCGAGCGGCCCGGATACCACGTCCGTCCCCGACCTGACCGACATGACCGAGGCCCAGGCGCGCAACGCCCTCGATATGGCAGGCTTTGGCGTCGACGTCAGCTACCAGGAGAACGACTCCGTCACCGAGGGCACCGTCATTAGCTGGAACCCCAGTGGCAAGCAGAAGCCCGGCGCCACGATCACTGTCGTCATTGCCAAGAAGTCCGGCAAGGCCTCCGTCCCGGGCAACCTATACGGCAAGAGCATTTCCGCCGCCGTTACCGCGCTCAACAACGCCGGTTTCTATAACATTGGCTTCTGTGACCAGAACGGCAATCCCGTGAGCGGTAACGAGGATGCCACCGTTACGGGCGTCTCCCCCACCGGCAAGCAGTCCACCGACAGCACGATTATGCTGACGGTTTCGATTTCTGGCTCGGGTTCGGGCTCTGGCTCGGGCACGAGCACGGGCGACGATTCCGGTACGACCAACTAGTCGCCGCCCCACCGCCCATTACGGCTCCCGCCGCAAACATATTCGCTCACAGGCGCCCGCTTGCTCCCCCAGCAAGCGGGCGCTTCGTTTTTGACATGACATGAACCAGAAGAGCCCGGTACCGTGACGGTGTACCGGGCTCGATCAATCTCTGGTGTCCCCGGGCTGATTCGAAAACTCCCCCCGCGGGGAAATTGGTGACGCGGGTGTCGACGGCTCGAACCCTGCCCTTAGACCAGAAGAGCCCGGCACCGTAGCGGTACCGGGCTCGGCAAATCTCTGGTGCCCCCGGGCGGATTCGAACCGTCGACACCCGCTTTAGGAGAGCGGTGCTCTATCCCCTGAGCTACGGAGGCATGTTGTATTAGTGTAGCAGATTTACGCCGCTGTAATGCAGCGTATACCCACTCTTCGAAGTTGCGGTGGAACAGCCCTCCGGAAAGTGCGTCCCACTATCCAGGCAAATTCTGGGTCAGACTTTCCCCATGAGACCTCGCTGGGAAACTGTGTCCCAGAATTTCGGCTCGAAACGGGACACGGTTTCCCAAACGGGCCCGTTCCGGAAACTACATCCCGCAATCGGCACTCGAACCGGGATGCACTTTCCCGATCGAGCCTCATGGGAAACCGCGTCCCACTTTAGGGGGGCGCTCTTTAATGACTAGTTGCCTTTGTGGAAAAGGTTCTTGATGACGGAGGGGATGCTCTTGGCGCCCTTGGCCGTCACATCGATAAAGTCGGGCGAACGAACGAGCTTGTCCTCGTCAATGTACTTACGCACCGCGCGAAGCGTTTCCTTGTCATTGCGCGTCGAAAACGTAAAGTGGCCATTCTCTTTGGTAAAGATGGCAAAACGCGTAATCTTCTTGGTGCCGCGCAAAACCTCAGCGGCAATATAGTCGACCTCATCCCACGGGATCTGAATAAAATCCTCGGGATTGCGCTCGTTATAGTACTCAAACGCCTTATTGCCCACCATTACGTTACCGTGACTGGTAAGCCCCATCAGGCAGGTTGCCGGCGTTGCCAGATCGACCGTGCTGTTCTGAGATTGCGCCATGCGCGCCTCGCCCTCCAAATAAAACAATCGGACCGCATCCAGTGTACCCACCGGGTGCGGTCCGTTTCAATGGCTCAAAAGCCCTTGCCTAGCAATTCTCGGTCTTAAGCCGAAACGTGCTTACATGAAGCCGCAGACGCGACCGATGATGCCGATGGCGAAGAGAGCCAGGATGATGACGATCGGGCTGACCTTCTTCTTGAGGAGCTTGCAGACCAGCAGGGTCAGGCACACGGCGGCAAGGCCGGGGATGAGCTGATCGAGGTTAGCCTGAAGCGTGGTGACCTTCACCTGATCAAGGGCGTTAGCACCGATGGAGTTATACATCGTCAGTGCTTCCTTGACACCCTCAGAACCGGAGGGCAGATTAGCCCAGTCGATAAAGGCGCCAGCAGACTGCGTGACCTTGGAGACGACCGGGGTGAAGGAGATGGACACCCAGCGCTCGACCAGGGCGCCGATGATGAACATACCCAGGATGGAAGCGCCCTCGGTGACCTTGCCCATCAGACCGCCGGAGAGGTCCTTGGCGATGGAGGAGCCGACCTTGTAGCCAAACTCCTGCGTGTACCACAGGAAGGCGTAACGGATGATGTTCCACGCGAAGAAGAACAGCAGCGGACCGGCGATGCTGCCGGACAGGGCCAGGGAAGCGCCCAGAGCACCCAGAATCGGGCGAAGGGTGAACCAGAAGGCGGGGTCGCCGACGCCGGCGAGCGGGCCCATCATACCGACCTTGACGCCCTGAATGGCGACGTCGTCAATCGGAGCACCGTTGGCGCGCTCCTCCTCGAGAGCGAGGGTAACGCCAATGACGGGGGCGGAAACATAGGGGTGGGTGTTATAGAACTCCAGGTGGCGCTTAAGAGCGGCAATCTGGTCATCCTTGCTGGTGTAGAGCTTCTTGATCGCAGGGATCATTGCGAAGCACCAGCCGCCGTTCTGCATACGCTCGTAGTTCCACGAGCCCTGAAGGAACTGATGACGGAAGCAAACCTTCTTACGGTCAGCCTTGGTGAGCTGAATCTTGTTCTCTGCCATATGTATCACTCCCCTCCTACTCGTAATCGTTCAGAATGTCGCCGAGCGGGTCACCGGAGCCACCGCCCATGCCGCCACCCTGCTTGGCCAGATCCTTAAGGCCAAGGTAGATGAGGGCAAGGGAGATGCCGATGAGGCCAAGGGCGATCAGCGTGAGCTGAGGGATGGCAGCAAGGACAAAGCCGAGGATGAAGAACGGCCAGGTCTCCTTGGTGGCCATCATGTTGATGACCATGGCGTAACCGACGGAAGCGACCATGCCGCCGCCGACAGCCATGCCGCCGGACAGCCAATCGGGCATAGCGTTAAGCGCGTTGGTAACGGCCTCGGCCGGGATGATGCACAGAAGTACTGCCGGGATGGCGATACGAACACCCTGCATGAGGATGCCGGCGTACTGCCAACGCTCGATGCCGGCGAAGTCGCCCTTCTCGGCGCAGGCGTCCATGCCGTGAACCATAGCGGTAGCCAGGGTACGGCAGATCATGGTCAGGAACAGACCAGCGACCGACAGCGGGACGGCGACGGCGATGGCGGCGGTAACGGCCTTGGCCGAATCGGTGGCGCCACCGTTGAGGGCGAGCACCATGATGATCGAAGAAGCGACCGAGGCCAGAGCGGCGTCAGGCGCGACGGCGGCGCCGACGTTAGCCCAGCCAAGGGCCATCATCTGGAGCGAACCGCCCAGGAGGATGCCCTCCTGAAGGTGACCGGTTACGAGACCGATAAGCGTGCATGCCACGAGCGGCTGATGGAACTGGAACTCATCCAGAATGCCTTCCATACCGGCAAGCAACGCGACAATCGCAACAAGCAGAATAGTGATTGCAGACATGTATCGGACCCTCCTTTACTATGCTTGAGCGGCCAGTTCGGCCTTAGCTTTCTTCAACATGGCGTCGAGATCCTCGGAGGAATCCGAAGGAACCTTGCGGACCTCGAACTTGACGCCCTTGGCCTTGAGAGCCTCGATGGTCTTGACATCGTCATCGCCCATAGCGACAGCGTTGGTGACGACGACCTTGCCCTTGGAGTGGGCCATGGAACCGATGTTGGCTTCCTTGATGTCGACGCCGGCCTCGATGGCCCTGAGCAGATCCTGCGGGTTCTCGAACAGCAGCATCGCCTTGGTGTCGCCAAAGCGCGTGTCCTTGACGACCTCGGCCATCTTCTTGATAGGCACGACGTTGGCGTGGACTCCCGGAGGGGCAGCCTGCTCGATCATGGTCTTGCGGAGCTCGTCGTGAGCAACGCCGTCGGAGACCACGATGATGCGGTTGGGGTTGATCTGCTTGGTCCACGTGGTGGCCACCTGACCATGCAGCAGACGCGTGTCGATACGGACGTGGGCGATCTTGATGTGCCCGTCGCCGATCACCGTTCCCGGAGGAATGGCACCCGCAGGAGCAGCGGCGGCCGCAGCCGGCTTCTTCTCCTCGGGCTCCAGAGACTCGGGCTTGACGCGCACGCCGGCCTTAGCCTCAGTCACGAGATGTTTTGCGATCGCATGTGCAGTGTTCTTTGCGTCAAAGCGCTGCGAATATGCCTCGATGAGCATAGGCAGGTTGACACCGGTGACGATAGCCCAGGAATCATGGCCCTCGATGAGACCGCTGATCTGGTTGAAGGGCGTGCCGCCCCACAGATCAACGAGGAAGAGCACCTGCTCCTGGTCCTCGAAGGAAGCGATTGCTTCCTCGACCTTGGCACGGAAGTCGTCGGGGCCCATGCTCGGCTCGAGCGAGACCACGGCAACAGACGGCTGATCGCCAAAGACCATCGAGCCCGTCTGCTTGATTCCAGCCGCCAAGTCACCATGGCTAGCAAGAACAATACTTACCATCACATAACCTCCTTTTTGTCTACGTATTTCCTACACGACATGAACGAAGTATACCTGTTTGGATTGTGGAATTATAGCTGAATCCGCAAAAGGTTGGATTATTTGTTTAAACGTCTAGGTTTGTTACAAGTTGATTACGTTGCTATTTTTCGACTCATTTCCCACTAAAGCGTCGCTCATCAAGTCATGTATTTTACAGATACAAGCATGCTGTTCATTGATACCGATTTTAAGCAAGTGCGAATGCGCTTGTACTGCCGCTATTTTGTTTAAACAGATATGACTTGACTATTTTCGTGGCTTATGCAATAGCGCAAGTAGTCTTTGGGGACGTCCCCAAAGACCAGGGGCTAGACGATGTGGAGAGGGTTGGCGGCGTCGACGGCATCGGGGGCGTTGGAGAGGCCGTCGGGAGCAGCGTCTGTCGGGTCCTCATCGGGGGTCTCGATCTGCTTGATCATGACCTCCTGGCCCTGCAGCAGGTATGTCTCGCCGCTGCCGCAATGGGGGCAGGTCTTGCCGTGCTCGACCGTCGCGTAGTCGCAGCCGCACGCCTCGCAATGCGTCACGGCCTCGACGGGCTCCACGATAAGCTCCGAGCCCTCGGTGATAGGCTTTTTATCCGCCGCCCAACGCCAAGCGTCGAGCAGTAGGTCGGGAACGACGCCCGAGACCTCGCCCAGGAGCAGCGTCACGCTCGAAACGCGACACACGCCATTGGCGCGCGCCACATTCTCGACATCGCGAATGATGTGATAAACGATTCCCAATTCATGCAAGGTAGAAACCTTTCAACAACGGTTGATGCGATGCAAACTCAAAGCAAGGGGACGGCGAAATCTAGTCTGCGCCGTCCCCTTACCCGCCATGGTTACCTATTTACGACCGAACTTGATTTTGATTGCACGCTTTAAAGCATACTTGCCAAGGCTCGGGAGCTTTTGCTCGTATTTGACCATCGTGGAGCACTCGGGACGGTCGCGATCCAGGTGGATGGCATCGAAGGCGCACTTGGTGGTGCACAGGCCGCAGCCGATGCACTTGTTGGGGTCGACGATCGAGGCGCCGCAGCCCAGGCAGCGGGCGGTCTCGGCGCGCACCTGCTCTTCGGTAAAGGTCTCGACGTACTCGCTAAACGGCGCGGCCTTCTCGCGCTCGCGGTCCACGTGGGCAACCTCGCGGCTCGCGTTGTCGTAGCTCTCAATCACGACATCGTCGCGGTCGAGCGCGGTGTAGCGGCGCTGGTTGCGGCCGATGGTGAGCGTGGACCCCGGCTGCACAAAGCGATGGATGGACACGGCGGCCTCGTGGCCGGCGGCGATGGCATCGATGGCAAAGCTGGGGCCAGTGTAGACGTCGCCGCCCACAAAGATGTCGGGCTCGGCGGTCTGGTACGTCTGCGGATCGGCAAGGGCACCCTGGCCGCGGCCGAGCTCCACCTTGGAGCCAGCCAGCAGGTCGCCCCACACAATGGACTGGCCAATGGACATGACGACACGGTCGGCATCGACACGGCGCAAGTCGTTCTCGTCATACTCGGGCGCAAAACGGCCCTCGTCGTCAAAGACACGCGTGCAGCGCTTGAAGGTGATACCGCACACACGACCGGCCTCGTCCAGGTGAATCTCCTTGGGGCCCCAGCCGCAGCTAATGTGCGCGCCGTCCTCAATGGCCTCGCGACGCTCCTCCTCGCTGGCAGGCATCTGGGCCTCGCTCTCCAGGCAGAACATCTCAACGTGCTCGGAACCCAGACGGCAGGCGTTGCGCGCGACGTCGATGGCCACGTTGCCGCCGCCCACCACGATGGTGCGCCCGGGCAGCGCGTCGATCTTGCCGCTGTTAACCTCGCGAAGGAAGTCGACGGCCACGGTCACATCCTCGGCATCCTCGCCCGGAATGCCGGCAAGGCGGCCGCCCTGGCAGCCAATGGCCACGTAGAAGGCCTTAAAGCCCTGCGCGCGCAGCTCGTCGAGCGTCACGTCGCGACCGACTTCCACGCCATAGCGGAACTCGGCACCCATCAGGCGAATGACCTCGACCTCGGCCTCGATAACATCCTTCTGCAGCTTAAAGCTGGGAATGCCGTAGGTGAGCATGCCGCCCGGGCGCTCGTTTTTCTCGAACACGACGGGCTTGTAGCCCTTCTCGGCCAGATAGAAGGCGCAGGACAGACCGGCCGGACCGGCGCCGATGATGGCGATCTTCTGGTCGAAGCCGCCGGCACGCGTCGGGGTCACCACAGGTGGGACATAGCGAGTCGCGGCATCCAGATCGCGCTGGGCGATAAACTTCTTGACCTCGTCAATAGCCACGGCGGCGTCCACACGGCCGCGGGTGCAGGCATCCTCGCAGCGGCGGTTGCACACGCGGCCGCAGATAGCGGGCAGCGGGTTCTCGCGCTTGATGAGCGCCAGAGCCTCGTCGCAGCGGCCCTGCGCCGCAAGCTTTAAGTAGCCCTGAACGGCAACGTGAGCGGGGCAAGCCGTCTTGCAGGGCGCGGTGCCAGACTCGTGCGTCTCGATGCGGTTGTCGTTGCGGTAGTTGGGCGACCACTTGGTGTGGTCCCACTTGGTGGCATCGGGCAGCTCCTGGCGCGGATACTCGGGCACCTGTCCTCCCGCCTTTTTGCTGCAGAGCTTCTGGCCCAGTTTGGCGGCGCCGGCCGGACACACCTCAACGCAGCGACCGCAGGCCACGCACTTGTCTTTCTCGACCTTGGCGACATAGGCTGAGCGCGACAGGTTGGGCGTGTTGAACAGCTGCGAAGTGCGCAGGGCGTAGCACACGTTGACGTTGCAGTTGCAGATGGCGAAGATTTTGTTCTCACCGTCGATGTTGGTGATCTGGTGCACAAAGCCGTTGTCCTCGGCCTGGCGCAGGATGTCGTAGACCTCCTCGCGCGTCACATAATGGCCGCGGTCGGTCTCGACCACGTAGTCGGCCATATCGCCCACGGCGATGCACCAATCGGCCGGGTCGTCGGCGCAGCCCTCTCCCATCACGCGACGGCTCGTGCGGCAGCTGCAGGCGCTAGCGGCATATTTGCCATCGTATTTGTCGAGCCAATGCTCGATATGCTCGATCGGCACCGAGGTGCTCGCGGCATCGATGGCCTTCTCGACCGGAATGACATGCATGCCGATGCCGGCACCGCCGGGCGGCACCATCGGCGTAGCGCGGGACAGCGGGCCTTTGGATGCCTGTTCAAAGAACTTGGCATAGACCGGATGCTCCTCGAGCTGACCCATGCGCATGTTGAGGAACTCGGCAGAACCCGGCACCAGCATGGGCAGCACCCACTGCTTGGCGCGCTCGGGGTTTTCCCAGTTGTACTCGAGCAGACCCGTGTAGCTCATGTCGTCGAGCATCTTCTCGATATCGGCTTCGGGCATGCCGGTGAGCTTGACCATCTCGGGCAGCGTATAGGGACGGCGCATCTTCATCTTGCAGAGCACTTCGGCCTGCTCGTCGGTTGCGGCCTCGGCAAACGACCAGTACTCGTAGCCCAGCAGCTCGTCGCGGTGCAGCAGGCGGTTGGTGCAGTGCTCACACAGTTTGACGATGGCCTCGCGCGGATGCTCCGGTATCGGCGGCACGAACTCCGCGCCGATATCGGGCTCGGTATAGCTAATCCCCGGTCCGTTGAGAATCATAGTCGTCCCTTCTCTTGCCACAGCCCGGCGAGACCGCAGCGCCCCTCTTTTTTTGCAGGCCGGGCATGCCCCCATGCCTTTCACCCGCCATTGTTGACATTGTGTCAAAAATAGTATTGACGAACCGTCAACAATATTCAAGACTGTTAGGCGAACGGTCAGGCAAAAGAGGATGAAAGGCGGCAAAACATGGGCAACAACGCAGCAGATATCTCTGTGGTCGATGCCGTCCCCGCATCCGATAGCGCGGCAAAACGCCTGACGGGCGACGAGCGCCGTCGCGAGATCCTCGCCGCTGTGCGCGCCGTGAGCGCCGAGCTTGGTGTGTCCCATCTTTCGGTATCGGCCGTGACCAAGCGGGCTGGCTGCACGCGTTCGCTGTTCTACCACTACTTTGCCGATATGGATGCCGCCGTCACCGCCGTTATGGACGAGGCAATCGACGGCTTTATCGCCGAGCTCGAGCAGTGGAACGCCAGCCGCACGGTTGGCGACATCGAAGGCGCACTCGACACCGTTGCTCCGCTCTTTAAGCGCCTGGTCGTGAGCGGCCACGAGTTGCCGAGCACGCTCACCTCGAGCAGCGGCGCGCTCTACGGCGGCTTTTTGCACAACGTGGTCCAGCGCGTGGCGCAGTATATCTGCGATACCACCGTGGTGGATTTTGTCGCCCATCACGAGCTACGCATCGACCATGTCTACGAGACGTTCTACACCCTCATCATGGGGCTGCTGATGTATATCCGCACGCACCCCGATGTGCCCGACGAGACAGTCAAGGAAATCATCGCCTCGACGCTCCATATCGAGGGCTATACCGCCAAGTATCAGGAGCGCAAGCCCCAGAACTGACGACATTTGGCCAAACTGCCCGCGATCAGAAGAGGGGCCGCGGGCTTGTGAAAGGAGAGCAGCATGCTGTTCGATGTTTGGGGTAGCAATACCCTTATCCACTGGGCCGGCTGGGCCATGGTCTTTATTGGCCTGATCGTGCTCAACGAGGTCGGCCGCCGCACCAAGCTGGGCGCGGCCATCATCTTTGGCGTGGCTCCGCTGGCCATGACCATCTACTGCGTCGCTATCGCCATCGGCGTCTCACAGGGTGCCGAGTGGGCGCTCACCAACCCCACCCATGTGTACCAGAACAGCTGGTTCCACTACGCCAAGGTATACGCGGCGCTGGCCGGTTGCTGGGGCTTCATTGCCATTAAGTACCAGTGGGGCAAGATCGGCAAGGCGCATTGGTTCCGCGCGTGGCCGTTTGTGATCGTCGCCATCAACATCATGATCGCCGTCGTGTCCGACTTTGAGAGCGCCTATCACTTCTTTGTCCTGGGCGAGTCCACCTGGGTCACCTCCGAGGGCGCCACGCAGCTCGCCGGCTGGAACAACGTGTTCAACGGCATCGCCGGTATCATCAACATCTTCTGCATGACCGGTTGGTGGAGTGTCTACGCCTCTGAGGACAAGACCGACATGCTGTGGCCCGACATGACCTGGGTCTACATCATCGCCTACGATATCTGGAACTTCTGCTACACCTACAACTGCTTGCCCACCCACTCCTGGTTCTGCGGCTTTGCACTGCTGCTGGCGCCCACCGTCGCCGCCTTTATCTGGAACAAGGGCGGCTGGATCCAGAACCGTGCCTTTACGCTGGCTATTTGGTGCATGTTTGCCCAGGTATTCCCGTACTTCCAGGAGGAGTCCATCTTTGTGACCCACTCCACGCTCGACCCCGGCGCCGCTACCGCGGTCTCGATCGCCGCGCTGGTCGCCAACGTCGCCGCGATCATCTACATCGTCTACCGTGCCAAGAAGCTCGGCCGCAATCCCTACAAGCAGGACGTCTTTGAGGGCACCAGCGATTGGGAGAAGGCTACCGCTCGCCGCGCCAAGGTTGATTACGCGCACGCCGAGTAACATGCCCGGCGCAAACGCCGCTTGAATGTGAAGCAGCATAGCCGGCTCCGCGCAACTCAACGCATTGCAGAGCCCCCGGAATGTGATTCGTCCGCGTTCCGGGGGCCTTTTGCTGCCGCGAGGATGCGGCCGAACGATGCGCTCAGGTTAAATCGGATCTTATATTTCGTATGCGCTTTATATGGCTCCATTTTTGGGTACAGTGTTGAGCCGATATTGCATTGGGGGATATATGAGCGATGAGACGTATGGCCGCGAGGATGCGGCCCAGGATGCGGAAGCATGTGCCGAAGCCCTGGAGAGCCTTGACCGGATCGCGCTAGACGAGCTCTCGTTTAGCGATTCGGTCGTCGACGCGCAAGACGAGGTGCACGAAGACACTGAGGACGAAGGCGGCGACGCCAAAGACGCTCCTGACGAAGCCGAAGAGGACGATAGCGAGGCCGACGACCAGCCCGAATCCGACACGGGCGAGGAAACCGTCTTGCTCGACAGCTTACCGGCCGAAGATTCGCTGACTCGCGAGCTTCCTGGCCTGGGTTCCGCACCAGCCGTGGATGAGACCATCGCCATGGGCGATATTCCCCTGCCGTCCGTTCCCTCGGCACACGAAGCCGAGGTCCGCCATCGCAAGATGTCGCCCAAGCGCCGCAATCTGATGGTCGCCGGTGTCGTGGCCGTCGCGCTCGTCGCCGGCGGTGCAGGCTATGCTGCCTGGAACGGATATCAGCAAGAGCAGGCTGCCGCTGTCGCCGCCAATGCCCACACGATGATGTCGGTGCAGATTGGCGTGCATGCCGCGGGCCTCGACTGTTCCGCCGGCTCCAAGATTCCCGTACAAGTGAGTGGCCAGGATTCTGACGGCTCTTCTGTGAGCGAAACACTCTATGTTGACGAGCACGGCCGTGGCATCAAACTGCTACCCGGTGACTACACGCTCTCCATCGCTGCCTCCCCCATCGCGTCCGACGGCACCGTCTATACCG
>OIEV01000359.1_pt1 | contig 37990 bp, 28 predicted proteins | sample 1581881 | NCBI WGS metagenome assembly OIEV01 (sample SAMN03279760, study PRJEB24777) | human gut metagenome | isolation source: fecal sample PR121 from 1 month old male Malay infant, vaginally delivered... | place: Singapore | collected 2005-09-16 | reverse complement strand
GAGCGGGGGACAGCGGGGAGCGAGTAGAATGGTGCACGTTGCCGCTATCCTCGGCTGGGTGGTCTTGTACAACTGGTCGAGGCTCTACAAGGGAAGGGGTTCTTATGGCAGACGAGAACACGCAAGCGCCTCAGACGGCGCCCGCCTCGGAGGCGCCGCGCCGCCCGTATGAGGGCGTGCCCGCAAACGTGGTGAGGAGCGTGCCCAACCCGGCGAGCGCGCGCCTCTCGTGGACTGACGGCGAGAGGACCATCGACTACGTGTCCACTGCCGCCCACCTTGACGTCCGCGATGACTCTGGCCGCCTTGAGGGCAAGATGTTCTCGCTCTCCTACGTGGCTGTGGACGCGGAGGGCCAGCCCAACTCCGCCCGCCCGGTGACCTTTGCCTACAACGGCGGCCCTGGCTCGGCATCGGTGCCCATCAACTTTGGCGGCATTGGGCCTCGCCGCGTTGAGACCGACGGCACCAATCACCTGGCGGCATCCGCGCGGGTGGCCGACAACCCTCATACGCTGCTCAAGGACTCTGACCTCGTGTTTCTCGACGCCCTAGGCACCGGCTGGTCAGTGGTTGCAGACGACTGCGACCCTGCGACGGTCTTCTCGGTCGACGGCGACGCTGACGCCTTTGCGCGCGCGATCATGGACTGGCTCGAGAAGAACCACCGCTGGTCAAGCCCCATCTACCTCTATGGCGAGTCCTACGGCACCTTTAGGAACGCCGTGCTCATGAGGCTTCTGGGCGAGAGGTCCGTCAAGGTCACCGGCGTGGTGATGCTCTCGGCCATCTGGGACTGGGTGCAGACGCTTCCCGGCGAGGACCTCTACTACCTGGGCATGATGCCCACCTATGCGGCCGCGGCGCAGTTCTTTGGCCGCACGGGCGAGGGCGTGGACCCCGACGAGTGGTTTGACCGCGCGATGGACTTTGCCGATGACACGCTGGCACCGGCGCTTCTCCGCGGCGACCGCCTGGGCGCCGAGCGCGAGCGTGACGTGGCGCGCCAGCTCTCGCAGTTCGTGGGGCTGCCCGTCGACTTCCTTGTGCGTCATCACCTGCGCGTGGAGCTCACCGAGTTCCGCCGCGAGCTGCTGCGCGACGAGGGGCGCGTGTGCGGCCGCCTGGACATGCGCTTCTGCTCGGACGAGCCGTCGCCCATGCAGGCGAGCCTCGACTGGCTGGGTGGCGAGGATGCCGCCGACGACGCCGTGGAGGCCAACTGGACCAACGCCTTCCGTGCGTTCTGCGCGGACGAGCTGGGCTACCAGGGCCCCTCGGTCTACCTCGGGCAGAACTGGGAGCGCGTGGGCCACAAGTGGATCTGGCAGCACGAGGTTCCCGGTACGGGCGAGAAGGTCGGCGCGCCCAACGTGACCGGCGACGTCGCGCTTGCGCTGCGCCGCAACCCCACCATGAAGCTTGCCATCATCGGCGGCCGCTACGACGCGGCGACCACGTTCTGGAACGTGCGCCACGACCTGAGCTGCCAGTTCCTCTCGCCCGCGCTCAAGGAGCGCGTGACCTGGCTGCGCTACGGCTGCGGCCACATGGCGTACGTGGACGAGCCCACGCTGGCAGCCATGGACCGCGACATCCACGCCTTCTACCAGAAGGCATAGTCGAGAAAACACGCCTCGCAAAGAAGGCCGGCTCCCGTGCAAGGTTGCCGGCCTTCTCGCTAGATGCGGCGCCTAGAGGCCTAGCTCGCGTGCCGTGACGCCATCCTCCCGGCGCGTCACCAGGTACGCGTGGTGGATCTTGGGGTTGCGCGAGAAGTCCTCGGAGATGGTCTTGGCGGTGATGTCCACAAGCTCCACTCCGGCCTTCTCGAGGGTCTCGATGTCCGGCTTGAAGCTCCGCAGGTTGCACGAGAAAATCGCGCAGCCGCCGCGCGAGAGCAGCCTGGACACAGAGATGATGAGGTCCGCGTGGTCGCGTTGCACGTCCCACGAGCTGGCGTGCATGCGGTTGGAGTTGGAGAACGTGGGGACGTCGCAGAAGATGAGGTCCCAGGTGTAGCGGTGCTCGTGGCGGCGGTCAGCCACCCACTGCAGCACGTCTGCCTGGATGAACTCGTGGTTGCGGCCGACAAACCCGTTGCGCTCCATGTTGCGGCGCGCCCAGTCGAGCGACGGCCGGGAGAGGTCCACCGTGGTGGTGAGCCCCGCGCCGCCGTCCGCCGCGTAGCAGCTTGCCGTGCCGGTGTAGGCAAAGAGGTTGAGGAAGCTTCCGCCCGGCGTGCGCTTCATGAGCTCGCGCAGCATGGAGCGGGTCTCGCGGTGGTCGAGGAAGAGCCCGCAGTCCAGGCGCTCGGAGAAGTTGACCTCAAAGGTGAGGCCGCCCTCATCCACCAGGTGTGCGCCGCGGGGCAGCTCCACGCGCCCGTCCCGCCTGCGCGCGGGGCGCTCGTCGCGCGCCGCTGGGCCGCGTCCCTCTCGCCCGCCGTCCGCGTACTGCGAGCCGCCGCGGGCCCGTGTGCGCACGCGCACGTGCACGTTGGCGGGATCTACGTCCAGAACGCGTGGCGCGATGGCCAGCACGTCGAGAAGGCGCCTGCGCGCAAGCCCCGCGTCCACGTCGCGCGGAGCGGCGTACTCGGAGACGTAGAGCCAGCGACCCGGCGTGGCCGAGCCGCGGTACAGGTCAATCGAGACGGCGTAGTCCGGCAGGTCCGCGTCGTAGACGCGGTAGCAGCTCACGTCCTCGCGCGCCGCCCACTTGGCGCGGAGCTTGGCCACCTTGGCAAGGCGCGCGGCAAACTGGTCCGACGCCCCCACCAGCACGGGAACGCTGCCCGCGTCCCCGCGCAGCTGCACCATCGGGTGCTGTGCCGAGAGGGACATGGGGTCGTAGCAGCGGATGGTTGCGTCGTCGCGGCCTAGGATCACGGCGATCGTCTCCGCGGGCTCGCCGCCTGCGGCCGCGTCCGCCGCGTCGTCGGGGGAGAGCGCCACCATGCCGGCGCCGTCGTGCCCCGCCACAGCCCCGGCTCCTGCCGAGAAGAGCGAGAGCGCCTCGGCCTCGCTGGCGAGATCGTCCGGCTGCGGCCACGCGAGGTCTGCCACCAGGAGGGGCGAGCCGTCGCCCACGGCGGCCGCAAGCTCGCCTGCGGCGAGGAAGCGCGGCTCCACGTCCATGCCTGCGGCACGAAGCGCCCTTCTCGCCGCGGCCTCCGCGCCCGGCCGTGTGTCGCAGAGCAAGAGCTCCACGCTGTTCTCGGCGCCCGCTGCCGCGCGGTCTGCGGCTTCTGTGGCAAGCGCGTCCCAGGCCTCGGCGTCGTGGCCGGCCCAGTGCGCAAATCCCCAGCGTGTGCGCAGCAGCCCCGGCGCGCGGTCGAGCGCCTGGCTCGCCGCCTCCACGGCCACGCAACCGGTGCCGGAGAAGAGGTCCACCAGCACGGGCGAGCCGTGTCGCACGTTGCGGAACCAGCAGCCGGCCTCCAGAAGCGCCGCAGCGTAGTCCGCCCGGCGCGGAGCAAGGCGCCCGCGGCCCAGGGGTGCCTCCCAGCCGCGGTTGAAGAGCGGCTCTCCCGTGAGGTCTATGCCCACGAGCGCGCGCTCGCGCGAGAGGCGCACCACAATGCCCACGTCCGGCGCGTCCGTGTTCACCAGGGGCCGAGCGCCCCGGCGCGAGAGAAGCCTGTCTGCCACGGCGTCCTTCGAGCGTAGGGCCACAAACTGCGTGTTTCTCAGCTGGTCGTTGGTGCCGCGCGCCTCTATGGCCATTGTTGCGCCTGGTGCCACGTGGTCTTCCCAGGGGATGGCCGAGAGGCCCTCGTAGAGCTGGTCCGCATTGGCTGCCCCCACGCGCGCCAGCACAAGCGTCACGTTTGACGCCAGGCGAGACCACAGACAGCAGCGATAGGCGTCTGCTAGGCCTCCCGTGAACGAGACCTGGCCCACAAGCGGGCGCACCCCCTCGGCGCCAAGCGCGTGCAGCTCTCCTGCCAGTAGAGACTCGAAGCCCTTGGGGCATGTTGCGACAAACTCCATCGGGACACCTTTCGCCCGTGACCTGCGTGCCAGTTGGCGCGCCCAGCGGCGCCTACGCGCCGAGAAAACCATTGCGACCATGATACGTGTGCCGGCCTCGCGCGGCGGACGGCGCCCGACCATCCGCTCGCAGCTCCACAAAGTCGTTCGTCCGCATGAGCGCCCCGCGCCGCGCCGTCACGGATAGAATCTAAGGTGCATTGTTCGTGCTTGTTCGTAGACAGCCGCAGCGCACCACGCGTGTTCGTGCGGCGGGAAGCAAGGGGGAACCATGGACGCAGGCGTTAAGGAAACCATCAAGCTTTGGCAGGACAACGTCACCGAGCCAGACCTCAAGGCCGAGCTTGACGCCCTTGTCAGCGCTGGCGACGAGGATGCACTCAACGACGCCTTCTATCGCAACCTCGAGTTTGGCACTGCGGGCCTGCGCGGCACGCTCGGCGTGGGCACCAACCGCATGAACGTCTACGTGGTTGCCCAGGCGACCCAGGGCGTGGCCAACTACTTGAACGCCCACTATGACCACCCCACCATTGCCATCGCGCGCGATTCTCGCCTCAAGGGCGAGGACTTCCAGCGCGTGGCGGCCGGCGTCCTTGCCGCCAACGGCGTGCACGTCTACGTCTACCCGCGCATCGAGCCCGTCCCCACGCTCTCCTTTGCGGTGCGCTACCTGCACACCTCCGCGGGCATCGTGCTCACGGCGTCGCACAACCCGGCACAGTACAACGGCTACAAGGTCTACAACGACAACGGCGGCCAGATCGCCAACGAGGCCGCGGATGAGATCGGCGCTTCCATCGCGCAGACGCCCGTCTTTGGCGGCGTCAAGATGATGGACTTCGACGAGGGCCTCAAGCAGGGTCTCATCGAGTGGACGCCCGAGGAGGTTCTCGACGCCTTCATCGACGCCGTCAAGAAGGTCTCGGTCCCCGGCTTCAAGGCGCCCGAGGGCTACAAGGTTGTCTACACGCCGCTCAACGGCACCGGCATGGAGTGCGTCACGCGCATCCTCAAGGAGATTGGCGTGAACGACGTCACCGTCGTGCCCGAGCAGGCCAACCCCGACGGCAACTTCCCCACGTGCAAGTACCCCAACCCCGAGTTCCGCGAGGCGCTGCAGCTGGCGCTTAACCTTGCCGAGAAGGTCAAGCCCAACCTGGTCGTGGCTACCGATCCTGACGCCGACCGCATGGGTACCGCCATCCCGCACAACGGCGAGTACAAGCTGCTCACCGGCAACGAGATGGGCGTCCTCATGATGGACTGGCTCATCAAGATGGCAATCGACCGCGGCGAGGACCCCAAGCGCAAGGTCGCCGTGTCCACGATCGTCTCGTCCGTGATGCCGGACGCCCTGGCCAAGCACTACGGCATTGAGATGCGTCGCGTGCTCACTGGCTTCAAGTACATTGGCGACCAGATTGACCAGCTCAAGGAGGAGGGCGAGGAGGACCGCTTCCTCATGGGCTTCGAGGAGTCCTACGGCTACCTCGTGGGCACGCACGCGCGCGACAAGGACGCCATTGTGGCCGTGGAGATGTGCGTCGAGATGGCGGCGTACTACGCCGAGCGTGGCATGGACCTCTACGAGGCCATGGAGGAGCTCTACAAGCAGTACGGCTACTACCTCAACGGCACCGTGAACGCGCAGTTCCCGGGCGAGGCCGGCGCCAAGCGCATGGCGCAGATCATGACCGACCTGCGCGAGAAGCCCCTCACCGAGATCGCTGGCTACAAGGTTATGGGCATGACCGACTTTGGCAAGGGCGCCGAGATGCCGCGTGTCTCCGGCCTGCAGAAGGAACCTGCGCAGGAGCTGCCCGCGGCCAACGTGATTGAGTACCGCCTGGAGGACGACAACAAGGTGATCTTCCGTCCGTCCGGCACCGAGCCCAAGGTCAAGGCGTACCTGTTCGCCAAGGGCGCCACGCGTGCCGAAGCCGAGGCCGTGCGCGCCAAGCTGCAGGAGGCCGCCGAGAAGGCCCTCTCGTAAGACAAAGGGAGCTTCCCCTCGTCTCATTAGAAGATTGATGAAGCCCCGGCGCCGGTGCGTCGGGGCTTTTCATTGCGCTTGTCGGCTTGCCCGCACTATTTCGTGAGGTGCTCGCGCACGCGCGCGAGCTGCGACTTGCTGACGCCGCAGGCGAGAAGGTATGCCTCAACCGAGCCGTAGCTCTCGAACAGGCCGTCGTACACGCGGCCCATAAGCTTGGCCAGTACGTCCACGGTAGTGAAGCTGGGAGATACACCCTGGTAGATGTAGGCGTCGACCTCCTCGCGCGAGGCAAACGAGTAGGTGTAGTCCGCAACGATGCTCGTGCGGTCCACGCCGCACAGGCCCAGGAGTAGCAGCGACGTGATGCCGGTTCGGTCCATCCCGGCGGCGCAGTGGTAGAGCACGCACTCCTCGGGTGCCGCCTCGGCAAAGGCCGAGAAGATCCGGCGCACGGCCTCGTGGTTGTCGAGCATCCTGAGGTAGCCAGACGCAAGGTAGTCCCGCGTGTCCCCGGGGAGCCGCAGCTTGGGGTCGTGCAGGTTGACGCCAAAGAGCGGCACGTTTGTGTAGGTTACGCCGGTGTAGGAGGCAAAGACGTCCGGCGAGCTGGCGCACTCCGAGGTGCTTCTCAGGTCAACCACCCGCGTGACGCCGTATTCGCGCAGGTAGTGGGCCTCTTTACGTGAGAGCGTCGAGGTGGAGCCAGAACGCAGGAAGCGATGGGTGAGCGTGGTTGCTCCGGCAGCGCGACCGAGGCCCGCCGGTAGGGGATAGCCGCCCAGGTCGCGGCAGTTGTCGCCCGCGGGAAGGAGCTGCCCGCCCTTGGTGGGCTTTAGCCCGGCGGAGTCCCCATTGCCTTGCTTGTGGAACCAGCCCAGCATGTCTGCGCCTTCTCTACTCGTCGCGCTCGCGGTTGTAGAACTCGGTGATTTTGGCGTTATAGTACTCGCCCTTCTTCCGCTCTATCCAGGCATCGCGCTGCTCGACGATGGCAACTGTCTCGTCGGCGGCCTCTTCCATCGACTGCGGCCGCGCCTGCGCAAGGTAGGCCGCCATGCGCTCCATGGCGCCAACGGAGCCCAGGTAGAGGGCGAGCGCCTCGCCAAACTCCGCAGGCCAGCCGCAGCGCTGTGCCGCACGTGCGAGCGCCTGTCTCGCCCGGTCCTTATCGTCTGCCTCGTCCACCGCGGCCTCCCTTCGCTGTGTTCTTCTGCAATCCTAGCAGTGCGCGGCGGTCGGGCGAGCTTGCGGGGACGTTGCGCGGACCACGCGGCGCGGTCCATACTCGTAACTTGCGAGTTGTTGGGCGCTTGTGACGGAATCGGGGGATGCATGGCGAGAAACCAGTACGGGGAGCCGCGGGAAAACGATAAGACAGGCATTCTCTTCGTCTGTCACGGCAACATCTGCCGCTCGACCATGGCCCAGTTCGTGATGGAGGAGTTGGTACGTCGCGCTGGCCGCGAAGGTGACTTCGAGATCGACTCTGCCGCGACCAGTCGCGAGGAGCTTGGCAACGACGTCCACCCTGGCACGCGCGAGCGCCTGCGTCGAGCGGGCATTCCCTGTGGCCACCACGCCGCTCGCCAGATGGGGCCAAGGGACTACGACCGCTTCGACCACATCGTGGGCATGGACCGCGACAACTATGACGGCATGTACCGGCTGCTTCTGGGCGAGAGGGGCATGGGCTTCTCGTGGCCGCCCGTCTCGGCGCAGCTTGTGCGCGAGGCGGATCCGTTGCACAAGGTCTCGCTGCTCATGGACTGGACCGGCCACCCGCGCGACGTGGCGGATCCCTGGTACACGGGCAACTTCGATGCCACCTTTGACGACGTGATGGCCGGCTGCACGGCGATGCTCGACAAACTGCTGGCCAAGGCCGAGGGCGAGGCCCGCTAGCGATGGGTGAGCAGAACCCCATGGAGCTTCTGGCACCTGCAGGTGGCCCGGAGCAGCTGCGCGAGGCCATCCACTTTGGCGCAGACGCCGTCTATCTGGCTGGCCAGCACTGGGGCATGCGTGCCGGAAGCCGGAACATCTCGAACGAGGAGCTGATAAGGGCGGTGGCCTACGCGCACGCGCGGGGCGTTGCGGTCCACGTGACCGTGAACACGGTCATGACCGATAGGGACGCAGACGCGCTACCGGTGTTTTTCTCGCTTCTGGCAGAGGCCGGCGCAGACGCGGTGATCGTGGCCGACCTTGGCGCCATTGCGCTTGCGCGCAGGTACGCGCCGCAGGTGGCGGTGCACGTCTCAACGCAAGCATCGGTCATGAGCGCCGCCGCGGCCGAGGAGTACGCGCGGCTTGGGGCCAGGCGCGTGGTTCTCGCCCGCGAGATGACGCTTGGGCAGATCGCCGAACTGCGGCGCCGCGTGACGGGGGAGCTCGAGCTTGAGGCCTTTGTGCACGGCTCGATGTGCATGGCGTACTCTGGGCGGTGCCTGCTCTCGGCGGACCTCATGGGACCAGGGCGCTCCGCCAGCCACGGGGCCTGCGCGCAGCCGTGCCGCTGGGCGTGGTCGCTTACGGAGGAGAAGTCCGGCGCCGTGCTGCCGGTGGAGCAGGACAGCCGTGCAAGCTATTTGCTCTCGTCGAACGACCTCTGCATGATCGAGCGCCTTGGCGACCTGCGTGCGGCTGGCATCGACGCCATCAAGCTGGAGGGTCGCTCAAAGGGCGCCTACTACGCAGCTGCCGTGACCAACGCCTACCGCCACGTGCTGGACGGCGAGGATGCGGGGCAGTGGCGCCGGGAGCTGGACCTCGTGAGCCACCGCCCGTACTCCACGGGCTTCTACCTGGGAGAACCCCAGCAGAATCCGGGCAGGGTGGACTACCAGCGCGAGAGGCGCCTCGTTGGCGTGGTAGAGCAGGTCTCGGCCGGTGCGGACGGAACGTGTGTCGCTTGCGTCCTCTGCCGCAACCGTGCGAACGCCGGCGGTGAGCTTGAGGTGCTCTCGCCCGGCCAGCCGGTGCGGAGCTTTGAGCTGGACGCGCCTCTCGTCACCAATGGCGAGCTCTACCAGGTGAGACTTCCCTTCGCGGTGGAGCCGCCCGACCTGCTCTGCGCGCGGGGGTAGATGGCACCCCACCGCGTATATGTGTCACTCGCCGAATAGCAATTAGAAGCCGGCCGTACTGCTCGGGCAATATGTTATATAGAAGATAACATTAGCCCAAGGGACTGCCGGCAGCTGCCCTTCGTCTGTCCGCTGCGTCCCTCGTGTCCGTCCGCGCGGTACGCCCGCGGGAGGGAAGGGGAGCACATGAGCAGGATCGTGATCGTCGGCGCCAACCACGCGGGGACCGCGGCGGCCAACGCCATTCTCGACAACCACCCCGGCAACGAGGTCGTGATCATCGACCAGAATAGCAACATCAGCTTTTTGGGGTGCGGCATGGCGTTGTGGATTGGCCGGCAGACCTCTGGTCCGGACGGCCTCTTCTACCAGACCAAGGAGGGTTTCGAGGCCAAGGGCGCGACGGTCCTCATGGAGACGCGCGTCGAGTCCATCGACTACGACGCGCAGGTGGTCCACGCCGTTGCGGTGGACGGCACTCGCGTTGACCAGCCCTACGACAAGCTCATCCTGGCCACGGGTTCGCTGCCCATCATCCCGCCCATCGAGGGCGTCGACCTCCAGAACGTCCAGCGCGTGAAGCTCTTCCAGGACGCGCAGGCGGTGGTCGAGAAGCTCAAGGACCCCGCCATCCGCCGCGTTGCCGTTGTGGGCGCGGGCTACATTGGCGTCGAGCTGGCGGAGGCATTCCAGCGCAACGGACGCGAGGTCACGCTTGTCGACATGGCGCCCACCTGCGTCTCGGGCAACTTTGACGAGGAGTTTTGCGACCTCATGGCCGAGAACCTCCGCAGCCACGGCATCGAGCTTGCCTTTGGCGAGAAGGTCCTGCGTCTTGAAGGCGAGGACGGCAAGGTGGCCCGCGTGGTAACCGACAAGGGCACCCACCAGGCGGACCTCGTGTGCCTGTGCATTGGCTTCAAGCCAAATACCGCGCTTTTCGAGGGTGTAGGCTTTGACACGCTGCGGAACGGCGCGCTTCTCGTCGACCACCACCAGGAGACCAGCCGTCGAGGCGTGTACGCGGTGGGGGACTGCTCCAGCTGCTATAGCAACGCCAAGGACGGCGAGCCCGCCTATATTGCGCTGGCGACAAACGCCGTGCGCTCGGGCATTGTGGCTGGCCACAACGCCTGCGGCATGGCCATCGAGGGCGTGGGCGTGCAGGGCTCATCGGGCATCTGCATCTACGACCTCAAGATGGTGGCCACGGGCCTCACCGAGGCAGCCGCGCGCAAGGCCGGCTACGATGCCTGCGTGAGCGACTTCTCGCAGGTGCAGAAGGCGACCTTCGTTGAGACCGAGAACCCCGAGGTCAAGATCTGCGTGGTCTTCGACGGCACCACGCGCAGGGTCCTTGGCGCGCAGATGGCCTCGACCTACGACATGAGCGCAGGCATCCACATGTTCTCGCTGGCAATCCAGGAGGGGCTGACCATCGATCGCCTGGCGCTGCTCGACGTCTTCTTCCTGCCGCACTTCAACCAGCCGTACAACTACTACACCATGGCGGCGTACTCCGCGGTCCTGGGTGCCTAGGGCTCGCGGCGGGATACAGCTTCGGGTGCGAATGTGTGGCGGGGCGAGAAGAATCGCGGGATTATGTTGCCGGGCAACGGGATCCCATTACCGGGCAATGGGATTCCATTGGAGGTTCCTATTACTGTCGTCTCAGGGCGTTAGACTCTTGTGAGTCAACTCGATACCACAGGAGACATGCATGCCCTCTGACCAGCAGTTCTCGTTCTTCTCCGCAGCTAGCGACCAGCAGGCGGCGACTGCCGCGCGCTCCGCCGCCAACCGCCCCTCTGCCGTCGACATCGACGGCCTCAACCCCGCACAGCGCGACGCCGTGCTCTGTACCCATGGTCCGCTTCTGGTGCTTGCCGGCGCGGGCTCCGGCAAGACGCGCGTGCTCACGTACCGCATCGCGCACATGGTCGCCGACGAGGGCGTGCGCCCGTGGCAGGTGCTCGCCATTACGTTCACCAACAAGGCGGCGGCCGAGATGCGCGAGCGTCTCAACGCGCTTCTCCCCGGCGGCACCCGCGGCATGTGGGTCTGCACCTTCCACGCCATGTGCGTGCGCATGCTGCGCGACGACCCGGAGCTCGTAGGCTACCAGCCAAACTTCACCATCTACGACGACGATGACTCGAAGCGCCTGGTCAAGACCATCATGTCCGAGCTCGACGTGGACCCCAAGCAGTTCCCCATCCAGGCCATCCGCTCGCAGATCTCGGCGGCGAAGAACGGCCTGATCATGCCTGACGAGATGCAGGGCCAGGCCCAGACGCCGCTGGAGCGCAAGGCGGCGCAGGTCTACCGCGTGCTGCAGGGCCGCCTGGAGCGCGCCAATGCCATGGACTTCGACGACCTCCTGGTGAAGGCCTTCGAGCTTCTCGCCAAGAACCCGCAGGTGCTCGACGCCTACCAGGAGCGCTTCCGTCAGATCAGCGTGGACGAGTACCAGGACACCAACGGCGTCCAGTACGCCATCACCAACCTCCTGGCGCGCAAGTACAGAAACCTCATGGTCGTGGGTGACGACGACCAGTCCATCTACTCCTGGCGTGGCGCCGACATCAAGAACATCCTCTCGTTCGAGAAGGACTACCCCGACGCCCACGTGGTCAAGCTCGAGCAGAACTACCGCTCCACCGGCCACATCCTCAACGCGGCAAACGCCGTGGTGGCCCACAACTCGCACCGCAAGGCCAAGCGCCTCTTCACCGACGCTGGCGACGGCGAGAAGATCCGCGTGTACCAGGCCGCGGACGAGCGCGACGAGGGCCGCTGGATTGGCTCGGAGATCGAGAAGCTGCACGACAAGGGCACCAGCTACGACGACGTTGCCGTCTTCTACCGCACCAACGCGCAGTCGCGCATCCTCGAAGACATGTTCCTGCGCGCCGGCGTGCCCTACAAGATCGTGGGCGGCACGCGCTTCTTCGACCGCCAGGAGGTCCGCGACGTGATGGCCTACCTCAAGGTCGTCGTGAACCCGGACGACGACGTGGCCGCGCTGCGCGTGGTCAACACGCCGCGCCGCGGCATTGGCTCAACGTCCATCAACAAGATTCGCACGTACGCGGCCGAGAACCGCATCTCGTTCTTTGCCGCGTGCGAGGCGTGCATCGCCGAGCAGGGCCTGCTCTCGCCCAAGGTGCGCAATGCCCTCTCCGAGTTCACGGGCACCATCGAGGCCGGCCGCCACATGACGGGCGAGCTCTCGGACGTGGTGGAGGCCATCATCGACCGCTCCGGCCTCATCCGCGCCCTGGAAGCCGAGCACTCCGTCGAGGCAGACAGCCGCATCGAGAACATCAAGGAGTTCTACGGCGTCGCGGCCGAGTTCGACGAGACCCACGACGACGCAGTCGAGACGCTCGAGAGCCTGGAACAGCTCCGGGCCGCAGGCAGCTTGGTTCCTCCTGCCGGCTCAGCGCTCGCGTCTGACGACGCTCGCTCGCTCGCTTCGCTCACGAAATCGCCTGCAGAAGGAACCCAGCTGCCCGACGTCGCGGCGCAGAAGCTTCCTGCACTTCTCGAGTGGCTCGCGCTGCGCTCGGACCTGGACTCGCTTGCGGGCTCGGCGAGCGCCGTCACCATGATGACGGTGCACTCGGCGAAGGGCCTGGAGTTCCCGGTGGTCTTCGTTGCCGGCATGGAGGAGGGAATCTTCCCGCACTCGGCGCACGAGGGCGACCCGGCGTCGATCGAGGAGGAGCGCCGCCTGGCGTACGTGGCCATCACGCGCGCCCGCAAGCGGCTCTACCTCACCTACGCCCTCACGCGCCGCGCCTTTGGCTCGGTGCAGGCAAACCCCCGCAGTCGCTTTGTGAACGAGATTCCCGCGGCAGATGTCGAGGCCGTGGGCGTGGGCTCGTCGGGCTTCTCGGGCGTGGGCTGGGAGAAGCGCGGAGACAGGCACGGCACCTTTGGCAGCGGCCGAGGGTCCGAGGTCTACGGCGGCCACGTCTTTGGCTCGCGCACGCGCTCGACGGGCGGCTCTGCCGCACCCAGCGCTGCGGCCTCCGCGCCCCTGTCGCGCCCGCAGGCCCCGCGCCGCGATGCGGCGAAGGCGGCGGAGTCCTTCTCGGCAGGAGATCACGTCTCGCACAAGACGTTTGGTCCCGGCGTGGTCATCGCCGCAAAGGGAGACACCATCGAGGTGCGCTTCTCTCGCACGGGCAAGACCAAGAAGCTCATGAAGGGCTTTGCTCCCATCGTGAAGATCGAGGGGTAACACCGCTGGCCCCCAATGAGACAAAGGGACTGTCCCTTTGTCTCACGCTCGCGGACGAGAGGTGCCGCATACCGTCTGGTGGAACGCGCCTCGCTCCGGATGTCCTACGCTCTTCTCGCCGGTGTGCACTAGCGTGCCGGCGAGAAGAGCGACGGTGAGGAGCAGCTATGCCCGAGTCGATACGCGTGGTGGACCGTGCCTTTGACATCCTCGAGGCGCTCTCGGGCAGCCGCGACCCGCTCTCGCTGGCCGACATCTCAAAGGCGACGGGTCTCAGCAAGAGCACTGCGCACCGCATCCTCGCCTCGCTGGTGGCGCGCCAGTACGTGGAGCACGACGAGAACGGCGGCTACCGTCTGGGCTACAAGCTCATCGAGATCGCGAGCTCGCGCATAAACAGCCTGGAGCTTCTCGCCGAGGCAAAGCCCTGCCTCTCTCGCATGCTCTGGGACCTCAACCTCACCACGCACATGGGTGTGCTCGAGGGTGCCGACGTGGTCTACATGGAGAAAATGGACGTCTATCCCCACACGCGCCTCTACACGCAGGTGGGGTACCGCTCGCCCGCGTTCTGCTCGTCGATGGGGAAGTGCCTGCTCTCGTGCCTCTCGGGCGACGAGCTGTCCCGCGTCCTGGACTGCTGCGACTTCAAGCGCTACACCCCGTACACCATCTGCTCGCGGCAGGAGCTCATCGAGCAGCTGCGCAGGGTGCGCGCCCAGGGCTGGGCAATGGACAACGAGGAGTACCAGCTGGGGCACCGCTGCATTGGCGCGCCCGTGTTTGACTACCGCGGCGAGGCCGTGGCCGCCATCAGCGCAAGCGGCACGGTTTCGGAGCTGACGGACGACCGCATTGACATGGTTGCCGCCGAGGTAATGAGCGCCGCGCGGCACCTCTCGCGCCGCATGGGTTACCAGGCCGCGTAGCGAAGCCGCATCGCCCGTAGCCGCCCTGGCTGCCGCACAGACGGTGCGCCACCGCCGGCCGCGTAGACGAGACGGGCCCGCACCAAGCGATGCGGGCCCGTTGCCATGCATTCTCGGCAGCCGCTACACGATGCCCTTGAGCACCACGGTCTTGGTGTGCGTGACCTCGTCAAACGTGGACATGACGCCCTCGGTGCCAATGCCGGAGTACTTGTAGCCGCCAAACGGCATCTCGAAGCTGCGGAAGAAGCTCGCGCCGTTGATCACGGCACCGCCGCATTCCAGGCGCTCCGCCACGTTCGTGGCAAGCCTCATGTCGCGCGTGAAGACGCACCCGCAGAGGCCAAACTTGGAGCCGTTGGCAATCTCCACGGCCTCGTCCACAGTGTCAAACGTGATGATGGGCACCACGGGCGCAAAGATCTCCATATCCTTTGCCACGTCGGCGGTGGCGGGGACGTCTGCGATCACCGTTGGCTCGAGGAAGGCGCCGTTGCGGTGCCCGCCGAGAATGACCTTGCCACCCTGCTCCACGGTGAGCTTGATCTGCTCCTCTGCCTTGATGGCGGCCTTCTCCGAGATGAGGCAGCCAATCTGGGTGGACTCGTCGGCGGGGTCTCCCTGCTTGAGCGCCGAGATGCGCGCAACGGCCTTGCTCGTGAACTCGTCCACGAGGCTCCGGTGGATGAGGAAGCGCTTGGAGGCGCAGCACACCTGGCCGGTGTTGTACATGCGTCCCCACATGAGCTCGTCCACGGCAAGGTCAACGTCGCCGTCTGCCAGGAGGATGAAGGCGTCATTGCCGCCCAGCTCAAGGGCGGTGTGGGCGAGGTGGTCTGCCGCGTGGTGGGCTGTCTCTATGCCAACCTCGGTTGAGCCGGTGAGGGTGATGGCGTCGACGTCGGGGTTGGTGCAGAGCCAGTTGCCCACCTTGGAGCCGCGGCCAGTCACGATTTGGATGGCGCCTGGCGTGACGCCGGCCTCACCGAGAAGCGCCGTGAGGCGGCAGAGCGTGAGCGGGTTGTCGGTCGACGGCTTCACAATCACCGCGTTGCCGGCGAGAAGGGCGGGCGCGACCTTCTGGTCGAAGAGGTCGCACGGGAAGTTGAAGGGGATGACGGCGGCGATGACGCCCAGGGGCTCGCGGCGGGTGATGAGGATGTGGTGCTCTTGGCCCGCCTCCATGCCTGCGGGGATGGTCTCGCCGTAGAGGTGCTTCGCACGCTCGGCAAAGGCGCGGAACGCGATGGGTATGTTCGAGATTTCCGCGCGCGCCTCGACGATGGGCTTGCCCGTCTCGGCGCAGAGGGTCTGCGCCAGGGACTCGTGGTCGCGCGCCACGAGGTCGAGGAACTTCATGAGGATGTCGGCCTTCTCGTGCACCGGCACCTTTGCCCAGGTGGGCTGGGCTGCCTTGGCGTACTGGACGGCGGCCTTGATGTCGTCTTCGGTTGCGGACGGGATGGTCTCGATGAGGGAGCCGGTTGCGGGGTTGGTGACCTCGATGGTCGCACCGTCGGACGCGTTGGCCGGCTGGCCGTTCAGAAACATCTTCATGGCAGGTTGCCTCCCTTTCTTGGGGGTTGGGTGTTGCGCCGCCGGGGCTTGCGCTACTTAGAGAAGCCGGTGAACGAGAGCATCAGGCCGCCGCAGGTGTTGGCTCCATCGTCTACCTGGCCATACTCGCCAAAGGTGAACTCGGTGAGGAACGGCACTCCATCCGCCTCCTTGGCGAGAAGGTCTGCCACTTCGCCAATGCGGTCGCCGATGCCCGCGCGGCGCCCGCCGCAGTGGACCAGCAGGTAGGCGGCGGGGTCTGCGACCTCAACCTTGAGCTCGCCGAGCGTCTTGCCGGTGGAGGAGACAAGCTCGTCCACGCTGGCCTCCATGCGGATGACCGCAGTGTTCTTGGCGATCTTGTTGCCCAGGCTTATTGAGCCGTCGTCGTTGCCGGCCATGGGGTGGCGGATTGCGACCAGGTCGCCCAGGCGGTCCTTCACGCCGAGCGGGGACACCACGGACTTTGCGAGAAGCTCGCCGCCGCGCAGGCCGTCCACGTCCATGCCGCGCCACGCGGCGTACTTCTCGAGCGCAGGCACGCCGTCGATTTCGGCGAGGATGCGGTTGCCAACGGTCTTGGTAACGATGCCCACATCCTCGGTCTCGTGGTAGGCGCCCGTGTAGACGTTTGCCATGGCTGGGGCGCCGTAGAAGAAGGCAACCGCGACGCCGTCCGCGAAGGCGCCCTCGGAGGTGTAGAGCTTCCAGTCGCCGGCGATTGCGTTGTCCGCCGCGCTGCCGCCAAAGAACGGGACGCGGCCAATCACGTGCGTGATGCCCTTGACGTAGTACTCCTCCTCGGCGGGGGAGGCGGCCATGAAGTAGTGGAGCGGCGCCTCGTCCTTGCCTGCGGCCTCCATGGCCTTGCGGGCGACCTTCTCGCCAAGCTCGACGGCGTCCTGGGAGGCGTCCGTCTTGGGGCAGGCGGCAACGCCCACGGTCATCGCGGGGTCATCGAAGGCCATCGCGCCCAGAAAGCCGTCGCCGCCGGTGAAGCCTGCCGGCGTGATGACGCCTGTGAAGGAGGTGTTGCCAATCACCGGCACACCCGGGAGCTCCTGCGCAAACTCGTCGAGCATCGCTGGGAGGTCATAGGCGCAGCTCGCATAGGCAAAGAGCACCTTCGCGCCTGCCACGTCCTTGTCCTGCGCACGGAGCTTGCCCACGGTCTCCTTGACGGCCTCACGCGGATCCAGATTGCTGCTTTCCCCGACACTTGCCTTGAGCATAACGTCCTCCCAACACTTGATAAGGGACCGAACCCGAACCTCATGCCAGATGGTACGAAGCCGGGTTTTGTTGTGGGTGGAGGCTGTGCCACAGTGCGGAAAGGGTGGTTCCGTCAGGTGGGAATGCGCAGGTAGATACCATGAAAAGTGGGGGTGTACCCTGCCGTTTGGCGCCGCTAGCCATACCGCTTGCGGCGCGCGATGAGACAAAGGGACAGTCCCTTTGTCTCATTCGGGAGAGTATCATGGCTTCCCACGAACCGTTTGGCCACCTGGAGGCGTGATGGAGGACATTCTCGCGGACATCGACACGTCGGCGCTCATAGGGAAGATTGTCTTTCTCGCCGTTGTCATTGGCGTCGCGCTGCTTGTGCAGCGCATCGTGGTGCATGGCCTCAAGCGCGCGCTTGATGCGGCGGGCGTACCCAAGGCGTCGATCTTCGTGAACATCGTGCGCGCCGTCATCTGGGTGTTTGCGCTGCTCGCCGTGCTCGAGCCCGTCTTTGGCGTCCAGCCCACCGCCTTTGTGGCCGCCCTGGGCGTGACCTCCGTGGTAATCTCCTTTGGCCTGCAGGACACGGTGTCAAACATCATCGCTGGCCTGGGTCTCATGATGGGGCGCGTGGTGCGCCCCGGCGACCAGGTCACCATTGGCGGCTTTACCGGCGAGGTGGTGGACGTCACGTGGCGCTCGACCATGGTGCGCGACAAGGGCGGCAAGGTGGAGGTCATCCCCAACTCCGTGCTCAACAAGACTGCCCTTACGCGCGAGACGGACTGGTCGGTCACCGATTGCCCGGTCGAGTTCTACGCCGAGCCGGGAAGTGACCTGGATGCCGTGACTCGCGAGGTGCAGGACCTTGCGAGCAAGGCCTGCGGCGCCGCGCTTGCCACGGGCTACACGACCGAGGTCCTCTTTGACGCCCTTGGACCCCTGGGCATACACGGTACCGCCCACCTGCACCTTGTTGCTGGTTCCAACTACTCCGTGCAGGCCGACGCCCTTGTGCGTGCCATCTCTCGCGCGCCGTGGGTCGCGCGGCCGGCCTCTGCCGTGGCCGGTACAGCGGCTAACGCATCGGGTGCCACCTCAAACACAACCAACTGAAAGGCAGCGACTATGAAGACCATCGCAAGTTTCAACGTGAACCACCTCGTGCTCGAGCCCGGCGTCTACGTGAGCCGCGTGGACGAGGACCCCGCCACCGGCGCCGTGGTCACCACGTTTGACCTGCGCCTCACGGCGCCTAACCGCGAGCCCGTCATGGACACGGCGGCGGTCCACGCCATCGAGCACCTGGGCGCGACTTTCCTGAGAAACGACCCCGAGTGGTCAAGCCGCGTGGTCTACTTTGGCCCCATGGGCTGCCGAACGGGCTTCTACCTCGTGGTCTTTGGCCAGTGCACCTCGCGCGAGGTGCTGCCGCTTGTGCGCCGCTGCTTTGAGTTTGTGCGCGACTTCGAGGGGGAGATTCCCGGCGCCCGGCCCGAGGCCTGCGGTAACTGGCACGATGCCGACCTCAACCTGGCGCACTGGTGGGCGCGCCGTTACCTCGCCAACACGCTCGAGGTCATCGATGACGCGCATCTTTCGTACCCTGCCCTGCTCGACGGCGAGAACAACGAGGAGTCCCACAATGCGTAGTGACATCAAGGTTGGCATCATTGGCGCCATGGAGGTCGAGGTGGCGCACCTCGTGGCTAGCCTTAAGGATGAGTCTGTCTCTACTGTTGCTGGCATGGTGTTCCATGCGGGCACCCTGGGCGACGTGCCGGTGGTCGTGGTGCGCTCCGGCGTGGGAAAGGTCAACGCCGGCGTGTGCGTGCAGGTGCTGGTAGACCGCTACGGCGTGACGCACGTGGTGAACACCGGCGTTGCCGGGTCTCTCGACGCGCGCATCGACGTGGGCGACATTGTGGTATCGACCGACTGCCGCTACCACGACGTGGACGCGACGGTCTTTGGCTACGAGCCGGGAGAGATTCCGCAGCTGGGATGCGTGAGCTTCTCGGCAGATGAGGGGCTTCGCACGCAGGCCGTGGCAGCTGTGCACGACGTGGCGGGTGACGTGCGGGCCTTCGAGGGGCGCGTGGTCTCGGGCGACGTCTTTGTGACCGACGCGCACGACAAGGAGCGTCTGGCCCACGACTTTGGCGGCATGTGCTGCGAGATGGAAGGCACTGCTGTTGCCCAGACGGCATGGCTCAACCGCGTGCCGTTCGTGGTGGTGCGGGCGATCTCGGACAAGCCGGGGTCGACGACGCCCGTGGAGTACGCCGCGTTCGAGACTGCCGCAGCCGAGCACTGCGCTGCCATCGTTGCTCGCATGGTGTCACGTCTGGGCGAGTAGGGCGAGGCTGCTGGGGCGCCGGCGGCTGTCGCCGGAGGCGCCTAAATGTTGCAAATGGCGCCAATAGCGGCTCTCCGGCGACAACGTCCAGCCTGGCGCCGCCGCTACGCCCCGCTGCTCCGGCCCGCGCCGCTACGCCCCCTGGATTGCGATTCCCACGATCTCAGGGCCGGTGTGCACGAGAAGGTCCGCCGAGATCCCCGAGCGAATGACCTCCACCGCGTTGTCCACCTGTGCCAGCACGCGCTCCTCAAGCTCGTCGAACATGTCGCTGCACGCGCTCGAGCAGCAGATGGCCACGCGCACCTTGTCGTACTTTCTTGCCTGCTCCTCGACAAGGGCAATCTCGGTGTCGATGGAGCGCTCCCAGCCGCGCGCCTTGCGCGCCACCACGTAGGCGCCCTCCTCGTTGCAGGTGATTACGGGCTTGATGTTTAGCGCGGTGCCCAGGCGATACACGGAAGCGCTAATACGCCCGCCTTTGCGCAGGTAGTCAAGGCTCTTTACCGAGAAGAACACAGAGTTCTTATGTGCCACCAGCTCAAGCATCGCGCCAATGTGCTGCAGCGTGATGCCCTCCTCGACCATGCGCACGGCCTCCATCACCACAAGCCCGGCGGCAACGCCAATGGTCCTGGTGTCCACGACCTCAACGGGGAAGTCGTCCAGCTGGTCGGCGACCATGCGCACGGTGTCGCAGGTGGCCGAGAGGCCCGAGGAGATGCTCACAAAGATCGCGGCCACGTACCCGTCGTCACGCGCGCGGTCGAACTCGCGGCGGATGATCGCGGGCGAGGGCAGCGAGGTCGAGGGCACCTCGGTTGCCATGCGCTCGACAAGCTGCTCGGGCGTGATGGTGACACCGCTCTCGTACGTCGAGCCGTCCGAGAAGTTAATGCGCAGCGGCACAATACGCACGTCATGCTCGCGCGCAAAGGCGGCAGGCGTGTCCGTGCCCGTGTCGGTGATGACTGCGATTCTCTGGCTGTTCAACGTTTCCCCCAATGGACATCGGAGAAGGAAAGCGCGTCCGATTTTTTCGTTGTCACAACTATAGCCATTGCATCTGGTTTTTAATACTAGATAATCTAATCACACAGAATTCAAGTGCTTGCGAGAGGGGGCGCTATGGCGGACGAGCAGGACCCGGAGCGTGCCCAGCGCACGTGCGTTGCCTACCGCACGCTCGCCGAGCGCATGACGAGCATCCACATCTCGCGCTTCTCGGAGCTCCCGCGCATCGAGCTCTACCTGGACCAGCTTCTCTCCCTGGTGGACGACGAGCTCTCGTTCATGCGTCTGCCGGACGAGGGGCCGTTGGTCACGGGCTCCATGGTGAACAACTACGTGAAGCGCCACGTTGTGCCGGCGCCCGTCAAGCACCGGTACACCAGGCGCCACGTCTGCTATGTGGTCTGCGTGTGCCTCTTCAAGCGCGTGCTCTCGATCGAGCAGGTCACGCGCCTCATTCGCCACGTGGAGGAGGAGAACCTCGACCTTCGCCACACCTACGACGAGCTCTGCGCGGCGCTGGAGTGCGCGCTTGCCGAGCAGTTCGCGGTGGGGCCGGACTTTGTGGCCCCGGCCGTGGAGCCGGTGATCGACCTGCGCGACGCCAACGGCGAGAAGGTCGACTCGCCGCTCGACCGGACCATCGAGGCTGCGGTGGTGAGCCTTGCCGCCAAGATCTACGTGGAGCAAGTCCTGGCGCTGGGGGAGGAGACCGCCCTCGCCGAGCAGCCCGGCGCGCACGTGGACAGCGACAGCCACGCAGCAGCAACCACGCCACCTGCCGTAACAACGGTATAATAATTTTGCATCATTGGTTGGGTAGGATAAGAGGGTAACGAAGGGCCCGAGCGGCCTCTCCTCAAGGAAACGGACAATACAACCAATGGCAAGCATCTACGGTGAGCCCGCAGTCATCAGGCGCATCGAGCAGCGCAGCGCTGTCCACAAGGTGACCTCCAACGGCACCATAGCCGCTGCGGTCATGGTGTTCGCTGCCATCGCGGCGGTCATCACGGCCAACTCGCCCGCCTACGAGGTGATTGAGGAGGTGCTCCACGCGCCCCTCTCGCTGGGCATTGGCCCCGCGACCTTTTCGATAACCATCGAGGCCTTTGTGAGCGACTTCCTCATGGCCATCTTCTTCTTGCTGGTGGGCATAGAGCTCAAGTACGAGATGACCGTGGGGCAGCTGAGAAAGCCCAGGCAGGCCGCGCTTCCCATGCTCGCCGCAGTTGGCGGCGTGGCGGCACCTGCGATGATCTACCTCATCCTCAACGCCGGTGGTGCCGTGCACGGCTGGGCCACCCCCATCGCCACCGACATCGCCTTTGCGCTGGGCGTCATGTCGCTTCTCGGTGACCGCATTGCGCCCGCGACCAAGGTCTTCTTCCAGACCCTGGCCATCGCCGACGACATCCTGGCCATTGTGGTCATCGCCATCTTCTATGGGCAGACGCCCAACGTGGCCTGGTGCGCCGCGTCTCTCGGCGTGATTGTGGTGCTGTGGATCATCTCTCGCATGAAGGTCTACTCGGCCAAGCCCTACATGCTGATTGGCCTGGTGCTGTGGGTGTGCATGTACAACTCTGGCATCCACGCCACGCTGGCCGGCGTCATCTTGGCGTTCTTCCTGCCCGCGCGCTCTGACGTGCGCCTTTCAAAGCTGGGCAACTGGCTTGACGCCCGCGCCCGCGAGCTGGACGACACGTATGACGAGGAGAGCCACGTCCTGGGCCAGCACGACTTCACCACCGCTGCCGTGCGCGTGGAGCGCGTGATGCACCACGTCACGCCGCCGCTGGAGCGCATGGAGCGCTACATCTCGGTGCCGGTGAACTTTGTGATCCTGCCCATCTTTGCGTTTGTGAATGCGCAGGTGAGGATCGTGGACATGGACCTTGCCACCATCATCGCGGACCCGGTTACCAAGGGCGTCTACTTTGGCGCCGTGCTTGGCAAGCCCATCGGCATCATCCTGGTGACATGGCTTCTCGTGCACATTGGCTTTGCCAAGCTGCCCAAGCACGTGGACTGGCTGCAGATCATTGCGGTGGGCATCATGGGAGGCCTGGGCTTCACGATGTCGATCCTCATCTCTGGCCTGGCATTTACCGACCCCAGTGAGGTCATGGCTGCCAAATGCGCCATTCTCGCCGGCTCGGTTACCTCGGCCATCCTGGGGCTGCTCTTCGTGCACGTGGCGAGCGCCATAAAGGAACGGCGAGAATCCCGCGAGCACGGCCTCGATATGGACGACGAGTCGTAGCTGCTGGGGAGTGGCGGCGGCCACCGTTGCCGGCGCCACTCACTCCCTCCGCTCTCTCCCTCCCTCCGTTCTTTAGCGGTTTCTGTGAAACGGAGGCCGTATTTGTCCAGTTGGCGCGCGGCACGATTCTCAAATACCGATAAAGAATGCGGGGGCGAGATGGGGGAGGAGATGAGAGGCCCCGCCTAGTACCGCTCGAGGCGCTTGCGGATGGCGAAGTACTCGGAGAGCAGCAGCACCAGAAGGATGCTCATCACCACTACGGCGCCCACCACGGCGCCGGAGAGCCCCGAGAAGCCCACGAGCAGCCACAGCACAGGCACGGAGAAGGCAAACGCAATGAGGTACAGCCTGCTCACGGCCTGCTGCTCGCGCAGCACGGTGATGATCTGGTACAGAAAGTCGATTGCCGCGCAGATGCCGCCGTTTACCACCATCACGTAGACTAGCGGTCTAAACTGCTCGAAGTCCAGCCCGTACAGGAAGCTCATGATGGGGATGCCCAGCCACCCCATGAAGAGCCCCACAATCACGGTGATGCCCGCAATCACGCCCATCATCGCAAGGATGATGAGGTCAAAGCGCTTGTGCTGCTCGGGGTCGTCCCAGATGCTGGCCAGGCGCAGCAGCTGCGGCTTGTAGATCATGGCCGCAGCCATGAGGATGGCGTGCGCGGGGAAGTACATGGCGTTGTAGTAGAGCTGGTTGTCGTACGAGAGCACGCCCTCGATGGCAAACTTGGGCATCGAGTCGATGAGGTTGTAGAGAAACGCCGCCAGGAACAGCGGGAAGCAGTTGACAAAGATCTCCTTCACGCCGCGCCACGTAAGCGGCAGCGAGCGCTCGGTCTCCATGAGCGCCAGCGGCAGCGTGAGCAGCACAAACGACGCTGCGGCGCCCACCGCCATGCCAATGCTCGAGACCACCATGTTGCGCGTGATAAAGAGCAGCACCGTGAAGACCACAAACGAGAGCACGCAGCGCACCGCCTGCGAGATGCCGGCCAGGTAGAGCTTGTCCTTTTGCTGCAGTCTGCCCTCGTAGACGTCGCCCAGCGCGTCAAAGAAGCGGAATCCCATCACGCCGCACACGATGGCGGTCATGTCGCCGTCGTAACCGCGGATGCGGCAGTACAGAAGGCCGATAAGCACCATGGCCACGCAGGTCGCAATGCGGTTGACCTGGTAGTCGTAGAACGAGTCCATCTCGTCGATGTCCGAGACCTGGTACGTGCGCACGCCGTAGTTGCCCACAAAGAACAGGAGAGTGCCCACGACCATGGCCATCGAGAAGAGACCGGCGTTCTCGGCGCCCACGAACTGCGTGGCCACAATGGTGAGCAGCGGGAAGAACCCGCCCCAGCACGCCTGGCCAATGGAGTTGCACACGTAGTCACGCGTGGTCTGGTGCGCCAGGTACTGCTCGGACTGTCGAGAGATGCTGCCCGAGAAGACCGAGGAGATCAGGCGGTCCCACCAGTGGTTGGTGACGCGGCGGAGAAAGCCCTCCTTCTTGGGCTTGGCTGTGCGGCTGGAGCGGCTCTCGTGCCTGCCGGCGCGCGACCCCACGAGCGAGCTCAGACCCGTCTTTTGGGCTCTCCCGCGCTGCCTGCTCGTTCGTGCCATGCGCCGACCATCCTCTCGCGGCCCTTGGGGCCAAGCTTCTCTCGCCCGCTCATTATCTATAGGGGCCATTGTATCGCGCCGCGTGTGCGCGGTCCCGCGCCCGGCCGCATCGTGTACGTTGCGTTTCGCCTTTGCGGATGCTCGGTGGGGTTGACGCCTAACGTGGGTTGGCTTGCTAAGGTTGTCCTGCATGCAGCGACATGCGGCACACGTGCAAGTCCGTCGGCGGGACCGGCGGGAGCTTGAGGGAGGACACATGACAACAACCGAGGCTTCGAGCCAAGGGGAGGGACGCGCGTTCGTCCGGGCAAGCGAGGCGGAGCAGGCAAAGTCTGCCCTTGCGCTGGTCGACGTGCCCGAGGAGCTCCGTGACAACCTGGCGCTCTTCCTGCGCCTTGTTCGCAAGGTGCTCAAGGAGAACGACCCGGACCTTCTCGCCACCTTCGACCTGCTGCTGGGTGACGCCATCCGCGTGACGTACGCCGACGGCGTGGCGCGCACTGACGACAAGGCCGCCCTGGCCGAGCAGGCGTTCCAGGAGTTTGTCTCCACCATCGACGGGCTTTCCATGGACAGGGCGACGCTGCTCATGCGCGCCTTCGTCACCTACTTCCATCTGGCGAACATCTGCGAGGAGAACTACCGCGTGTCCTCGCTGCGCCGCCGCGAGAGCGAGGTGCCCACCACCGAGACGGCCGACCCCATCAACGACCTCACGGTGGCCTATGGCCAGCTGGTAGACGAGTGCGGTCGCGCCAAGGCAACGGCGCTTCTCAACCGCCTTGAGTTCCACCCCGTCTTCACCGCGCATCCCACCGAGGCGCGCCGCAAGGCCGTCGAGGGCAAGATCCGCCGCATCTCCGAGCTTCTCGCCAAGCGCTCCACGCTCGCCGGCGTCGAGCTGGTGGAGAACGAGCGCCTTATGCTGCAGGAGATTGACGCGCTGGTGCGCACCTCGCCCATCGCGTACAAGAAGCCCACGCCCGTCGAGGAGGCCGACACCGTCATCGATATCTTCGACGCCACGCTCTTCGACATGGTGCCCGAGGTCTATCGCCGCTTCGACGACTGGGAGCTGGGCGAGCGCGCCGGCACCGTGCCGCCCGTGTGCCCGGCGTTCTTCCACCCCGGCAGCTGGATTGGCTCCGACCGCGACGGCAACCCCAACGTCACAGCTAAGGTGAGCCGCAAGGTGGCCGAGAAGTTCCGCGTGCACGTGCTTGAGGCCCTGGCCGACAGGACCTACTACGTGGGCCGCAACCTCACGCTGGACGCGCGCTTCACCAAGCCCTCTGACGCGCTTGCGAACCTGTGGAACCACCAGGTCGAGATGAGCGAGGTCCTCTCGCAGCGCGCCCTCGAGGTCTCCACCTCCGAGCTGCACCGCGCCGTCATGATCGTGATCTCTGACCGCCTGCGCGCCACCATCCAGCGCACGGCAGACATCATGTACGCCTCGGCCGACGACTACATTGCCGACCTGCGCATTGTTCAGCGCTCGCTGGCCGCGGCCGGTGCCGTGCGCACCGCGTACGGCCCGCTGCAGAAGCTCATCTGGCAGGCGGAGACCTTTGGGTTCCACCTGGTCGAGATGGAGTTCCGCCAGCACTCGCTCGTGCACGCCCGCGCGCTCGAGGACATCCGCGAGCACGGGCGCTGGGGCGAGAGGGGCGAGCTGCAGCCCATGACGCGCGAGGTTCTCGACACCTTCCGCGCCATCGGCAGCATCCAGCGCATCAACGGCGTGAAGGCCGCGCGGCGCTACATCATCTCCTTCACGCAGTCGGCGCAGAACGTGGCCGACGTCTACGAGCTGGCCCGCCTTGCCTTTGCGCACGAGGCTGACGTTCCCGTGCTCGACGTGATCCCGCTGTTCGAGCAGGTGGAGGACCTGGAGAACGCCGTCGACACGCTTGACCAGATCATCAAGCTCGAGCCCGTGCAGAGGCGCCTTGCCCAGACCGGCAGGCGCATGGAGGTCATGCTCGGCTACTCCGACTCCTCCAAGGACGCCGGCCCCACCTCGGCCACGCTGGTGCTGCACGCGGCGCAGGCGGCCATCGCTCAGTGGGCCGAGAGGAACGACATCGACCTGGTGCTCATGCACGGCCGCGGCGGCGCGGTGGGACGCGGCGGCGGCCCGGCAAACCGCGCGGTTCTCTCGCAGCCCAAGGGCTCGGTCAACTGCCGCTTCAAGCTCACCGAGCAGGGCGAGGTCATCTTTGCCCGCTATGGTGACCCCACGCTGGCCAGGCGTCACGTGGAGTCCGTTGCCGGCGCCACACTGCTGCAGTCCTCGCCGTCCATCGAGTACGTGAACACCGAGACCACGGCCAAGTACGCTGACCTGGCAGCCAAGCTGGACAGCGCCTCTCGCCGTCGCTACCGCGAGCTCTTGGAGACCGAGGGCTTTGCGGAGTGGTTCTCCACGGTCACGCCGCTCACCGAGATTGGCCTCATGCCCATTGGCTCGCGTCCCGCAAAGCGCGGCCTTGGGGCCAAGTCCCTGGACGACCTGCGCACCATTCCATGGATCTTCTCGTGGTCGCAGGCGCGCATCAACCTGGCCGCGTGGTACGGCCTGGGCACGGCGTGCGAGGAGCTGGGTGACCTCGACCTTCTCCGCCAGGCCTACGCGGAGTGGCCGCTCTTTACCACGTTCATCGACAACATCGAGATGTCGCTCTCCAAGACCGACGAGCGCATTGGCCGCATGTACCTGGCGCTGGGCTCGCGCGACGACCTGGCCGAGAAGGTCCTGGAGGAGATGCGCCTCACGCGCAAGTGGGTGCTGGCCATTGTGGGCGACGAGTGGCCGCTGGAGCACCGTCGCGTGCTGGGGCCGGTGATTCGCGCGAGGCTGCCGTTCGTGAACGTGCTTTCCGTGACGCAGGTGCGCGCGCTGCGCGAGATGCGCACGCGTGGCGAGCACCTCACGCCGGAGGAGCGCGAGCGGTTCATCTACCTCATCCTGTGCACCGTGTCCGGCGTTGCCGCCGGGCTGCAGAACACGGGGTGACGGCCGCGGGCTGCGGGCGGCGACGCGCGGGCGACGGTGACGGTGACGCCCGAAGGCGCGTTTCCGATGACATAACGTACGAAAGCCCCTCTCCGGCGTCATTTTGGCGCCGGAGAGGGGCTTTGTGTCCTGAGCTTGCCTTGCCTTTAGTTCCCAGCCACGGCTCTTCCCGTCTCTTCTCCGGAAGGAAACCTGCGGGTTAATAGCACCCGTGCGACGACGTTGCCGAGAAGAACCGCAGGGAGACGGCTTTGCCCTTCTCGGCGCACTGCAACTAACCCGCAGGTTTGGTTTGGGGGGCGCTGGGAGGGCCTTGTTAGTCGCCGCCGGAGCCCCGCCTGTCGCCAGGGGCCTTCCCCTCGCCCCCTCTCGCTGAGCAGTATTTGTGATGCGAGAAAAACTTGCGATTGACGGTTGCGTTACATGAGCGTTTTCGCGTAAGATACTTCTCGCTGCAACCCCAGCAGCAGAGATTCGGGCGTTTAGCTCAGGGGGAGAGCGCTTCCCTGACACGGAAGAGGTCAGAAGTTCAAATCTTCTAACGCCCACCATAAACTCGCAGGCCAGAGGGTACTTCCTCTGGCCTGTTTTTTATCTGTCCAAACGGTTTCCACCCCTGTCCAAATCGCTGTCCAAGAATTGCCCCAAGATCCCTGAACGCCAACAATAGATACTCCCCCCAGTCTGCGTTGAAATCTGCGGCTTAATTGCAGTCCTGGACGGGAGTTGCTGAGAATAACCGCAGGTAGATGGCTTGTGGCTTCTCGTCAGAGTGCAATTAAGCCGCAGATTTCGGTTCGAGGCTCCGTCGGTAGCTGCCGGTTTGCACGCGTCGCCTCCCCAGCGAGGACTCCGTCCGAGAATTGCCCCGCACCGCAGCCGCATAAGAAGTCTCGCCAAAACCGCCACCAACCGGAATTTCGTCTCGCTCACTCAAACGCCATGAGCGTCCTGCCGCTCATGAGGTCGTGCCACAGGTCAAGCCCGCAACCCCGCGCGTCGTACAGGCGAATGCATGCCGCGATGCCGGGGTCTGCCGCAGCGGCATCGAGCCCCACCTGTGGCAGGTCGCAAAGCACGCTGCGGTCGAAGACGGTCGCTCCGCGCTCGAGCGCCGCGCAATAGAGGATGTCCTGCTCGACGAGGTCCTGGAACATGTGGCTGCCATACGACAGCTCGGGGGAGAACCCGTGGGCGGCATCGGCGTATTCGACAATCGCCCGGAAGGCGGCTATCTCGGCAAAGGTGACGGGTACGCCCAGGTCAGGGGACGAGGTGCCAATCCGGCCGGGCACAAGAAGCACTGCGGTTGCGCCCGTCACCTCACGCACCTTGCGCGCGGCCTCGCCAACAGCGCGTGCAACGCCCGGCCGCTTGCCGTGCGGACATGCCCGATAACCTGCGGCATCGACCACACAGACAAAGTCGACGCTTGCCTGCATCGAGGCGCCCATGGTGTCCTCGGCAGCGCGGAGCAGCACCGGCCCAGACGCGGCGGGCACCTCGACCGAACCCGTGCCCTTGAAGGACTGCAGCGGCCGGCATTGCAGCAGGTTGATCACAAAGCGCGGCTCGGCCCCCTCGCCGCTTGCCCTGTCTACGTTCACGGTGAACTCGATGTCGACGGCGTAGTCGTACGCCTCCTGCAGCGCGCGAAGGATCTTGCGCATGGCCGTGGTGAAGCGCCGGTCGCCCGCAAGCCCCGCGCACGAGGCAAACGTCACCTCTCGCCGCTGACCGCGCTCGCGCAGCATGCGCTCGGCCTCGCGGTCGTGCTCCATCACCATGGGTCGCACCGACGCCGGCATGAGGGGCGCAATGTCTGTGCAGGGCTTCTCGGCAAATGCTCCGGCCTCAAGGTCGATAAGGTCGCATCCGCGCTGGCAGAAGCGGTGTCGGTCCGCATCTGTGACCATCGTGGTGGCAGCTGGCCTGTCCAGGCTCACAAGCCGCGGGTAGTCGCGCTCGGTGCGGTCCACCGCCTTGGTGCCAAGGCCCATCACCAGCCGAAGCATGCCGGCGGAGGGGTCCATGTCCGGAAGCCAACGGTATGCGCTGCGAGAATAGCCAATGCCCGCGGCCGTGGGCATGAAGTACGCGTCGCCATAGCGAGAGCCGCTCACGCGCTGCACGAGAAGCGTCATCTCTTCCTCGGCCGTGTCCAGCCCGTTGCGTCGGCGGTATTCCAGTGCCGAGGGGTTCATAGTCGACGCGTACACGCGCTTGACGGCGCGCTCGAACTCGCGAAGCCGCTGCTCGGGGTCACCCACGTTGGGCAGGAACACCGAGTCGTACTTGCCGGCGAAGGCGTTCCCAAACGCGTCCTCAAGGCAGCTGGACGATCGCACAATGATGGGAACCTGGCCAAAGTAGTCCAGGATGCGACGGAAGCCCTGCTTTATCTCGGGCGGGAAGGTCCCGTTCTCGATGCCCTGCGCCAGAGAATCCGCCACGCGCAGGTAGCCGTCGCCGCGTTGCGCGATGCGCAGCGGCCACAGGTCGTTTTCTACAATGAACGTATAGAAGACGTCCGTGCCCACGTAGAACGAGTCGTGCGGCTCCAGCAGGCCAACGACCTCGGGCAGGTTCTTCTCGACAATCTTGCGCGACAAAAGCATGCCGCAGGACTTGCCGCCAACCATGCCGGTCCCCACCATGCGCCGTCGCACGTCAAAGTAGTCGGTGGGCGAGAAGTACTTTTGCACAAGCGCACGCATGCGCGGGTCTCTCGTCATCATCATGTTGCACATCTTGCGACAGGCGCGCCGCATGTCCTCGCCGTGCTGGTAGCTGGCGCGCGCCTGCAAGAAGAACCGGTCCCAGGAGTCTACGTCGCGGTCGGCGGCGCCGTTCATCTCCTCGCTCATGCGCGCGTAGAAGCGGCTGGTGTCGACGCCCGAGGTGAGGGCGCGCACCTCTCCCGTGGCAAGGTCGAGGCGATGCGCGAGGAACATGGTGGGGGAGTAGCGGCGCCAGACCTTGAGGGGGTGAATGAAGAGGCCGCCCTCGTCCGGCGAGACGTCGATGAGGACCTGGGTCGTGTCGTGGATCTTTGCGATGGCGGCAAAGAAGTGGTCGCCCTTGATGATGGGGAAGTACGCCACCGTGTCGAGCGAGAACAGGTACGGGCAGGTGAGGCGGAAGAAGTTCCCCATGGTGAGGTCGGCGGACCATGCAACCTGCAGGTCGGACAGGCTGTCGAACACGTAGAACGCCTCGGGCCCCTCGCGCGTGATCACGTCGTGCACCTGCATGGTAAAGGTCTCGAAGCCCTTCCTGGGGTCAAGGTCGACCTCGACCACGCCGGGCGTGCCGCGGGCGATGATTCGCCTGTGAGAAGCAAAGCGCAGGTAGATGACGTTCCTGCCATCTGCCACCGAGCGGCCGACAAAGGCGTCCGCAATGGGGCGGAACTCGTCGAGCGAGCTGACCTGCCAGACCACGTTGTCGCCCAGGCGGATGGAGTCGAGCGCCTCGTCCAGGCCGTCGATGCCGCTGGGTACACGATCGAACGCCGCCATGTCTGCCTCCTCGCGTGGGTTGAAGGCAATCCTAGCCGGTCGCGAGGCGGTGGCTGCGCAGCTTCTGGCTGGTGGACGGCTGCGGGTGGCTGGCGGTTGGGGTGGCGCTGAGACGTCGGCGGGCCCCGTTGCGGCGTCGTGCGGGCCCCGTTGCGGCGCCGTGTTGCCCGTCTCCCAGAGGCGCCTCGGACAAATCTGCGACTTAATTGCAGTAGCGGGCAGTGGGCGCTGAGAAGAACCGCAGGTAGACAGCTTGGCCTCTCTCGCCTAGCTGCAATTAAGCCGCAGATTTCGTTTGACTGCCTGCTACATTGCCCAATGGTCTAGCCGTAGTCTACGGAATCCCAATGTCGGCAAACACTTCATTCGTGCATAGTGCGCGATGGCCCCACATTTGTTTAATGGCTTATGTTGACGTTTAGTGGCAGTTTTTCCGAGATGCCCTAAGTATAAATTGATTCGAGAGTTGATAGACCGCAGTTCAGCGAATTGCTATCACCTCAGTGATACATAAGAAGTCTGTGAAAAAACTGCCTCCAACCGTCATTCCTGACCATTCGCCCGCGCAGCGGGGCTGAATTTGCGTCCAATAGAGAAGGAAAATGGACACCTGTTGGTACTTCAGGCGCATCTTGTGGCCGATATCTTCTCAACAGTGCCGGCTGGTACGCTGCGGAGGGAGTGGGGTCGTGCAGCGCGGGTAACGATAGGGTTTCGCTACCATGGTTTCCGACAAACTCGAATGGGGAGGACCATGGCAGACGAGAAGAACGAGCGGGCGGCCTGCGAGAGCGACATCATTGACTTCAATGCAGAGGCGGTTCGCCTCGGCGACCACCTCGTGCGTGGCACAGCGGCCGACGGCCAGGTGCGTGCCTTCGCGATAACGGCGCGCGCGAGCGTCCAGGAGCTGCACGACCGTCACCAGACGTCGCCCGTTGTGAGCGCCGCGCTTGGGCGCCTCCTAATGGCAGGCATGATGATGGGTGCCATGTCCAAGAACGAAGACGAGCTCATCACCCTTGTGGTGCGCGGCGAGGGTCCCGTGGGCGGCCTCACCGTGACCGCCAGCAATTACGGCCAGGCCAAGGGCTTTGCCAACCACCCGCACGTGTGGCTGCCGCTGAACGGCGTGGGCAAGCTCGACGTGGGCAGCGCCGTGGCGGGCGAGAACCACGCGGGAACGCTCTCGGTTATCCACGACCTGCCGGGCATGGAGCCCTACTCAAGCGAGGTTGCGCTCGTTTCCGGCGAGATTGGCGATGACCTTACGTACTACTTTGCCGCAAGCGACCAGGTCCCAACCTCGCTTGGCGTAGGCGTGCTGGTAGACACCGACCAGAGCATCCGCCGGGCGGGAGGCTTTATCGTCCAGCTCATGCCGGGGTGCGATGATGCGGTGGTCGACCGCCTGGAGGCAAACCTTACCGGCGTGCGCTCCGTCACTGACCTGCTGGAGGCCGGCATGAAGCCCACGGACATCCTCGGGCACGTGCTGGATGGCCTGACCTACCAGGAGCTGGATGCCATGCCGGTGGAGTTCCACTGCGGCTGCAATCGCGACCGCGCCGCTCGAGCGGTGCTGGCGCTGGGCCGCGCCGAGCTGGAAGACATGATTTCCAAGGGCGAGCCTGCCGACGTGTACTGCCACTTCTGCGGCGAGCGCTACCGCTTCGAGCCGGACGAGCTGAGAGGTCTGTTGGAGTAACCGGGCGCTGTGGCGCCGTCATTCTCGCCAGTAGCGAAGGGTTTTCGCGGCACGAAAAACCTCACACGTGGTTTCTCTTTCGACAACCCGAGGTGACAAAAACCCAGATGAAAGTGACTAAAAATCAAAATAGAAACAACACGTGTGAGGTTTGACGTCCGAATAGCTGCGCGCCACCTCCCCGGTGCCGCCCCTCTACAGCCGCGTGACGGTCTCGGCCAGCCCCTTGCGCGAGGCGTGGTTGGGGAGCGGCCCCGTGCCCTCGGCGGCGTAGCCCAGGTCAATCGCGCAGAGGACCACCTCGTTTCCGGGCAGGCCAAAGGCCCTCGCGACCTCGTCGGGGTTCAGGCGGTTCACCCAGCAGGAGTCGACGCCCTCGTTCGCGGCCGCAAGGACCATGTGGGTTGCCACGATGCTCGCGTCCTCCACGCCCGAGGTGCGCTCGCTGCCAGGGTAGGTGTAGACGTTCTCGCTGTCGAACGCGACGAGAAGAACCACCGGCGCGCCGTAGCGGCAGGGGGTGAGGCCGTCGAACCTCTCGAGCGCCTCGGCAGACTGCAGCACGTAGACGTGCTGCTCCTGCAGGTTCTTCGCGGTTGGCGCCACACGCCCCGCCTCGAGGATTGCCGTGAGCTTGTCCTCCTCAACGGCTCGGTCGCTGTACCTCTTGCATGAGTAGCGGTTCTTGATGACGTCGGTGAACTCCATGGGACGATCCTCCTCTGCTGGCGGTTCCCTTGCGGGCGGCAGGTTTAGTTTACGCATCTACGCTGGGCTTATATGGCCGAGAAACGCCATCTCCCGCGAGCCGCCTTGCAGCCACGCGCCTACTCATCCAGGTCAAGCCACTGGCGTGCGTCGAACCCGCGCTTCTTAAGCGCGCTGCACAGGTAGTCGATGCGCGTGGGCGCAACCTCGATCAGGTGAAGCCGCGTGCGCATGCGCTCAAGCACCGCGCCGGTGAGGCCCCTCGCCTCAGCCGCCCGCGTGTACTCCTCCCTCATGGGGTCGACTATCTCTGCGATGCCCGTGACCTGCACGCTCTCGAGCTTCCCAAACTCGTACGAGGGGTTGAAGACCGCAAGGCACACGCGGCTGTTCTCCTTGAGCGCATGGAACTTGAGACCGCCCTCGGAGAAGACCCAGAACTTTCCGTCCCGATAAGCGTACTCGAGCGGGGTGCAGCGCACGAGGTCGCTCGATGCCGTTGCCAGGGCGCAGACGCCGCGGGTGCCGAGAAACGCATCGATTGCCTGCCGCAGCTCCTCCTTGGGCATGCGGGCAGAGGTGGCCTCCTTCTCGGTCCAATAGCGCGCCGCCTCGTCGAACTCATCTGGTGTCATGGTCAGTCCTTCCCATCGTTGTTGATTTGCTCCAGCGCTTGGTTGATCCGCTCGCGCCGAGGATCGCATGCGCAAGGCGCCGGAAGTCGTCCCTCCAGCTACTTTTCCCATTGCGAAGCGCCCGCCTGACCTCCAGGCCAAGAAATTGCCTGTCAGGCCCTCAACGTCGATGGGGGCGCGACGATGTAGGCATTGCCTGGCGATTGACCGGCGCGAGCCGTGGCTGCCTTTCTGCGCACGACTGACCTCGTTTGGCAGATGTGAGACAAAGGGACAGTCCCTTTGTCTCATTCGCAGAGCCAGACAGGAAGTCTAGGCGTGGCTAAGACGCACCCTCTGCTCTCCTTGGACCGGGCATGAGTATGTTTCACGGGATGGCTGGTGGTATCCTTCTGGGCGCGATGCCAGGGCAGAGACCCCCTGCTCTTGTCCCGTGCGACGCTGACGGGAGATTGCACCCATGTCCAGAGACCAAGGCACATCGGAGAGCGGCGCGCCGCGCATCCCGCGCGTGGTCGCCCTCCTCATGGACGGCATGTGGGCGCACGATCTTGCCAACGTGATCCAGGTCTTTGGCAACGGCGCCCCGCTCAAGGGCCAGGCGCCCTGCGAGCTCACCTTTGCCTCCACGGGAAGCTCTGCCTTGCTCGACCATGGCCTCTCTGCCGCAACCACGCCGCTCCGCGCGTGCGACACCACCCCTGACCTGGTGTGCGTTCCCGGTTTTGTGGACCCGTGCCGCGCCATCCAGTCAGACGAGACGGGCGAGACAATCGCCTGGCTCCGCGAGTCCGCCCGTCACGGCGCCGAGGTGGCCTCGCTTGGGACCGGCGCGTTTGTGCTGGGGGCCGCCGGACTTCTCGACGGCGTGCGCTGTACGACGCACCATGCCTTCTCGACCGAGTTCCGCCTGCTGTTCCCCGCAGCGCTACTGGACGAGGACGCCATCTTCACGCACGATCGCACACGCGGCATATGGACGTCCGCGGGCGGGGCGTCCGGCCTGGACCTCTGCCTCTCGCTTGTCGCGCATCTTTCTGGGCCCGTGGTTGCGTCGCAGGTCGCCGAGGCGATGAGCCTGTGGAACCCGCGGCCGCTTGGCACGAGAAGCGACGCCTTTGGCATGCCCGACACGCCCGAGGTCGAGCGCCGGGGCAAAGACGTCGAGCAGGTCTGCAAGATCGTGAGCGCGAACCTCTCGCGCCCGTGGACGGTGGCGTCGATGGCGCGTCTGGGCGGTGTGAGCGTTCGCACCTTCCAGCGGCACTTCCTCGAGTCCATGGGCGAGACGCCCAAGGAATGGCTTCTCGCTCAGCGCTTGGAACTTGCGACCTTGCTCTTGGTCCAGACGGACCTGCCGATGCCCGTCGTTGCGTCGCGCGCGGGACTCTCCGGGGCGGACGCGCTCTACCGCCTGTTCGTGGCGCAGCTGGACGAGTCGCCCTCCTCGTACCGCAAGCGTTTCTCGTCGCAATAGGGGAGAGGGGCTGCCGCCGGAAGCTCCGGGACAGCCCCTCTCAGAGCGCGATGCGCCGAGTCTAGATCTTCTCGTCGTACTCGCCGGGCGCCTGGCCGTCGGAAGCAGTGACGCCGCCGTCCACGCAGAGCACCTGGCCCGTGATGTATGCCGCGTCGTCCGACGCCAGGAACATGACCGCGCGGGCGATGTCCTCCACCTGGCCGATGCGCGCCATGGGGATGCGCTCGATGAACGGAGCGACCTTCTCGGGCACGGTCCAGACGCTGCGGTTCATGTCGGTGGCGGTCATGGCCGGGGCAACGGCGTTGATGCGGACGCCCTGGGGGCCGTAGTCAATGCACAGACTGCGCACCATGCCCACTACGGCGTGCTTGGTGGCGTTGTACGCCCAGGACATATAGTCGCCGCCCAGGCCGTTGACGCTTGCGGTCTGCACCACGTTGCCCTTGGTCTTGAGCAGGTGGGGCATGGCGTACTTAGTGAGGTAGAAGAGGCTGTCCACGTTCACGGAGAACATCTTGTGCCAGTCGGCTGCGGACATCTGCGTGACGGGCGCCTGGCAGAAGATGCCGGCGTTGTTCATGAGGACATCGAGACGGCCGTAGTGCTCGACAACCTTGCCCACGAGCTCCTTGCAGGCCTCCTCGTCGGCGATGTTGCACGAGTAGGCCGTGCAATCCGGGTAGTCGGCGAGGGTCTCGCGCACGCCGTCTACGTTGAGGTCTGCGCCTGCGACCTTGGCGCCATTCTCGGCGAAGGCGCGCGCGATTGCGCGGCCAATGCCGCGGGCGCAGCCGGTGACGATGACTACCTTGCCGTCGAAGTCGTACTTGTTGTGCGTGATGGACATTGTTGCTCCCCTCTGCCGCGTGTGCGGCCGATGAGTGTTGTTGACGTTTCTGGCGCGCCGGTCGCGCTAGGCGCGCTTCTAGCCCAGCTTCGTTGCGCCGATGGCGATGCCGCCCGCGGCGATAAGGATCATGCCTGCGATAACAAACTTGAGCTCCTTGGGGGTCTTCTTCTCGTGGAGGATGAAGAGGCCGCCGAGCGTGGCGAAGATGAGGTTCATGTTCGCGAGCGTCCAGCCAACTGCCACGCCGTTCACCTGATTGGAGAAGAGAACCGCGATGTTTGCGACGGACCACAGGATGCCGGTGAGCATGTTCTGCCAGGACTTGAGGCCAAACACACCCTCGGTGCGGCCAAACACGCCGTCGACGGAATCGCGCTTGCTCACAAAGATGGCGATGACAACCGTGGCGGCGAGCATGAACAGCGCCTGCGGAAGCAGAATTTGGAAGCTGTCCACGTTGAAGAACCTGGCCGCGGTGGCATAGGCCACGTAGAGCACCGAGGAGATTGCCGTGATGATGACGCCCTTTCGGATGTCTTCCTTGCTGGTGGTCTCCTGGCCGGCCTCGGTGTAGGTGGTGAGCACCGTTCCCACAATGATGAGCGCGATGCCGGCGAAGCCCACGCCCATCTGCCAGGCTTGGGGCCACTCGCCAAAGTAGAACGCGCCGATGATTGAGGTGAGAATGAGCTGCATACCTGCGGTGAGCGGCATTGCTCGCGAAACGCCGAGATAGTCAAAACTCTTGATTTGCAGGATCTGGGCGATGGCCCAGGGGATTCCGTTTACGGCTGCTGCTGCGATGAGTGCGGGACTCCAGACGATGGGGTCTACCAGGGCAACGCAGATGCTCATGACAAGGGCTGTGAGCACCATGCCCATCTGCTTGTTGGCGGTGGTGCCCCCGATCTTCTGCATGACGATGCCTTGGAAGCCCCAGCCAAGTGCGGGAATGAGTCCAATGAGGATGGAACCCATGGCGCCTCCTTGATGGAATGCGACTAAGACGTGTGCTGTTCGTACTTCCCGGGAATGGCTTTAGTATATGCAGCTGAAATACCCGGCATTTTGCGTCAATCAGTCAATAATCCGGAGAAACGCGTCAATGTTGATGAGATAAAAGGAGTTTCCCTTTGTCTCATGCACGGCAAGCTCCACACGTGCTTCCTCACACGCGTGGCAAAACCTCACACGTGATATTTCTTATTTGATGAAAAGGATAAAAAACCCAGTTGAGAGCTAATATAAATCAAATAAGAAACAACACGTGTGAGGGTGCTGGCTCTCTGGCGTGGCTCGGGTGAGGCTGGCAACCTATCCCCGGTGCCGTGGGGATAGAGATCCCCAAGCCCTTCTCGCAGCCAATCTGCCTTGTGCCGGACACGCGCATCGCGGGCACTACCCATGTGGATGACATCGACGAGCTGGCTCCAAGGCTCTCGGTGGGCGAGCGGCTTGCGCTGGTCCGCGAGAAGGACAACAAGTACGACGAGTGGTGCATTAGGGTTAACACGTCGGCCGGCGGGCGTCTGGGCTTTGTCCTCGCAGACATCAATGAGATTCCCGCTCGCCTCATGGACGGCGGGAAGGCGCTCTATTCGGAGGTCAACAAGGTCGAGAAGGTCGGCGGCTGGTGGAAGTGTGTTTTGTCAACTAGCTTTGAGCAGAAATCGCATCGCTTTTTGAGCAGCATACGCAGCGGACCTGCTCAGCCTTTCTGAGCACCTCCCTGCATGAGGGCGTGCCGCACGCGGTAGGACTCGCCC